>OHRL01000250.1_pt1 | contig 45955 bp, 35 predicted proteins | sample 1578331 | NCBI WGS metagenome assembly OHRL01 (sample SAMEA3879608, study PRJEB24766) | human gut metagenome | biome: human-associated habitat; feature: feces | place: USA | collected 1985/1987
GGTTTTTATGAATATACCAATTTTGTTCGGTTAAACATACCCATGGGTGGGGCACGTTTCAAATGCTACCCGGGTCCCTTTTCAAGTGTTAGCTACAGTTATAGCCCTCTGCATATCCTTGTCATACCTGGCCAACAGTCTGATCTCCTCTTTAATGTTGCTTCTGATCTTCATCCCGTCCAGCCTCTTTTCCCAGTCATTATGAGAAACGGAAGCCTTGCCTATGACCCTGTTCTCATTGAAGTAGGCGTCCATTCTCTCTATGAACCTTTCATCAAAATCATCAGTATGCCAGACCGTATATACCTCACCCTCGATATGCTTCCTGATGCCTATCCTCGTTATGAGCTGTGAGAAATACCAGTCCTTCTGACTGTGCGGGTCAGTGGAGGTACCATAGGCCCTCCGGATCTTTGCCGATTCGGTGTTCGGAAGGTTCCAGTCACCACACAGGAGAATCTGTTCAACATCCCTGTATGAGTTGGTGCTCTTGTTGTCGGTCGCTCCATAATAGGTGACGGTGAACAACCCGGGATCGACACCTTCGGCAACCAGTAACCTCCTGAAACGTTCCGCATATCCGGATTTTCCCGGGCCGTCATCGTCACCGTTTATATCCTTCCAGCATACAATCAAGGAAGGTTTGTCTATCAGCCTGCCTATCCTCTTTACGAATGTGCCGAACCCCGCCTCATCAAAACACTTTCTGGACAGTCCGAAATCCATCCTCCTGAAATCCGTTACGGTGTTGTACTTGCTCTCCGTATCCAGAAGGGTGAAGCGGGTGGAGCCTCTGAAAAGGATATTGCCCGCCCCCTCGAAGATGAGGATATGCGTGGAGATTGTCATGCCCCCGGGACAGAGGTCAACCGGGTAGAATGTAATGCCTACCTTGTCGGTATCGGACATCACCCATGAACCATAATACTTTGGAATGAGCCCCAGCACCACGTCACGCTTCATACGGTTGATCCTGTAGGCTTGGTTGAAGAGGTCGTTCTTTCCGCCCCTGATGAAAAGGTCATAATACCGGCCCAGCTCTTCAGGGGGCTTGCAGACGATATTGCCGTTCTCATCGGTCTTTCCGAATATCCCCAGCATGCTCCTGTCGAACTCCACAAAGGGATTGATGAAGGTCGGCGTCTCGTCGAATATGACATATCCCCTCAGGTCATCCCTTCCCATCAACGTCCTGAAGTCACCGTCGAACGGTGCCACCTCCTTCTGTGGCTTATAGATGAGGAAATGGTTTATCAGGTCTGTCCAGAAGCGTACATGAGTTATCAGAATCACCTTCTTTTCCATGAGCACTCCGGGGTTGTCCCTGTATTGCCCCAGGAAATCGGCTCTCCCGGGGTCACTGGATATGATCATCACATCCTCCATCCTCAATACCCCTTCCACCACAAGGTTCTCCACTATCCAGCCGAACATCTTTTCCAGCTCGTCTTTGGTATCGACACAATATAGAATACCCTCATCATGTTTGTGACGGATCAGGCTCTTGATGCTCTCGGTCTTTCCCGAACCCATCCCCGAGCTGACGATGTATCCGCCACGCCCATCGGGAACATCTATCTCCCCGGTCTTGAGCCTCATCCTGAAACCGGGGCCCGTGGAATGGGGAGTGATGTCAAACAGCTCCCTCATCGCCGCCTCCTTCCCTGGTATCGTCGATTATGACCCACTCGTCCCGGTACTTATTGACCAGGAACTCATAGTATGATATCACGTCCGACTCGTCGAAGTAGTTGTCGTCAAAGTCGGGTTCCGCCTCCTCCCATGCCTTGAGGTCGGCTCTGATCTGTGCGAGGAGTTCTGATTTCCTCACGATTTCTTTCTTGTTAGTCTTCATTGTTTAAAAAAATTAGTTTGATTAATCGATAGGACATGCTCACTGGAACATGCCCTTATTACACAGATTAGGGCATGACTGGAAATAGCGCGCGTTTTTCATATTTGGAGCGCTATTATATATATGAGGTATAATTGCCCAACGTCCAGCATCCTCCCAAAGCCTTATTACCGAAGAAACAAATACTCACAATGAAGGGCGCCGAAAAAATACCTGAATATAAATTGCCATAGCCGGGAAAAGGCAAAGGGAATTACCGGGGAAATAGACGGCGCTCTTCTTATTTTTTTTCTCTTCCAAATCGCTAAAACACCATTCACAGCCTGCCAGAACCTAATAACTGAATAATAAAATAGCATAAACCCTATGTTTAAAGAGTTCATAAATCAGCTATTGGGACTTGAGCGGGAGCCTATGCCCAATCGTCAGGATACTTTTACCGCACCTGATGTCACCGAAAAAGCGGTATCATCCGAACCTATCCCTGAAAAATACCAAAGAGACATTGAAGCGCTCCGACAGAAATATGGAGACGCTTTTAAAACCGGTCTCTGCATTAATCTAACTTTGCAGGAGGCCTTGTCAATCATGCCGAGGGAAAGGAGAAGGATTGATGTCTATTCCGGTCTTGTCTCTTATCTGAAAAAGGAATGGGACATAACATTATCTATTAAATCACAAAAAACTAAATCTAAAGAACTATGAAGAATTATTTTATAGCGAACGGTGAGATTCTGAACACCGATATGAGTATTGAGGAAATCGAATCACGGGTACAGGAATCATTAGACGAGAACACTTCCGGAATGGCACAGTTCCGGGTCAAGAAGCTGAGTGAGAAGGAAGTCCGTTTCTTCTTTGTCAGGGATTTCCTCTGCGACCCTAATAAGCATATAATTTACGATGCTGATATGGCACTCATCACAGGCCTGGGAATTGGAGCATTCCAGCCACAGACCGTTGGGGGCTACCCTATGATATATCCCTTGAATTTTGCCGGGAAGAACTTCTATACCGACATCACAGCGTTCATCAGGCTTTATAAAATGCTGTTATATGTAGGGGCAGGTGAGCAGCAAATTGAGTATATCGGCCTGAGAACTTATTCGGACCGGATTTTAATGCAGATAATCTTCTAATCCTTATGAATGTATTGGTAGCATGTGAAGAGAGTCAGGCTGTTTGTTTGGCTTTCAGAAAACTGGGTCATAAGGCTTTCAGTTGTGATCTTCAGGAATGCAGCGGTGGATATCCGGAGTATCATTTTAAGGGGGATATGTTTGATGTAATAGCCAATAGAGGTGGAACTTTGGAGAATGGCACTAAATACTTTCTTGACGGTAATTGGGATTTGGTTATAGCCCATCCACCTTGTACATTCTTGGCTGTCTCAGGTGCAAGATGGTATTATCACCCTGACGATAAAAACCTTCCGATAGAACAGAGAAGACCACACCCCAAGTTCCCTGACAGAGCCAAAGACCGTGAAGAGGCAGTCCAGTTCTTCATGGATGTTTCAAAGATAGGAGTGAACAAGCTGGCTATTGAAAATCCGGTAGGTATAATGAGTAGCCGATGGAGGAAACCTGACCAGATTATAGAGCCTTGGCAGTTTGGTCATGAAGCTAGTAAGAAAACTTGTTTATGGTTGAAAAATTTATCTCTCTTGGTACCGACAAATATAGTGGGGAAAGGTGAGGTCTATACTGCAAAGAGTGGTAACAAATCCCCTAAATGGTTCACTGATATATTCTTCTCGGGTGTATCGCCTGAAGAAAGAAGAAAACTGAGAAGCAAGACTTTTCCTGGGATAGCAGATGCGATGGCTGATCAATGGGGAGGTAAAATTGCAGCATAGATAATAACAACAAACACAATGGGTTAACAATGAAAAGTACAATATATACCACAATCGGAGCATCCAACCACTCCGATACAACAAGGGAGGAACATGATTTTTATGCTACATTCCCTGAAGCCATAGACAGATTATTCGAGGTGGAGAAGTTTCCTGATACGATATGGGAACCAGCTTGTGGAATGGGACACCTGTCTAAAAGGATGATAGAACTTGGCAAAAAGGTTCATTCCACTGACTTGATAAATCGTGGTTATGGTACCGGTGGCGTTGATTTCCTGAAAGCCACCGGAAACCCTTATGGAGCTGTCATTACCAACCCTCCTTATAAGATAGTCCTGGAATTTATAGAGAAAGCCCTGGATATATCGGGAGAAGGAACAAAGATAGCCATGTTCCTGAAGCTGACATTCTTGGAGGGAAAAAGACGTAAACCGTTCTTTCAGACCAATCCCCCATTGAAAATCCACGTCTTTTCTTCCCGTGCCGTTGTAGCCAAAGGTGGAGATTTTACAGCAGCCCAGGCAAACGGGAATGCTATCGCCTATGCCTGGTTTGTTTGGGAAAAAGGTTATAAGGGAGATACTGTAGTGGATTGGATCAACTGAAATACGGCGTAGGGAAACGATACATTCCGGAAATGACAAATATAATGGTTATATGACGGAATGGTGTGTTCCCGCTGGATAATATAAATTTATTAAATAACATAGTTTTATGACAAAGAAAAGTACAAATAGTACCCTACAATTGGGTAAGAAAGTATTTATAGCAGGTAAAGTGTATGACCTGCAAGTAATGGACAAGGATGCGGTCGAATCATCGGTGCAAGCATATCTGGACAATGTGATCGGTAAGGACAGGGTTAGGTTCGAGCTATGCACAATCGGAAATATGACCGCCATGTTCTTCCACCGGGGATTTGACTACAGTGCCTATGATGCTGACCCGGTGAAGGATATCATGGATGCCGACGCCTTCATGATGACCGCCCATGAATACGAGGGTTTTAAGATGCCCCGGCCTTTTCCTATAATTCCAGGTTGTGTATATCCTTATCGAATAAAGCAGACCGATTTTCTGGACGCATACCGGAAGAGTGCTAAAATTCTCGGGGCAAGCAAGATAAAGAATGCATGGCTGGATATAGCTCCTCAGTCCATTGTGCTGAGGGTGCAGGTTGGATAAATGCCGGATGTAAAAAAAGGACATAAAAACGGATAATAAAGCTTCGGTACTCAAAAGCAGCATTACTCGCTTTCAAGGATAAAGGCCAGGAACAGGAAGACGGAAACTCTGTGGATTTTCTTCGGAATACATACGGCATGCCATACAGATGATTGCCAAGATCAAAAACAGGACGGTGAAAGCAGCATGATATGAGTTTACTGAAAGAAGCAGAAGAGGTCAGCAGACTTCTTCCGCAACGCCATGTCTTAACAGATAAGAGTATAGGGAAAATACAGAAAAATAACAATAAAAATGGCATATGAAGTGAGCATCCTCTATCATCTTCATATGCCATTGTATTTTGTAGGAACATTTACTGAATATCCGAGACTGTAATTTAAACTGTGTCAGTAACGAATAAAATTATAATCTTTACTAACACAGTTTTTTTATGAGCAAAGATTTCAATTTTGAAGAGATCAAGAACAAGGCTTTGGAACAGCTTAAGTATGGTAAATCCTTGTTAGGCAAAGACGGTGCTTTTGCTCCGTTATTGGAACGCATCCTCAATGCTGCCCTTGAAGGCGAAATGGATGTGCACATGGACGATCATGAACGTTCTCTTGGTAATCGTCGTAATGGTTATACCCCTAAACAGGTTCAAACACCTCTTGGGGAAGTTACCGTTCATACTCCCCGTGATCGTGACTCTACTTTTGAGCCGGAGTTTATTAAGAAGCGCGAACGGATTTTAGCTGACGGTGTTGCTGACCGCATAATCGGTTTATATGCTTTGGGTAATAGTACCCGTGAGATTAGCGACTGGATGGAGGAGAACCTTGGTAATCGCGTATCCGCCGAGACCATCAGCTCCATCACCGATCGCGTTCTTCCAGAAATTCAGGCCTGGCGCAGCCGGCCTTTGGAAAATGTATATGCTATTGTCTGGATGGATGCTATTCATTACAAAGTAATGGATGAAAAGAATCGCCCTGTAACGCGGGCTATTTACAATATCATCGGTATTAACCCTGATGGATATAAAGATTTATTAGGGATGTATATCTCTAAAAGCGAAGGCGCCAACTTTTGGCTCTCTTGTTTGAGCGACATACAATCCCGTGGCGTAAAAGACATTATTATTGCTTGTACGGATAACCTGACAGGTTTTTCGGATGCCATTAGAAGTGTTTTTTCCTGAAACAACTGTCCAGACTTGTATTGTTCACTAGATTCGCAACTCCATTAAGTATGTGGCCAGTAAGAATCAAAAGAAATTCATGAAAGACCTTAAACTTGTTTATTAGGCTGTAAGCAAGGAACAAGCCGAAGTGGAATTGGATAATCTGGAACTTAAATGGGGAGAAGACTATCCTATTGTTATTAAATCCTGGCGAGATAACTGGGACAAGCTATCTGCTTACTTCCAGTATTCAGACGACATTAGAAAGATGATTTACACCACTAATACTGTAGAGGGGTATCATCGTCAAATCAGGAAAGTAACCAAAAATAAAGGTGTATTTACCAGCGATACAGCTTTGGAAAAGTTAGTCTATCTGGCTTACCGGAACATACGTAAGAAGTGGACCATGCCACTGCCTAACTGGGGGAAGACAGCACAGCAACTGGCTATATTATACCCGGACAGGTTCAAATTGTTTTAGACAAAATACATTATATCAACTTTATTTATTAGTTTTGTCAGACCAACAAAACGATGGTGATACTTTGTACCATTGAAACCAAAAACGATTAGGGGATTGACCCCTAACCGTTTTTACCAACAAAACTCAGGTTTCTCATTACCCATTGAGATAGGAAAGCGAAAAAACTGAATATTTTAAAAGGAAAGCGAGAGCGCTGACACAGTTTAATTTACACGCCCGAATATCCCTAAATTATCCGGTATCCTTATTCTTTTCAAAACCAAATAGTATAATATTGTACACTAAGACAATGGTCAAATGCCAAAAAGATCAAACTTCCTCAAGATGTAAAGCAACACTAGAATACTCTTTTCTTAATAGGCTTTTCATTGCTAAACCATTTTCCATAAGAACTCTACCACTGAATACTTTACCATCTAATGCGCAAGGTTTTTCTTCGTTTTCCGGAGTTAAATCTTTAACTCTATAATTTTTTTCAGCACAAAGACCAGATAACTTCACTACAGGTATTATTGAATTAATAAAATGTTCTGTCTTATATGCATAGAAAACAGCTTCACTCTCTTCAGAGTTCACATACATAAGAGAAGCTAACCCTTTATTATCATAAGGGGATACTAGGCGATATAAATCTCCAAACTGAACTATTCTACGAACACTCTTATATGCCATAATAGCACGTTTAGCAAATGCCTTTTCAACTTGAGTCATATCTTTTGGTTGTATTTCCATACCCAAGCGTCCTGACATTGCCACATCAAAACGGAATTTCAAAGGTATTTGTCGTCCTGTTTGATGATTTTTAGTTGCACTAACATGTGAAGCCATTGCCACAGCTGGATAGAATGTTGAAACACCCCACTGAAGATATATACGCTGCAAAGCATCAGTGTCATCACTTGTCCAAAATTCATTAAAATAAGGAAGCCAACCATAGTTAACACGACCACCACCACCTGCGCATGCCTGAAGAACTAAATCTGGATATTTTGCACGAATTCTTTCAACAACTTTACGTAAGCCACGATGATATTCTATATAAATATGTGACTGCTTATCTCTAGGTAGATAAAATGAACCATAGTCTTGAATGGAACAGTTTGCATCCCATTTCATATATTTAATTTCAGGATTACGTGTCATTAATGAGTCTACAACACCAAAAACAAAATCCTGTACTTCAGGATTGGAAAGGTCAAGAATAACCTGTGTTCCTCCACGACCTGTTGATACAGGACGATTCTCTACTCGGAGAATCCATTTAGGTTTATTTTCAAAGAGCTCACTCTTCGTATTTGAACTTTCAGGTTCAATCCAAATGCCAAATTTTATATTATATTTTTTTGCAGAATCTAGAAGACCATTTATCCCTAATGGAAGTTTTTCCTTGCAAACTTGCCAATCACCAAGAGATGATTTATCGTTATTACGAGGGTATTTATTTCCAAACCAGCCATCATCCATTACAAAAAGTTCACCACCTATTGCAGAGAATTCTTTCATCATATTATCCATCCCACTTTGGTTTACCCTGAAATAAACCCCTTCCCAACTATTAAGTAGAACATCACGATTTTTATCTCCTCCCCATAGTTTATACTGACGTGCCCACTTATGAAAAGCTCTGCTGACACCACCTTTACCACACTTACTATATGTCATACAGAATTCAGGAGTGGAAAAGATCTCCTCGCGTTCAAGCTTGTAAAATGAGGTTTCTTCATTTATACCAGCACTTACAGAAAGAGTTGTATTCGACGCTATAACCTTTATTAAATAGTTACCAGTCCATGCTAACGTTCCACCAAACACATCTCCACTTTCTTCAGTTGCCCTACCATTCATTGACAAAAGGAAAGAGGGATTATCTTGCTCAGTATTACACATTCCGTCTTTGTTAGATATTACCTTCTGTCCATTTGTTAATTTTTCTTCCTCCATAGTATGCTCTGCAGCCCAAGAACCATGAAAATGTGTCATCCAGTTATCACCGCGTTGCAATGGAAGAAATGCTGATGCAAAACGATATAAAGTGACAGACTTTTTCCCAGTATTCTCTATATCAACCCAAGTTGTAATTACATCTGTTCCTTCATAAGCTTTAAAGAACTGTTTAATAATAAAGGGATAAATGCTATCTTTCATTGTAATTTCCACTATATTCCCATCTTTATCAGAAAAACGCCGTACATTTGATACAAAAAGATCAAGTGTCATATTCCCATCATTGTGCATTACAGCTACTGCTTTTTCATTGTCAGTCTTATTTGTGCCAAAGGCTGGATAAGTCTCTTTATTCATAGCTACCCCAGAATCAAATATATCCTGGATTTCATTTTCAGATATACGCGCACCATAATATTGATACATTGGCTTATCTCCCACTGTAGCAGTCAGTAACATTGAGGTGTTTTCTGTAGAAAGAAGAAAATTATCTGCACGTAATGAACCTGCAAGAATTAAGAAAAAAAATAACACTTTTAACCTCATAATATTAAATTATTTAATGTTTTAAATATTAATAAATATACATATTCAACATTGAAAAATAGATTCTTTTATCTGCATCTTTCGCATCTTCTATTTAATTTCACCTATCTCTATTTCAGGTATTACCCAGTTGTCTGTACGGAATGGAGCTAAAGGTAAACCATAGTTGGTCTTTATATTTGCTTCAGGACAGTGATTCTTAAAAGCATAACGTACTGCAACTGGGTCAGAAACAGAATCAGAACTAATAATAATCTTGTTTTGCCACCACTTCATCCGAGCTTTGGCATCATAAAATACACGATCTTTCCCGGCAACCTCGAATCCTCCCATCCGTAATGTACTATCTTCATCAAAACCTACAAATGAATTAGGATCATTAAATTTATTTGGTTCAGATACGTTATTAAATGACAGAATAAGTGTATTATCCTTTTTCTCCATAGATTTAAATGTTGGAGCAGAAAAAGGTAGTCCTTCAATACCATAATCATTACGGAGGGCCAACATAGCCAATCGCTGACCTACTTCAAATTTCTTTGCAGGATGGATACACGTCGGATGACCTAGATCAGTAGTTGCAGCAACACCTACGTTTTCAAGTTGCGATGCAGCCTGATATTGAGCTTCGATGACAAGTGGAAGAGAGCGTAAATTATCTCCCTCATATCTATACGGAGCAAGTTGAGTCATATAAAAAGGCATACTGTCATTCCCCCAAATTTTTCTCCATAATTTTATGAGAGCTACTTGCAAATCCTTATAATCGTACCAATTTAAACGATTGGAGCACCCCTGATACCATATAAACCCTTTAGCTGTAAAATTACTTATCGGAAGAATCATTCCATTAAATAGTTTTTGAGGGGCACTATTTTCACTTGTCCATTTAGCTTGTACCTTTTTATCAATTCCTTTAATACCATCAATAGATTCTTTATTCATCCAAGTCTCAATTGTTGATCCACCCCAATTAGACGTTACAAGTCCTACAGGAACACCAAGCATTCTATGTAAGTTAAGGCCGAAAAAATAAGCTGTGGCACTAAATGAAGCAACAGATGCAGATGAAGAACAAAGCCACTCAGATTTACAATCATATGTCTGTGTATCCGTAGAATTGCGCGGAACAGTAAACATTCTTATGTCAGGATATTCATTTGCATTCATTACATAATCCAAACAATTCTCTACAGGCTGATTGATAAATCCACATACAGGCATTTCCATGTTAGATTGTCCTCCACATATCCACACCTCTCCCAAAAGTATATTTTCAATTACCAACTCCTCGCCATCGTTAAAGGTTATAGATTGCGGACCACTAGCTTCATTTGTTGCAACTTTAACTTTCCAATTGCCATCACAATCTGACTTAACCTTATACTCCATCTGGTTCCAAGACGTTTTTATTGCAACGTTTTTGTTTGGAGTTGCATATCCCCAAAGATTCACTTCTGAGTTTCGTTGGAGCACCATATTGTTTCCTATAATCCCAGGAAGTTTAACTTCTGCTTTAAGTATTAAAGTTATAATGCTTATAAATATAAAAAAAGATATCCGTCTCATATTATTTGATATTTATATTCTTACAGTAATTTTGAACAAAAGGATTTTGCTCATCTAAAGTATATGGGTAATAATCAGTTTTTTCAATAGTATTATTCTTAAAGGTCAATCCATCTACACTGTATAAATTCAAGATTCTTGGATCAAAGACCTTAAATGTATTATTCTCTATTAGAATATTTTGATGATAATAAACGCCAGCTTCTTTATTAGGAATCCCACTACCCACTGCGATACAAGCACGCCCCCACGTAGGATATCCAAAGTTCCCATTTTCGAAAACATTATTTCTTATAACTACATCTCTTACACCTGATTGTTCATACCAATAATTACCATCACCTTCAAACAAAATAGCTGCACCTGGTATAGAAAAATAGTTGTTCTCTATCACAATTTTCCCTCTAGAACCAAGGAGTAACCCTCTTGCTCTATTCCCACGCATATTACATCCACTTATTAATACGTCTGGATAACTGTTATCTTCCGCAATAACCATCTTTTCTTTTAATCTTTCAGGAATTGAATCATGAAGGGTAATATTCGCAAATTGCTTATTAAGGAGCTTTGATGATTTAACTGTCCCATACCCTAATATCTCAAGAGTTGTATTATCTACAAATTCAATTCTATCACCAGGGTTAAGAAAGTCTATACCATATTGCCCTGAGTTTCTCCATCTAAGATACAATTCTGTTGGAGATACAATTTTATCTACAGCCATATACCAACCATGAATATTGGTAGCATCATCCTTTTGATTATGGAATATACAATCAATCATTTTAATATAACCCTTACAGTTTACAAAATGGGTTGCATCGGCTGTGATGGAAATCATCCTACCTTCAGCAGGGATAACCTTCAAACGTAAAAGTTCAATATCTTCACTGCTTTGAGCAATTACTCCCATACCTCCACAATGATATAGAGTGACATCTCTTATACCGATATTTTCACTATTGCTTATAAAGAATGCAGGATTATAGCGTGCTGTTGCGCCAAGTACCATGATATTCCCAGGAGTTCCTTTTATATCCTTATGGAAAATTCGAACAACATGGTCTTTTATAGGTTTTGCTTCTATAGTCTGTTTTGATAGCCAATAATCCGAAGCTAAATAAGCGGGCTCCCTTCTTTTAGCATCAAACTCTAGTAAACTAGAAAAAAGGTAATTATTACGTTTATCGTCTGTAAAAAAAAGGCAACCGTTAATAATATTATACTTATAGTCTTCCGGAAAACGAAGATCCATATAGCCATCACCTACAGCTAAAATTTCTGCTTCTGAATGAAAGGTACGAGTATAATCTACAGAAAAACCTTTAAAACTTACATTCTTGCAGCCAACAGCACTAAAAGGTGAAATAAAACCTGTAAACAGTAACTTAGTATTTTTCCCAACTACTTTAAAATCATTCATTCCATCTAAATCAAAAGCTATACGCTTAAGACTTTCCGTGTTATTGCTTATAAATTGGTATTTTTCATATGAAAAATCTGGTAGTATTTTTAATACTCCCTCAGGTAGAACGAGAGAGTCAGCCTTTGTTTCACGACAAAACTCTAATGCTTTACGGATAGCTGGCATTGCATCAATTTGAGCTTGCCCTTCTTCCAGATAATTTTCGAGATACACAGTTCCTCCTTCTGTACGACTACAAGAGATTGCTGTAGTTAACAGACAAAATAAAATTGCAATATTTGTAAATGTTTTCATATAAAAGAGTTTTAAAGTTATTTGTTTTTCTTGATAATTAAAGCACTACCGCCTCCCATTGCCATATTTAATACCACCTCTGATGTATTATCAACTTCATATTGTTTAATGGTATATTTTTCTGGTGAATTTGATGAGTCGTCAGAATCAGATAGTTCTGAAACCAAATATTTGTTTCCCTCTTGCAAAAATGACAATGAAATAGTAATTTTCCTATCATCCCAATTTGTTATTCCACCGATATACCAAACACCCTCTTTTTCGCGAGCAGTAACAATATATTCTCCAATTTTTCCATATAGAATTATAGTATGATCAAAAACAGTTGGTATTGAAGCTATATATTCGGTACAAGGGATATCAGATAAATATCTTGAAGGGGAGTCACAAAGCATCACAAGAGGAGAATCGTAAACAATATATGATGCTACCTGATGGGCTCTTGTACCTTGGCTCATCGGCTTATGATAATCAATTCTGAATCCCTCTTTTGATGCATTAATATATGCTCCCTGTGTGTAATCAACAGGTCCAACAACTTGACGTATGAACGGAAAAGTTACATCGTAAAAAGGCATATTAGGATTTTGCCATTTCAATTCTTCCAATCCAAATACACCTTCAAAATTTAGTATATGTGGAAACGTCCTATTAAGACCAGTTGGCTTATAAATTCCGTGTAAATCAAGTATCAAATGATGTTTTCCTGTGGATTCAGCAATGCGATAAACCATATCAACACACTCTTGATCATCTCTATCGAAAAAATCAACTTTAAAACCCTTAATTCCTAATTCAGAGTAGTATTTGCACGCTTGTTCTAACTTTTCATCTAAAACATTAGCTACAGCCCATATTATTAAACCCACATTCTTAAGGGACGCATACTCGATTAACTCTTTTAAATTAACTTCATCCTTTATTTTCATTATATCATCTTTATCAGACCATCCTTCATCGATAACAACATAAGGTATATTAAAGCGTGAAGCAAAGTTAATATATTCCTTATAAGTGGCTGTATTAACACCTGGCTTGAAGTTAACATCTGTAAGTCCATAAGAGTTCCACCATTCCCAAGCAGCATGACCTGGCTTAATCCAAGAAATATCACTATATCTCCTTGGTTCTGCCAACTGATACACCAAATTATTTATTGGCAACTCAATGTCATTTTCTGCTATTGCGATTATTCTCCATGGATAAGTTCTTTTACCCTCTGTTCTTGCTATTACATCCTTACGTGTAGCAACTTTAATCTGACTACGAGTTGGAGTTACATACATACTATCTGGCATATGGGCAAATTTAGCAGAATATCCCCCTACAATTCCCTCAAGGAACATTCCAGGATAAGAACGTAGATCAGACTCACATATAAGGATATTAGTCTCATCTTCCATTTTTACAAGTAAGGGAAGGAGAGCTAATGAAGATCCGGAACCAAAATCACTTACTTGTTCGCTTGTATATTCACTCTGATAAGCATTTGCTAACAAATCTTTTCCTTTAGAATAAGGTACCCAAGCTCTTGGATTACCATGAAATAAGAATTGTGCAAGTTCATCTTTTATCACAGTTGAATCCTCAAACGCAGTCTCGAATCTCCAAGCAACACCTTCATCATAAGCTCTAACACTTAGAGACCATCCATCTGTAAAATCAATGCGCATAAAATTCCATTTAGAAGATACATGCCTTTGACGATAAAAAGGGGTATCAATATCTTCGAAATCTGTACCTCTTTTCACTTCATAGTCTTTTATACCATAACCTAGTGTTTTCCCATTTCCTAAAACTATGGCTATTTTAGAGGGCGTAACCAAACATTTTCCGTTGTAATAAACTGAGTATGTTAGAGTATCTTGTACACTAAGTACCATTTGAATCTTCTTGTCAGGAGAACATAGTGTAATAGAATTATTATCTTTTTGACATGAAGACATGAAGATAATGATAAATATTATCAAATTTACATATGGAATTTTTCCCTTCATATTCACCAAATTATAATTTAACACTTATTTTTTCGCCGTCTTCTATGGCATATTTCTTCTGACCTTTCTTAGAGTTAATGACAACCTTCAACTTTTTACTACTAGTTCGATTAATTATTATATCTATATTATCACTAAATGCTTTTATGTTTTTAATACTCATACTTTCCCACGAAGTAGGCATAGAAGGTGTTAAATCGAAGCTACGGAAACCGGTAGGTTTCATACCAAATAGGCCTTCTGTTATAATTCGACAATAAAGCCCACTTTCTGCAGAAAGATGGCGTTGAGAACCTTCTGGCCATGCCTCTATAGCATATGGAACATGATCACCAAGAAGACGTCTCGCTGAATAATATTTCAATTTTTCTGTAGCAATATCAGCCATACCGGCGGCATAGATACCTCTAAGAGCATATAAAGTAGAACGATCCCAAAAAGTAGTACTACCCTGAGCTGTCAATAAGCCATCTTTTTTCCAAAGAAACGGACTACACAAAGCTTCCACTGTAGCTTCGGCACGATCAAAGATTCCGACTGTTAATGGAATACAAATCCACGATCGAAGAATCTCATTACCATCATAATATCTGTAAGTATTAAACCCACTAACAGTAGCGCCAAAATACTTCTCAATATTGATTTTCAACGTTGCTGCTTTACTGCGATATGCCTTAATAATAGAGGAAGACATACCAAGTTCACTCGCCAAATTAGCAGCAGATAGTAATGCATCATAATAAAGTGATGAAGTACATAGATTTGCATCGCCATCTTCAAATCGTCCTTCTAACTCATCTGTATCAGACATAACCACACCTTCTATATTAAGTTTTCTATCACAATATTCAAGACACCACTCTATCAAAGGCCAAAGTTCCTGTGCAATAGATTTATCTGCATACGCAAGGGAAAAACGGGAAGCTCCATACGCAACCATAGCAGCATCACCTCTATCTCCAGCACCAGCCCAGACATCAGTACCTTCAGCTATGATTGAACTTGGAATAGGATTAAAATCAGAGTTTATAAAACGACTAAAATGACGAAAAGAGTTGATTGCCGACTCGTTACCACGCCAATATCCTAAATATGGGAAGAAAGGATTAACATACTCAGCCTGATCGTTAGCCCAAATTGCTGCATAGTATGATTCTCCTCCTGGTGCATGCATATACCCTCCTTCTGTTTTAAAAATACTTTCACTTGTGCGGATTTTTGCATAGCGGAACATTGTATTGATAATTGCGTCAGGTGTCTCTAAAACCAAAGAACTATCAATATCTTTATTAATGAAATTTATACGTTCCTGTAGCTCACTTGTAACATCCACGGTATATTGGGGCTCAAAAGCTTTACGTCCGGAAAAGATAACATCAAAGGTAATGGAATCACCTTTTCTTAATACATAAGAACCTGATCCTTGCACTCTTGCTTCAATGATATAAACTCCATCTTTTCCTAAAGAATCAAGTGTCTTAAATACTTGAGAAAACTCTGGAATATATAGAATAAGATCACGTTCCCTTATACTAGTTATTTCATACCGTTCACATAAATATGGTTTATTCATTGAAGGGAAAATTGTCCTTGAAAGAGTTATAGCAGGAACTGGTGAAGTCCCCTTTCCTGAGCCAATATTCTGCTTTCCTACACAAAATGTCTCCTTACTCTGGAATAAACCATCAATATAAACAGACTCTGTCTTTGGATTTCTAAGAGCAAGTCCATCTATACTAATAAGTGATGGCACATCTAAAGCAATTCTGTGCATTAAACTAGCATGCGTATTATTGGGAAGTCTGCGCAGCATTGGAAACACTAATGAACGCTCTGTAGTTAAAGCACAGTTTTCGTCAACACCCCACCGGAGCACACAAGCCATCTGCTCACCAGACATCTCAATATGGTCATTATGAGGGAGCTGATTGTTGACTATATTCCACTCAATTGTCCCGTCTTTAGAAATTTCCCATCTAGATTCTGACGTGCTGTTCTTTGGAGCATCATAAACATCTCCTCCTTCATTTGAAGCCGAATTTGGTGATTTTAAAGCTTTTACATTCTTTAAATATAGAAGAGTTTCATGAGTTTCTTTACCTTCAAATGTTGAATTTTCAATTTCATACAGTGGTAACCAAGCATAAGCTACCATAGCACCATAAGTAGCACTGACAAAGACATTCGAATACTTAATACCAAACTCTTCCGATTTTGGAAAGATATTAGACGTTTCTAAATACACTTCTCCTTTATTCCTTGTTATTATAGAATATATTGGCTCTGGATTTACACTATAAGAATACCAATCTACTGGATAGAATGAAAGGTTGGCATCTTGAACAGGATTCCCTTGAGGATCCAATATCTTAAAGGAAAGATATCTTGGGAGCATATCAACGACAAGATTATCAATCTCGACAATCTTATCCTCAGCATAGTTAATCATATTAATCGCATACTTACTCCAAAAAGTTTCGCCATATGGATAATTCATTATACATCGAGTACCATAATATGGTATCGGCGCTATTGGGTTCTTGTCGGCATCCACTTTCATTGCATAAATGTCTGGCATACCCCTACTATGTCCAAACTCATGAATAATGCCATCAATAGCCTGTTCTGTAAAAGGGTTATTAAATCTATCATTATGGATTCTTGCATGATAAATCGTTTGAATATTTGCTCCATACCATCCACCTCCAACTTCTTTAGGATTCGATTTGTAGCCATCTATTACAACCAAATAGTCATGTTCAGGATGAGGTTTATATACCTCATTTGTTGAAATACCATCATATACATAGAATGAATTCCAATCTACCTCAAAATTATATAAAGCATGAAATTGATTATTGTCATTAAAAGCTCTGTTGACACGATTAAACATACATTCAACGTTCTGCTTAACTTTGTCGATACCTCCTAATGAGTCTACTGATTCGGAGTCAATACCTACTTTGACGCTAAATCTATAAATTGGCTGCGTAAATGCTGCTATACTAAATAGCCACAATAAAACACAATGTAAATACCTAAGTTTCATTTTAAAAAAACAATAATTATTAGTACTAATTTCTATAGAACTTGTAATCAGATTTAACTCCTGATGAGTGTCGCAAAATCATAGTTGAATCATCCTATATAGTTTGAATACGTGTAAAAGTTGCCAGAGGTTTTAAACGTTGGGAACTTTCTACAGCCTTATTACACACAATAACATAAACAAGTCTCTTATTCATATACAAATATTTATCCATAATGCACAAGATTACATAGTTTAAAATACCATCACTATTCTTTGACTCAGCATTACGCTTATCAAAAAATGGCAACAACTAACTAAACTTACTCCATGATATAAAAGAGTATTCATTATATTACGGTTGCTATGATTTATAAACATCCATACAGATATAAAAGTGACTCATACATTTTTAATGTATTATTTAAGAAAATGTAATGTGACTAATATGTCAGATAACAGTCTCAAACATATACTTATCCAGAGTGAATGTTTAAGAAAGTTTACTAATAGTATCTCTCTACTTGAAGTAGAGAGATACTATTAGTAATAAATTAGTTACCAGAAATAGGATTCTGTTCGTCTTGTGAAATTGCCTTATTTCGAGTAAATTCTATATCAGGAATCTGACAAAAATAACGATAGTCGTTAGCTTTTAGTGTAGCAATATTACCTGCTTTACTACCCCAATAAAGAAGTCCTTCATTAAAGTGACCTGCATAGTTATTTTCCAAGGATTCACCCTCACGTATAACATCCTTTTGAAGGCGTAAATTATCAAACATCCCTGTAACTGTTTCTCCAAGGAGTTCTTTTCTACGCTCAATATAAATTGCTTCAAGAAGTTCATCTTTATCAGTAGTTGTTGTAATTTTACTTACGTTTCGTGCACTCTGAAGTGTCTGAAGATAATTTAATGCTTCTGGTATTTTATCAAGATGCACTGCTGCCTCTGCCATCATTAATAGCATCTCTGAACTACGAATAAGACAAATATCTGCACGCGTTTCACCTTGTTCTCCTAAATGTAAGAACTTGTTATAAGCCCATTTGGATTTAGTCATTTTATCAGGGTTATTTGTACGATGCCATAGCATATACTTGGCGTAGTCATTACTTACATCAAGAATATCTTCATCTTTTACATCTTCAGTTTTATCCAATCGAGATGCACGATAATCCGTTTCATCACCATCGAATAATTTAAGCCATTGATCAGTTACAAAATATGTGATATAAGAATAAATATATTGAGTATTATTACTTTCACCTGCTGATGGGGGAAGATTAAACCACATATTAAACGGCGTACTAGTTCCTGCATTTGAAAGTTCTGTATTTTGATATCCCCAAATAAACTCATTATATTGATTCTCGATAAAGTCATCGAAACCACCACACCACTGCTCTTTAGTTAAAAGAGTCTTGTGATTTTCATATGCTGCGTTTGCATTGTTAAATACTTCAGACCAGTCTGTAGCCATTACCAAGTACACACGTGCTAACCAGGAACAAACGACCTCATAATCAATGCGCCATGGTTCACTTGTTTGATAGTCCCTTAACTCAATCTTTGCATCATTAAGATCTGTTACAATTCTATTATAGATATCCTCCACTGTTGAAAAAGGCATTGAATCAGGATCTGAAGAACTAGTCCTAAGAATAACTCCTCTTAATGACTTACCTACGGCATAGGTCTTCTGATAATTCATAATAAGATTAAAATATGAGATTGCACGAATGGCTTTTGCTTGGCCGCTTATCTCCTTTTTATCAGAATCAGGACCTGTTGCACTAGTAAGTGCATCCAGAATTATATTACAGCGATTTATATGATCATAAAATTGGCTCCATATCGACTGCGTATAAAATCCTGATGCTTGAGTTCTACTATCTGCAAAAGTGTAAGCCGTATGCTCACTTGTACCCATTCCCTTAAGTGAAGTAATATCTGTTCCTGCTAGTGGGTAATAATGCATCATACCTGTCAGACCAGCCAAACCACGGTCTGAAGCATATACAGTATTCCCCATCAATAGTCCATTATAAGTGCCTACTAGTATCTTATCAAGATTACTTGTATTTGATAACACAATTGTATCATCTGTTGCGGTTGAAGAATTAATGTCCAAGAAATCTTCACATCCTGTATTTAATATACCAAAGAAAACAACCGCGATTTTTGCCAGTTTTATAAATATATTCTTCATAAACATTTATTATCTAGAGTTAGAAAGTAAGATTAAGTCCAAACATATAAACTCGACGACCACCACCGTATCCTTCTGTATCTGAATTTCCATTATATGTATTACCGGAGATACCAGTTTCAGGATCCGTATAATATTTGGTTGCTTTACCGAATGTCAAGAGATTATCTCCTGAAAAATATATGCGTGCATTTTCAAGACCTATCTTCTTGGTTATATATTTAGGCAATGTATAGCCTATTGTTACATTTCTAAGTCGGAGGTAGTCATTATTTATAATGTAATAATCACTATAACCTATAGCTGATATCGAACGATTTGTCATAAAGTTAATGGGTGTTTTAGCGCTTGAGTCACCAGGACCACTCCAGCGATCTTTAACTAAATCCAAAACAGGAGAAACGCCTACACGACTATAAGATGCAAGTTCTGATTTATTATAGCAATACATATGTCCACCTAAGGAATAATAAAGCATAAAGGAAGCATCAAAACCGTAGAAGTTAAATGAATTAGTTAGCGAACCATAAACTTTAGGTAGTGCAGAGCCAACGAACTCATAATCATCTTTAGTTAGAGCTGCTGTTTTATTTACGACTGAACCATCCTTTTTATAATAGGTAGCATAACCGCTTTCTGGATCAACACCAGCAAATCTCGGTGCCCAAAAATCATATAATGATCCTCCCTCTTCAAGCTTGTACCAAGCAACAACATTTGACCAAAAACCAATTTCTGTTGGAAGCTTAGTAACTTCATTTTTTAAAGTTGACATATTAACATCTATACGCCATTGGAATTTATTTTGATTAAACAATTGAAAACCAAGTGTAGCCTCAAAACCACTATTTCTTATATCTCCAACATTAGTATTAATACCCGTAACATTACCAACTTGCGCAGATAAAGGAAGTTCTTGATAGTAAAGAAGACCATCAGATGATCGTGTGTAATATTCCAATGTACCATTCAACCAGCTAAACAATGCAAAATCAACGCCAATATTCCACTGTTCATTTTTCTCCCAATGTAATTTAGGTGTAGCTAAAGAAGCCGGCTTAAGTCCTGAAATATTATACAGATTATTAGACTCATATGTACCTTGGTAAGCATAGAGGATTCTGCTACCTCCTTTTCCATTAGACTGACGCGGAATCAAGCGGTCATTTCCAGAAGTACCATAAGAGCCTCTAATCACCAGATTGTCAATCCAATCAAAATCTTCCATAAACTTTTCATTAGAGATTCTCCAAGAAGCTCCGGTTGACCAGAAATTACCCCAACGAGATTCTGGAGCGAAACATGATGAACCATCACGACGGAATGATCCTGATAAATAATATTTATCATCATAATTATAGTCAAGCTTACTGATATATGACAGCAATGCATATCTATCACTGAATGAACTAGACCAATAATCCTTGGTGGCTGAATCTACTTGGAACTGATTCATTTGATAAATACCGCTACCGCCACCTGCTGTATACTCAGTACGTTGATAATACGCTTCCTGACCGACCAGAAAACTTATGTTATGCTTATCAAAGCTTTGATTCCAAGAAAGAATATTTGAATTTGTAACAGACATTGAATGAAAATTAGAGCGTGAAGCACTACCTCCTGATGGACGTATAGTATTTCCCCAAGGTTCGGATTGCCCACTTCCCCATATCGCAGAATCATAAGTGTATGAGCGAGAGGTATTATCGTCAAGATTTAATGTAGTCTTAAACTTAATATTATAAGGAAGAGAAATTTGAGCATAATAGCGAGCATTTAAATTAGAAGCATCATTATTACTAAAATTATCATTGTTGTCATTATCCCAATAATCACCTCTATTACTCAAAGGATGAACACCAAAGAAACTGGTATATGCACCATATTGTAAAACTCTTTCACCTGTCATTTCCGAGCGCACCCAATCTGTATTTGATGCATTACGAAGATATGGTGAAGCTAAAGTCATATTATAATTCAATGCACGTGTACTACCACTTGAACTCTGGCGGCTATAGGCATAGCGCAATGAACCACCCATAGCTAACCACTTATTTATCTCAGAGTTAACATTAGCAGAAAAGGAATATCGTTTGTAATAATCTCCGCCTCCATATCCTTTATCATCTAGAAAACCTGTAGAGATAAAGTAATTTGTTTTCCCATTTTCAGTAGCACCTGATATATCAATACTATAATTTTGACGGAGTTTTCGCTTGTAGTATGCACCATACCAGTCCCAGTCATTTTCATTCCAAGCATAAGTAAGATTAGGATTGATGTAAGGATTACCATTACCATCATGAAGTACCCAATCCTCATCGATATGGTTGAAAGGCGAAACGTAAATAGGCTTTCCTGTTGGGTCTTTCCCTTGTGCAGTAAATATTTTACCCAAGAGAGACTGAGATGCATAATCTCCAGCTTCTTGCTTAGAGCAGCCACCCTCAAAATAATATTTATCATTGTATAGACCTTCCCAATAAAGAAGCAATGTTTGTTTTGGATCGGCTTTCTTTCCATATCCTACTGCATTGTCAGAAGTACCCCAGGAGGCATTAAAGTTTACTTTAACCTTTCCTGCTTTACCTGTTTTAGTTGTTATAATAACAACACCATTTGCTGCACGAGATCCATAAAGAGAAGCTGCTGCAGCATCCTTAAGCACAGTAAGCGAGGCTATATCATTAGTATTAATAGAATTTAATGAACCATCGTAGGGTACTCCGTCTACAACGTACAGAGGTGTAGTATTACCAGCCATATTAGCGATACCACGAATAGAAATACGTGCTTCAGCACCAGGATTACTCGCATCTTGACTAACATTTACACCTGCCGTTAGCCCTTGAAGGGCATCAGTAAAACCAGTCCCCTGAAATTTTTTAATTTCATCCGACCTTACTACTGAAGCAGAACCTGTAAAAGAAGACTTCTTGGTCGTGCCATAAGCTACAACTAGGACCTCATCCAGTTGCTGGGTGTCAGGCTTTAATTTGATTTTTAAATTAGTAGCTACCGCTACTTTTTGTGTTTGATAACCAATGTAAGAAATCTCCAAACTTTTAATGCTTTTTTCCACTGACAACTCAAAAGAACCATTTACATCCGTAATTGTACCATAAGCAGGAGTGGCAATCACTGATGCTCCGACAACAGGTTCGTCTAGCTCATCTAATACGATACCTCGTATTTTTATTTGCTGAGCAAAAGTCGTTCCCGAAAAAAGAATGCAGAACGTAACAAAAAGCCACGAAAGTTTTAGTGTTTTCATCATACTTTTGTTTTTTAGTTAATAATAAGGTTTTATTTTAAAAATCTCGAGACAAAATACATTATTTCACAACCCTCATTTAATAATTATATATTATTTATACTCATATTGTATAATAATATACGTTTTTATTATGCATACAATCGAAAAATAGACTATTTTTGCATTTGTGGATATTTCTTGCATACAAGACTTTTTTTAGTATTCACCAAACTTTGTATAAGTTCTTTGATATGATAGTTTTGTTATTTATATTTTTAGAGATGGCCAATATTTTTATTAGGTATATAATTATAATCCCAAAGAGAATTTACTTGAGTTATCAGAAATATATTGGCTATAAAAATTCTTTTTTTATTCTCTAAAGCTACTATAGCCAATTAACAGACCGAAGAATCTAACAACAATGCTTTTTATATAAAAGATGGTTATAATGTAACTCATTAGTGTCCAATAAAAATGGACGAATTAAATAATTAATCAAATAGTCCTTCAAAAAGGGGACAATCGAGTTCTTTGACATCATTGAAATTAGTCTTATTGAACAAGTCACGTAAGTGAGTTTTGTCCGTCAGAGAGATGCTTAGAATCTGCAAAACCTCATAAGTTGAACGTTTCAATTGCATATCGTGTTGGACAATAGCCACGAGACAGTAAGTAATGATCGCCACACTGATTTGAATGCGGACAGCGTTTTCCGTTGTGCCCCAGAATCTCTTTATTTTAAGGTGCTACTTTAGCCATTTGAAGAATACTCGACCAACCATCTTTTCTTATAGAGATTAGCAATATTCAATGCAGAAATATGTGTTGTATTCGTCAAGAAAGTGAACTCACGGTCATCCTCTTCATCGTAGTAACGAATGAGTCGGAATGACTCGGGATATTTTTTCTCTGAGAGATACCCCGTCATTTTCACTTCAGCATCGGTTAGTGCATTCTTAGGTATCCTTCGCTTCCACTTGACCATGGTGTATTTTAATCTGACTACGAAAAAAGAATCTGTCAGGTGTATCCTATATAGTTCCTTAAAAGAATCATAAGCCCTGTCGAATATATAATAAGCATTTAGTTCATAATGGATTGAACACATCGCTGTAGAGTCATGCTTCGATGCTGTGGTTACAGTATAGAAAGCAGGAACTTGTGCTTCAATGTCATATAAGACATGAACTTTGTGCTTCCTTTCTTTCTTCGAAACTTCGCCCATGGAAATGTGGCTAGACACAACGGAATGGTTGTTGAATCAAAAGCATACTTTTTTCCAGGAATTTCCAAGATTTTGGTTGCACGCTTTTCGCAAGCTTCCTTCATTATATAGAATGCGAAGTCTTCAAAGATTCTGTAGTCACGATTCTGATTAGCATATGCGGGAGTAGCTTTAGCTATTGGATTGCGTCCTAAACCAAGATGATATTGCTTGGCTCGATGCACTTCAAAAGCAACAATTAGGTCACGAAGACTCTCTCGATTGTTCAGTTGTCCGAACATATAGCAAGTAGCTGATTCCAGCAAGTGAATTGCTTCACGTAGCGATTACCATCATACTTGCGAACGAAGTTGTTGAACTGAGTTCTGTTCAGAAAAGCGGTAAGTTGAGCGAATACGTATTTATCTTGGTTTATAAGCGGTCTTCAATTTGACCGCTAAGCTACGAATTCAAATCCGCTTCATTCTAAAATACTGCTTAAAAGACTGTGTCTCAATGATTTCAAAGACCGATTAGCCTATTTTTATTGGACAGTAGTGAATGAAACTATATTATTAGTTGAATAATCGTTCACTATAAGTGAAAAACATTAAGTAACACTATGAATAAATTGAAAAATAGAATTAGGTTGATAAAATTTGGAATTTTACTTGCAATATTTACTCTGTATTGTAATCCAATAATAGGTATAGAATCAAATTTTAATTTTGAACACATTAATGTTTTATCTGGCTTGAATACCAATACCATATATTGTATTTTTCAGGATATCAATGGGCAAATGTGGTTTGGAACAAATGATGGCCTAATAACATATGATATTTATAGATTTAAAACATGGCGAACGGACACTAATAAGGTAAATACTATTAAGAGTAACGGTGTATACTGCATATATGAGGATAGAAATAATCAACTATGGATAGGGACAGAAAATGGGCTATATATTTTTGATAAGAAAAAAGAATCTTTTGAACGGATAAATGGATTTGGCATTGAAAATACATTAATAAGGTCAATATCAGAGGATAACAAAGGTAATATATGGGCAACTTCACTAGGAAATGGTATCTACAAATATACACCTAAAAATAAAAAACTCAGAAATTATAGAGAATCACAAAATATTGGACTTACTTCAGATTTTTCAACAAAAGTATTAACTGATCTTAAAGGCGATATTTGGTGCCTAACAGCTGGTAACTATTTATATAAATATAATTCTAGTAATGATACATTTGATAGGATTCTCATAAAAGATGAAGAAAAAAACATAGCTGAATCAAATGCATTTACTATGTGTTTAGATTCTGAAGGAAATATCTGGGTTAGCGGCTGGGATTCTGGCGTATTTCATTATGATATAGAAAATTCCCGTTTTAGAAACTATCTAATGAATGATAAAACACCTGTTCTGCAAGGAAGAATACACACGATAAAGGAGTTAGACAAGAACATACTATATATTGGTTCGGACCATGGATTGACGCTATTTAACTATAGAACCAATGAATTTACTATAAAATCTTTCAATAAATACCACGACAAGGGTTTATCTGATAATTTTGTCTATGATACTTTTAAAGATAAAGAAGGGGGAATATGGGTAGCTACCTATTTTGGAGGTATAAATTATGCATCACCTAACAGCTCAAACTTTCATATTAGATATTGTACAACTCAATCAGAAAAAGGAAGAATCATAAGTAAATTCCATGAAAATCAAAATGGAAAAATATTCATTGGCACTGATGACGGAGGATTGTTTATTTATGATCCTATTCTTGATAAATGTGAGCGATATATAGTAGATAAAAACGAATTAAATCTAAATATTCATGCAATCCATTCAAATGAGCAATATTTATGGATAGGCACATATGCGAAAGGATTATATAAAGTTAATCATAAAACAAAAAAAGTTGAACATATACCATTCTTAAAAAAAGATGATGCTACCAATAAAAGTATATATTCTATATACGAAGATTCCTATGGAACAATTTGGATAGGCACTAAAAATGCGATATGGTCATGGACTGAGAAGGGTGGATTTACCAAGGAAAAGGAGTTAGGATTTAACAGTGATATTATTTCTATATGCAGTGATTCAGAAGGGAATATCTGGTTTGCTTCGATAAGTAAAGGACTACTAAAATATAATTCTAAATCTAGCAAAATAACTTGTGTATCTAAAAGTTCTAACGGCGAGGTGATTCCGAATAATATTATATCTATGTCACTGTACAAGGATAACCTCTTCATTGGAACTTCAGGACAAGGTTTAATAAAATATGAGATAGCGAGGAATTATCTTACTAAAGAAAGATCCACAAATTTTGAAATGGCACATCTTTCGGTTTATAACATTATCAATTATAACGAACTCCTATGGCTTAGTACAAACAAAGGACTTCTCAGCTATAATCCTTCAAGCGAAAAATGCACTGTGTTTAATAAGCATGATGGTCTAAATACTAATTTATTCAACATTAATTCCGGAATTGCCACTTCTGATGGAAAACTTTATATTGGTTCTAATAATGGATTTATAATAATTACACCTGATGGCTTAAAAAATAATACAATAAAACCGATAACTATTTTTATTAATACATCAGAAAAGAAACAAGAAGATAAAGATTATACTATACTATATAAATGGCATAAACCACTCACTATAGAATTTGTCAGTTTAAGCCACCAGTCACCTGTGAATAATAGATATAAATATTGTCTAGAAGGATACCATGAGAATTGGATTGAAACAAACTGGGAAAATAATAGTGTGACATTTTCTAACTTGCCCTGTGGAAAATATACATTTAGGGTATGTTCTTCAAACAATGACGGAGTTTGGGGGCCAACAAACTCTTGGAATATTATCGTAAAAGCACATTGGTGGAATAGTGCTACTGCAATATCACTATATATATTTATAGGTTTTACTGTTATAGTTGGATTTTGCATTTATTTCCTTAAATACAATGTTAGCAAAAAGAAGAATAAAATAGAAAACAATAAACATACAATGGAAGTTACTAACTTTCAAAACAAATTAGATTTCTTCTTTAACATAGTACAAGAAATTCGAACACCAGTAATGCTAATTAAAAATCCGGCTGAAGAAATTGCTAATATTAACGGTTTGCCAGAAAATATTCGTAAAAATATTACACTTATAAAAAACAATTCTGAAAAATTATTCAACCTAACTGATGAAATAATTGATTTAACAAACATAAATACGGAGGACCTATATTCAACTCAAATTGTTCGTTTAACAAAAGATATCGTAAGTGCCTTTAAAGAAAAATATCAATCTTCGAACATCCAAATTTCCTTTATTGACGAAATCACGGATAATGATCCTTTGGTGAATATAAATGTAAATGCATGGAATAAAGTTGTTAATCACCTACTTTCAAATGCTGTGAAGTTCACTAAAGACTTTGTAGAAGTAAGAATTAAAAGTGATAAAAATAACGTAATTATGGCTATTCATGACAACGGTATAGGTATTTCAGAAAGCGATATAGATAAAATATTTAATGCATTCTGGTGCTATAATAAAACAAGTAGAGAAAACACAACAAAATTTGGACTTGGTTTGACTATATCAAAATTGCTTTTACACAATATGAATATGGACTTGAATATAGAAAGTAGAGTGAATGAATTTACCACATTTAGTATAACAATTCCTTTATGCGAAAAGGAAAGCACAGATAATATATGTCATGACATAAAGCCTGTAATTACGAACAGCAATGAATTTAATTTTAATTCAAAACCTAAAAATAGCATCAAAATACTAATAGCAGATAACAATATTGATTTTCAACTATATGCATCTAGTTTATTATCGAAATATTACACAATAGCAACAGCTAGTGACGGAGAAGAAGTTCTGCAGATGGTATCTTCTGAATTTAAACCAGACATAATAATATGCGATGTTATGTTACCTAAGATAGACGGTGTAAATATATGTAAACATCTAAAGAACAACGATAATTTATCCTATATTCCTATAGTTATTATTTCAAATAATAACATGAAAATTAAAGCACAATGTTTTCAAAATGGAGCTGAAATGGTAATAGATAAACCCGTTGATATAATGTTCTTAAATATGATTATTTATAATATCCTAGATAAAAGGAATATTTTATGGGAATCTTTCAACAAACACCCATATATTCTTCTGCCGAATTTCAATGATAATAATGACGAACAATTCATGCAGCGGTTTAGTGATCTTGTATTGCAGTATATATCTAAATGTGATTTCACAGTAGATGATATAGCATATGAAATACATATGAGCAGAAGTGCACTGTATAAAAAAGTAAAAGACATTACAGGGATGACTCCCAATAATTATATAAAAACTATAAGATTAAGAAGAGCTGCAGAACTATTAAACCAACAAAATTGCAAGATTAATGAAATATCTTGGTTAGTTGGATTTAGTAATCACAGTTACTTTACAAAATGTTTCACAGAATATTTTGGGATGCTTCCTAAAGAATATATAGCTAAAAAAGTGAAAGAAAATAATGACGAACCTATTGTTTTAGATAATACAAAAGAAAGCAGTAAATAGATACTTGGTAAGCATCCGATAAAGTACACATTGTAAAGCCATCCACTTTTCCGTTACTTTGCCAACAAAAAGTTACTATGTTTGTATTGGCTGATGTCTTTCACTCGTCGGGAGTGCTGGTGCACCCCCTTGCCGCTGGGCGCTCCCCGACCGATGATTTTTTATAACAAAGATATAGGCGTAATAATTGAAATACTAAATTTGTAATTAGGACGGAAAAAACTTAGTAATTAAAATTATTACACCTATGCAACAAAGAAAGAAAATAAATTTTGAAGGTCAAAATATCTACATAGGTATTGACGTTCATCTGAAGAATTGGAGTGTGACTACAATCACCCAGTCGGGCTACAAGAAGACACATAGTCAGAACTCTTCAGCCCGTGAGCTCTTTGAACATTTGAGGAAACATTACCCCGGTGGTAAATATCTGGCTGTCTACGAATCCGGTTTCACTGGCTTTTCCACTTATTACGCTTTGAAGGAGTATGGTATTGACTGTATGGTCATTCATGCGGCAGATGTTCCCACTACCCAATATGAAAGTGTGATGAAATCTGATTCTATGGACTCTGATAAATTAGCTAAAGCATTAAAAACCGGAACATTGAAAGGTATTTATGTACATCGCAGGGAGAATCTTGATGCCCGTGGTGTGGTACGGTTACGGAAAACCTTACAGACACAACTTGGAGGCTATAAGTCCAGGGTTAAGCACTTGCTTTACAATAACGGCATAGTCTTTCCAAAATGTTTTGCTGGAAAAAGCGCCCACTGGTCCAAACGTTTTATGCGTTGGTTACGTGAGGATGTCATTCTCCTTCTATGTTGTATTCCAAATAACTGAATACTTTTTTATTTGTTATTAACTTTATAAATCAATTTGTTACATGATTTTTTCCCAAAAGGAGAAACAATACCCCCTTTAGATAAGGGTAAATATCCTTATCCTCAACAGCGCACAAGTCCTAATTTCTTATGCTGTTATACTCTAAAATAAAATCCCTATCAGACAAACTTCGATAAGTTGACTTGGTGTCTTGTACCAAGCAACAAGTTACTACTTCAGGCTATAGGATAAACGCAACAATCTTTCTTTAGATGAAGCGCAATACTCATCATGGAGATTGTAGGAGTCGTTTTAATTATCTTGTTCCAATAGGGTTCTATTTTTATCGCACCTTGTCATATTGGTATTTCTTACCGGATTTGAGTACGCTCAAAATCCTATTTGACATTTTTCTTGCTATCCTGATGATGGCTTCTTGCCCTTTCATCCGTTTGCAATATGCTCCATAAGCCATTGACATAGCTCTGTCATGCCGTATAGAGACCCATGCACTTTCTATAACCAAAGGACCAAGGTGTTTATTGCCTCTGAAAGTCTTTTCCATATTGTAAATATTTTCACCACTGCTATGGCAAGACGGAATCAGACCAAGAAAAGACGCAAATTCTCTTTGATTGTGAAACCTTGACACATCTCCAATTTCCGTAAGAAGACACATGGCTGTCACAAGGCCTATACCAGGAATGGAGATCAAGTTCTCATATTGTCGAGAATATTGCGGTTTCTTTGATAAATCACGAACCATCCGGGTAGCTTTCAGTAGATTTTTTCTGAACAGCTTAACCTGGTCTATCAACAAATCCAAAGAAAGTCTGGTGGACGACAATAATCTCACTTCATTTTCCAACCAATATATAAAACGATTGGACCAATGAGAACGGCTGTTCTCAAAACAATCAGGATAGGAAATCCCATTATTGTAAAGTAAATGCTTCACACGTGATTTATATCCTCCAAGTTGCTTCTGTAAAGTTTTAGGTAATCTGATAAGACTACGGTCATCCAATTCTTCTTTGTCCCTGACGTATATTCCTCTCAATAACCCTCCTTTTAAAGATTTAGCCAATTTTTCTGAATCTATGGCATCTGTCTTCATCACATTCTCATATTGAGACGTAGGAACATCCGCAGCATGAATTATCATGCACTTTATTCCGTACTCCTTCAAAGCATAGTAAGTGGAATACCCACTAAAGCCGCTTTCATATACAGCTTGATATTTGCCATTGGGATAATGTTTCTTCAAATGTTCAAAGAGCTCTTTGGCTGAAGGTTTTTGTGAGTGAGTTCTTTTATAACCCGATTCTGTTATTATAGTTACACTCCAACTCTTCAGATGCACATCAATACCTATATAGATATTTTGACCATTAAAATTTATTCCTTTACTTTGTACCATAGGTGTAATAGTTTGGATTATTAATTCATTGATAAACTCTCATTTACAAAGTTAATAATTCTATTATTACGCCTATTCTTATTTAATCATCGGTCGGGGAGCGCCCAGCGGCAAGGGGCGGGACCACCCGTCCCGACGAGCGATTATTTTGAACGTCTACAAACATAGTATCTTTCTTTCTTCCACCAGAACTAGCCTTGATCTGTTGCTTGACCAGGTGGAACTGTTCCGTAAGAACCTGTTGAATGCGACACGGCAGATACGGGCGTTATCCAGAAGTGAACATTATGCAAGGACTTATGAGAACCTGACTTCCATTCCAGGTATTGGAATGTTGACCGGAATGTCTCTGCTGACGGAAATAGATGATGTGGAACGCTTTCACAATGAAAAACAGTTCGCATCCTATCTTGGTCTGGTCCCCACCTCGCACAGCAGTGGTGAAAAGATTGCAAATGGTGAAAAGACTTTCAGGGGAAATAAACTCCTTGGTCCGATGATTGTTGAGAGTGCATGGACTATGATACGGCATGACAGTGTGATGGCTGCCGCTTATGGAGAATATTGTAAACGTATGAAATAACAGGAAGCTGTCATACGCATTGCACGTAAATTATCCAACAGGATATTGAAGATTTTAAGAAGTGGACAAAAATATGAATATGACCGGTGTCATTAGTATAGAATATAAAAGCCTGTTAGGCAAATTTCAGTTTGGGTGACTCCTGTTCGTAGCTTGATGAGCAATTACTGCTGCATCTCAAAAAAAGTTTGTTGCGCCCATCCTATTATTCTGAAGAAGTAAATTGTTGCCTGTCATTGTACAGTTCAACTTATAGAAGTTTGTTTAATAGGGCTTTTATTTAGATAACAATTACAGTACGGATGTCAAGGACTAAGTACTGACTGACTGGGATTGGGATAAATGTCTCAAGAGAAAAGTATTGTCGCTTAAAATTGAGACAAAGTCCTAAGTGGTTGATTTATAATGTTAACAACAAATAAAAAGTATTCGATTATTTGGAATACAACATAGAAGGCTATGAAATGATACAGTATACTTCCGGATTATGGACTTTTAACCGGACTCTCTATTGTAACTGTCATCATGGAACGGATACATAGTGAATTGTTGAATATTTTATTAGCCTTTCCATGCCGTATGTACCAGATGAATCATGAAGAAACCGGCTTCTCTATGTCATATATGGTGTGTATGCGTTTTACACACTCTGAGGATAGACTGTTTTTATTGCGTAAATCATTGATGTATAATCCAATAACCGTATTATATTGAATTCTGAACCAACCGATACTTTGAACGTTTTACACCCCTGAAAGCTATATCTACCCCCTTGGAGTTGGCATTTACACCCTTAATACAGAATATCCCTGGTCTTATCTGTAAACATTGGTAGCTTCTTCACGTAAGAGTAAACTGAAAGCCAATTGTATAATAACTATACTATAAGATATCCATTATACTACTCACTCAGGCGGCGTGAGCCTACATCTGACGAAAGAGAGAAAAATTATTATATCCTAAAATCAACTTTTTTTCTTAAAATTGGGTTTATTACTTATAAATGATATGTTTTAAAGGAAAAAAAATTGATTGCGTTCCGTTTACTCTCCATTGGTCAAATTGAATACCCGAAAATGTTGCATATGTAAAATCAATAATAGACTAATGAACCAGCATGACACAATTCATTTACTTCAGAACTTAATAAAATAATTCATATCCGATTATAACCAACATCACCCAGCCGGAAATAGGTTCAATAGTTCACTTCCAATATACCTCATTTGCTTAAGGTGGCAATTACAAAACAACGAACTATAATCACTATCTCTATTTGACTTTATTATGATCCGGCAGTTGTTTGTTTCTTCCTACCCTCAAAAAGCAAGAAGCGGGGAAAGCAGGGCGGGAAACTATAAAACCTGTTTTGACAAGGTAAAATTAAAGAGGTTATATAAGCATCATTTCCGCCCACATTTTCCGCTCTCTTTTTCTCTTGAGGCGGGAAAATAAAATCCAATCACAATCAATACTACCAATTATCCCGACTATCATAAGATATGAACCAGTCCTGACAACTATTATCAATCAACAAAAATATCCTTAATCTCACAACCCAAATTCAGACAGCACTATAAAGACCGGAATAAAAAAATCTCCAGTCGTTTTTCTTTTATCCCACCATTCACAGTTCCGGATGAGATGATTGTCGGCAAAAAAATATAAAACTATGCCGATATTATTCATCCGGTTAAGAATATGGTGAATGACAGATAAAAAAACATTTAACCTGATTATATTCTCTTCTGCTACCATCATCTCCAACTACTCCGGAAGAAAGAAAAAAAAGAAACCAAGCATTACCTCGGTTTCTCTTCTTGGTTTGATTATAACAGATTGAGTTCTGTTTCTTCTCCATTCTGATAGCAATAGATGTCTAAATTTTCAGTAGTCATCCATTGGCAACTGTTAAGTCTGAATCCGTATCTCTCCTCAATGGTTGAGAGAAAATCCTCAAAATTCTCATAGTTCTCCGATTCTCTCAGTTCTTCGTCCGTCAGCCTTATGATATTCAGGCAGCCGACAAAAAAGTCTAGAATCAATACATATTTAGGCTCCATAATTTCAATCCTCTTTTAAGTTATACCTTTTCAATAATATACTCACCTGCGAAGCTCTGAACTCCTTCCCCATAGCTGTAACAAACCCTTCACTGTTCAGGATTCTCGCCATTTCAGACAGACTCCGTTCTTCTTTCACCAGACTTTTCAACAATGCCACCGCCCTCTTGTTGTTAGGGTTGTCAAGAGCTTTCTGGTGATTTGTCATGTTACTGTTCATTATAGCCCGTCCCCAATTATTCATCAGGTTCTCAGGCTTTCCCAGTTTCATACCTCTGGCTTTCTTCGCTTTCAGGGATTGCTTCGTTCTCTGTGATATAAGGTTCGCCTCATATTCAGCTATCGACGAGATGATATGTAGTACAAGTTTGTTGGCCTCCGGAAAATCACAGAATACGATCTCGACATCACTCTCCAACAATTTACTGGTGAAGGCTACATTCCGACTTAATCTATCCAATTTTGCTACAATCAGGACAGAATTTGTTTTTCTGCATAACTCCAAAGCTTCAGTAAGTTTGGGTCTGTCAGATTTCTTTCCGCTCTCTGTCTCGATATATTCAGCAACCGTTTTTCTGTCCTTCAGGTAATTCCGTATTATTTCTCTCTGTGCCTCAATTCCAAGTCCCGAGATTTCCTGCTTTTGCGTACTTTGTCTCAGGTAGGCTATATAAGTCTGTTTCATACTCTTTTATTTAACATTCTTTAATCTGCTTCTCGAATACCCAACGATCGTTCAGTATCCTTTAAGCTTCAGGGTTTTATAAAAAAGGCTTTCCATGAGATTTCGAGTTCCTATAAAATCTACTCCCTCACAGAAAGCCGGTTGTCACATTTCCCGATTTCTCAGAGAACCGCTAACACCTCCCTCATGTTGGTACACAAGGGCAGGCTTCCCGTAAGGATCGGTATCGACCTTTCGGGAAGTATGGACAATCCTTTCGGGATGCTGCGACAGGTAGCGGTTGATGCCTATGCCGTCCTGCACAGTAGTCTGCGTGAAGATTTTGTCCTCTTCACTCAGTTGCTCTTTGCGTTCATTCTTCTGAAGAATGATAAGGTCGCTTCCTACTTCCGTATTGGCTTCGTTCACGAACAGGTTGTTCGGCAGACGGATGGCAGAAACAAGGTCTGCCTGCTTCATCATCATGAAACGGGTACTGCTGCTTGCTTCCGAGTTCAGTACACCCTGTGAGGTGATGAACGCCACGATACCGCCGTCACGCACGGCATCCAATCCTTTCAGGAAGAAATAGTTGTGTATATGCTTTGCCGACTGCTTGCGGAGCGGATTGCCGAAAGCAAATGCAGGGTCGAACACGGCTATATCCCCGAAAGGAATGTTGGACATGGCCACATCGAAACGGTTAAGGAAAGGCTTTTCAATCTTCTCAAAACCTTCAATGCGTACCTTCTTGTCGGGATAGAGGTGTTTCAACAGCTTGCCTGTAAGCAAGTCCTTTTCAAATGCCATTATATCTGCATCGGGGTTATGCTTGACAAGCGAATCCACGAACGCACCGCGTCCGGCAGAGGGTTCAAGCAACATCTTCGGCTGTATACCGTGGCTGTGCAATACCTCCGCCAATACATCGGTAATCTCCTTCGGTGTGTAGAATGCCGTAAGTATGGACGCTTTCAGCGAGTCCACATAGCGTTTGTACTCCGTATCGTCCTTGCTGTTCTCTCGGATGAGCTTATGTAGTTCAACGGTGGGGGCAAACAGATCGAGGTCGGATTTCGCCCAATGGACGGCATCCGTCAAGTCCTTGGCAGGGTTAAGAATACATTTCAAGCCACCGAAACCGCAATATTTCTCCAATACTGCACGCTCTTCGGGTGTGGGTGTACGCTGTTCCCTGTCAAGGGTGAATACCGTCCTTATCGCCTCGATATTGTCCCGCAGCTTCGCCTTGCGGTTAAATGCCATACTCTTCGAGATAAAGGATTACGGCTCCTGTCAGTTCCGAATAGAGCAGGTCATATTCGGGTGATTGGGCGAAGAAATCATCTGTCAGGTCGTAGATGGAAAACACCTTGTCAATGAGTGGAAGCAGTTTTTCGGCAAAGGCGGTACGCTTTGCCTCCGGCACTTCACGCTCGAACTCCCTTTCAAGCACCTCCATCAGCAGGGTATATTTCGGATAGTGGAGTCCACGCATGAGGTCTGCCATAGCCAGCTCCTGTGCCCCGTCAGCGGAATGACCTTCACGGCGTGCCTGTTCATAGACTTCTGCGGCACGGTCGGCACGGGACTGTACGAAGGACAAGTCCTTGGCTTCAACAAAACGATGTTCCTTGAGGTAGTTCAGAAGATAGAGTCCGTAGTAGGACAGTTCTGTTTCACGAATGTTCTTGTTCATATTACTTTGGATTTAGTGGTATATGGAATAGAATGGATAAGGAAGAAAAAAGGCACCCGGTATCCCTCCGAGTGCCACCACTAAATCCATTGTAAAAAGAAGTATTCCGTAAAGAAAAACCAATTGAACAATGAATCAGTGGCAAAATTAGGGATTATTTCTTCCTTACGAAATAATTACACCCGTTTTTTACTTCGGGAAGATGAATTGGGTGTTGAAATCGCTGTCAAAGGCAACGATGGCACTGAATTTCTTGCCCTGCTTGCTCTTGAAACCTTTGAGGACTCCGGTCTTGCCGTTTGTAATCAGTTCCTTCATCTCATCATCGGTAAGATCTTTTCCCGCTTTCTGTCGGAAAATGGGCAAGCCGCACTCCTTGTTGTCGCAACGCACGACCTTATGGAAGAACTGCATCTTTCCCGTTCCACATTTCGGGCAGGTGCATTCAGACTCTTTGTGTCCGAAAATCTTTTGGCACGAAAGCAGTTCGGAGGTAATCAGACTGGTGTATTCCTCGATACCTCGGCGGAAATCCCTGTCGTCCATCTCTCCACGCTCGATTTTGGCAAGCGATTGTTCCCATTCACCCGTCATGGCGACATCTGCAATCTGCATCTCCTTGACGACATAGTAGAGTGCCAATCCCTTTTCGGTAGGTACAAGGGATTTTTCGGCACGCACCACATAGCCACGTGCAAACAGCGTTTCGATGATAGCTGCACGTGTGGCAGGTGTTCCGATACCACAGTCCTTGATTGCCTGTCGCATCTCATCGTCCTCAATATCCTTTCCGCAAGTCTCCATTGCTGCAAGCAGGGATGCTTCGGTGTGCAAAGGTTTCGGCTTGGTCTGTCCGGTGGTCAGTGATGAGGAATTGACAGATACAACATCGCCCTCATTCCAATCGGCAGGCAGCAGCACATCTTTCTTGTCCGCACCATAGATATATCGCCAGCCCTCCTTCTTGATTACCGAGCCTTTGGCGGTAAAGGTGATACCGCAACAGTCGGCAGTCACTTGGGTTACATCCTTGATGCACTTCTCGGAAAAGGCTTCCAGCATACGACCGACAATCATATCGTAGATGGTCATATCCTCATTGGACATATGCTTGGGCAATTCACCTGTGATGATAATGGCGTGATGGTCCGTTACCTTTGAGCCGTCCACGCTACGGCGTGTCGGTTTCTTGATGGAGAGTGCATAGAGACTCCACACCGGACGGTTCTTCAAGGTCTGTAACAGTTTCGGTATCTCGGCAAAGACATCTTCCGAAATATAACGGCTTCCCGTTCTCGGATAGGTGATGAGCTTCGCTTCATAGAGTTTTTGGGCAATGGCAAGTGTCTGTTCAGCCGTGAAGCCGTGCTTGCTGTTGGCATCCTTCTGAAGAGTGGTAAGATCATAGAGCAGCGGTGTATCTTCTACCTTCTCCTTACGGACTACTTTCGTTAGGGTGGCACTGCGTGTCCCTTTAACCTTATTATATAGTTCCTCCGCAACAGCCTTGTCCTTGTATTTCTCATCGGAGTCGAACTTCACGACTGTACCGTCCTTATGCTCCGTACCGAAATGCAATTGATGGAAGGTTTCGGGAGTGAAACGCTTGTTCTCCCAGAAACGCTTGCACACCATAGCAAGTGTAGGAGTCTGCACTCTGCCGAGTGAATAGGTGCCACGACCTGCGGCAAGCGTGATGGCTTGCGTTGCATTGATGCCTACAAGCCAATCGGCTTCGCTGCGTGCTTTGGCAGCATAGTACAGATTGTCATACTTGCTACCGCATTCAAGGTTCTTCAAGCCCTCACGGATAGCCTTGTCGGTAAGCGAACTGATCCAAAGACGGTCAAATGGTGTGGCACAGCCTATATATTCATATAGGGTAGGCTCGGCACTCGGCGCCTTGCCGTCTTGCGACGGTAGGTTTCCGAGAGCCTGCCCCCGAACCGTACGTACAAGTCTCCCTGTATACGGCTCTCCGTTGGTTTTCCTCATTTTAACGAACATGAATTTTAGCATTACAGGTTTCACAAACAGCCAAAGTTTTACGGTGTCTTTTAAGCATCTGTTGTTCCCACTCGTTATTCCCCTTGAGGTCTTTGAGAGTACGCACATGATGCATTACCGTTTTACCCTCTGCTCCACATAACTCACACACTTCAGTCTTTAATCTCTCAATAAGACTTGGATAAGGGCTGATGTTTGTGTTCGGAAGGTTGTCGCATTGGGTGTGGCCTTTGGCTGTTTTTCTTTTAAAACCTTCATTATAGAATACTCTGGTCCTCTTTTGCCCTTTGTCGTCCACGTAGCTGACAATAAAGTTTTTACCCTTGCGGAGTTTCTTAATTGTCTGTGCAAGTGTGCTGTTTTGCTTTTGGGCAATCGTTTTGAACATACTGTATTCCATATTAAACCCGAATGAGTTGCCGAGATATGAAATGTTGTTAGCGATAGAATAGTAGTTATAGAATCCCCTTATTTCCGCATTGTACTGCGCCATAATGTCCTCTGGTTTCATGCCTATCATGTAGGAACGAGATTTCGGTTTCCAGACTTCTTTGCCGTTGACTTGCCCAACGGATATTGCATCGTAGTCCAGCAACTTCTTTAACCACCTCGTTCGCCACTCGTAGGACGATTCGCCCATTGAACGGTCTTCTTAAAACTCCATTCCTGTTATGCCTTAGGGCTTGGGATTTGCGTATAGAGACTTCGTATCCGAGAAATTTAGCAGCATGTTGTGCATGAGTTATAAGCGTTTTCTCGTCAGATAGCTCTAAATTGAGCTCCTCACTCATAAACCGAGCAATGTTCGCTTTAATCCCGACACATTCTGCTTTGCTGCCGATAACCCCAATTAGGAAATCATCAGCATACCTCACATACTTTAGTCTTTTGAACGTCTCATCCATGTTTAAGCCATAAGGCGTATTAACAATTTCGCTCTCGACTTTCCGTATCTCATCAATCAGATTTGCTCTGACCGATTCATCTTCGACGGATTTAGCCTTAATTACCAGCCTGCTTCTTTTGTTTTCAAGTCGTTTGTATTCTGTACTGCTTTGCCTTTCCCTGCCTTTGTCGAAAGATTTAGCGTATTCCTTCATGTACTTATCGAACTTGTCAAGGTAGATGTTAGCCAAAATCGGACTAATTAGACCTCCCTGCGGTGTTCCGCTGTACGTCTTATGGAATTTCCAGTCTTCGACATACCCGGCATTCAGAAATTTTCTGATAAGACGTATAAACCTTTCATCGGCTATCCGTTCTCTCAGAGCGTTTATCAGAACTTCGTGGTTGATATTATCGAAGAATCCTTTGATGTCTCCCTCGATAAACCACTTTGTTCCGCTGAACGTCTTTTGTATGTGGGTCAGTGCAGTATGGCAGCTCTTATTTGGTCTGAAACCATGTGATGAATATTCAAAATACCTTTCATAGATGGCTCCCAGAATCATTCGAACTACTTCTTGCACCAGTTTATCCTCGAAAGAGGGTATTCCAAGCGGTCGTTTATTACCGTTCTTCTTGGGAATATACACCCTCCTTGCTGGATGCGGCTTGTAGGACTCATCTCTGAGACTTACAATAAGGTTATCTATTCTCAGAACACTCATCTGGTCGATTGTTTTACCATCCGTGCCAGATGTCATATTGCCTTGTTTAGCGTAAATGCGCTGATAGGCGGCATAGAACATTTGTTCATTGAACAGAATGCGGTACAGCCTTTCGAACTTGTAGCCCGAAACATTGCTGTGTTCACTTAAAATGTTTAATACATTCTCTGAATTTCTCACACGTCTTTCTTTGTTTGTATTAAAGTTACCAACTGCTTCCCTTCGCCATGTACAGGGCTTTCCCCTGCTCGGACTACTACGGAAGCTCCGTTGCCATATTGGGTTTTCAGAGGCTAAACCTCATAGCCTTACGGCGTCCCAACTTAGGCAATCCCCATTTAGCTTGCATAATAACTATTAGCGCGACAAACTGTCGGATGCGACGTTCGACCTTTTCTCCGCATATTGCGGTTGTGCTGCGGTTTGTTCTTTTGCTCAATCCGTCCGCTACACCGGAAGAGTACCGACAGCGTGACGTTTGTAATTGCCTTCCGTCACGGCTCATTTAACAGCCACTGGACTATCGTTCAACCAATTCAGGCTTCATCCTTATGTTTGTCTTTCTACCTTGTCATTCAGTCGCCACATGGCAATTTGTGGACTTATGCCTTTACCGACATGCTACACTCCCCATTGGGTTTCCCCATCGGATAAGTCGGTTGGTAGTAGGTTATTATCTCGAAGAACACGAACCTAATCTCTTGCTAAAGAGATATTTATTATGCAGCCTTATGGGCGCACTATCGGAAAATCAACTCACCTTCACGTCCGGCATCGGTAGTCACGATAATCCTGTCGCTCTCGCTGAACAGACGGGTAATTACCTTAATCTGTTTCATTACTCCGGCATCGGTCTTATAGCCCTTGTCGGTCTTGACTTGTCGAGGAACGAGGGTGAACACTTGCGGGATGATGGGCAGGTTCTCAGGGTGGAAGCCTCTGATACCATATCCTTCGGGCAGGGCAGGCTGTACCAAATGCCCGAATGCCCAAGTGACGTTGTAGCCGTTACCGGTGAAGTAACCTTCCTCTCTTTCCGTTGCCCCTACGATGCGGGCTATCTCTCTTGCCACGGATGGCTTTTCTGCTATGATTGTTTTCATTGTATTTTTCTTTTCGTTTTACGATTCTACTTTTGGATTTAGTGGTGGTCGGGGGATTACATCTTCACGCCCTTGCATCGCTTGGACTGTTTCTGTTCTCCCTGCTTCTGCTCCTGTTGCTGTTTCCTGTCATCGGGTGCAGTCTGTCCCTGCTTCAAAGGCTCCTTCACATGCTTGGTTGCCTCATTGGTCTTGCCCTCGTTGTTCACGGCTATCTGCGTGCGGCTCTCGTTTGATGGTGCGACTTTCTGTGCCGTGTCGGGATTGTTGTTATAGACATACGGGCGACCTGCCTCACGATTGAACTTCAGGTACATCGTGGCTTCCTTACCCTGTGCATCAACGACCTTTTCAAGTTTGACGGTCTTTCCGGCTACATAGTCGGCTTTCTGCTGGTCATTGAACTCGACATTCTTCCATCTCTCGATAGGTTTTATTTCACCGTTCTTCAACCAGTTCTTCTTGTTTCGTTCCAACTTCTCTTCGGCTGTCTCCTGTTTCTTTTCGGTATCACGCTTTTCTCCCTGCTGTTGTCGGTTGCCGTCCACGGATTGCCTGACGCTTTGCCCTTTGGGAACGAACTCGATACCTCTCTGCTCGACATTCACCTGCAAGGTGGCTTTGAACTTGCGACCGTTGGAGAGCAGGATTTCCTTGTCTATGAGTGGTGCTCCCGTTTTCAGTAAATCCATTTCGGGCTGGCTCAACTTCGTGTTGCCAATGGTATCTTTCCATTTGATACGGCTCACGGGAATACTCGTGATGTCGTTGGTCTGTCGGTCGATGCTCACGTATGAGGGGATAATCTCTCCTGTACTCTTGTCCACCAAATCGGCGACACGTCCCATGTTACCCGTTTCACGGAGGTTCCTTGCATCCTCGGCACTGAATTTATACCCCTTGAACTCCTCTTTCAGATTGGCTTCCTTCTGAATGAGGTGGGGAACAAGGCGGACACTGCCGTCTTCCTGTTGCTTGAACGACAGTCGGGCTGCCGTCTCAAACTTCTCGTCACCGAAAGTCGGTGTTACCGTTACCAAGTTGGACTTGCCGTAGTTGAGCATCTTCTCCAAGTCGCCTGACTTCTCCAAATCGTCACGGCGGATGCCCCAACGCTCTTCCAACTGTTGCCAATTGATCTTGCTCTCGTCAATGGGCTGGTAGCCCTTACGCTTACCCTCTGTTTGGGCTTGTTCCTGTTTCTCTTCGTTTTCCTTTTTCATTTCTTCTTTGTTTTGAGGTTCTACACTTTTTGCCTGCTCTGCCTTGACCTTGTTTTCGTACTCCGAAATATCGACCTTGTGCGGTGCAAGCAGTTCCTTGTTCGCTTCGGGATTCTTCAGCAGCTCTTTCATCACACCGATAAGGTGTTCCGCCTGGTCTGCCGCCACACGGTAAAAACCGAAGCGGCTGGGTTCCTTGCACTGCCGGACGAAATTCTTGAAGAAGTTGTCCAGCACATCGCCGTGCCTGTCGAACTGAAGGAAGTCCTGTGCATTCTCCGCCTTGGCGGGTGTGCGTTTCGGATTGCCGTCCTTGTCAAGTCCGGCTACTACGCTGATTTCGCCCGTCTTCTCGTCACGAACAATCAGCACGTCCTTGTCTTTCTTTTTCTGTTCCATTGTTTTTTGAATTTGTTATTTGGTTAGTTTATGAAGGCAGGTTTCGTAAAACACTGCATCTCCTTTTCTGAAAATCTCTCCGTGTTCCTTGATGAACTCCCGCACGTCAGACACCTTGTAGTAACTCTTTCTGCCTATTCTTATATAGGGCAGTATCTTCATGCTACGGTATCGTTGCAGGGAACGCTTGCTGAATTGCAGAAGCATACACAGGTCCTGATTGTCAAGCAGCCTTTCACCATCCACAAGCGGAATTTCCATCACATCGGAATTGTCCTTCTCGTACTCCTTGCGGGCAAGCATCGCTATCAGTTTGTCCTGTCTGTCAAGACGGGTGGTTATCTCACGCACCCACATTTCAAATGTTCTCTTATCCAGTGCATCCATAAGTTCAAAGTTTTTTCATTGTGGGTATTCTTTTTCCCGTTCGCATCATATAGTTCTGCTTGAACTCTTCCAGACGTTTCGGGTCACAGAACACAATACTGCTTCTTACCATTCGCTCAACCTCTGACAAGGAGTAGCGGCAGTTGCCACGAACCATGTAGTAGCTGATTTTCTTCTCGCTGCGGAGTCGTTGCAGGGTGCGTTTGCTTATCTGCAAGAGTGCGGCTACCTGTTCATTGTCAAGAAGTATTTCGGCATTCTCTTCACTCATTCGTTTCTCACTCTTGCGGACATAAGCGGCAATGCCGTCTATCTTTTCCATCAGCTCCTTGTAGACTGTACTTTCCATCTGAATTACTTCCATATCATGCTCTTGTTTTTCGTTTCTGATGCGAATTTCGGGGATTTCCAAGAGGGCGTTTAACAACTCACTAATGACTCACGGAAGATTTTCTTGAATTTGTCCGGCTGTTGCACCGTCAAGTGTGCCAGATACGGCAACAAGGGTGAGAAAAACGCAGAATCAGCATATTGCAGGCTACTTTTGCAGCAAACAAATTTTATCGCGTATGGAAGTAGTAACTATTGAGAAAAAAACATTTGAAGCGATTCTCACGGAGATGAGATCGCTGACAGAGAAGGTTTACACCCTGCAACACAAGTGTAATGAGAAACGATTGGCACAATGGCTGGACGGTCAGGAGGTCTGCTTACAACTCCGCATCAGTCCACGCACATTGCAAACCATGAGGTATAACCGTCTGATTGGGTTCACCCAAATCAACCGCAAGTTTTACTATTCTCCCGAAGAGGTTGTAAGATTATTGCCATTGGTAAAGACTATGTTTCCCAAGTAAGAATTTACAAACCACTAAATCCAAAGCATAATGATGAACAAGAAAGTATTGACATTGGACGATGAGCCTATTGCCTCCATCTACTACACAATGAAGGAATGCAACAAGAAGATGGGCACGATAATCCGTGAACACCGCCCGTTGATGGACGGCAACCGATATTTGACAGACAAGGAGGTGTCGCAGATAATGAAAGTAAGCCGCCGAACCTTGCAGGAATATCGGAATGCTATGACCTTACCTTATATTCATTTAGGCGGTAAGGTGCTTTATCGGGAACAGGATGTTCAAAAACTTTTGGCGGACAATTACAAGAAACCGATTAACCATAATACTACCTAAAACGAAAGACGGACAATCCCAAATGCGAGATTGTCCGTCTTTCGTTGGTTGCTACTCAGCAACTATAACCACCGTTAGGAATATGTATGTAGAATTGCCGTTCAGATGTTTTCTTCTCATACACCTTACTTACAATCCACTTGCGGAAGATGTCGGTGTAATAGGTATTCAGTCGGAACGCAATGGGAATTATCATTTCCAATGAATAAACATCTGCTGTATTTCCATTGTCCAAACAGATATACTTGCAAACTTCGTAATCGTTGAGTATATCAGTCTTCCGGATAGCCTTTATAGCACTGACAACAGCCGTACCGCTTACATTGAATACCTCAGCAATTTCCCATACCGTCATCCATATTCCGTTACCCAATTCGTTATCTATATAGTTACCTGTCGGGGCAGTGGTAACGATTACCGCTTTACTCTCTATTTTTATGATGTTCCGTTTCATAGCAACCTCCTTCTATAAAGCATTAGCAACATACTCTTCGATATTTCCCAATCGTGTAGATAGGTTTTCCATATCCTGATTGAGTTTCTCTTTTGTAATTTTGGCGTAAATCTGTGTAGTGGTAATGTTCTTGTGTCCGAGGATAGAACTAACTGTTTCAATGGGCACGCCATTGGTTAAACAGATTTCAGTTGCCATTGTATGGCGGCTCATGTGCCAGGTAAGGTGCTTGGTGATCCCGCATCGCTTGGCTACGGCACGAATGCCGTACAGACAAGTCGTGTAATGAGGTACGCTGAAAATCTTGCCGTCTTCACGGAGTCCACGATACTTTTCCAAAATCTTCTTTGGAATATCCAGCAAGCGGATATTGGATTGTACTCCTGTCTTTTGTCGATTGATGCTTATCCAAAGGTGTTCATCAAAATAGGTGCGGATGTTCTCTTCCGACAAGTTACGCATATCCGAGAAACTCAATCCCGTGAAGATGCAGAACACGAACAAATCACGATACAGTTCCTGCTTGGCATTCTTTAATTTCCCGTCCATCAGTTGGCGGATTTCATCTTTGGTAAGGAAACCTCGTGTTGTCTCTTCCTTTTTAATTTCATATTCACGGAACGGATCTCGTGTCAGCCATTCGTTGTTGATAGCTATTGAAACCATTGTACGGAGTGGGCAGGTGTAAATCCAAACAGTGTTGTTGCAACAATGTTTTTCTGTTCTGAGGAACATATCAAAATCGGTAATGAAAGCAGGTGTCAGTTCTTTCAATGCAATGTCCTTTATATGATAACGCTGATAGAGAAAATCTTCCAAATGCTGATAGACATTCACATACTTCATATAGCTGGACTTTGATTTCAAGCCCGCTTCATATTGTTTCTTGTAGTCTTCATTGTGTTGTTTGAAGACTTGCATCAGTGTATGGCAACGATGTTCCAAACCGAGAAAGGCATTCTTCACTTTTTCGGCAGTAACATAGTTATCCCTGTCCATAATCTCACGGTAGTGCTTGTTGATGCTCACACGCATATTGTCAAGCATACGGTTGGCTTCGATAGCGGCTGCACTGCGTCCGATGGCACGACCACTTTTTGTATCCCATACCTTTGGGTCAATAGTAATCTTGCAACTGAACTGCGTTTGCGTTCCATCTACTGTGATTCTACCCATTACGGGTACTGTTCCGTCTTTTCTTGCTGCCTGTCTTTTCAGGTAGAAGATAGTTGAAAATGTACTCTTCATAACTGCTACTTTTTTTAGGTTCAAAAATACTTTCAGTAGAGTTATGAGCCGTTACGCAAAATATGTCGGAACACCGCAAAAGAAACGGTAACAAATGAACTTTAACCGTAACTCATCATTTTTTAGGAACAATTATCAAAAATCGCTATAATGCAATAGTTTACATTGCTGAACTTCCGTATTCTTCCATCTGTTTCATGTGGTAACGGATAGGTTACTCAGCTTTGGAATAACTTGGCATTACGTTGGTTTTTACTGGCATTCCTCCAGAAATCAGAATTTCACAAAACCCCTGTCTGCCAATTATTTTGCCCCAAATTTCTCAATTCAACGAATTATATGTAACTTTGCGTGGTAAACGGTGATGAAAAAAGTAGGTAATTAAGTTAGATATGCAACTA
>OHRL01000314.1_pt1 | contig 40055 bp, 39 predicted proteins | sample 1578331 | NCBI WGS metagenome assembly OHRL01 (sample SAMEA3879608, study PRJEB24766) | human gut metagenome | biome: human-associated habitat; feature: feces | place: USA | collected 1985/1987
GCTTACACACGTTAGTCGGTGCGCCGTCATGAGCTACGGCGGCGGCATAGCCTGCACAGCCCGAATAGCCGCATCCGCCGCAGTTTGCACCGGGAAGTGCCTCGGTTATCTTTGCCTCGGTTTCATCGGTCTTTACAGCCAGTACCTTTGACGCTATCAGCAGTAATATACCCGAAAGTGCGCCGAAGCCGAGAAATATAAGTATAGGTAAAATATATTCTTTCATCGTCTTTCCTTTCGCTTAACCGCCGAAAATTCCGTCAACTACGCCGCCGAAGCCTATGAACGCAAGCGATACTATCGAAGCCGCCATAAGCGTTATCGGTGCACCCTGAAGTGCCTTAGGTATATCACAGCGTTCAAGTCTTGAACGTACACCTGAGAATATTATCATAGCTATCATAAAGCCAAGACCCGCACCGAACGAGTTTACAACGCTCTCTAAAAGGTCATAGTCTTTTGTAAGGTTGAGCAGTGTAACACCGAGTACGGCACAGTTTGTGGTGATAAGAGGAAGATACACGCCGAGCGACTTATAAAGCGGCGGCATATATTTTTTCAGCACCATTTCAACAAGCTGAACGAATACGGCGATTACAAGGATAAACGCTATCGTATTCATATACTCTATTCCGAGCGGAACAAGTATACCGTAGTAGATAGGATAGGTAACAAGGCTTGCGCAGACCATTACGAATGTAACCGCCGCACCCATGCCTATCGAGCTGTCGAGCTTCTTTGAAACGCCTAAGAAGGGGCAGATACCGAGGAATTTCGATAATACGAAGTTCTCGGTCAGAATGCCTGTCAGCAGTATTATCATCAGATTTTTTGCGATTTCCATTACTGCTCACCTCCGTTACTGTTTGCCTTGTCGCAGGCACCGGGGCAGCCCTCTGCGTTGGGGCAGTTGTGACAGCCGATTTCACGGGGCTTTTTCTTCATAAGGCGGTTTACAACGGCTATAACGGCACCGAGTACAAAAAATCCGCCCGCAGGAAGAATGAACAGCGTCATAGGCTCTATAAATTCAGGCATTACGGTAATTCCGAACCACTGACCCGAACCGAATATCTCACGGACAGAGCCTACAAGCACAAGCGTCAGCGTAAAGCCGAGTCCCATTCCAAGACCGTCCATTATCGACGGAATGACCTTGTTTTTAGAAGCGAACATTTCCGCTCTGCCGAGAATGATACAGTTAACTGTGATAAGGCTAAGGTACATACCAAGGCTCGAATAAATATCGGGGGCGAATGCCTGTAATATAAGGCTTACAAACGTTACAAAGCCTGCTACTATAACTATATATGCAGGAAGTCTTACCGTGTCGGGAATCACTTTTTTAAGCAGAGAGATAACTATATTTGAACATACAAGTACAAACGTTGTGGAAAGTCCCATTCCTACACCGTTTGCCGCCATTGTTGTAATGGCGAGCGTGGGACACATACCGAGCAGCATTACCATGTTCGGATTTTCTTTTATAAGTCCTTTGGTAAATTCCTTCAGATTACTCATTCGGCTGTACCTCCTTATCCATTACCGAGTATGCCTTCACGGCAAGATTTACAGCCTTCGCCATACCTTTTGAGGAAAGCGTCGAGCCTGTAATTCCCTGTACCTCGTTTTCGTTTTTCGGCTCTGACTTGACTATCGAAATATCCGACTTCACGCCGTAGAACCTCTGCAGGAATGCATCGTCGTTTATTTTTGAGCCAAGACCGGGAGTTTCGCCGAGTGCGATTATGCTTATACCGCTTACTGCGCCGTTTTTGTCTATCGCTATTACTGCATCAATGCCGTCTGCGGCATAGCCGTCAACAACGGTTTCAAAAAGGAACGTGCCTTTTGTCTTGTTCTTTACTATCTTTGAGATACTACCGAATTCTTCGCCGTCCAGCTTTGCCGCCGCCTTATCGGTGATAAGCGCATATTCGCCCTCGCCGTCTGCGGCGATACAGCCTGCTTTCAGGTCATCCGTAAGAACACCGGACGTATCGACATAAGTCAGATTATATGTAACTATCAGCAGTGCGCAGATAAGCGTACAGATGACCGACAGTACAAGAACCGGCTTGATTTTACTAAGTACACTCATTTCTTGCCGCCTTTCTGCTCACTTGCCGCACCGAATGCCTTCGGCACTGTGAAGCGGTCGATAAGCGGAGAGAGGATATTCATAAGCAGTATCGAGTACGATACGCCCTCAGGCATACTGCCGAAACAACGCACGAGCATAGTCACAAGGCCGCAGCCGATGCCGAAGATTATCCTGCCCTTTGTGGTGATGGGGGTAGTCGCATAGTCGGTAGCCATGAATATTGCACCGAGCAGAAGTCCGCCCGAAAGAACGGACGCTAACGCACCCTCAAGGCTTCCGCTTGAGAATATCGACAGCACGAACACCGTACCGATAAAGCACAGAGGAGTTACGGGCGATATTACACGGACAGCCACTAAGAAAATTCCGCCTATAAGCAGTGCAAGAGCGCAGGTTTCGCCTATACAGCCGCCTGTTGTTCCGAAAAACAAGTCGGCAAGCGAAGCGGACGTTTCATTTACAAGAGGTGTCGATGTAGTTACTATCTCTCCTGCATTTCGGTAATAGAACGGCTCTGCCCATGTCGTCATATAGGACGTGAACGACAGCATAAGCACTATTCTGCCTGTTATCGCAGGGTTTGCAAAGTTCTGACCGATTCCGCCGAAGAACTGCTTTACTATTACTATCGCTACAAAGCAACCGATTATCGCCATATAAAAAGGCAATGTGACAGGCAGGTTGAACGCAAGGAGCATACCTGTTACCACAGCGGACAAATCGCTTATCGTGTTGTTTCTTTTCATTATCTTTCTGCAAGCCCACTCGAAAATCACGCAGGACGTGCAGCATATTACTGTCATTATGAGCGCTCTCAGCCCGAAAATCCACACAGACGCAACAAGTGCTGGGAGCAGTGCTATAATAACGCTCAGCATTATCTTCTGAGTCGTAACACCCGACTTTATGTGCGGTGACGGCTCTATTATAAGTTTAGACATATATTATACCCTTACTTTCCTTTCCTTGTTGACTGCTCACGCAGAAACGCCTTTGCAAGCTGATTCTTTTCCGCAAGGTTACGCTTTGCCGGACAGACAAAGCTGCAAGCGCCGCAATTGACGCAGAGGTTTACCTTCAGCTTTTCAAGTCGCCTTGCGTCCCTCATATCAAATGCGTGTTCAAGCTCTGTCGGCAGAAGATTCATACTGCAGGCTTTTACGCACTTGCCGCAGCGTATGCACTCTGACGGCTCATATACGGGGCTGTCTGCGAACATAAGCACTGCGTTGTTTGTTTTGGAAAGCGGATAGTCGGGGTCGAATGCGCACGCACCCATCATAGGTCCGCCGAGTATTATTCTGTCGGGCTTGTCGGAAAGCTCGGCGTAATACACTATCTCGCCTATCGACATTCCGACGGGAACAATGAAGTTTGACGGCTTCTTCACAATATTTCCGTCAACGGTTATTCTTCTTTTTACGAGCGGCATACCTGTTCTTATATACTGTGCGATAAATGCCGCAGTGGAGGAATTGATAACTATACAGCCGCTTGCAAGGGGCAGTGTGCCTTCCTTAACTACTCTGCCTGTCGTGCTGAAGATAAGCGTTTTCTCAGCACCCTGCGGATAGCTTGATTTGAGCGGTTTTACCGTGATGTTGTCGTGCTTTTCGCAAAGCTTTGTCATTTTCTCGATGGCTTTCGGCTTATTCTTTTCAATGCCGATAATGCACTTCGGTATACCGAGATATTTCAGCATAAGCAACACGCCCTCAAGAACGTCCTCGCCCTCCTCCATAAAGCAACGGTAGTCGGAGGTTATGTAAGGCTCGCACTCCGCACCGTTTATAATAAGGAAATCGGGCTGTTTCTCTTTGGGGTCAAAGCCGAGCTTCAGCGAGGTAGGAAAGCCTGCGCCGCCAAGACCTATGGAGCCGCTGTTTCTTACCGCCTGTAAAAACTGCTCCCTGTTTTCTACAGTGGGGGGACAGACGCTGTCGCTTATCTGTTCGAGGCCGTCATTCTCAATAACGACCGACTGCATATTTCTGCCCGATATATGCAGGACATCGGTTATTGCCGTTACCGTTCCCGATATACTGCTGTGAACGGGTGCGGACATAGCCGCCTCACTGCTGCCTATCACATCGCCTATCTTCACCTTGTCGCCGACCTTTACTGTCGGGGTACACGGTGCGCCGAGATGCTGAGCCATACTTATCACTACCTTGTCGGGCATAGGTAGCTTTACTGTTTCGCTTTCGGCGGAATGTTTGAAGTGCGGCAGCTTTACCTGATGTAAAAGCATAAATTATACCCTCCGGATTCATTCCCGTTTTATAGTTATATACAGTTTTATTTTACACTAATTAATGCTTATAGTCAAGAAAAAATGCGTGGCGGGGAAATTTCCTGCCGTACAATTTTTGCGAATGATCATCCGGACAAGGAATACCGTCCTCAGACAGCAAACCGCCGTGTACGGAATTGTACACGGCGGTAATGATTTTATTTGCTTTTATTATCCATCATTGTGGCTATGTGGGTAGCCATCATTTTTGCGGTTTCGGAGCTTATCCTGTCTTCGCTTTTCGTGTCGCCGGTCAGATGAATTATTTCCTTACGCTTTCTTTCCTGTTTCGGCTCGGGGAGTGCGTTGAAGAAATCCTCCGATGAGATTTCCTCGTACTTGTCATAGTTATCGATATAGGAACGTGCCGTGCCGATTATCTTTGAATATCCGGCATCGCCCGAATTCTTCACCTCCGTAAAGAACTGCTTTACACGCTCGTCACGCACCTTTGCAAGACTGGAGGCAACGTATGCGTAGGTGGCGGAAAGCTCCGGATTTCGCATAACGTTCAGCGCAAAATCAATAAAATCGTCCTTGCTGTGATAACGCAGGTAGTTGCAGGCGGCAGTTACGCTGTTATAATAATTTTCCGAAATTATCACCTTGCCGTCAAGCTCGGTCTGACCTGCAAGCAGAGCGTCAAGCATAGGCTTTGTAAGCTCGTCTATGCCTTGTGCGCAGGCTACCATATCCGCATCGGGATAACGCTCGGAGAATATGTCAAGCTGCTTCGGTATCCTCTTCTGGCTTGACTTCGGCACTATCCCCAGCTTCTGCTTTATCGTATCGTAGGTATCCGGGGTAACGTATTTTCTTGCGGTAAGTCCGATTCTCAACTGCTCCTTTGTCAGAGATTCAAACGGCACTCTGAATGATGCAGAGGAAAAACCTATGGATTTAATCTCCTCGTTTTCGTCCGTTATCTTCCATATATTTTTAAGCGGCTGTATCTGTACCGTATAAAAAGGTCGGTTTTCTATAGCCGCCGCACAAGCCGCATAATGTCCCTTCAGCAGTAATGAGTAAAGGCCCGAAAAATGAAGGGATATTCCGAACAGATCTCCGTTTCTAGTTCCTTTCACGCTTGCCTTTTTTATCAGCGAGGGGTCATAGGACGAGGGCTTTTCGGTAGAAATCAGAAACGGTGCGCTGTATGCCTTATCGCCGATTAATCTGATATTCCTGCTGCTGTTTCTGAGCTGTTTTGACACGCCGTATCCCGACCAGAAAAACATATTTTCTCCTGCCGTGGGATATGTTTCAACATAGCTTACCGCATAAAGTCCGTCAGAAAGCAATCTCATAAGCGGCTCAAGGGCATATTCGGGAGAGCCTCCCGCCGCCAGCTTTTCATACGCTCTGTCTATGCTGTCGGCAATTATCGAGCCGCCCGACGCACTGCCGTATTCGCTTATTACCTTGTCTGCGTCATCATCGTTCATTCCTCCGCTTATCACCATTACCGGCTCATCGTGAGAATAAAGACAGTATTTATCATATTCGGAATTTATCCTGCAGATGCCTATCTTTGAAAGTCCGTTTTTGACCGAGAACACAAGCACTTCGCTTTCGTTTATATTTATCCGTTCACAAACGACCTCGGGTATTCTTTCACTCATTATCCCCTGCTCCTTTCCGCTTATTTATCCTGCGTTCCGAGCGCAAGGTACTGTTCTATCCTGTCAAGAGCCGCTCCGTCGAAAAGCGATTTCGGTATCCATACAAGCGGTGCGTTCCCTCTTGTGACTATGAACATTGACGAGGTTTCTATATAATTATCATTCATTCCGAAACGAATTATCTCGTGCGGGCTGTACACGCTCTCCTCTGCGGCGGATACTCCTGCGGGGCATACGGCAAACGTTATCGTTTCATCGTTATCCGCACAGCTTCTGATAAGACCCGAGTATTTTATCTTTGCGATAAGTACCATTACAAGATAGGTCAGCACCACAGCACCTACGGCGCAGAAGAATGTACCTATGGACAGATACCACCATGTATCCTGTGCAAAACCGATATACATCTGAAAAATAATTGCAGTGGCAACGCACGCAAGTATCCCTATGCACCAGAGCAGTCTGCCCATTTTACCCAGAACGAGCGACAGCACGGAAGAACGTATCTCTTTGGGATTGTATTCGCCTTTTGCAAAAACAGCTGAATCGGGTATATCGTAATTTGAATAGAAGCGCTTGTCCGGAAGCACCTCTACGCTAACGTCACACACTGTTTCCTTATCAGATACCTGCGACAATATCAGCGTCTTTGCCGCTGTAAACTGCGTCCTGCCCGTAAACGCCCTGTCGGGTATGTGATATGTCTGCTTTCCTGTAGTGACAGTGATACTGCTTTTGTCGATTTTAACCGCAGAAATATCAGCCCATTCGTATACGTCGGGGTGTGCGTCACCGGGATATATGACCGAAAAATTATCGGATATTATGTAAGTCGTTCCGTTACTGTCGGTCATGACCTGACCGCACAGATGTTCAAACGCCATTAAAAGCCTCTTTTCCGCCTGAACCGCATTTTAACGCCGCAGGCAAAATTACTCTGTATATTTATCGGCAGATATACAGTTGAATTTAAGTTTATCGGCAAAAAAATACGGCTGTAAGAGTATGCAAAATATACATCACGTCACCGACAGCGGTATTTATGTGAAAAATATACTGAAAACCGCCCTCAAGGCGACTATTTATATGCAAAGAAATCTTGACTTTTATTTGTAAAGCGGTTATAATTATTTGTAAGCACAAAATTTAACGTGCGGTTTTGCTGTATAAAAATACAGTATATTCATCAACACTTAAAAAGGGGTAGGTCGATAGATGGCGTCAGAAAGAATGACGGTTGCAAGAGCTATGGTAAAGGCTCTCGAAGCGGAGGGTATAACTACTGTATTCGGTTATCCGGGTGCGGCTATATGTCCGTTTTATGACGAGCTTATAAGCTCGGATATACGCCATGTGCTTGTGCGCCACGAGGTAAACGGCGGACACGCCGCAAGCGGTTATGCCCGTATGACCGGAAAGCCTGCCGTTGCTATAGCAACATCGGGACCGGGTGCGACAAATCTTATCACGGCAATCGCAACCGCCCATATGGACAGCATACCTATGGTGCTTATTACAGGACAGGTAAGCTGTGAACAGATAGGACGTGACGTTTTCCAGGAGGCAGATATAACAGGTGCGGCTGAGCCTTTCGTAAAGCACAGCTATCTTGTCAAAGACCCTGCGGAAATGCCGGTCATCTTCAAAAACGCATTTTACATCGCAGGCTCCGGCAGACCGGGACCTGTGCTTATAGATATGCCTTTTGACGTTCAGAAGGCAGTAATAGATTTTGAATATCCGAAAACGGTGGATATACGCTCGTATAAGCCCAGCATTCAGGGAAACAAGCTGCAGATAAAGCGTGCCGTTGCCGCCATAGAAAAGAGCAAAAAGCCTCTTATCTGTGCGGGCGGAGGTATCTTTACCGCAGGTGCGGTAAATCTGCTGAGAGAGTTCATGCAGGTGACGGATATACCTGTTGTCAACACAATGATGGGTATGAGCAGTGTTCCTGCGGACGATCCCTTGTTCTACGGAATGATAGGTATGCACGGCGTAAAGAGTGCGAACTACGCTATCAACAACTGCGACCTGCTGATACTTCTCGGTGCGAGAGTAGGCGACAGAGCGGTCACCGCAATAAGCAGACTTGAGGGTGCAACGGTAATACATATAGATGTTGACCCTGCGGAAATAGGCAAGAACCTTGCCGCAACGATACCCGTTGTAGGCGATGTAAAGAATATACTCGAGCAGCTGCTTGAATGTGTGAAGAATTACGACCACTACGACTGGAAGCAGGAACTGAGTGAAATAAAGAAAGCACAGGACAAGCCGATTGAAGAAGAACCGGAGGGTTGTGTAAATCCCAAGGCTTTCATAAGGCTTCTCGGACAGAAGCTCCCTGACAATTCCGTTGTAAGCGCCGATGTAGGACAGAATCAGATATGGACCGTCAACAATATCGGTCTTAAAAACGGACGATTCATAACATCCGGCGGTATGGGAACAATGGGCTATTCCGTTCCTGCCGCTCTCGGTGCAAAGGCGGCAAGTCCGGACAGCGAGGTTGTCGCAATATGCGGCGACGGCAGCTTCCAGATGCAGTTTATGGAGCTTGCGACGATGATACAGCATAACATTGCGGTAAAGGTAATCGTTATGACCAACAATCGTCTTGGTATGGTAAGAGAGCTTCAGACAAACGGTTACGACAACAGGCTGACAGCGGTTTTCCTTGACGGCAGTCCCGATTTTATAAAGCTGGCTGACAGCTACGGCATACGGGCAAAAAGAATTACCGATATAGCCGATGCGGACAAGGCGATTGACGAGATGCTCTCGTCGAAAGGCTGTTATCTGCTTGAAGTCAGAGTAGCCGAAAATGAAAAGACTATACTGTAAAGGGTGAGCCTATGAAGCATACTATATCAATACTTGTAGAAAACCACGCAGGCGTTCTCGCAAGAGTTGCGGGACTTTTCGCAAGACGAGGTTTCAATATAGACAGCCTTGCGGTAGGCGTTACAGAGGACGAGAAAATCTCCCGTATTACAATTATCGCAGACGGAACGGCATATACCTTGGAGCAGATCGAAAAACAGCTCAACAAGCTGATAGACGTTATAAAAGTACGTCATCTGCCTGCGGAGGAGCTTTTATCAAGAGAGCTTGTACTTATAAAGGTAGCCTGCCAGCCGTCACAGAGGGCTGAGCTTATCTCGCTCGCCGAGATAGCAAAGGCAAAAATTTCCGATATAACGGTAAATACGATGACGCTTGAATTATCCGACAGCGTTCCCCGTATAAAAACGTTCGAGGAGCTTTTACGTCCGTACGGAATAAAGGAAACCGTCCGTACAGGCTCTATAGCAATGCAAAAAGGCGGGGCTTCTATGAAGCTGTAAAAGCCACGCTTTAATACACGGAGGCAAAACTCCGAAAACAAATTTAAAGGAGATCTTTAAAATGGCAAAACTTTATCATCAGGAAGACTGCAACCTTTCTCTGCTTGACGGCAAGACAGTTGCAATAATCGGTTACGGCAGCCAGGGACACGCTCACGCTCTTAACTTAAAGGACAGCGGCGTTAAGGTAATCATCGGTCTTTACAACGGCTCAAAGTCATGGGCTAAGGCTGAGGCTGCAGGTTTTGAAGTATACACAGCGGCAGAGGCAGCAGCTAAGGCTGACATCATCATGATCCTTATCAACGATGAAAGACAGGCTGACCTTTACAAGCAGAGCATCGAGCCTAACCTTACAGCAGGCAAGACACTTGCATTTGCTCACGGCTTCAACATTCACTTCGGTCAGATCGTACCTCCCAAAGACGTTGACGTTATCATGGTTGCTCCTAAGGGACCGGGTCACACAGTACGTTCAGAGTACACTATCGGCAGAGGCGTTCCCTGCTTAGTTGCAGTTCACCAGGACGCTACAGGCAGAGCGCTTGACACAGGTCTTGCTTATGCCGCAGGTATCGGTGGTTCAAGAGCCGGCGTACTTATGACAACATTCAAGATGGAAACAGAAACAGACCTCTTCGGCGAACAGTGCGTTCTCTGCGGCGGTGTTACAGCCTTAATGAAGGCAGGCTTTGAAACTCTTGTTGAAGCAGGCTACGATCCTCAGAACGCTTACTTCGAGTGCATCCACGAGATGAAGCTCATCGTTGACCTTATCTACAAGGGCGGTTTCCAGATGATGAGATATTCTATCTCCGATACAGCCGAGTTCGGTGACTACGAGGTTGGTAAGAGACTTATCACAGACGAAACAAAGAAGGAAATGAAGAAGGTTCTCGGCGAAATCCAGGATGGTACATTCGCTCGCAACTGGATCATGGAGAACAAGATGGGTCGTTCACACTTCAATGCAGTAAGACGTATCGAAAGCGAACAGCAGCTTGAGCAGGTTGGTAAGGAAATCCGTAAGCTGTATGCATGGAATGATGATGCAGGCAAGTCTATGGATGAAATTGCAGACGCTAAGTTCAGCAAGTAATCCTACTGTTTTCTAAACAAGGATATTATAAAACGACCGCCGTACAGAGATGTACGGCGGTTTTTATTTACAGCCGGCTACTACTTGCAAATTTCAGACGGATATAGTATAATAATGTATTGACATTTGCAATACAAAACAGCATAATATGGGTAGTAAACAACAGAAATGTTTCGACTTATTTATACAGAACGACAAGAAAGGACAGACTAATATGAAAAATCAACACATAACTATGCCGGCACTCGCACTGCGTGGACTTGTAATATTTCCGGGTATGATACTGCACTTTGATATAGCGAGGGATCGGTCGATAAATGCGGTCGAAGAAGCGATAGAACACAACGACAGAAGAATATTCCTTGTGACACAGATAGACGAGGACGTTGACGAGGTTGCGGCAGAAAATCTTTACAAAACAGGTGTGGTTGCCGAAATAAGACAGACGCTGAACACGCCCGACGGTGCAAGACGTGTGCTTGTGCAGGGTCTTTATACGGCGAAGCTGTGCGGCATATCTCAGGATGATCCGTTTCTTGTTTCGGACATCGTTCCTATGCCTGCGCTCAGCGACACACTGAGTGCCGCCGAAAAAACGGCTTTTATCCGCACTATCCACACAGAATTCAAGCAGTACAGCGAAATGTCGCCCAGAATGCCCATTGAGCTTTACAGAGGCATACTCGCTGAAAAGGATCTTTCAAAACTTATCGACCTGATAGTTTTCAACGTATATTTAAGAGTTGAGGATAAGCAGGCGCTTTTATCCTGCCTTTCACTGCGTAAACGTGCGGAGCTGCTTGTGAAGTTCCTTGCAAAAGAGGTTGACATTGTACGTCTTGAACAGGATATCAACGAGGAAGTCAAGGAAGCACTTGACAAGAACCAGCGTGAATTCTATCTGCGTGAACAGATGAGAGCTATTTCCCGTCAGCTCGGTGAATTTGACGATCCGCAGTCTGAAGCGTTTGAATATATGGACAAGATCGAAGAGTGCGGTTTTGACGAGGATACCGAAGAAAAGCTGATAAAAGAGTGCGAAAAGCTGATGCACCTTTCTCCCGGCTCACAGGAGGCGGCTGTTGTCAGAACATATCTCGACACAGTGCTTGATATGCCGTGGAATATTTACACACACGGTAAGACGGATATTGCGAAAGCCGAAAAACAGCTTGATCACGACCATTACGGCATGAAAAAGGTAAAGGAACGTATACTTGAAATAGTTGCGCTCAATCAGTGGAAGGACGCAGACAAGAAGGGTCAGATAATCTGCCTTGTCGGCCCTCCCGGAGTAGGTAAGACTTCTGTCGCTAAATCAATCGCAACGGCTCTGGGCAGAAAATATGCAAGAGTTTCGCTCGGCGGTGTGCGTGACGAGGCTGATATAAGAGGTCACAGAAAGACATACATAGGTGCGATGCCCGGCAGAATTGTCAATGCGTTAAAGCAGGCAAAGTCAATGAACCCCGTTATCCTGTTCGATGAGATAGACAAGATGGGTACTGACTATAAGGGCGACCCTGCAAGTGCTATGCTTGAGGTTCTTGACAGCGAGCAGAATGTAGCGTTCAGGGATCACTATCTTGAAATACCGATAGATTTAAGCAATGTGCTTTTCATCACGACCGCAAACACGCTTGATACTATTCCTGCTCCCCTGCTCGACAGAATGGATGTTATCGAGCTTGGCAGCTATACAAGAGAAGAAAAGTTCCATATTGCAAAGGAGCATCTTGTTCCGAAACAGCTTAAAAAGCACGGCATAAAGCCGCAGGTTCGTTTTGCGAATGATGCGATATACTCGATAATCGACTTTTACACCAAAGAGGCAGGCGTAAGAAAGCTGGAAAGAAACATAGCTAAAATCTGCCGTATGACGCTTAAAAAGCTCGCATCGGGCGAGGCCGAGAAAATTAATATCAAGGCTAAGGATATTGAAGGCTATCTCGGTGCAAGAAAATATACGGGCGAAACTATTTCAAAGCAGGATGAGATCGGTGCTGTGAACGGTCTTGCGTGGACTTCTGTCGGCGGTACTCTTTTACCGCTTGAGGTGCTTGTAATGGAGGGTACGGGCAAGATTGAGCTAACAGGCTCACTGGGCGATGTAATGAAGGAATCCGCTAAAATTGCGGTCAGCCTTACACGCTCGCTCTCACGCAAGTATGAAATTGACCCCGATTTCTATAAGAACAAGGACATTCATATTCACGCTCCCGAAGGTGCTGTTCCAAAGGACGGACCTTCTGCGGGTGTTACTATGACAACCGCTCTTGTTTCCGCTCTGTCGGGTATCCCTGTACGCAGAGATGTTGCTATGACAGGCGAAATAACGCTTCGTGGCAAGGTGCTTCCTATAGGCGGTCTGCGTGAAAAGACTATGGCGGCATATTCCGCAGGTATCAAGACGGTGGTCATACCCGATGAGAACAAGGCCGATATGAAGGAGCTTGATGACGTTATACTGAGCAATATGAGCTTTGTGCTTGCGGAAAACATTGACACGGTGCTCAACACAGCACTTGTAAAGCCGAATGTTACCGCCGCAAAGAAAAGCAATGAAAAGCTCCCGTCAGCAAAGCCCCGTGCTTCAAGAAAGACGGGCAAGAACGCCGTAAAGGAAATATAACATGAATTTTAACAAGGCAGAATTTTATACGTCCTACGGGCTTTTCAGCCAGATTCCGAAATCGGAAAAAGCCGAGATTGCCTTTTCTGGCAGGAGCAACGTAGGAAAATCCTCCCTGATAAACAAGATACTGAACAGAAAGTCGCTTGCCCGTGTAAGCTCAATGCCGGGCAAGACGGTGACTATCAACTTCTATTCGGTTGATAATATCTATTTTGCGGATTTGCCGGGCTATGGCTACGCTAAGGTATCAAAATCCGAGAAACAGCGCTGGGCAGGGCTTGTTGAGGGCTACCTTGCCGATGACAGAAACCTGACGCTCGTATTCCAGCTTGTCGATTTCAGACATCCTCCCACGGCGGACGATGTAATGATGATAAACTTCCTTATCGACAACGGGATACCGTTTGTTGTTGTGCTGACGAAAGCCGATAAGCTGTCAAAGAAGGAACGTGCCGCACGCAGAGAATCGCTTATGAATGAGATACCCTGTGCCGAGGACATTCATATGATAGAATTTTCCGCTATGAACGGCGAGGGTGTGGAAGAAATCCGTGAAATAATCGAGGACATCGAGCAGGAATCGCTTGCGGAAGAAGCCGATACTGGCGACAGCCAATGACGGACATATATTCGCTGACTTATGAACAAGCGGAGAAGCTGCTGACCGAAAACGGCTTCAGGGCTACTCAGTGCGTCAACATTTTCCGTGACATATATAAGCGCAAAGCGTCAGGTTTCGACGAAATGACGCTTACATCAGCCGATATAAAAGCATTTTTATCCGACAAATATTTCTTCGGAAAGTTGAAAATCGACGAAATATTACAATCTGTAGATACTTCTAAGTATCTTTTTGAGTTATCGGACGGATGCAAGGTCGAAACAGTGCTGATGCGACAGAAGTTCGGCAACAGTATCTGTATCTCAACGCAGAGCGGATGCAATATGGGCTGCAAATTCTGTTGCAGCGGAAGGCTCAGAAAACAGCGTGACCTTACCGCCGGAGAAATGGTAAGTCAGATACTCGCTGTCGAAAAACATCAGAATATAACGATTAGTAATACAACCGTGATGGGTATAGGCGAGCCGTTTGACAACTATGACGCACTTTGCGATTTTCTCGATATAGTAACTGTTCCGGGTGGAATCGAAACAGGAACAAAGCATATTACCGTATCGACCTGCGGGCTGTGCGACAAGACGAAATTATTTGCAGAGCGTAAAGAGCCGTGCAATCTTGCGGTAAGCCTGCACGCCCCGGATGACGAGATAAGAAACAGGCTTATGCCGGTAAACCGCAGGTATAGTATCTCACAAGTCATAGAATCGGCTAAATACTATGTTGAACGTACAAACCGCAAGGTTCTGCTTGAATATATACTGCTTGACGGAATAAACGACAGCAGAGAGAACGCACGTCAGTTAGCGGCACTTATCGGAAATGCACGGCTGTTTGTAAATCTTATACCGTACAATCCGTCCCCCGACAGCGAGTTTAAAAGGAGCAGTGAGGAAAACATCACGGCATTTTATGACGAGCTTAAAAAGAACAGGATAAACGTTACCCGAAGAAAAGAATTCGGCACAGAGCTATCCGCCGCCTGCGGACAGCTCAGAAGTGACAGAATATCAGGCGAACACAAGGTATCTTGAGGAATAGCAATGAAATTTTTCTGTGAACTTAAAAAGACAGTAGACGACTCATACGATATAGAAATCGGCAGAGGCCTTTCAGACACGCTGATAAGCGATATTAAAAACGGGCTTAGCGGCAGGATAAAGAAGTTTGCCGTTGTGACCGACAGCATTGTTGAGTCGCTTTATGCGAAAGGAATATACGAGAAACTCATTTCGGCGGGCTACAGTGCCGATATGTTCGTGATACCCGAAGGAGAAAAGTCGAAAACCAGAGCAATGAAAGAGTTTGTCGAGGACGCTATGCTTGAAAAGGGCTATCGTCGTGACTGCTGTGTAATTGCGGTCGGAGGCGGTGTTGTGAGCGACCTTGCAGGCTTTGTTGCCGGTACATTCGGCAGAGGCGTACCTTTTATCAATTACGCCACTACTCTGCTTGCCGCCGCAGACGCATCAGTCGGAGGAAAGACAGCGGTCGATACTCCTCTGGCTACTAACCTGATAGGTCTGTTCAACCAGCCCGAAAAGGTATATCTTGATATTGAAACGTGGAAAACACTGCCCGAAAGACAACTTTCAAGCGGACTTGCCGAAACAATAAAACACGCCTGCCTTGCAGATGGCGAAATGTTCGATTATCTTGAAAAGAACATCGAAAAGATACTTGTGAACGATAAGGACGCCTGCGAATATATAGCGGAGCATAACTGCGCTGTGAAGTATAAGGTCGTAATGAAGGACGAGCGTGAATCAGGACTGCGTGAGGTGCTTAACCTCGGTCACACTGTCGGCAGAGCGATAGAAACAGTCAGCGACTACAAGCTGCTGCACGGCGAGGCTGTATCAATAGGGCTTATCGCACAGGCGAAACTCGGTGAGAAGTACGGTTATATTTCTCCCGAAAATGTCAGCCGTGTAATAAAGCTGTGTGAACGTGCAAAGCTCCCCATTGCGATTCCCGATTACATCGACAAAACCGCACTGGTCAGAAAGCTGTATACGGATAAGAAGGTTCGTGACGGCAAGCTCAGAATGGTATTCCAAAAGGAAATCGGCGATGTTATGTGCTTTGGCGATAATGATTACGCTAAGCAGATCACCGAGCCGGAGATTGCGGAAGTTATAGACGAAATGTGAAAAAAAGCCTGCACAGATTGAAATGTGCAGGCTTTGATTTTAACTTTTGGTACTAATTTTTAATATATAATTTTATATTATTTTGATAATTAACGTTGACTTTTTAATTTTTTATGTTACAATTTAGAAGACCGTGCAGAACGACATATCCCAGTGACGATGGAAGATTGGAGCAAACGCCCGGATTTATTCCTGATGGCGGATGACAGAGAAGTTTTGCAGGATGCCGGAAAAATCACAGCGGAGATTGCCAAGTCCAAAGCTGAAACAGAATTTGAGAAGTATCGTGTTATTCAAGACAGATTGTTCATGGCGGACTATGACAGGTATCTGCTTGAATTAGAGGAAAAGGCGAAGAAGTAATAAAAAAGCAAATGTAAAAGCATTTTGACACGTATTTTCTGCGATGTCAAAGCCGTTTGGTAGACTACAAGCGGTGGTTATCCTATAATAAAAATGCAAGGGAGGTGTCATGGCATGGAGCATGATATTGGAAGTAAAATCAAGGCAGCCAGACTTGAAAAGAAGCTGACACAGGAACAGGTTGCCGAAATATTGGGAGTGAGTCGTCAGACCATCTCAAATTGGGAAAATGAAAAATCCTATCCGGATATCATAAGTGTCATTAAAATGAGCGATTGCTACGAAGTCTCTCTTGACTATTTATTGAAGGGAGAGCAAAAAATGAAGACCTATTATGATTATCTCGAAGAAAGTACAAATGTTGTAAAAAGCAACGCTAACAGAAACAAAATTATTACCATCCTATCTTATATGCTTGTATGGGCGATTGCCATGATTGTGTTCTGGTTCTTTACAAGCGGAAGTGATGCTATGGGTTATAGTTTGATGTTCCTTTGGATTATTCTTCCTGTAACTACATTCGTTGTGTCCATTGTTATCGGCAAAAATGACTTTTGGAAAAAAGGAAAATGGGCATTCACCCTTTTCTTCGGAGTGATGTATATGCTGGCTGAATACGGAACATTTAAAATGGCAAACAACATTGCTTTTGACAAGCTGAATGCACCGGATTGGGGAATGATTGTAGCCGGTGCAATAATTTCTGCAATCGGTATGCTCTTAGGTTCGTTGTGTAACAAGAAGCGTAACAAGCAGAAGAATCAGGATATTTAATGTAGGGCGAATATGAACAAGTTTAGAACAGTTGTATCTATTTTGTGTGGAGTTGCAGGATTGTTCCTTGGAGCCTCGCTTAACAATGCTATTGGTGGATGTATCCTTGGCGTTTTGATTTCTGCGTTACCCCAAGATCAAAAAAGGAAATTGCCGAATATCTCAGAATGGCATCTGTGTCATATTGTATAAAACGTTATGTAGACCCTCTGGTCGATGACGGTATACTCGCCTTAGCAGAACCGAAATCCAAACGGAGCCACACGCAGAAATATTTTACTGTGAAATAAATTGTATAAAACACAAGCCTGCACGGAACGATTTTTGTTCGTGCAGGCTTTAACATTCATTTCAATACGGCTTTTTAAGCAATGTTTCTTTAAGCGAGCAATACTTATCCGCCCAGCATACCAGCCACGCTTCCTTACTTCTCGGAAGTCTTGTAAGTGTCAGCGGCCACATATGATTAATTATTATTCCTCGCTCTTTTAGCGTCAGAGGGAATGTATTTCTTGCATTGCGCTCGGCGGTCACGGGATGTGAAAATCCGTGCAGACCGTCCCTTGTGAATGCACCCTTGTGCCAGTCATAGAGGAAGAAATCGTGCAGAAGCGCACCTTTTACAAGCGCCTCGATATTTATCTTCAGCTTAAGCCTCTTTGCATACATATAAGCATACAGGCAAACCATAAGGCAATGCTCATAGGTGGAAACGTCGCCGTGCTGAACATACTGCTTCATCTGCTGTACCTTTTCGTTTGCAAGTATCTTTCTTGCTGTTTTTATAAATCTGCGGTCATCGTCTGTAAGCACAAACGTATTCTTATCTGTCATCATTCTCATCATCGCCGTTATACTCGGCAGAATCCTCTTCTTTTTTTTCACCGGTTCTTGCTTTAAAGCCCGGAATGCGTGACGCAATCACATCAAAGCGCATAATATGAGTGCTTATGTTGCTTATACTGAATGTGCTTCTCAGCTTATCGACATCAATCTGCTTTCTTGCCGTGCCGAGAAAATCAATCGCCATAACCAGTGATATGACCGTACCTGCAATACATATTAACCGATACGGCAGATTGTTAAGCATATATAATGTAATGTCCGAAACAACATACGTCACGAACAATCCCATTACTCCCCAGAAAAGCGAGGACACCAGCGATATTCTGTTTTTATAGGTTATCCTGAACATACTGTAATCCCAGAACTGCTTACCGAACATAGTTTCCATAAGCCAGCCCGTGAAGTATTCAAGCGCCGTGCAGGCAATAAGAGCCACAAAGAAAACCTGAAATCCGTTATCTCTGAAAGGATGACAGATAAACAGAAGGAGCAGTCCGCCGACACCGTATATAGGAATATAGGGACCTCTTAGGAAGCCTCTGTTTATCGGTCGTCTGTGATACAGCGACTCGATAGTCGATTCCTGCACCCAGCCTGCCATACAATATATACAGAACGTAAATAGCCAATATTCAATTCCGAAATGTTCCATATTATTCTCCGATTTATAATCAATATTATGATGCTGTTCTGTTTAAAATTCTGTCTTTGGATATTGCATTTTCCGCCACAATATCCAATACTCCGATTTTATTATATAATATCTGTTAATTAAAGTCAATTAAATAAATTGCCGTTTGCCGAAGTGAATAGATTTTTTGTGAAAACTGTCGAATACGGATAATCCTCAGGAGTAAAAATCAGTAAAGTTAACATTCGGTTAATAAACGAAACCCCGACCTTTCAAAAGTCGGGGTTTACGTTCAATTCAGATGTGCGTCAGTCGATCTCAACCATAACCTTCTGGTTGTATCTTACTGCTCCTGCACGCATAATGGTACGGATAGCCTTAGCTATTCTTCCCTGCTTGCCTATTACACGTCCCATATCATCGGGAGCAACGTGCAGATGATAAACAACAGTTCCGTCCTCTTTAGGCTCGTCAACTGTTACCCGGATGGCGGACTTGTCATCTACAAGGTCTTCCACCATAGCGATAAGCAATTTTTCCATTTAATTTTCCTTTCAGAAACAGCGATTACTTTTCAGCAGCAATCTTAAGGAGCTTCTTAACTGTATCTGTGGGCTGAGCGCCGTTAGCGAGCCACTTGTCAGCCTTTTCCTTGTCGATAGATACAACAGAGGGTTCCTTTGTAGGATCGTAGTAACCGATTTCTTCAATGAAACGTCCGTCTCTGGGGTAGCGTGAATCTGCAACCACAACTCTGTAGAAAGGAGCCTTCTTAGCGCCCATACGTCTTAATCTGATCTTTACCATTTTGTTCACCTCATAAAAAATTTAAGTTTTAGTTTTTATAATCAAAGTGTATTGTCAAGCATTAATTGTCAACCACTATGAATTACCTGTAATCCTGAACGGCTTACATCGGGAATCCGCCCATGCCGTTCATTCCACCCATTCCGCCCATGGGGAACTTCGGGAACTTGCGTTTTTTGCCGCCCTTAAGTCCCATCTGCTTCATCATCTTCTGCATACCGTCAAACTGCTTGAGAAGCTGATTTACATCTTCGACCTTTGTGCCGCTGCCCGCCGCAATTCTGCGCTTACGCTTTGCGTCAATGATAGAGGGCTTTTCACGCTCTTTTTTCGTCATTGATGAGATAATAGCCTTAGTGCGATACATTCTGCGCTCGTCTATATCTTCTTCCTTGACCTTTCCCGCAACACCGGGGATCATCTTTATAAGAGATGAGATGCTGCCCATCTTCTCAATCTGTTCAAACTGTGCGTACAGGTCGTTCATATCGAACTTGTTTTCCTGTAGACGCTTTGCCAGCTTTTCCTGCTCCTTCTCATCAACATTTATCTTTGCCTTTTCGATGAGTGAAAGCACATCGCCCATACCGAGTATTCTGTCAGCCATACGGTTGGGGTGGAACTGCTCAAGGTCGTCTGTCTTCTCACCGACACCTGCAAACTTTATCGGCTTGCCTGTAACCGAAAGAACCGACAGAGCCGCACCGCCTCGTGTATCGCCGTCCAGCTTTGTAAGGATAACGCCTGTAATGTCAAGCATATCGTTGAACGATTTTGCAACGTTTACAGCGTCCTGACCGGTCATAGAGTCAACAACGAGCAATATCTCATTCGGCTGAACCTCAGCCTTTATATCCTTAAGCTCTTTCATCAGGTCTTCATCTATATGCAGACGGCCTGCGGTATCAAGGATAACAACGTCAAAACCGTTGTCCTTTGCGTATTTTATCGACTCTTTCGCTATCTTCACGGGATTTGTCTGTCCCATCTCAAATACATGAGCGTCAACCGAAGCGCCGACTACCTTCAACTGATCAATAGCGGCAGGACGGTAAATATCGCAGGCAACTAAAAGCGGTCTTCTGTTCTGCTTTTTAAGATACTTTGCAAGCTTTGCGGTATGCGTTGTTTTACCTGCACCTTGCAGACCGCACATCATAATAACGCACGGAGGCTTAGAGGGGAAATCAATCCTTGCCGTATCCGTACCCATAAGCTGTATCAGCTCATCATGTACTATATCTATTACCTGCTGTGCGGGAGTAAGGCTGTTCATTACCTCACTGCCTACAGCACGTTCACTTACCTTTGCAACGAAGTCCTTTACTACAGGGAAGCTGACATCCGCTTCAAGCAATGCCATCTTGACCTCACGCATAGCTTCCTTTACATCTTTTTCATTCAGCTTACCGTGATTTTTCAGCTTGCTGAATACTTTTCCGAGCTTGTCCGAAAGTCCTTCAAATGCCATCAGCCAACCTCCTCTTTATATCGCATTCTTTATATCTTCTATAATAGATTTCATTTTCTCTTTTTCATCGGCACTGCCGACATTCTCATCTGTAAGAGCTGCCAGCTTGTCGCATAAATCGCAGACATTGCGGTACTTTTGCGCAAATCCGAGTGTTTCCTCAAGCTGAGCGAGATATTCCTCCGCTGTGCGTATGCACTTGTGAACGCCCTGTCTTGTGATACCCATATTCTCGGCAATCTCGGAAAGCGAGAGATCCTCGTCATAGTAAAGGCTGAGCGTATCATATTGCTTTTCGGTAAGCATACTGCCGTAGGTATCGAGCAGTATTGCGTTTTCGATATTCTTTGACATTTTGCCGCTCCTTTGTCCGTCCGTATTTCCGTTAACAGTCATACAGACTTACCCACGCTCCGATTTTCTTGCGTCCTTTGTATGCTCCTTTGTCCGTCCGTATTCACGGTAACAGTCATACTGACTTAAGCGATTCACTGCCGGCTTACAAGCCGTAAATCCCGCAAACCTTTTTGTTGTGCCGTTTTAAGCGGTGTAATGCTGTTTTGGTTTACAGCCACCTGATATATTATACACAAAGAGAGCCGCTTTGTCAAGTAAAATCTGAAAATTTCTTATAAATACTTGACTGCAAACCGATTTAGCGGTATTATATACTAATAACCGACAAGGAGCGATCATTATGATAATAACAACTCTTACCTGTATGTGCGTCGACATATTCGACAATACGATAATGCCCGGAGGCGAATCGCTTAATTTCGCCGCAACAATATCACGGCTTACAGATGCGAAGGTCTATATAATCGGCGCTGTTGGAAATGACAGCTACGGTAAAACCGTCCTTGACAGCATAAAAGATTTCAACATCGACAAAACCCATATCAGAACGGAAAACGGAGATACCGCCTCGAACCGCACCTACCTTACCCCCGACGGCGACCGTTATTATAAAGACGATTCGTGGAACGGCGGAGTGTTCTCAAGCTTTGCCCTGTCTGCGTCTGACAGGGAATTATTGCATTCGTCGGATATGGTGCATACCACCTTTTCAGGACCGAATTTCAACGATGTAATAGACTGCTGCCGTGAAAAGCGCTTTCCGCTGAGCGTTGATTTTGATATTTGCAGGGATTTTGACACGATAGAAAAATACCTTGACTGCATATCGCTTTTGTTTATAAGCGGAGATGAACCTACGCTTGAAAAAGCAAAACAGCTTTCCTCAAAATATCCCGACACGGTCTTTATCGTAACGCTCGGAGAAAACGGAAGCACCGCCTTTTCAAAAGGCACGGCTTATCATTGTGCCGCCGCTGAGGTATCCGAAGTAACAGATACCACCGGTTGCGGCGACAGCTATCAGGCAGGCTTTATAGCAAGCTATCTTGCTGACGGGAACATAGAAACGGCTATGAGTAAAGGCTCACAGACAGCCGCACAAACGCTTTCGTTCATCGGAGGATTCAGATATTGAAATACGGCGGAAAAGCAAAAGCTTTTCCGCCGTCATTATTTTATATGCTTATTTCGACCGATACGCACCTTCCGCCGTACAGCTTTTCGCTGAGTTCAGTAGGCTGTGTGAAGCCTGCGTACAGCGTATATCTGCCGCTTATTACCGCTCTTACGCCGTTATCGTCAACTGTTTCAAACGCACCTTCGGGAATATTGATGCTTATCGTCCTGCTTTCCCCGTCAAACAGAGAAACACGCTCAAATGCACAAAGGCTGTGATTTTTCACCCCGTTTTCGCTCTTTATATAGACCTGCAGAACGTCCTCCGCACTTCTGCTTCCTGTATTGGTAACATTAACGGCAAGCGTATTATCCTTGTACGAAATATCGCCGCATTCAAAGTGCGAATAGGTAAGTCCGTAGCCGAAAGGATAAAGCACGTTGCTTTCATCGTCACAGAAGCGATATGTCCTGTTCTTCATTGAATAGTCGGTGAAATCGGGTAACATATCCGCCGATTTGTAGAAAGTGACCGGGAGCTTGCCGGACGGTGAAACCTCCCCGAAAAGTATCTCTGCAAGCGCCTTTCCGCCGTACTGACCCGGATACCACGCATTTATAAGGGCGTTTCCTTCGCATTCGGTATTCACACTGCTTCCTGCCGCAAGAACTATTATAAGCGGCTTTCCCGTGTCTTTCAGCTTCTGCAGAAGAACACGCTGAACCTCAGGCAATCTGAGATCCGGCTTATCCCCCGACGCAAACTCATTTCCTGTGTCGCCCTCCTCGCCCTCAAGAGTAGCGTCAAGTCCCACGCATACAACAGTGACATCCGCCGCCTCGCACGCCGCAACCGCCTCGGCATATCTGTCGCCGGGCAGTGCAAGACCCTGCGTTCTGTCGCGGAAAAGCTGACAGCCCTCTGCATAATATACCCTGCCGTCAAATGCATCCTGTATTCCCTCAAGGAATGTAACGCTTCTGTCGGGCGTACCGTTATAGTTTCCGAGCAATGCCGCACGGCTGTCCGCATTAGGTCCTATTACGGCTATCGAGCTTATCCTGCTTTTGTCAAGCGGAAGTATGCCGTCATTATGCAAAAGCACCATTGATTTCTCCGCCGCTTCAAGCGATAACGCTTTATTGCCGTCACAGGCGATAATATCAAACGGCAGGTCGTCAAACTCGTTATCGTCAAGCTGTCCGAGCCTTATTCTTGTCCGTAATGCGTGAATGCAGGCAGTGCGTATATCCTGCTTTGTTATAAGCCCTTCTTCAAGCGCCGCCAGAATATGCAGATATGTGTTTCCGCAGTTAACGTCACAACCTGCCTTCAGTGCCATTGCCGCAGACTGTGGTGCTGTATCGGTTATTTTGTGGGTTGTATGAAAATCCCTTATAGCCCAGCAATCCGACACAAAATAGCCGTCGAAGCCCCATTCACGCAGTTTTCCCATCAGCTTTTCAGATGCGCACGAAGGCTCGCCGTTCACCCTGTTATATGCACCCATAACACCTTCGACCCTGCCCTCTTTTACAAGCGCCTTGAATGCAGGCAGATAGGTTTCTTCCATATCCTTCTCGCTTACCCTTGCGTCAAACTCGTGGCGGAGTGACTCCGGACCGCTGTGTACCGCAAAATGCTTTGCGCAGGCGGCGGCTCTGAGGTATTCTTCTTCTCCCTGTATGCCCTTTACGAAGTTCACACCGAGCCTTGAAGTCAGGTACGGATCCTCGCCGTAGGTTTCATGCCCTCTGCCCCAGCGTGGGTCACGGAATATATTTATATTCGGTGCCCATAATGTAAGGCCTTTATATATGTCGGTATCGCCGTGTTTTGCGGCGCTGTTGTACATTGCCCTCGCTTCTGTGGAAATCACCTCACCGACACGATACATCATATCCTTGTCGAAAGCCGCCGCAAGTGCAATAGCCTGCGGAAAAACCGTAGCCGTTCCTGCTCTTGCCACGCCGTGAAGCCCCTCGTTCCACCAGTTATAAGACGGAAGCCCTGCCTTTTCTATGGCAGGTGCGTCATATTTCAGCTGCTGTGCCTGTTCCTCCGTACTCAGCGTATCGGCAAGTGCCGCCGCTCTCTCGTAAGCCGATAATTGTTTATCCTTATATCTTTCCATAAATTACTCCTTGAAATTCGGTTTGCCGTACTGTTAAGTTGATTTTATCATATCTTACGGCAAGTTTCAAGATGATTTCAATGCAAAATGCACGGTTAAAAAAATAATAGCCCCGCCGTAAAGGCGGAGCTTCATTTCCGGCAGCATCGCAACTGCTCCTATTTGTTATAAGTTTGTTATAAGCTGTAAGAAAAATATCTTCTTCCGTGTTCCTCTTCTGCACCGATTTTATTGTAAAAATTGATTGCAGGCTCGTTCCAGTCAAGGCAGCTCCACTCTATATATGAAAATCCGTCCTGCTTTACAAATTTCTCTACTTCAGAAAAGAACTTTGTTCCAAGTCCGTTCCTGCGTTTTTCCGGCTTTAAAAACAAATCTTCAAGATGCACTCCCGCCTTTGCCGCAAACGAGGCGAATACGGGGTAATAAATAGCATATCCGACCGGCTCGCCGTTGAGTTCAGCGATAAGCGCAGCAGCTATGTTCTTTTCAAAGAGAAGATAACGCAGATCCTCCTGTGCGGCGGTCATATCCTGCGGTCTTTTTTCGTATGCGGCAAGACCTTTTATCAGGTTTTCTATAAGGCTTATGTCGTTTTCGGTCGCTTTTCTGACAGTAAAATTTTCGTTCATTGGAAGTCCTCCTGCTTGTATAGATTTATTATAGCGGGTTTCTGAGGGGAAGTCAATCGGATGTCGCAGGATAAACATAAAGCAACGAAACAGAACAATCGGGAAAATGTACTCGACAAACGGTAAGATTGCGCTATAAAGCTGAATTTTACAGGTAAAATTCTTTCAGGTCATCAAGTCGCAAAAGGCATGGATCATTTCCATAAGGCACACCTACATCAACATCTATCCAGGTATCTGTTTTAAGGATTTTGCCATTGTATTTTTTACCGTAGCTTTTTGTCGGTGTATGACCGAAAACAGTTATACAATCATCAAAGTAGCGGTCGGTCAGTTCAGGCCAAGCCCAAATAAGTTCATCAGCGGTATAGTCCGCCGGGCTTCTTTCGGGCGAAAAATTATCGAGTCCGGAATGACAAAGCAGAAATTTCTTTCCTCCTGCGGTCACAGTTTCGTAAAGCGGTGCTTCTTTCAGATAACCGATAATATTGCAAAGCGTTTCCGGTGATTCGTTTTGAAGTTTTCTTAACGCTTTTAATGTAACGTCGCCTCCGCTTAACATATAGTTGTTCAGAAGTTCCGTTTGCTCTTTGTCAAAATGCTTGATACTTTCCTCCGTAGTTTCGTTAAATACAAAATCACAGGATAAAAGCATCGCTTCGTGATTTCCTAAAATCAGCTGTGCATTCGGTTGTTCCGATAACCATATTAAAATTGCAACACCGCCGTCATTTTGGCGGTCGATGACATCGCCCAAAACAAATAACCTATCGTTTTCGTTAAAACACGCTTTTTTAAGAAGTGCTTTTAACTTTGTGATTTCAAGTCCGTGTAAATCGGAAGTTACATATATCATTTAAGCCTCACTTATTGAATGCCGTATTACAGAGTTTTTTCGATTAAGACTGCCGCTTAATCTGTGCAATTATTCCGAAGCCGTATAAATTGTCAGCATAAAGCAAGACCTATAACCGTACTTTAGTCTTGCCGTGATAAAAGTTTTTATGGCAAAATCCAATCGTTTGTTTTTCGCAATCTTTAACATTATACATGAACAAAATCAAAATAACAAAGAAATAAATCAAGAACAAATAATCATTAAACTACCCATATTCCGTATAAATTATTCAATTGACTCTTACCATCGGAGAATGCTTAAAGTTCCACCTCAAATGTTGCGGAGTGATTGATTAAATCAAGTGCAAGCTGTGCGTCGGATAATTCATCTGTTACGGCAAGCAGGTCTTTTGTTACTTCGTCGATGTCATAATTTACATAGCGATAGTCGATAATATTACTTGCTCTGCCGTATTCTTGCTCTTCACGAGCTTTCGGTAATCTTGACGCCATTTCAGATAGCTTTTGCTTTTTAGCCGATAGCTGAGGGATAAATACAAGCATTTCGTCAATAGTGATGTCGTATCCGGGAATAACAGTTGTCGTGTTGAAAAGATTGATGGCGTGTTTTAATTTTCGGATTTTAAGAGCTAAGCTGTCAAGGTCGGCTTTTGCATCCTTATAATCGTATTTCGGTCTGACCGATTCCGGATTTTCTCCGACACTTGCTAAAAATGTGCTTGAAATACTTTCTTTTGATTTGAGCGCATCGTATTCTGATTTAAGCTTCTTAAGCAGCTTTGCACCTTCGGCAGATGATAATTTCATTAAAATCTTCCTCTCTTTATTTTTCATTATAATTATAATCTTATCTATGTACCTTATTTGGTGCATTTCTTTTTCGCCGGATTTAACGGTTTCCGGTCAGGTTGAAAAAGCGTAAACATCGAACATTACTACTTTATTATAGCACATCAAAGTTTGGGATTATACCATTTTGGTGTGCAATGCATCGTCATTTGATTTTCAAGCAATCAGGAGGTAAAACAATCTGAAGACTCCGTCATACTACTATTCGTGCAATTTTTCCCCAAGGAGGATTCACTTCCTCGTTATTCAGTAACCATAAGACCGGAATTCCACCCGCAAGTTCTAAACTGTGCTTAAAGCTGTCAAGGTGAGGTGCAAAGTCATCGTTTATTTCTATCTTGCCGAAGGGAGAGCCAAGCGACCAGACAGCAAGCCCCGAAAAGCCGAGCATCTTTCGTATGACCTTTGCTTTTGTGGCGGATATGCCGTCGATGTTCTGTCCGTCAACGCCCCTGATCTCCAGAAGCTCAACTCCGTTTTCCTGCATGGCTTCGATCTGCCCAGCAAGGTCGGGAGCGGCTTCGTCTGCGAAAGCTACAAGTCGAAATCTCATGGCAACATCTCCAAGCTGTTTTATTGAAACTATGATAGCACAATTGCAAAAATCATCATTACATATTGCAATTTCACGCATGATGTGGTATGTTATATAAGGGAACGAGATCATGGACTTCCTAAAAGAGACCGACCGGGGCGGCATCAATATCCGTCACGCAATTGACGAGCAGCCTGACAGTAACGGCTTTTACTTTCACATACACGATCGCTGCGAGTTGTTCTATTTTATTTCAGGCAACGCACAGTATCTTGTTGAGGGCTCGGTCTATCCGCTGGAGCACGACAGCCTGCTGATAATGCGACCGGGCGAGGCGCATTGTACTCGCTTTCTAAGTGCAGAGCGATATGAGAGGTACGCAGTTAATTTCCCGTTGTCGCTGTTTGACAGCTTTGACCCGGAGCGGAGACTTATGAAGCCCTTTACAGACCGACCGCTCGGACATCGGAATCACTATTATATTCCAGAAATCAAAGATACCCTGAGTGAGCTTGCTTACTTTGAAGGCGACGACTACAGTAGGACGCTTTTATTTACAACAAAACTTGCCGGGGTCATGGATATGCTGGGAAAGCAAAGCTCACACAATCCAACAGCCGAGCCCACGATCTCCGAACAGTTGGTATGGTATGTCAACGATATGCTGTGCGAGGAAATAACTGTAGAGAGACTGGCGGAGCATTTCTTTTTAAGTGCATCCCAGTTCACCCGGCTGTTCAAGGAAGCGACAGGGGCTGCGCCTTGGGCGTACATAACCGCCAAGCGGCTTGTCAGGGCGAGAGAACTTCTACAAAGCGGTGAGAGCGCAAAAAGAGCCGCAGAAGTTTGCGGTTTCAACGATTATTCGGTTTTCTATAAGGCATATGTAAAGCACTTCGGGGAGAAGCCGAGTGCTTTTGCAAAGGATGCAATAATATAACTATAGGAGAAACACCATGAGCATTATAACTAAAACAGATAACGGCATTATATATAAGCTCAAAGACGAGCTTGTCTGCATCGAAGCGTACGGCAGGGATATTATCCGTGTGCGGATTACGAGAAACAGTACGCTTTCAGATGAAAAATGGACTCTGCTTGATGTGGAGGACTGTTCCTTCGAGACAGAGATTACAGAGGGAAAAGCCTCTGTAACAAGCGGCATTCTAAGATCGGAGATCTGCGACCTGCCGTGGGGAGCATATATGCTTTCTTTTTACAAAAACTGCAGCCTTATTCTCCGCACTCATGAAGAGGGCGAATATACCTCAAAATTTGAACACACCGACGGTCAAAACTACCGCACACGCATCATCTTTGACGCAAGAGATGACGAGCATTTTTACGGGCTTGGGCAAGAGCAGCAGGAAAACTTTGATAAGAAATACTGTTCCTTTGACCTGAAACACTGGAACACGAAGTCGAGCCTGCCCTTTGTCTATTCCTCGCTGGGCTACGGATTCCTGTGGAACAACCCCGGAATAGGCAGAGCCGAGTTTGCAAAGAATCATACTATCTGGTCGGAAGAAAGCTGCTATCAGGCAGACTTTCTTGTTATCGCAGGAAAAACGCCTGCCGAGGTCATGAACGGTTATGCAAGAGTGACAGGCTTTGCTCCGGAAATGCCCGACTGGGCGGCAGGCTTCTGGCAGTGCAAATTAAGATATGAAAGCCAGGACGAGGTACTGGAGGTCGCCCGCAGATACAAAGCGGAAGGCATACCGATAGATGCAATAGTTATCGACTTTTTCCATTGGACGGAGCAGGGCAACTGGGAGTTCGACCCCGAATACTGGCCCGACCCGAAGGCGATGTGTGATGATCTTAAAGCTATGGGTATCGAGCCTGTTGTGTCTATATGGCCGACTATCAATCCAGACAGCCGCAACTGGGAAATGATGAAAGACGGCAATATGCTTGTTCGAACCGAGAACGGACAGTTTGGGATATTCGATTTTCACGGTCAGCAGACTTATGTTGATGTGACATCACCCGAAGCAAGAGAATACATGTGGCAGCAAGTGAAAAAGGGATATTTTGACCTCGGCATCAAGACCTTCTGGCTCGATCAGGCAGAGCCCGAGGTTCACCCGCAGCAGTTTGGCAATCTGAAATTTCACATTGGAAACGGCACACAGACTGCGCTTGTTTATCCCTATTATTACGCAAAGACATTCTATGACGGTCTGAAGAACGAGGGTATAAATGATATAGTTCTGCTGACAAGGTGTGCCTATCCCGGAAGCCAGAAATACGGCACAATTGTCTGGAACGGTGATATTCCCTCAAATTTCGATGCACTGAGGCAGAGTGTGGTTTCGGGACTGTCGATGTCTATAAGCGGCATACCGTGGTGGAATTCCGATATCGGCGGTTTCTTTGGCGGCGACATTGAAAGCGACTGGTTCAGGGAGCTTATCGTGCGGTGGTTTCAGTTCGGGCTGTTCTGTCCCGTTATGAGACTGCACGGAACACGCAACCGTCAGAGCGGCTACAAGCTCCGCCACCCGAATGTAAAAGAACCCAGCGGCGGTGACAACGAGCTGTGGTCGTTCGGCAAAAGGAACTACGAGATACTAACAGAACTTGTTAAGCTTCGTGAACGGCTGAAGCCATACATAACCGAGTGCGCAAGATGCTCATCTAAGACTGGTGAACCGATAATGCGCCCGATGTTCTTCGACTTTCCCGATGACGATATCTGCTACTCGCTAAAAGACCAATATATGTTCGGCAGAGATATTCTCTTTGCGCCTATACTGGTGCAGAACTCCACAGAACGGCAGGTATATCTTCCCGAGGGCGAGTGGATAAGAACTACTGACGGACAGCTTTACTCAGGCGACAGGTGGCTGACTTGCCATGCGGAGATAGACGAATTTATTGCGTTTGTGAGAAATGGAGCTGAGGTGTCGGAGTGTTTTAAAAAAATGAAGAGGAAGATTCTTTAATGATAACATATTTACAATACTGGTAATACAGCCTAATATTCGTATATAATTTTTTAGCGAGCTGCTGATAAACGGCAGCTCGCTTTTGTTATGATCTCAGTAAAGCGATGCGTTTCTATTAGGCAAATATCTCTGACTAAAAAAATATATATGATGCAGACGATATATAGGGATAATAAACAGAACTATCTTTACTATTATGACGAAGTTGAAGTGTGTGCCGAGTCTTAATCAGCACATTATATATCAGCTATATTAATTCGTAATACGAACATGGTTAACCGTTCAAACCTCATTGTATGCTATATTCAGCATAATAGTGGCGGAGCTTATAAAGCGGTTCGGTATGCCAAGAATAATGGTGTTGATATATATAATCTTGCAGATTCTTATTAACCGAACACCGAAAAAGCAGAACAGCACCACATAATCCTGTGATGCTGTTCTGCATAAACAACGTAAAATCGGCATTTGTGACCGTAGATACCCTGTGATTATGGGCGTGCCGGTTGCAAGTACAACTCCTTTTCCGTCGTTCTTTTTCTGAATCATGTGTACTTTGTCCATCATATCCTGACATCTTTTAGATCCGGAGCTGTTAATACCGAGAACGTTGTTCGTCTTTGTTTCAAACGGGACATTTTTGAAATTGTGTGCCTCATCTACAAAGAGTCTTGTTATTCCCAAATCATCAAAATACACGCCGTTATACAAATCATCCATTGCAACGGAAAGTTCGGATAAAGCTTTTGAAACCGCCTCTTGCTTTTTCTTCAAACGAGAAGTGGCTTTGTTCTTTTTGCCCGCTATTTCTGCGATATGTTTCTGCTCATCAATAAGCAGGTTTTGATAATATCCTTTTGACAACGGAATCTGCTCAAAGCAACTGTACGCTATAATAATACCATCGAAGTCATTGTCTCGTATTCTTTCGAGAACACTTTCTCTTTTTGAGGGTGCGAAACTTTTCGGGTCAACACAAAGAATATCAGCACTTGGATACATTTCATGGAAAATGTTTTTCCATTGACCGACTATGTTATTAGGAACGACAAACATATTCTTTTCAGACAACCCCATACGGCGCATTTCCATTGCAGCAGCGATCATAACGTAGGTTTTTCCTGCTCCGACATCGTGTGCCAATAAGGTGTTCGGAGTAAAGAGAATCCGTGCAACAGCATCCTTTTGGTAGGGATAAAGGTTTATCTGCGCAGACATATCAGGAAACCGCAAAAACGATCCGTCAAAAATTCTTCTGCGAATACAACTGAATTTATTCTCAAAAATCCTTTCAAGTCTTTCTTTTCTTGCGTCATCCTCCCAAACCCACTTCTGGAACGCTTTAATCATTATATTTTGCTTTTCAATGGCGAGAATGGTTTCAGACTGGTTAATAACTCTTTTCTTGCCTGATGAATTTGTATTACATACAACCTCATCGGTAACAGCTACCGACTTCATATTTAATGTCCTTTCGAGAATATGAAGGGCGTTTATTCTGTCAGTACCATACGTTCGTGTTACCTTAACGTCGTGATTACATCTGCTTTTGAATGGTATTTCCCAAGTGCCGGTCAATTCATCGTGTTTAGTATGGAAATCTTTTTCATCATTGATGCTATACCAGTGTCTGCGCCAATCGCCAAGAAGATACTCTATAAAATCGTCAATTACATCAGCAGGAACCCACGGAGAACCAAGCGTAATATAAATATCATTTGTCGCTACGGTCGGGGGAATGACTTTTTCAATCGCCTTTATATTTTCAGAAAAATATCCGTTGTATTCTTTATCGGCTTCTTTAGCTGCCTTCCATTTTCTTATCATGTTGCCGGACAGATATTCCTCAGAGGTTTCCCAGCCTTTATAGAAGCACTCGCCCCAAGTTTCCGGGTTCTGATAAATAGAGCCTTTCAGCGCACAGATAATTGTCTTGTAGTCCTCTCCTGTTATTGAAGAAATATATTCAATATCAACCCGTCCGAGATTAGACAGACTGTACATAAGGCCATCGGAAATGCTATCAGCGTGAACTCCTTCAGTCCTTACATCCTGATTGAACACATTTTCCCAGTCGAGCGGAAGGTCCATGCTTGTAACTTCTCTGATATGGGCTTCCTTACGTTCCTTTGCTTCACGAGCTTCTCTTTCTCTTCTCTCACGCTCTTCTTGCCGTCTCTTCTTAGCTTCGATAGATTCTTTTTTTCGTTTTGCATCGGATAACTTATCAATAATCTTTGATATATCATCTGAACTTAATGTGTTTTCCGTGTTGTCTAACAGATTCATTATTCCGAAGATAGACATCTGCTCAAAATTATCAGGTTCGTGCTTCTTGCTCATTATTAACCGCCTTTGAATACTTTACCATTCTCTTTGAACTTATTATACCGAAAGCTATGTTCCATATTTGGTACATAACATCAAGCGCTATCCCAAAGCAAAAAACAGCCGTGAAAAAGTCACAGCTGTTTTTCTGTTTATATACTCTTTTCAGTCGTCAACCTCGATCCATTCACCGCTTGTACTGCAACTAATGATAGCACGCTGAGGCTTTCCCCACATACTGCAATCAGAATTGGTGCAAGTAAATCCGGCATTATAGGACGATCCCTCTCCGACAAATAATCCGCCGCTATGTTCACTGCTCGCTACTTGCCCACAAGTTTCGCATTTATCCTTATATCTGAATTGACCGGTTTGGGAATCATACCACGTTACAACTGCTCCTTGTTCGGCATAAACGGAATATGTTTTTACGTATTCGCTGTGTGTTTTTTTCTCTGCTCCCGGTTTTGTTGTTGATATGCTTTCTTCTTTCATTTCGGAAGATACGGCATAAGCGGATTCTTCCTTTTTATTTGCAGAAGAATCCTCTTTTGTACCACAACCGTTGATTACCGTCACCGATAGCCCGAGCATTAAAGCAAGTGAAATGATCTGTTTTGTTTTCATATAAATCCTCCTGTGCCGAAAATAATCGGCGTTTATTTTGTTGATTATATTATATCCGAGACCACGCACCATATTTGGTGCATAGCAAAACAGAGCCGCATTTTACGGCTCTGTTTTGCTCAGTTGAATAAAATTGTTTATGCAGCTTTTGCAGTGGTAACGGTCGTCATATTCTGCCGCATAATCCACAATATCAAATGCGTCAATCTTCTAAGATAGAACATTTTCACGATTTATACACGGGGCAATGTAAATGATGGAGCGACACTTTTGCCGGTCTCATACAAACCTTCCACGAGGGGGACAGGCGTTGAAAATACCGGTGCTTTTGATATAGAAAACCGGTCTGATTGGCACAATTCAGCCCCGTTAAGTTCGTATCGCTTTAATTGCTTAAATCTTCGTCAACATCTGTTGAAGCAGCTGTTTGCGAATCAGCGGACAGGGTAACCGCATCAATATCACAGGCTTTAATAAGCATTGACAACATGTTGCTGTTACAACGAGGCAAAAAACTCGTTGAGCCTCATCCTTGTATTATTCAAGGACATTTTCATGTCATCTGACTCTTTCTTTACAAGTCCAATTAGCCTTAAATTGTTCAGTTATACTTCTTCAACCCATTTTCAAGCGTTTCTTTCACCCGCATCCTGAGCGGCTCGGGTGAGATTATTTCAACATAATTTGCATACTGCATCGCCCAATGTACCATAGCGTTTGGGCTTGCCTTGACGCTGATTCTGACCTTGTTCTCATCATCGGTTTTTGCAATGCGAATATCGCTGCCAAACCAGTCGATAACCTGGTCGATTATTCCAATATCTGCAATAAAGTCAATGTGCTCTGGTCGGTCGGTAAACATATAAGGCATAGCAGAGGACAATTCCTTGTAATTGATACCGTTTTCATAGCCGGATACATTACGGATCGGAGTAGCCTTTTTATCTGAAATATTCATATTGGTGATTCGGTCCAGTCTATGAAACGCCATATTGCCCCAATATTCACTGTATGCCATAAGGTAATAGTGCTGATTATGCAGGATCATCAGATAAGGGGACATATATTGATGAGAAGACTTATGGAGTTTCTTATCGACTCCGTACTTGTTATAATCGTAATGTATTTGCTTTTCTTCTTCGATCGCTGTATCAATCAGTTCAATATTATAAAACAAAGCTTGATTATCCGTTTTATACCAATCATTGACCGAATGAATATTCTTTACATGAGAGCGGAAATATTTGTTAGAAAGTCCACACAGCCTGTCTATTAAATCTTTTGAATGCTTAGCAGTAATATATTTGCTGCAAAGAACACCATCAATAAGCAGCTTGAGTTCGGAATCTTCAAAATCTCTTCTTTCGAGGTAACTACCGGTTCGTCCCGATTCGATTTCAGCCCCTGCTTCTTTCAGAAGAGATATGTTTCTGCTGATTGCTTTTCGTTCTATAACAATACCGTAGTCGTTTTCAAGATGCCTTGCAATATCGTCCTGAGTCAGAGGATGGTCGCAATCGCTATACTCTTTCAAGATTTGCCAGATTCGTATCAGCGCCAGTTTTTTAGGTTCAAAGCTTTCCATAGGTTCTGCTCCTTTGTGAAAATATTTATATTTCAGTCCAAAGTACCCAAATCTAATTATACCATGAAACACGGGACATATCAGGTACATTACTTATCGCTCTTCAGATTTCTTTAATTTTACCCAAACCTTTGCCATAGCAAAGGCAACAGGCTCACGGTATTTCAGCAAGTCCTCCTGCTTGTATAGATTTATTATAGCCGTTTTACGCATTCAAGTCAATTATGACTTTACACCTGAACATCCGTATAGCAGAAAAGCCCTTTGAGAAAAGGATTTTTCTTCTCTCAAAGGGCAACCTGACAAACTTGCATTTATCGTCTTGTTCCATTCTTATCAAAATTCTTTTTTAATGCTATTTCTGTTGGGAGAATAGACCCAATTAAAGGAATAAGTTGAACACCACAGATAATTCCTCCTATACTCCCAACACAATCTTCATTTTTTCCAATCACTAAAAGCATGAATATTACTGTTATCGGCAACATAACCATTCCACAGACATACCAGACTTTACCACAATATTTATGAGCAAATTCCCATGTGTCTTTGTTCTTCATAGACATCGAAGTCCGATATCCAAATACTGAATTTATTTCCTTTGGAGCCTTTTTCATAAAATATCTTCCAAAACCAATCATCGTAAATGGAAGAAGCAAATCCATAATCAACATAAAAATCCAAAACCCCATTGTAAACCTCCTTTACTATAACTTCCGAGTTTACAGTTTCTTTATAGGATGTCTAATGACCGTTTTCCATTTTTCTGGAGCAACTTTTCTTGCATCAGACAGATATATTTCATGATGTAATCTTTCCATATTCATATCATTAACATATCCATTCTGCTCCAAATAAGCATCCATAAGTGCAACAGTTGCAGGTTCATCATCAAATGCCCCCAAGTGCATTATTTGAACACATAATCCCTCATCAATGGTCAAAAACTCTGCCGATGAACAGTCTATTTTTTTCTTTTTAGCTGCTGTTTCAACAGCCCATTCAAAATCTTTTTGATTCACAAAATCAGGCAGGCGGATAACTGAAATCCAATTAAATGAATCTTTATCTACATAATTTACACCATGTATATTTTCCTGCCACCAGAATCCTTCAAGTGGTGGAACTACATATTCAAAAAATCCTTCAATTTTATGATCTGTCTTGTAACTCATTCTCAAAGTATACGCAACCGCATATAATACACTAATTGCCTGCTGATATGCCCCGCCTTCTTCGTTTGGATTACCTTTTCCTCTGACTGCAATATAATTTGCTTTAGGGACTGTTAGAATCGCTGGTGTATTTTTAGGCATATAAAACTCTTTATATTCTTTCTTAAAATCAAAAGCCATAACTGCCTCCTTAAACTTGAATTTGTCTATCACTTCGTATATGGCTCTGTATCTTTACCATCATATACGAACACTTTTATTTCCGTCTTCGTATCAACAGCTGCATGAATACCAACAGTGTATTCTTTATCGGTTGCAACCTGCAAGAATGAATAGCATCCACCTGAAGATATCTTGTCTGATACGATTTCTGGTTCTCCATCGCACAGTAAATGCACTACAATATCAAAATCATTTCTATTCTGAATCGTCAAAGCTCCTGTTTTGGATATAACTTTTGAATCGGCATAATTTACCACATATTTCTCGGATGTTGACGCTCCCATGCAAGTCACAGAGCAATCCCACATTATAGATGCTTTTTTCTTTCTATAAACTTCAGAAGAACTAAACGCTGAAAGTGTAATTCCTATTATTACCACCAATACACATATAGTTACTATCACGATTGTAGCTTTTTTCTTCACTTTACTCACCTCCACAAATTCCGATTTCTCAGTTTCAAAAACTTGAATTTGAAGAGCAATAACTCTACCGTTCATACGATGCAATAATTTCTTTGCTATCTGCTGTTTTATAATCAATTGTTCCCAAATTACCAATCAAATCAAATGTCATATCTGCATTAACCTGCAATTCATCTTCAAGCTTGACTGCAGACGGCTCATCTTTTAGAAAAACTGTTAATCCATAAGGCTCTGTTTCAGACTGTATCTCTATACTGTCATATGAGTATCCCTCCGGATACTCTTGACCGCTTACAATATTTATAACATTCGAAGAATCTCCTACATAATCTGTCTTATACTGCGATAGGTCAGGAATTTCGTACAGTTTTTCTTTTTTTCCACACGCCGAAATCAACATTATTGACATGGCAACTAACATAATTGCAAGTACTTTTTTCTTCATAGAAACACCTCCCGAAAGCTTTATTCAACACTTTTCGATTTGAGTAAAAGCCCAAGGGACTTTAATGTCCCTTACGCTTTTCTCTTTTCTTTCGCTGTTTCAGTTCAAACATTCGCTGCTCTTCTGCCTCTTTTTTCTTGCGTCTTTTCTCTTTGCGTTCCTGCTTGTTCTGTTCCTGCTGTAATTTCAACGCCTGTTGCGATTTTGTACCAATGCCTATTTCCAGCATCTGTTTCTTTGCTTCCCGCTGCATCCGTTTCGGATTTCTTTTGATATCCTTTACAACAGTTTCAACAACCGGACTGAATTTCAAACTGAAATAGCACTTTTGAATATATTCCTGTACTTCATAATCTTTTGGCTCTGCACCAAATGTTACCTTTGCCACAGATAATTTACCATCTTCGATGCGTTCAAAGATTCCCACCCAAAACGGCTCTTCAAAAAATACTGTCAGCTTTCCATTTACTTTGTCCATAAGAATCCCTCCTAAAATTGATTGAACAAAGAATGGACAACCCGGAGGGGCAGGTTACTTACCCTATTTTTATAGGACGGCCGGGCTACCTACCGGCTCTGGCACATCAAAGATGTACGTTGCGTTTTTATCTTTGCGTTTATAATCAAGCCATATGGCACGATTAACTTAATTCTGTAACTTCTAAGTTACGTTCCTCCAAAATATTCTTCTTACTTCATAAGATTCTATCTTCTGTTCAAATCATACCATATGATTAATGCATTTTCTATATACTTTCTTGATAACCAGCAAAAAGCTCCCGAAGGAGCTTTCCACGTTTTAAATGTACGCTAATTCGCTTAACACAATCTCTTCTGCATCATTCCTTATTTCCCATGAAGAATGTTGTAAATTAGTAATATCCACAACGATAGCAGGTAATTTAATTATTCGTATTTTTTCCCGATAATGTAAATCGAAACTACCATACCACCTAATATCATAATTAAGAAAATTTTATTTAAAATATCCCATAAAGCTATATTGAGACAATTGATTATTATAATACCTGCAAGAGGATATAGAACAACCGTTGCAAGTGTCCAAATTTTTAAAGTTGTACAGATGTACATCCAATTTCCATTGTTAAAGGATAAACCCACTAGATGTATTCTAAAAATTCCTTGTGAAACATAATTTATCTTGTTGGCATCATAATATGTTGGTAACATGTCTTTGGCAAAGAAACAAAACCATGCACCAAATAAAAGCATTAACCCTGTAACCAGCAATATATCACCTTTCATCTCTGCTATTGAATTCCCAGATGCAACTAACATAATAATTTCTGTAATAGATATTAAAAAACATAGCAAATATGCTAATATCCAGTTTTTTCTATGCTGATGAATAGAATTCCTAACAGCCATATCGAGAGAGCCTACTACCAATTCCTCGACTTCTTTTGTATCAATATTTTTCTGTGTATCTATTTTTTCTCCACGTAACAATTCTGTAACGGTAACATCTAATATATCAGCTATTGGTATGAGTAATACGACATTAGGCATACTAAGACCACGTTCCCATTTACTAACTGTTTTATCTGATACATATAATTTTTCAGCCAAATCCTTTTGAGTTAAATTCTTTTCCTTTCTTAATTCGGTTACAAATAAACCAAATTTTTCATTACTAATTTGATACATACATCCACCTCCTGCACACATATTATAATGGGAGTACGCATAAATCAATCGACCAGCAGTAGAATTGCAGAATATTAACACAAAATTCATCAAATAATCTCCCCATTATGATTATTTCTATAAAGTTATCTTCGAATATTTTTTAAGGCATACTATGGAATAATTAAATCGGCAACTTATGACTATGACGGAAAAAACCAGCCTTCCGGAACTTAGAAAAAGTCACCTGATATGGAATTGTAATTCGATTCTTCTTAGAACTCTTATAAACACAAAAGCTGAACAAATAGGATTTTTCTTCGTACCTGTTCAGCTCTTTGTTTACCTGTAAATCAATTCATTTAACACAATCTCTTCTGCCATATTACGAATACCATTTACTGCTCTGACCCATTCCATCTGGTCACAAGCTTTCAATTCTTCCGTAATGCCCTGCCGCTCTATCATCTGACACACCAGAATATCCATTCTCTCCTGTGCTTCATCGTCCACAGTATTCAGATGTTCTGTCAGTCTGTCTTCCAACATATACAGTGAATACATTGCCGGACGATGCTCTTTCAGATATGTTTTCCGCAACATTCCGTATTTCCCATAATGCGGTTCTTCATCTGTACTGACAAGATTCGGATAGTAAATTCCGTCTGCGCCAAGTGTGTAGGTTCCACCCATTTTTTCAAATGTGCTTTTCATGTGTTATTCCTCCTTGAAATCAGCGATGTCCTTAGATCATCGCAAAATATTTCAGGGCAGCCTTGATAGCATCTTCTTTCTCTTTCGGGCATTGTGGAACTCTTGCATTTTCTGATTTTGGAAGATTATAGTTTTCTCCCACTTCAATTCCACATTTGCGTTTTACCTGAGAAATATATAAACTTGAAACCTTCAAGCCAAATTCTTTCAGCACATAATCTTTGATTTCCTGATAGGTTGCTTTCAACTCGGCACTGGTGGCATCCAGCTCGTCCAGGTCTAAGTCGATCTCTATCGTGTCATCTGGTTTTTGTTGGGACAAAAGAACAACCGTCTCCACATGCACGGTCTGACAAAATTGATCCACCGCCGTGCACTTCTCCACCCGATATCCTCTTGCCTGTATCATCTCCAGATCCCTCGCAAGACTTGTCACTTTGCAGGAAATATACACAATCTTATCCACCCCATAGTCCAATATCTTCGGCAGTGCTTTTGGGTGTATCCCATCTCTCGGAGGGTCCAGCACGATCACATCCGGTTTTTCTTCAATTTCATCCAGCACCTTGAACACATCACCTGCAATAAATCTACAGTTGGAAAGTCCGTTGTGCTCTGCGTTTTCTTTCGCAGCCTCCACAGCCTCCTCGACAATCTCCACGCCGATTACCTGTTTTGCAACCG
>OHRL01000377.1_pt1 | contig 35341 bp, 29 predicted proteins | sample 1578331 | NCBI WGS metagenome assembly OHRL01 (sample SAMEA3879608, study PRJEB24766) | human gut metagenome | biome: human-associated habitat; feature: feces | place: USA | collected 1985/1987
TGGCCGAGTGCGCCCGCTACTACACCGGCAAAAAGCCGGTCATCGTTTCGCCCGACATCCGCACCGGACTGACGATGGGGGTGCCCGACCCCCACGCCGTCGGCAAGGACCGCCTCGTGGATGCGGCCTACGCGGCGGCGAACTTCCCGCTGCCGGTGGTCACGGTAGACCTCGGCACCGCCACCACCTTCAACGTGGTGGATGAGGATAAGGTCTTCCGGGGCGGCGTCATCTGCCCCGGCCTTTCCACCGGTCTGCGGGCGCTGGGGGAGAGGTGCGCCCAGCTGCCACAGGTGCATCTTTCGTCCCCCAAAAGCGCCATCGGCGTCGATACCGAGAAGTGTATGCTCTCCGGCTCGGTGCTGGGTGCGGCTGTCCTGCTGGACGGCATTACCCAGCGCATCGAGGAGGAGCTGGGCCGTCCGGTCACGCTGGTGGTCACAGGCGGTCTGGCAAAGTACGTCATCCCCCTCTGCCGCCACCCGCTCACCTACGACCCTGAGCTGCTGCTGAAGGGGCTGGCCCTCTTGTATCAGCTCAATGCCCCTCAGCATGAGCACCGCCATGAGCCGCGGAACGAGGGAGAGCACCGTCGTCCCGGCCCCCGCCCGGCGGGACGCCGCCCCCACAGCGGAAGCAGCCCCCGCCGTCATGGCCGCAGCGGCCGCCGTCCCCGCCGGGACGATGAGGCCAAGGCGGGCTAAGACTGAAAAGGAGAAACCTTATGATGAAATTAGGCATTCTCGGCGCAGGCATGATCGTCCGGGAGTTCCTGCCTTGGCTCACAGGGCCGGAAAGCCCCTTCAAGGTCGAGGCCCTCTGCAGCACTGAGCGGAGCGCTGAGGAGGCGCAGGCCCTCTGTGGTCAGTACGGCGTGGCCCGCCACACCACCCGCTACGACGAACTGCTGAGCTGGGTAGACGTGGTGTATATCGCCGTGCCGAATGTCCTGCACGTAAAATACACCCGTGCCGCCCTCGAGGCCGGACGCCATGTGATCGTGGAAAAGCCGATGGCCCCCACGGCGGCGCAGGCCGAAGAGCTGGCCGAGCTGGCCCGGAGCAAAAAGCTCTTCCTCTTCGAGGCCGTCACCACCCAGTATCAGGACAACTACGCCAAGCTCCGTGAGATGCTGCCCAAGGTGGGCGCTGTCACCATGGTGCAGTGCAATTTCAGCCAGTATTCCAGCCGGTATGACGATTTCTGCATCGGCAGGGTCTGGCCGTCCTTCGACCCGGCCTGTGCCGGCGGCGCGCTGATGGACCTCGGCGTCTACAACGTCAGCTATGTGGTGGGCCTTTTCGGCGCACCCAACAAAGTCCACTACGCGGCCAACATCGCCCGCGGCATCGACACCAGCGGCGTGCTGACGATGGAGTATCGCAGCTTCAAGGCCGTGAGCATCAACGCCAAGGACAGCAGCTCTCCGGCCCGGTACATCATTCAGGGCACCAAGGGCTATCTGCTCCAGAAATCCACCGCCAACTTCTGCGGCGGCGTCACCTTCCACCCCTATAAGGGCAGGGAAGAGCATTTCAACCTCAGCGCAGGCCGCCCCCGGCAGGCGGCAGAGTTCCATGCCATCGCCCGCGCCATCGAGAGCGGGGATCAGGAGCTGTGCAGCCGGATGCTGGACACCTCGGTGGCCGTCAGCCGTGTGCTGGAGACGGCCCGCCGCGACGCGGGCATCCGCTTCCCCAGCGAATTTTGATGCTATCCCCGGGAGTTCCCTGACACAACGACCGGTATATTTTAGATTCGATTCAACAAAAGACCCCGTGTAATTCACGGGCAGGTTTGCGCCGTATCCGATAGTTAAGGCGGAACGGCAGCAAGGAGGAAAACTGAATTATGAAAAACAACGATCTTCGCACCCTCACCCGGCTGGCACTGCTGGTCGCCATTGAGCTGGTCATGAAGGCCATCGGCCTCGGCAGTGTGCCCGTAGGCCCGCTTTACATGAGCTTTTTGACCCTGCCGATCGCTGTGGGTGCCATCACCATGGGTCCCGCAGCAGGTGCCATCCTCGGCGGCGTGTTCGGTGCAGTCAGCTTCTATGACGCTGTCACCGGCGCCTCTGCCATGACCGGCGCGCTGTTTCAGGTCAGCCCCGTCAACACCTTCATCCTCTGCGTGGGTATGCGTGTGCTGATGGGCGTGTGCGTCGGCCTCATCTTCAACGCCATCAAGGGCCTCGACAAGGCCGGTACCTGGAGCTACCTGATCAGCGCCATGTGCGCCCCGGCCCTCAACACCCTGTTCTTCATGGGCTACATCGTGCTGGCCTTCTACAGCTGCGATTACGTCCAGAACCTCGTGTCGGTCAAGGGCGCAGCCAACCCCCTGATGTTCGTCGTCCTGCTGGTCGGCGTGCAGGGCGTGGCCGAGTTCCTCGTGTCCGGCATTCTGGGCGGCATCGTCGCCCGTGCCGTTCGCAAGTTCCTGAAGTAACAGGCGGTGTCGGTCAGGGACGTCCGCTGATATAAAGTTTACAAGCCCCTCTCCCGGCAAAAATGCTGAGAGAGGGGCTTTTCTGTTGATTTTAGCCTACCAGTGCGGTATACTTATTCTACTTCAGTCAAAAGAAGGAGGCGGCAAAAATGCCCATCGGGCCGAGCAGACCCTTGCATCTAACAAAGCCGGAGTCCATCGACATCCGGCAGGCCGCGCGATATTTCGGCGCGCGGGGTGAGGCCGACAGCGCCACCCTCGCTCTTCTGGAACGGTGCGCTGCACCCCTTCTCGCCGCCGCCACCCCCCGGGCCGTCTGGCTTGAGGCCGATGTGGAGAGCCTCGCGCAGGTCGGCATCCTGAAGGGGGAGGACATCTTCCGCCACCTTGAGGGGTGCCGGGAGGCCCTGCTTCTGGCCGTGACCCTCGGCCCGGGCGCAGACAGCCAGATCCGCCGCGCCGGAGTGGGGGATATTGCTGCCGGTGTGGCCTCGGATGCCCTCGGTTCGGCGCTGGCCGAACAGGCCGCAGACGCCGCCGAGGCCGAGCTGCGGCAGTGGGCCGCAGGGCAGGACAGGTATCTCACGGGCCGCTTCTCGCCGGGCTATGGCGACTGGCCCATCGGGGTGCAGCCGCTGGTGGCGGCGGCGCTGGATACCGCCCGCCGAGTCGGGCTTTGCGTGACCGAAAACGACCTTATGACGCCCCGCAAGAGCGTGACCGCTCTGCTGGGGCTGAGCGACCACCCGGTGAAGGGACATCTCGCCGGGTGCGGCCACTGCGTGCTGAACACGCGGTGCGAATACAGAAAGAGGGGCAAGACCTGTGCAAGCGAATGAACTGTTTACCCAGCCCAACACCATCCTTCTGGACGGCGGTATGGGCACCATGCTGCAGGCGGCGGGCCTGAAGCTGGGGGCACGGCCCGAGGAGCTGAACATCACCGACCCGCAGCTCATCGAGAGCATCCACAGCCGCTACGCCGCCGCCGGAAGCCGCATCATCAACGCCAACACCTTCGGCGCGTCGGCCCACAAGCTGGCGGGCAGCGAGTACACGCTGGAAGAGATCATTGCGGCGGGCATCGCCAACTGCAAGCGGGCCTGCGCCCCCTACGGCGCACTGGCGGCGCTGGACGTCGGCCCGCTGGGCGAGCTGCTGGAACCCAACGGCACGCTGGCCTTTGAGGACGCCGTGGCCGAGTATGGCCGCATCGTCCGGGCCGGTGCGGCTGCCGGGGCCGACCTCGTCTTCTTCGAGACCTTCACCGACCTCTACGAGCTGAAGGCCGCCCTGCTGGCCGCGAAAGAGAACTGCACGCTGCCCATCCTCGCCAGCATGAGCTTTGAGGCGGGCGGGCGCACCTTTACCGGCTGCACCGTCGAAAGCTTCGCCGTCACAGCCCGGGGCCTCGGCGCAGATGCCGTGGGCATCAACTGCTCCCTCGGCCCGAAGGAGATCTTCCCGATGGCGAAGCGTCTGGCCGAGGCCCTGCCCGGCGATTTCCCGGTCTTCGTCAAGCCCAACGCGGGCCTGCCCCGGGCCGACGGCAGCGGCTACGACATCACCCCCCAGCTCTTTGCCATGGAGATGAAGCCCTACCGGGAGCTGAAGCTCTTCGCGGCGGGCGGCTGCTGCGGCACCACCCCCGATTTCATCCGGCTGCTGAACGGCGTCTTCGCCGATTGCAGGCCGGGCCGGGCTGCCCACGCCATGCCCTCGGTGCTCTGCTCGCCGATGGATTTCGTCACGGTGGACGGCATCACCGTGGTGGGAGAGCGCATCAACCCCACTGGCAAAAAGCGGTTCCAGCAGGCCCTCCGCGAGGGAGATATGAACTACATCCTCGAGCAGGCCGTCAGCCAGTCCGAGGCCGGCGCACAGGTGCTGGACGTCAATGTGGGCGCTCCCGGTGTGGACGAGCCTGCCGTCATGGAGCAGGTGGTCAAGGCCCTGCAGAGCGTGGTGAGCCTGCCTTTGCAGCTGGATTCCTCCCACGCCGACGCCCTCGAGCGGGGCCTGCGGGTCTATAACGGCAAGCCCATCGTCAACTCGGTGAACGGCGAGACGGAGGTGTTGGAGCGGGTCCTGCCCCTCTGCAAAAAGTACGGCGCAGCCGTGGTGGGCCTCGCCATTGATGAGCGTGGCATCCAGCCCAGCGCCGACGCCCGCTTTGCGATCGCAAAGCGAATCGTGGATGCCGCGCTGGCTCATGGCATCCCCCGGGAGGACATCTACATCGACTGCCTCACCCTCACCGCCAGCGCCCAGCAGGAGGACGTTCTGGCCACCGTGGAGGCGCTGGCCCGCTGCAAGAAGGAGCTGGGCGTCCGCACCATCCTCGGCGTGTCCAACATCAGCTTCGGCCTGCCCTGCCGCCCCTACCTCAACACCGCCTTTCTGACCATGGCCATGTATGCGGGCCTCGACCTCGCCATCATGAACCCCTCCAGCGAGGAGATGATGGCGGCGGTCTACGCCTACAACGTCCTGACCAACCGGGACAGGCAGAGCATGGCCTACATTGCCCGCTATGCCGATAAAGTCCCCGCCAGCACCGCGCTGGCACAGGCCAGAACGGCGCAGGCATCCCAGACAGCAGACGCACCGGCAGAGGCGGATGCGGCTCACAGCGGCCCCTTTGCCGCCCTCATGCAGGCGGTGGAAAAGGGCCTCAAGGGCGAGGCCGCTGCCCGTACCCACACTCTGCTGGACACCACCGAGCCGCTGACGCTGGTGGACGAGGCCCTCATCCCGGCGCTGGACGTGGTGGGCGAGAAGTACGAGAAGGGCAAGCTCTTCCTGCCCCAGCTGCTGCAGGCCGCCAGCGCCGCGCAGGCCGCCTTTGAGGAGATCAAGACCGCCATCGCCAAGCGGGGTGGGGCCGGGGCCAGCAAGGGCCGCATCGTCCTCGCCACCGTCAAGGGCGATGTCCACGACATCGGCAAGAACATCGTCCGGGTCATCCTCGAGAACTACGGCTTCGAGGTCATCGACCTTGGCCGTGATGTGCCGGTGGAGACGGTGGTGGATACCGTCCGGGAGAAGGATGTCCATCTCGTGGGCCTCTCGGCCCTGATGACCACCACCCTCAAGAGCATGGAGGAGACCATCGCGGCCCTCCGTGCGGCCAAGCTCGACTGCAAGGTCATGGTGGGCGGCGCTGTTCTGACGCCGGAGTACGCCGAGAAGATCGGCGCGGACTGGTACGCCAAGGACGCCAAGCAGAGCGCCGATATTGCCAAGAAATTCTTCGGAGAATCATAAGAAAACAGAAATGAGCCGGTGCATTCTGCACCGGCTCATTTCTGTTTTTGTTCGAACTACGCACGCACGTCCGTCAGAGGCATGATGCTCCCGGGCAGTGCGGCGAGGCAGGCCGGGGCGGCAGGCTCGGCCACCGACAGGGTCGTTTTGGAGACCTTCCACCACAGGCGGGAGCCGCCCGGCAGCCGGAAGATGAGGTTCCAGTCGAAGGGGTTCTCGCTGGCGGAGAGCAGCTCCACCGGCAGGGCGTTGGGAGCTTCGGCGGCACAGGGTGCGAGATCGTGAGCGCGGATGCCCACGGCAGTGCAGCCCTCCGGGACCTCAGCGGCCAGATGCAGCAGGCACTCGCAGCCTGTCAGACGGACAGTGTGGGCGTCCACCCGGGCGCAGGGCAGGATGTTTTTGCAGCCGGTGAGCCGGGCGGCGGCGGTACTGCGGGGGTCGGCGAAGACGGCCTTGGTCGTGCCGGTGCGGAGCACCTGCCCGCTGTCCATGACGATCATGTCCCGGCACAGGCGGTAGGCCTCGTCCCGGTTGTGGGTGACGAGGAGGGCCGTGCCCTCAAAGCCTGCCAGCAGGCTCCCCACCTCGCCCTCCACCTCCTCCCGGAGGTAGCTGTCCAGTGCGCTGAACGGCTCGTCCAGCATCAGGAGGCGGGGCCGGCCCACGAGGATGCGGGCCAGCGCGGTGCGCTGCTGCTGCCCGCCGGAAAGCTCGGCGGGGCGGCGGCCTGCCAGCTCTTCCAGCCGCATGGCCCGCAGCATTTCGGCGCAGCGGGCCTTGCGGGCGGCTCTGTCTTTTTCTGCGTTCAGGCCGCAGAGGATGTTCTGCTCCACGGTCATGTTCGGGAAGAGGGCGTAGTTCTGGAACAGCAGGCCCACGCCCCGCTGCTGGGGCGGCAGGTCGATGTGCTGCTCGCTGTCGAACAGCACCCGCCCATCCAGCAGGATGCGGCCCTTGTCGGGCTTCACGATGCCCGCGATGCAGCGCAGGGTCATGCTCTTGCCGCAGCCGGAGGCGCCCAGAATGGCGGTGGCGGTGTTTCCGGCGGTGAGGTCAGAGCGGAGGGTAAAGCCGTTCAGCTTTTTCTCGATGTGCACTTCCAGACTCATGGGCGTCCACCTGCTTTCTGCTTCTTTTCCAGCAGATTGACGGCCAGCAGCACCACCGCCGAGATGACGATGTCCACCAGCACCCACCGCATGGCCCCCAGCTCGTCGTTGGTGCGCCAGAGCTGGTAGACGGTAGTGGCGATGGTAGCCGTCCTGCCGGGGGTGTAGCCTGCGATCATGCTGGTAGCGCCGTATTCGCCCAGCGCCCGGGCAAAGGCCAGCACCGTACCGGCCAGAATGCCCTGCCGACAGCAGGGCATCCGCACCCGCCAGAAGATCCATGTGTTGGACTGTCCCAGCGTCTGGGCCGACCAGGCCAGCGTCTCATCGAAGCTCTCGAAGGCACCCCGGGCCGTGCGGTACATCAGCGGGAAGGCCACCACGATGGAGGCGAAGATGGCGCTGTACCAGTTCATGACCAGCTTGACGCCGAAATGCTCCAGAAAGAAGAGGCCCAGAGGCCGCTTTGCACCGAAGAGCAGCAGAAGAAAATAGCCCACCACGGTAGGTGGCAGCACCATCGGCAGGGTGAGGATCACGTCCAGCACGCCCTTGACGGTGCGGGGCAGCTTTGCGATATAGTAAGCGGCAAAAATGCCGAGGAAGAACACCGCCGCGCAGCTGATGAGCGCGATGCGCAGGCTGTTCCATAAGGGATACCAGTCCATAAGTTTGTCCTCAAATATAAGCAGGCTTGCCCTCTCCGTCATTGCTTGCGCAATGCCACCTCTCCCAAGGGGAGAGGCTTTGCTTTCCCGCCACGCTTTAAGGCTCTCCCTTTGGGAGAGCTGGACGCGAAGCGGCCTGAGAGGGCAAGGATGCTCATAATTTACACCGCCGCAAATCCCACGCTCTCGAAGACCTGAGCGGCGGCATCGGTGCGCAGGTAGGCGAGGAAAGCCACGGCAGCGTCGGGGTGAGGGGCAGCCTTGAGGACGGCGGCGGGGTAGATGACCTGACCGCACATCTCGGCGGTGGCCTCGTCCACGGGGGTCAGACCGGCGCTGTATGCGTCGGTGCAGTAGACGACACCGGCGTCCACGCTGCCCTCGCTGATCTGGGTGGTGACTTCCTTGACGTTCGAGCCATAGGTGATCACACCGGCAGCGGCCAGAGCAGCCTCGTCGAGGCTGTAGTAAGAGAGGATCTTCTGGGTGTACTGGCCCACGGGCACGTCGCTGTTGCCCATGCAGAACAGGATGTCCTCTGCCTTCAGGTGCTCGGCCAGAGCGTCGAAGCTGTCGATGCCCTTGTCGCTGCCCTCGGGCACGCAGAGGACGACCTTGTTTTCCAGCAGGTCCACGCGGGTGGCGGAGTCCACGAAGTCCAGACCGTCGGGGTTCACGTCGGCAGAGGCGGTGATGTCCAGCTGGTTCATCTGCTTCTGGCCGGCGGAGAGGAACAGGTCGCAGTCGGCACCCTCCTGGATCTGGGTCTTCAGCGTGCCGGAGGAATCGAAGTTGAAGCGGAAGGTCACGCCCGGGTTCTGGGCAGAGTACGTTTCGGCGATGGCGTTCAGGGTCTCGGTCAGGGAGGCGGCGGCGAAGACGATCAGCTCGACGGACTCGCCGGAAGCCTCGGAGGACGCCGCCTCAGAAGAAGCGGCTGCGGAGGAAGCGGTGCTGGAAGCAGCGCCGCCGCAGGCGGTCAGGGCAGCAGCAGCGCCGACAGCACCGGCCACAGCAAGAAAGTTACGGCGGGAGATGAGGTTGGTTTTCATGAATTTCTCCTTTTACTTCCGGGCACACTCGCCGTCCAGCCCGGCGGCGATGCGGATGCCGTGCTCAAGGCTGGGCAGGATGTACTCGAGGTTCTCCTTGACGGCCTTGGGGCTGCCGGGCAGGTTGACGATGAGCGTCTTGCCGCGCAATACGCTGGCGGCGCGGCTCAGCATCCCGCGGGGGGTGATGGACAGGCTGTGGTACCGCATGGCTTCGGCGATGCCGGGGGCGCTGCGGTCGGCCACGGCATAGGTGGCCTCCGGGGTGATGTCCCGGGGGGAGAAGCCGGTGCCGCCGGTGGTCAGGATGAGGTTCATCTGACGGCCGTCGGCCAGCCGGATGAGCTGAGCTTTCAGGGCCTTGGCCTCGTCAGGCAGGATCATGGTCTCCTCCACCACATAGCCTGCGGCGGTGAGCATCTCCACGATGAGGGGGCCGCTCTTGTCCTCCCGCTCGCCCCGGCTGCCCTTGTCGGACAGGGTGATGACGGCGGCCCGCAGGGGCGGGTCGGCTGCCGGGGGCAGAAGGGTCACTTCGTCGCCCACATGGATCTCGCCGCCCTCCAGCACCCGGGCGAACACGCCCTCCCGGGGCATGATGCACTCGCCGGTCTGCTGCTTGATGACGCAGTCGTTGTGGCACTCCTTGCCGATCTGGGTCATCTCCAGCACGACGCTGCCGATGGCAAACCGGCTGGTGACGGGCAGATTGCGGAAGTCGAAGCCCTCGATGACCAGATTCTCGCCAAAGGCGCCGTAGTCCACCCAGATCTTCTTGCGGAACGCCTCGATCTTCTCGGCGCTCAAAAGGCTCACCTGACGGTGCCAGCTGCCGCCGTGGGCGTCGCTGATGATGCCCCACTCCGGGGTCAGAACAGCGCTGGGCACCTCAGTCTTGACGGTGCCGCGCTTGGGGCTGGTGCAGATTGCCAGAAGTTTTCCCATAGATCGTTATCCTCCGATGCGATACATGCCGCGGGTCGCGGGCATGGAATTGTCTCCGAAATGATGTTCCCGGGGCTTTGCCCAGATGGTCTGCCGGATGGCCTGTGAAAGTGCGGCGTCGGCTGCACCGCTGCGCAGAAGCTCCCGCAGGTCGCAGCCCGCCTCGCTGGCGAGGCAGGGGCGCAGGAAGCCTTGGCTCGTCAGCCGCACCCGGTTGCAAGAGGCACAGAACTTGCCGTGGACGGCGGCGATAAAGCCCACATCACCCTCCCAGCCGGGGACAGTGTAGTAGACTGCCGGGCCGTCGCCGAGAACTGCGCTCTGTGCCGCAGGCAGAGGAGCGAACTCCGGCCAGCGGCGGGCAAACCGCTCCCGCAGCGCAGGCCCCGAGATGCAGGGCATGGCCGCGCCGTAGCCGATGGGCATCATCTCGATAAAGCGCACCTGCAATGGGTGCGCCTCGGCGAGGGCGGCAAGGTCTTCCAGCTCGCTCTCGTTGACGCCCGCCTGCGGCACGCAGTTCAGCTTGACGGGGATGCCGCTGTCCAGCGCGGCGCGGAGACCCTCCATCACATGGGAGAACTCGTCCCGGGCCGTGATGCGCTGGAACACCTCCGGGCGGAGGGTGTCGAGGCTGATGTTCACGCTGTCCAGCCCGGCGCTCAGAAGGGCGGGCAGCTGCCGGGCCAGCAGGATGCCGTTGGTGGTCAGGGTGACTTTGTGGATGCCGGGGATGGCTTTCAGCCCCGCCACCAGATGGTCCACGTCTTTGCGCACCAGCGGCTCGCCGCCAGTGACCCGGACGGTATCGATGCCGCACTGGGCAAAGAGAGCCGCGAGGCGGAGGAACTCTTCGTAGGTCAGCACGGCCTCCCGTTCCAGCTTCTCCACGCCGTCCGGCATACAGTAGCGGCAGCGCAGGTTGCACAGGTCGGTGACGGAGAGGCGGAGATAGTGGATATTGCGGCTGGAAGAATCAAACATAGCCGCCCTCCGCCCGGACATAGTGGCCGCTCTTGCCGCCGGTCTTTTCCACCAGATGGATCTCGCCCAGCTCCATCCCCTTGTCCACGGCCTTGCACATATCGTAGATGGTCAGCAGGGCCGTGGAAACGCCGGTCAGAGCCTCCATCTCCACGCCGGTGACACCGGCGGTCTTGACGGTGCAGAGGGCTTCCACAGCCCGCCGTTGAGGCAGGAGCCTGAAATCCACGCTCACCTTGGTCAGGGGCAGCGGGTGACAGAGGGGGATCAGCTCGCTGGTGCGCTTGGTGGCCATGATGCCGGCGATGCGGGCGACGCCCAGCACATCGCCCTTCTTGATGGTGCCGCTCTCCACAGCGGCAAAGGCCTCCGCGTTCATGGTGATGATGCCGTGGGCCACAGCCTCCCGGAAGGTGACGGCCTTTTCGCTCACGTCCACCATCACGGCATTGCCGGAGGCATCAAAATGGGTCAGATTGGTTTCAGTTGTACTCATATTTTTACGCTATCCTTCGTACAACCTCTCAGTCGGGCTTACGCCCGCCAGCTCCCCTTGTAGGGGAGCCTCTGGCGAAGAGAGAAAGCTTTCCGGAATGCCAAAGCCTCTCCTCGATAGGAGCAACGGCGACGACCGCCGCCAGTGGCGGAAACAGGGAGTCGTTGTTGGGGCAGTGGCCAGCAAGACGCAAGCGAAGTGCTGCGGATGCTGGGAGCCGCAACCCGGGTAGTGGCATCGCGTCAGCGATGACGGAGAGGTTTGATTTATTTCAGCAATGCCCAAACCCGCAGTTGGGCCAGTGGCACTCGGCGCAGCCCAGACACAGGCCGCCCTCACCCAGACGGGCGATGTCCTCAGCGGTGATGGGGTCATCGGCCAGCAGGCGGGGCAGCAGCAGGTCAAAGATGGTGCGCTTGGCGTACATGACGCAGCCAGGCAGGCCGCAGACCGGCACGCTGCCCAGATAGCTCACGAGGAACATCGCCCCCGGCAGCACCGGTGCGCCGTAGGTGACGATGTCCGCGCCGGTGTTCCGGATGGCCAGCGGGGTGCGGTCGTCGGGATCCACGCTCATGCCGCCGGTGGTGAAAATAAGCTCACAGCCTGCGTCCCTCGCTTCCAGAATGGCGGCAGTGATGCCCGCCGGGTCGTCGTCGCAGACCTTGTGGAAGACCATCTCACAGCCGTACTCCGCCAGCTTGCCCACCAGAATGGGGGTGAACTTGTCCTCGATGCGGCCCTTGAACACCTCGCTGCCGGTGGTGATGACGGCGAACTTCTTGGGCTGCATGGGCAGCACGTTCAGGATGGGCGTGCTGCCGGCTGCCGCCTGCATGGCGTCCATCTTTTCCTGCTCGATGACCAGAGGGATGATGCGGGTGCCGGCCAGCTTCTGGCCCTTTTTCACGGGCAGGTCGCCGTGAATGGTGGCGATCATCATCTGGGGCGTGCGGTTGACGGCCAGCAGGGCGTCGCGGTCAATCTTGAGAAGGCCGTCGCAGTCGGCGATGAGCTCGATCTTGCCCTCCTTCGGCTCGGTGCCGTGGATGTTTTTGCCCGCGGCAGCTTTATACAGCAGGGCGGCAGCCTCGTCCTCGTGGAGGATGCCGGGCTTCTTCTCCCAGACGTAGAGATTCTCTTTGCCGATGGAGAGCAGCACGGGGATGTCCTCGGGCTGGATGACATGGCCCTTGCGGAAGCGGGCACCCTTGAACTCGCCGGGAATGATCTGGGTAATATCGTGGCAGAGCACCTGCCCTGCCGCGTCTTCGGTGCGGATGAGTTTCATTGTGGTTTTCCTCCTTACAGCGTCGGCATCTGGGCCACGAGCCAGTCGGCCAGCGCCTGCGTTTCTTCGAGGCCGAAATCGGCATCCGGGATGTCGCCCACGACAGCCAGCGGCTGGAAGGACACCGGCGTGTCCGAGATCTCCCGGCGCACGACCTCGATCTTCGGCCAGCCGCTGTCCTTGAAGCCCTCCAAGAGGACGAGGTCGTAGCCGTGGCGCTCGAACAGGGCCAGAAGGTCCTGTTCCGTCAGGCGAAAGGCCTCGGTCAGCAGGTAGCGCTGGCCGGAGTAGACGGCCACACCCTCGGCCCCGGCCTCCCGCAGACGGTAGCTGTCGGTGCCGGGCACATCGGGGGTGAAATCGTGGCCGTCGTGCTTGATGACGCCCACTTTCAGCCCCCGGCTGCGCAGGGCAGGCAGGAGCTTTTCGAGAAGAGTCGTCTTGCCGCTGTTATGCAGGCCGCTGACGGCCAGCACCGCCGGGCGCTTCAGCTCCAGCTGCTCGGCAAGGATCTGTTTCGGTTCACTGTACAAAGAAAAGCACCTCCACTTCTTCGCCCGGGGCCACCGGGCCGCTGCCCGCAGGCAGCTCCACCAGACAGTTGCAGCCCATCATGGCCGACAGGCTGCCGGACGAATGGGCCTCGGCACTGCCCTCGCCGGGAATGGTCACACTGCCGCCCATGGCCTTGGCCCGCAGGTAGCGGGCGACCTTGCTGGGCTTGGAAAAGCCGGTGGTCAGGGTGCAGGTGGTGCGGGGGAGGATGCAGCCCTCCTCGCAGTGTCCCGCCGCCCGCAGCAGGGCCGGGATGGCGTATTGCTCCAGCGTCGCAGCGGCGGCGAAGGGGTTGCCGGACAGGCAGAACACCAGCTTGCCGCCGACCGTTCCGGCCAGCATGGGACTGCCGGGCTTCTGGGCCACGCCTGCGAAGAGGAGGTCTGCATCCAGCGCTTCCAGCACAGCGGGCAGATAGTCCTTCTGCCCCACCGAGACGCCGCCGCTGGTGATGACGGCATCACATTCCGCCAGCAGCTCCTTTATCTGTCCTGCAATCTCCTCCGGGTCGTCCGAGCAGTGCCGCCGCCGGACGCCGAAGCCCAGCTGCCGCAGCCGGGCGGCGTTCTGGATGCCGTTGGCGTCGTAAATTTTGCCGGGCGTCCAAGCTTCGCCCGGGGCCAGAAGCTCGCTGCCAGTGGCCAGAACGCCCACGGTGAGCACTTTGCAGACCGGCACAGCGGCATAGCCCTGCCCGGCCAGCACCCCGAGGTGGGCCGGGGTGAGGACGGTGCCCGCCCCGGCGATGACAGCCCCGGCGGCGATGTCCCCGCCCCGGAACACCACGTTCTCCTCTGGCTTCAGGGCGGCATAGAGCCGGACGGCGTCCTCGCCGCCGTCGGTCAGCTCCTGCATCAGGACGCAGTCCGCGCCCTCGGGCAGGGGCGCACCGGTCATGATGCGGGCTGCACAGCCTGCGGGCAGGGGAGAGGCGGGGGCATCTCCGGCGCAGAGCTTCATGACCACCGGCAGGGTGACGGGAGCTTCGCGGCTGGCCCCGGAGGTGTCGGCGCTGTGCAGGGCGTAGCCGTCGAGGGGGCTGCGGTCAAAGGGCGGCTGGTCCATCCGGGCCGACAGGGGTTCGGCGGCGATGCGGCCGACCGCATCGTCCAGCGGCAGGGTCTCCGCCGCCGGTCTTGGCAGGGCCGCAGCTGCATCCAGCACGCGGCGCAGCGCCTCAGAGGGCGCACAGAAAGGCTGTTTCATAAACTTCCTCCAAAAGCCCGCAGCGGCGCGGCCTGCTATGGCTCAGGCGGGCAGCGGCGGGGTGTTCTCTTTATCAAAAAGGCAGGTAAAAAAGAAGCGGAGACGTCTTGACCGAAAATCAAAACGCCTCCGCAGAAGCTCCGCACGTTCCGGACGAAAGACAGCTTGCAGGCTGTCTTTGCCGATGGCACTCCCCGGGCAGCGCCTGTCCTTGCAGTGACAGTGCGGCCCGGAAAGCCCCTGTGTGGATGGGAGGAGTTCTTTTTTTCAAATTGCAGCGTTTCTTCTGCGGGAAGGCGGCGGGGTTTCCCCCGCCACCCTTGAATGCCGGCTGATACAGCCCTTAGCATTGCGGCGCGGTGTCAGAAGCTGTTTTCGTAAGCAGTGTGCGCTGCTTATGGAAACGGCTTCGATTGCCGGACGGTTTAGACACCTTTGCTCAAAGAAGCTCTTATCCTGTTCAGTTGTGATGGACGGCTCAGTCCGTCCACTCGTCCACGTCGCTGATGGCTTTTGCATAGCGGCGGGTGAGGTGCTTGGTGGAGAAGAGGAACCGCTCATTCTGGTTGTTGGTCAGCTCCTCGATGTCGGCGTACTCCGGCCTGCCCTGCATGGCCTGCCATGTCTGCTCGATGGCCTCCTGCGTCAGGTCGTAGGGCGAGCGGCGGAAGTAGCGCAGCGGGGTGGCGCTGGGGTAGATGCGGGCGTTGAACCGCACCATCTCGGCCACCATGACGCAGAGATCCCTGTCCTCGATGAGCTGGGCGATCATCGCGTAGTTGTCGCTCATGTTGGCGCTGGAATAGTAGTAGGTGTCCTTCGCGCCGGTGCGGGAGACGATGTCTGCGCACTGGGGGTCAGCCGGCATCTGGGCCAGCAGCTCGTCGGCGTTCTCCACTTCGCTGACCAGCAGCGCGTGGGGCGTGACCAGAGCCGCCGCCGAGCGGGACCGGATGTAGCCCGCCAGTTCCTGCGCCGGGGTCAGCTCAGGCAGCTCCGGTGCGGTGACGGTGGGCTGGTCAGCGTAGGGGTCGCCCTCCGCCTCTGGCGCAGCGGCCAGAAAATCCAGCAGCTGCGGCTTTTCGGCATCGTCCGGGGTGCTCGTCTGGGCGGGCGCGGGCTGTGCCCCGGCCTGCTTTGCGGCCAGCGCGTCCGTCTCCCGCTCCACTGCGGCGATGACGTCCTCGCCGAGCTTTGCAGCGCTGCCGTCGAACATACTGCCCGTCTCCTTCAGGCGGCGGGCCGTCTCGCTGGCCGCGTCGATGTCAAAGACCTCGGCCTTCGGCTTCTTTTTCGCGGCCATCTCTGCCTTTTGCAGGTCGAGGATGACCTGCTCGGGGTCGGAGGCGGCGTCCACCGTGGTGGTATAACCGGGTTTGCGTCTGCCAAACAGCATGATAGTTCCTCTCGTTTTTTAGAATAGATTACTGGGCTGCGGTTTCGGTCTGGCCGTAGATGCCGCGTGCTTCCAGATCGTCGGCCATGTCGCCGAGGTCGAACTTCTCCAGCGTCTCGCGGGTAGGCACGCCGGTGGTCTTGTCCCAGCCGAAGATGTCATAGAAGAGGTCTTTTGCCTTCTCCATGTCGGCGCGGTCCAGCTTGGTGGTGCCTTCCTCGAATGCCTTGAAGTCGGGTTCCTTGTCGAAGACCCAGTCGCAGATGGCGTCGTGCTCCTGACGGAGGTTTGCGCTGCCGCAGTTCTTCTGGAAGCTGATGGCGGTCATGGCGCGGAGCATCTGGGTGATGCGCTCGCCTGCTTCCTGCAGACCGGCCTGGGTGTAGGTCTCGCCGGTGACGGCGGTCATGAAATCTGCCTGCAGGTCCAGATCGCCGTGGTAGGCCCGCTCCTTGGAGGGAGACTGGGTCATGGGCCACATCCAGTTGCAGAGGGTAGCAGAGTCGTGGAAGTTCTTGTCGTTGACGCAGTAGGCGGCCAGCTTTGCCTTGTTTTCGTTGATGGGCGTGTAGGCCTTGGCCTTGTCGTAGCAGCCCTCGCCGAAGAAGTCCTCCATGACCTTCTTGGTCACTTCATAGGGAGCACCGGAACCGGTCTCGCAGACGATCTCGTGGATCATGCAGTCTCTATTATACACCAGATTGTACAGCATGCCAACCTGCCATGCCTCTGCGGGGCCGTGGTGATTGGGGAAGCCGTTGTACATCAGGTTGGAGTTGGTGGCACCGTCGGTGCGGTCCAGCCAGCTCTTGGGCAGGCCGAACTTTTCCATCATAGCCAGCGTGCCCTTGGCGATAACGGACAGGTCGCCCTCGCCGTAAGCCATGCGGCGGATCAGCTCGACCTCCCAGCGGGGATCGCCGGCCTTCTCCCACTCCCAAGGCAGAGAGTCGTACTCGGCTTCGCTGATGTACTTGGTAGCTTCCTCGCGGGGCATCCGCAGGATCCACAGCAGGTCGCGGTTCAGGTTGCCGTAGTTGTCCCACAGGCCCATGTCATCGACGGCGTGGGACCATGCCAGATTGATGACCATGGTGCCGTCGCCCTCGTACTTGAAGTCGTGGACGCCGTCCGGGTAGACGCGGGTGCCGTACAGCACGGGCATACAGGTGTTGGAGTTGTGGGTGGGCAGGTCGTAATCGGCCAGCGGGTCCACATCATACTCGGTGTAGCAGCGGATGGGGCAGGAGGAGCAGCCGCCGTTCTTGACGGTGTACTCCGCAGCCGGTGCGCCGAAGTCGAAGTAACCCTTGAAGCAGCGCAGCGCGATCTTGTTGATGTCGTTGTAGGGCTGCTCGCCGGTATCCACGGGGCCGCCGGGAGCCTTTTTCCACATACGGCCCGGTGCGCCGGACCAGCGGTTCTTGCCGGAGGTGGCGCTGTACTCGGCCCAGCTCTGGGGCTGTGCGGGGACGTTGTGGTTGTTGTTGCCGCCGATGAGGTTGCCCATCATGTAGTTGGACAGCTCCAGCACCTTTTTGGGGTCGGCGACCTTGACGCTGCCGGTGCCGCGGATGGCCAGGCCCTTCAGCTTCTTGTTGCCCATGGCAGCGCCCAGACCGGCGCCGCCGGAGTTGCCAAAGCTGGTGTTCAGGGTGGAGTAGTCCACCAGATTCTCACCGGCAGGGCCGATGGAAGCGGTCTCGAACTCACGGCCGTTCTGCTCCACCATCCACTTGTTGGACGCGAACGTACCCTTGCCCCAGATGTCAGAAGCGTCCTCGAGGGAGACCTCGTCGTCCTCGATGCGCAGGTAGACGGGCTTTGCGGAGATGCCGGTGATGACGATGCCGTCCCAGCCCGCATACTTCAGCATGGGGCCGATGTGGCCGCCCATGTGGGCGTCGATGATGGAGCTGCCCTTGGACCAGGTGGAGCGGAAGGTGACGTTCATGCGGCCGGAGCAGGGCACGCCGGCACCGGTCAGGGGGCCGACGCCGAAGATGACCTGTGCCTTCTCGTCGTAGGGGTCGAGGTCCATGGGAGCTTCCTCATACATGATGCGGTAGGCCATACCCATACCGCCGATATACTTATGGTATTTTGCGTCATCCTGCGTGGTGATCTCGCCAGTGGTCAGGTCAACGCGCAGGATCTTGCCTGCCCAGCCATACGTTTCAGCCATTGTTGTTCCTCCTTACAGATCCATGTAGGCAGCCTGTGCTGCGCTGGTGACGGCATCCCAGTCCACGATGGACAGAGCGCCGGACGGGCAGCCTGCCACGCAGGCACCGCAGGCGATGCACTTGGACGACTTGCCGGTCTCGGGGTTGACGGTGGGCATATGCCAAGGGCAGGCGTCGTGGCAGGCCCCGCAGCCGATGCACTTATCGGTGTCCACCACGCGGATGCCCTGCTCGTTGGTCGTAATGGCCTTTTGGGGGCAGGCGTTGCCGCAGGCGGGGTCCTCGCACTGGCGGCAGGTATCCGGGAAGTAGACAAAGCAGTTGTCGTTGCCGGACAGCAGGCCGTTGCCGGCACCGTCCAGATTCAGGCGGCGCTGGATCTTCACGCGGCTGATGTAAGAGGAGCACACGCCGTCGTTGGTCAGGGTGCAGTTGATCTCGCAGCGCTGGCAACCGGTACACAGGTCGGCGTTGACCACCAGCAGGCCCTGGGGCAGCGCCCAGGTAGCCACTGCGCCGCTGTCCACCTGCTTCTGCGAGCAGCCGAAGAGGGACAGCATGGATGCGGAGAGGGTAAGCCCTGCAAGGCTCTTGCCCGAGATCTTCATGAACTGGCGGCGGGTCATATCAGCCGTCAGAAAATCAGTTTTTGCCATAGGTTCCATTCCTCCGTTGAGGTCACTCTGCGCGGAGCACCTCAGTTACATAGAAATACGAATCGTTGACCACGGTGGTCACTGCCGCCGAGGTGATGGTCGCACCGGAAAGGGCGTCCACCTCGGTGAGGTCTGCGCTGACAGCGCCGCTATCGGACGGCCCGGCGGTCAGCCCGGCTTCGGCAAGACGGTAGGCCGACTGCTTTTCAGCCGACCAGTCCGCGTAGGGCAGAGCCTGTGCCTCGCCGTCCTGTGCGCTCTTGCTCAGGCCCGCAGCGTACAGCTTCCGGCGTGCCACGGCCTCGGCGCTGGAATCCAGCGGGGGCGGCAGCTCGTCGTCCAGAGGCTGTCCGTTCAGGGCCGAGAGGGTCAGCCCGGCCGCATACATCCTGCGGGTGGCCTCCGCCTCGGGAGAGGTGTCGGACACGTTCCACTGTGCGGGGTCGAAATCCTGTGCCGCAGCGGACGCATCGGATGCACCGGCTGCTGCATAGGCTGCGCCGGTGGCCGGGTCGGTCACGGTGTAGCTCTTGCCTGCCAGCGTAAAGGGAGCCGCGCCCTGGTACTGGGACGTGAACTCCGGAGCGACACACTGGCCGCCGAGGCTGTCCGTCTCCGCCTGCGAGAGGATCTCCACAGCGGAGACATTGCCCTCGGCGTCGATGGTCACGGCAGCCTGCACATCGCTCTGGAAGCCCTTCTGCACGCCCTCCACGCGATAGCTGCCGTCGTCGAGCTGATACACCGCGCTGATGCCGTAGGTGGCTGCATCCGCCTCCGACACCGGCAGCAGGGTGCCTGCGACCGTGGTGCGTGCGTTCTGCATTCCGATGAGGCCGACCGCCATGGCGATCGTCGCAGCGCCCATGGCCGCGTAGCCCGGCAGCCGTCTGCGCCACAGCGGGACGGGCGCAAACGGGTTGGTTGCCTGCTTCATGTTATCACCTGCCTGTTTTTTGGTTGTGTGGGAAAAGTTTCCCAGACACGAAAATGACCGCTCAGCCTGCTGCAACAAGCTGAGCGGTCTCTTCGTTAACATATTATCACATGGACGAAAAGTAAGTCAACGCGAACCGGGGTCACCCCACACTTTTCGACGATGTTAGCGGATGTTTCCGGCCGCAGAGCAGCTGTAAGCCATATTCCTGCGCCAGCTCCAGCGACTGCACGGTGGGCATGGTCTTGCTCACCAGTGCCGGGACGCCTGCCCGGATGGCCTTGCGCACCATGTCCACCGGCACGCGGCCGCTGGTGTAGAGGACGCATTCGTGCAGCGGGACGCCGGCCAGCATCACGCTGCCCACGGCCTTGTCCAGCGCATTGTGCCGCCCGATGTCCTCGCAGGCGCAGAAGATATGGCCCCGGTGCAGCACGAAGCAGCTGTGGACTGCGTGGGTGGCCTGATAGAGGGGCAGGCCCGCGCTCATAGCGGCGGCGAGGGCGTCCACCCATTCCAGCGGCAGGTCCAGCTGGGGCGCGCCGCGCAGGGGTTGCAGCTCCACGGGGCTGCCCAGCGTGATGTTGTCGGTGCAGCAGCTGGATACCTCCTGCGCCGCTGCGCTCCGCGCCGTCAGCGGGTGGGTGAGGTGGACGCTGATCTTCAGCCCCTCGGCACAGATGGCGATCTGCTCCACTTCCCCGGCGGATGCGATCCACCCCTCCGTCAGCAGCCGCCCCAGCGCCAGCTGCGGCAGCAGCTCCGGTGTGCACACCACCCGGAATGCGGGCTGCTCATTGACATAGAGGGCTGCTACGTGTTCTGTCGGTACGGCGGCTTCGGTGCCGTCCGGCAGGGATACGGTCTCAAAAGCGGCGGCTGCGCCGAAGCGGTCGTTGATCTGCATGGGGATATATCCTTTCTCCGGGCGGGGACTTTCTTTTATACATCATGGAACGATGACACGTTCTTTCATGGACTGATTTTCGTATGATGTATATACCATAACTGGAAAGAGATTGCAAGAAGGAGTTTCAAATCAGAAAGAGCGGGGTCGCCATAGGAAGAGAGCGATGCAACGAAACGGTGCGTGCGCAGGCTCATCGGCTCCGATATTCCACTCTCGGTCTGCCGCCTGTGGAATAATCCACCTGACTTTCGGCTTCACTCGTGCCGATCAAGTAGTTCAGATACAAGGAGGGCGTCTATCTGGGATTCATGGGTCCCTGCTACGAGACTGCTGCCGAGATCCGTGCCTTTGCAGGCATGGGCGCAGATGCCGTGGGCATGAACACCGTACCAGAAACGATGGTCTGCAACTATATGGGAATGAAGGTGCTTGCGGTCAGCTACATCACCAATATGGCCACCGGCATCCAGACCGTGAAGCACAGCCATGCCCGTGTGCTGGAAATTGCAAATCAGGCGGGAGATACCATGTGCCGCTGGCTTGGTGCCGTCATCCAGAAGATGTAAAAACAACCAGAATGAATGCCAGACCCCTGCGCCATGGTCACGTCCAATTCATCCTCGACCCCGGTGCAGTCAATGTGGATGTGAAAGTGGAAACCACGAAGATCCTGAAGCAGCACAAGGCGTATCTGGCACAGTTTGAAGAAATGTTGAACGATGAAAGAATCGCATAACGGCAGGCAGAACAGGCTCATCATTCCCCCAGCAAAGAAAAACAGAGCGTTCCCGACGGGGAACGCCCTGTTTTTTTACTATGCTTCATCATTTTCTGCGCGCAGCATCCGGTATCCGACACCAACATGGGTCTGGATCAGATGCGGCGCATCCGGGTATCGTTCCAATTTTTTGCGCAGGGACGCCATATAAACACGCAAAGAGGCAATGTCATTTTCCTGCGTACTGCCCCATACTTTCTGCGTGAGGGAGGTATGCGTCAGCACTTTGCCCACATTATGCGCCAGCACACACAGCAGTTTGTACTCGATGGGGGTCAAATGCAATTCATTCTCGCTCAGCCAGACGCAGCCTGCCGAGAAGTCGATCTTCAAAGGACCATTGACAAAAACCGGACTGTTTATGCCGTCAGAAGCCAGCAGATTCAATCGGCGCTGCGTTACACGCAGTCTTGCCAGCAGCTCGTCCACGGAAAACGGCTTTGTCAGATAATCGTCTGCGCCGTTGTCCAGTGCCTCGATCTTATCAGAATCTTCGCTCCGGGCACTCAGGACGATGATGGGCAGGTTCGACCATGTGCGGACGCTGCGGATGACCTCGATGCCGTCTATATCGGGCAGCCCAAGATCCAGCAGCATGATGTCCGGATTGTGGCTGGTAGTCATCATGATCGCCGTTTCCCCATTGGAAGCAGTCAGATATTTATAGCCGTGGGTTTTCAGGGTCGTTGTGATCAGACACCGTACAGGAACATCATCCTCTACGACCAGAATGGACGGCTTATTCATGAATGTTCACCTCACTTTGCGGCAATGCAAAGGAAAAGACACTGCCATTTGGAATGTTGTCACGCAGGGTCAATGTTCCGCCGTGAGCCGTCAGGATCGCTCGGCAGAGGGGCAAACCCAATCCAAGGCTGCGGTGACTGTCCGCTATACGGCTCTGCCCGGTATAAAACATCTCGAACACCTGTGCTTTTGCGCGATCCGGAATGCCGGGACCGTTATCTGCAACGTCCACTACGACCTGATGGTCTTTCCGGTAAGCCGAAATCTGAATAACCGAGCCCACGGGGGTGTATTTGATGGCGTTATCCACCAGATTGACAACGACCTGCATGATCAGCCGTGCATCCACATTGACCAAGAGGATCTCGTCCCCATACTGTGTTGTGATGGTGTGTTCGCAGCTTTTCCGGTTGACATGATGCAGTGCTTCTTCGATCATTTCGTCCATCAGCTGCGGCGAGATCTGCAGATTCATCCGCCCATCCTCAATGCGGGTGATGGAAAGCAGATTTTCCACCAGACCGATCAGCCATTGTGCATCGTCAAAAATATCGGTGCAGATCTTGTTCCGGGTCTCTGTATCCAGCGTTTCTCCGTTGGAAAGCAGATTGCTGGCATTGCCGGAAATGGAGGTCAGCGGGGTGCGCAGGTCATGGGAGATCGTGCGCAGCAGGTTTGCCCGCAGTTCTTCATTCCTTGCCTGCAATGCAGCTTGCTCTTTTTCCAGCGCGTTTCTGCGGTTTTCGATGGCCAGCGCACCTTCGCCCAGAATGGAAAGCAGCACACTGTTTTCAAAGGCATCCAGCGGTTTTTCGGACAGATCGATCCCGATCACTCCAAACACGCCGCCTCCGGTCCGAAGCGCAAGATAAAGCCCCTTTGCATCCGGGTAGCTATCCGTGCCTGCACCGGAACGCTTTTTGTTGGCAAACGTCCAGTTTGCTGCATCACGTTCTTCCGGTGCAGAAAAGATGTTACACGGCACTTCCCCATCAATCTCAAAAACCTGTTCTGACCCAAGATCTCCGTTTTGTTCCGGGTAAACGATCAGACTCCGGTTCAGCAGCTTCATCAACTGGGACGCTGTCTGAGAGAGGATTTCTTCCTCGCTTTTTGCTCTCTGTAAAAGCTGATTTGTATCAAACAGTATTTTTGTACGGAACGCTGCCTGCGCAGACATTTTTGCATGATCCTTCAGCCGCGTTGTCAGGGTGCAGGTAATGATTGCAGAGGTCAGCATCAGGGCAAATGTAACCTGATAACCGGGATCATACGCATGGAATGTCAGGTATGGCTCGGTCATGAAGAAATTGTACAATGCTACACTGGCGACGGACCCCAGCACACCGCAGGTGTAGCCGCTGGTAAACCATGCGGTGAACAGCACCCCCAGCATATAGAGCATAATAATGTTATAACGTGCAAAGTCCAGTTGCAAGAAAAAGAAGCCGATGAGCGTGATGCAGCTCAGGATGCCTGCGGTGATCAGCAGATCACGGACAGACGGCAGAAGCGGACGGGTGAACAGCTTCCGTCCTGAACCGTAGCCGTTCTCTGCAGAAGCATCCGGGATGATATAAATATCCAGATTGGGTGCAGTCAGCGTCAATTTTTCAGTCAGTGACGGCCCGCTCCAGAAATGGCGGCGATGTACGCTGGAGCGCCCCAGTACGATTTTTGTAATGCCGGAGATGCGGGCAAACTCTGCGATCTGCTGTGGAATGTCATCCCCGTAGATCGTAGAAATGTCGGCACCTGCCTGCTCTGCCATACGAATGTGCTGCTGCAAACGCCGACAGTCTTCTTTTCCCATCTGATCCGAATCCGGAGTACGGACATACAGAGCTGTAAAGGTCCCGCCGAACGCCTTTGCCATCGTTGCTGCCGTCCGCACGATCTTTGCATTGGAGGGAGAGGACGACAGACATGCCAGAATATGTTCGGTGGGTGGGTCGTTCTGATTCATAAAGATCACCTGCCTTGCCCACAGTATAGCACAATTTGATGGTCACGACCACCATCCACGTCTTTTTCCTTCTTGTCGAATGATCTCCTTCCGCATGTGATCCAGCGCATCTGCTGCCCGGAAACCACTCAACATGACTCCAAGAACCATCAGCAACAAAACGACATCCATACGATTCGTCCTATCTTTTCAGAGCCGGAAACACTTCTGAATTGATGCGTATTTTCCCAAAACCAGCATACTTTCATCCCGGCACAGCTGCGTATCCGGCGTGATGTTCATATCGAGCTTTCCGTCTTTTTTCAGCGCAAGAATATTGATGTTATACTTTTTTCGGATATTGATCTCACCGATCGTGCGATCCATCCATTCCGGCGGAATGGTCACTTCCATAATGGCGTGGTCGTCCTGCAGCTCGATATAATCCAGAATGTGTTCGGAGCTGTATCGGATCGCTGCCCACTTTGCCAGCTGCTTTTCCGGGTAGACCACTTCATCCGCACCGTTGCGCAGCAGAAACTTGGCTTGTACATCCCGCTCTGCACGCGAGACCACAAGCTTTGCCCCCAATTCTTTGAGCAGCGATGTTGTTTCCAGTGAGTTTTGAAAATTGCCGCCGATGGTTACGATACACACATCAAAATTGCCGACACCAAGGGAGCGCAAAAAGTATTCGCTGGTGCTGTCACCGATCTGTGCATTCGTCACATAGGAAAGCACAGCGTTCACACGGTCTTCGTTGCTGTCGATCGCCATGACCTGATGACCCAGCTCATTCAGTTCCTGCGCAATATGGCGGCCAAAACGGCCAAGTCCAATCAAAAGAATCGATTTCATACCTGTCTCCTTTATCCGATCGCGATCTTCTCCTGCGGCAGACGAGAGTGGGCAGGGCTGCTGCCAAATGCCGCATAGATCAACGTCAATCCGCCAACACGTCCCAAAAACATCAGTGCGATCAGTACCCCCTGCGAAAGGATGCCCAACTGCGGCGTGATACCCAATGTCAGACCTACCGTTGCCACAGCCGAAGCAGTCTCATACAGACAGACCGACATCGGCAGCTGCTCTGCCGTAGCAATGACAAAGGCTCCGAGGAAAAACAGCGTCAAATACATCCCTGCAATCGTGGCAGCATTCTTGACCGCGGAACTATCTATGCGCCGCCCGAAAAATTCCGCATCTTCTCTGCGGCGGAAGGTCGCCCACATATTGGCCAGCAGAACGGCAAATGTTGTGGTTTTCATGCCGCCTGCCGTGGAGCCGGGCGAACCGCCCAACAGCATCAGAACCACCATCAATGCCTGTGAAGTGCTGCCCATCGCAGCAAGATCAGCGGTGTTAAAACCGGCAGTACGGGGGGTAACGGATTGGAACATCGACAATAAAATGCGCTGCCGGGCAGAGCCTGCCGTGAACTCGAAACAATAAAAGTACAGCGCCGGCAGTACCAGAAGAAACGCCGTTGTGACAAGGATCACCTTGCTCTGCATCCGATAGCGGTGAAAGTCAAGGCGGTATGTACAAATGTCCTCCCATGTCAGAAAGCCAAGGCCGCCAAAGACGATCAGGGCCGCGATCACTGTGGTAAGCAATGGGTCACCTGCATACCGTGTCAGCGAAACAAATTTTGCACCCTCTGTTCCCAGCAGGTCAAAGCCGGCATTGCAGAACGCCGAAATGGAATGAAACAGTGCATACCAGATCCCGCGCAAACCATAATCGGCGCAAAATGTCGGCAGCAGCAGTGCAGCACCGGCCAATTCAAACAGGGCGGTGATCCGCAGAATAAAGCCTGTCAGCCGCACGATGCCGCCCATCTGCGGGGCAGCCGTAGCTTCCTGCATCGTGCTGCGCTGCTTGAGGGAGATCTTTCGCCCGGAAAGCAGCGCAAAGGCAGCGCCCACCGTAATGACGCCCAATCCTCCGATCTGGATCAGAAGAAGGATCACACTCTGCCCAAAAGCCGACCAGTAGCTGCCGGTATCCTGTACCACAAGTCCGGTCACGCAAAGGGCAGAGGTGGAGGTAAATAGTGCCTCATGGAACGGTGTAACGCACCGCTGCTGTGCAGCAATCGGAAGCATCAGAAGCAACGCGCCCACCAGATCAACTGCCGCAAAACCTGCAATAATGACCTGAAAAGAAGAAAAACGGTGCTGCCTGTAACGAGGATATTGAATCATAAAAGCTCCTTTACCTATCCGTGTGCATAAAGATTAGCATGGAATAAATAAAAGAGTCGTAAAGAAAATTGTAGAAGTATAAAGATTCCATTAAAATTGATCGGGCAACACCAAATAACAAATGCTGGACATTACCAGTTAAAAAACAGTAATATCCAGCATTCATTTAGATTCCTAGTCCATGGCTTCCAGCCATATTCTTCAAATATTCCTCCGGGTCACCGTTCAGAATCAAATCCGCATAGCCCAGTGGGTCAGCAGCTCCACGCAGCCGGTGTCCATGTTGAATTTGCAGATTCTTTCATCGTACTTCATGTGTGACTTTTGTGATACGTCTTTGTTGATAAGGTTTTGGACACACAGCGACTAGAAAAGAACCCTCGTTCTGCTTCCCGAAAAAACAAAAAACCCGAACCCTTCTCCTATCGAGAAAAGGTTCGGATTTTCTATTTTAGCGGTAGTCCTCCCGGTAGACATTCCTACGGGTTGGGAACCGCGCACTAACAAAAGCCCCACCGGGGCTTTTGTTGCTCCGCCTGCGGTGGGGCCGTGCTGTTCAAGTCCTCTTATCCGCTGTTATAGCTAAAGGGAAAATGCTATATAAGACAAAAAAGACAGCTACCAAAAGCTGTCTTCCTTGTGGTGCGGATAAGAGGACTTGAACCTCCACCGAGTTGCCCCGATTAGAACCTGAATCTAACGCGTCTGCCAATTCCGCCATATCCGCATATTCTGTTTTTGTTCGTGGCCGTTCGGCTCGGAACGATGACTATTATACCACGGATGCAGAGAAAGTCAAGCACTTTTTTAAAAAATCATGCTACAAATTTTCGGGCGAAAATTGTTGCATTCCGTATAGGCCGAATGGGGCGAAAAATCTGGCGGGATATGGTACAATAAGTATCACCCCCTGCGGGGCAGGCGGCCCGGCGGGATTATTTACGGAAGAGGGAAACTACAGATGTTCAATATCATTATCTTTCTCATCGGCGCAGGCATCATGTTCTATATGGCGTGGCGGAGCTGGTCGCGTCGGCGCAGGCTCATGACCCGGGGCGAAAAAGTAGAGGCCGCAGTGGCGGGCAAGGTGCAGAGCCGGGACGGTGAAGCCTATCTGCTGGAATTTTCCACCGCAGGCGGCATCCACCATCTCCATTATCCCAAGTCCGCAAAGGGCAGAGAGCTGGCACGGGGCGCGGTCGTCACCCTTTATTATGACCCGGACGACCCCGCCGAGATGTACGTTGAGGGCGATAAGTCCGTTCTGGGCGCGGAAGTGCTGTACATCGTGCTGGGCATCGTGCTGCTGGTGCTGATGGCCGGCATCGTCCACTGAGAGGGGGAAAAGAAAGATGAAACTCGAACATTTTGGAATGGCAGAGCCGGGCGACTGCCGGGTGGTCTTTTCCGCGACGGCGGCAGAGCTGGAAGAAGCCGTGCAGGCCGTGAGAGCCGCCCCGGGGGCTGCGCAGGACGAAGATGACCTGCTGACGGCGGCGGTGAACCGGGCGATCCTGAAGGGCTTTTCGCCCTTGTTTGCCCAGCTGATGGCGGAGCATGGCTTGCAGCCTGTCACAGACCCGGATTTTGAGCTTCTGGCGGTGAACCGGGCCGAGGGATTCCGGGTGGGGGCGCAGTTCTTCTGTCTGCCGCCGCTGGAGCTGGGGGGATACACCGGCTTTGTCCAGCCCATCCAGCCCCGGCCCATCCGGGAACTGACCATCGAGTTGGAGATCAACCGGAATCACGGCGACGAGGACCGTGCCGCCGACGCCGAGGGCAGGCGAGAACTCCGGGCCAGAGTGACGCAGGAGATCTACGCCCAGCGCTGCCAGCAGGCCCGCGCCGTGGCCGAACAGGCCCTCATCGCCCAGCTGGGCACACAGGTCACAGGCCCGCTGCCCAAGCAGCTCGTGGCGGGCAACTACTTTGCCGAACAGCGTCAGTTCAACCTGCGGATGCAGGCCAACGGCATCAACTTCGACCAGTATCTGAAGGTGCAGGGCCAGACCGTAGAGGAGTTCCGCGCATGGCTCCACACCGAGGCGGAGCGCAAGCTGCGCAGCCGGATGGGCCTGCTGCTGGTGGCGCAGCGAGAGCAGCTCTGGCCCACGGAGGCCGAGGTGGAGGAAGAACTGGCCCACTGGGACGACAAGCGGGACGGGGAGCACACCTTCCCCTCAAACGACCGCCGCCGCGCCGCGCAGCGCATCGCGTCCAGCCGGGCCGCCGCCTTCGTGCTGTCTCACTCTACCCTCACGCCGCCGCCCGCCGAGCCGACGGTGCTGAAGGCCGAAAGCTGAATCTCATCCTCCGGGAAACCGCAGGGCGATAAAAGGCAGGGGAAGCCCGCCGGATGGAAAATGCATCCGGCGGGCTTCTTTGTTAAGAATCTGCGAAGTTTTTGCAAAGTTACCCTCGAAACGCTGGTTTCTTAAATAGCGTCGTGGTATGCTACTATCAAACTCACAGGGAACTGCAGGGCACTGCCGTTTCCGAAATCATAAGCTTTGGTCGTCCCGCTTCAGCCTGCCCGGCACGCCAGTGCCTCTCCCCGTGGGAGAGGTGGCTGCAAAGCAGACGGAGAGGGCGAGGAGGAAACCCCATGAAAGAAGTCAAGACCCCAAAAAAGCCGCTGGCCATCTATTACGCCATCGTGCTGCTGGTGCTGATGCTGCTCAACTTCGTGCTCGTGCCGTGGATGAACGAACGGCAGATCAAGGAAGTGGACTACGGCACCTTCATGTCCATGACCGAGGAGAAGGACATCGGCCGGGTGGATGTGGAATCCAACCAGATCCTTTTTACCGATAAAGACGAAACGCAGGTCTACAAGACGGGCCTCATGAACGACCCCGACCTGACCCAGCGCCTTTACGATGCGGGCGCGCAGTTTTCCAGCGAGATCGTCGAGCAGGCCTCGCCGCTGATGAGCTTTCTGCTGAGCTTCGTGCTGCCCATCGTCCTCTTCGTCTGGCTGGGCAATGTTATGAACCGGAAGCTGATGGAGAAGGCCGGCGGCGCGAACTCGATGATGTTCGGCGGCGTGGGTAAGTCCAACGCCAAGGTCTATGTCCAGTCCACCCACGGCATCCGCTTCGCGGATGTGGCCGGCGAGGACGAGGCCAAAGAGAATCTGCAGGAGATCGTCGATTATCTGCACGACCCTAAGAAATACGAGGAGATCGGCGCTTCCATGCCCAAGGGCATCCTCCTCGTCGGCCCTCCGGGCACCGGCAAGACCATGCTGGCAAAAGCCGTGGCCGGTGAGTCCAATGTGCCCTTCTTCTCGATCTCCGGCTCGGAGTTCGTGGAGATGTTCGTGGGCATGGGTGCCTCCAAGGTGCGCGACCTGTTCAAGCAGGCGAAGGAAAAGGCCCCCTGTATCGTCTTTATCGATGAGATCGACGCCATCGGTCAGAAGCGCAACAGCGGCCAGCTGGGCGGCAACGATGAGCGGGAGCAGACCCTGAACCAGCTGCTCACCGAGATGGACGGCTTTGAGGGCAACACTGGCGTCATCATCCTCGCGGCCACCAACCGCCCGGACTCCCTCGATCCCGCCCTGACCCGTCCCGGCCGCTTCGACCGCCGTGTGCCGGTCGAGCTGCCCGACCTCAAGGGCCGCGAGGAGATCCTGAAGGTCCATGCCAAGAAGGTGGCGCTTGCCCCCAGCATCGACTTCAACACCGTGGCCCGGATGGCCTCCGGCGCTTCCGGCGCAGAGCTGGCCAACATCGTCAACGAAGCCGCTCTGCGGGCTGTCCGCTCGGGCCGCAAGAGTGTGACGCAGGCTGACCTTGAGGAGAGCATCGAGGTGGTCATCGCAGGCTACCAGAAGAAGAACTCCATCCTCACCGACAAGGAAAAGTGCATCGTGGCCTACCATGAGGTCGGCCATGCGCTGGTGGCGGCGCTCCAGAGCCACTCCGCTCCCGTCCAGAAGATCACCATCATCCCCCGCACCTCGGGTGCGCTGGGTTATACCATGCAGGTCGAAGAGGGCAACCACTACCTCATGACCAAGGAAGAGCTGGAAAATAAAATCGCCACCCTCACCGGCGGTCGTGCCGCCGAGGAGGTGGCCTTCCAGTCGGTCACGACCGGTGCATCCAACGACATCGAGCAGGCCACCAAGCTGGCCCGCGCCATGCTCACCCGCTACGGCATGAGCAAGGAGTTCGACATGGTGGCCCTTGAGACGGTGAACAACCAGTATCTGGGCGGCGACACCTCGCTGGCCTGCTCGGCCCAGACCCAGCGGGAGATCGACCAGCGGGTCGTGGAGCTGGTGAAGACCCAGCACGAAAAGGCCATCCGGATCCTGACCGACAACCGGGCCAAGCTCGACGAGCTGGCAAAGTACCTCTACGAGAAGGAGACCATCACTGGCGACGAATTTATGGCAATCCTCGAAGAAAAAGCCTCAGATGAAAAATAAAAGGAAAGCGCTGCAATAATCCGACCGCCGTATCCGTATTCATTACAGATACGGCGGTTTTCTGATGCGCCGTGTCGCAAATAAGATAGTAATTTGGGAAGACCCCTCCGTCAGCGCTGACGGAGAGGTCATCCCCCTACAGGAGGATACGACATATGAGACTGAACAAGAATACTGCACGCCGTGCCGCTGCTGCGGCCGCTCTGCTGACCATGACCGCTGCAATGAGCGTGGGCGCTTTCGCTGCCGATGACACGGTCGTCGCGGGCTATCTGCCCCCGCAGGCCGAGAGCGTCATGACGCAGGGCGACATTGCCCTCCACTCTGACGTTCCGGTGGGGGAGGTAGACCCCAACTACGGCGGCTACGCCTCCCCGGTGGAGAATCCCATTCAGGGCAACGTCATGATGATTTCCGATGCAGCGGAGGAAAAGCACGAGGCCCGTTACACCGTCAAGGGTCTGCTGGGCAAGCAGGTGCTTTATACCGCCCGTCAGGAGGGCCAGGTGCTGACGCTGGACGCTCCGGATGACAACGCTACCTTCCGGGCCACCATCCTCGATATGCAGGCCCTGCTGGATCAGGGCGTGAGCACGCTGGTGTTCAAGACCGGCAAGACCTCCACCACCCTGAACCTGACCCTCCTGTGCGAGGGCCAGAAGTCCGGCACCAAAGTGACCCTGCGCCACCTCGGCAGCAGCGCCCGCCTCACCGTGGGCTTCCGCAGCCGCCGCGACCTCATCGTCGGTCGCTGAGCCGCAAACGAACCGTTTTCTCTCCTCTTTTCCACTGATACGAACAGCAAGAAGGCCCGCTGCATTCATCGCAGCGGGCCTTCTTGTGTGTTCAGATGGTATCGTCCGGGCCGCTCCCGCCCTGCTCCGAGGCGTAGAGGAGCATCAGGTGGTTTGCACTGGCCTCCAGCTGGCTCTTGGCCTGACGGAGGTTCGCTTCCTCCGTCTCGTTCATCTTCTCGGGCTTGTCCTTCCGCAGGCAGCGGCGGAGGTTCGCCACATCGGTTTTGATGCGGTTCTTCTCCTCCTTGTCCAGCTCCTTCTTGCACTTCGAGAGAGCCTCGTCTACCTTATAGGCCAGCACCTCGGCCTGATTGTGGAGGTCGAGACGCTCCTTGCGGCGGCTGTCCTCGGCCTCGTAGGCGGCGGCGTCCGCCATGGCGCGCTGGATCTCATTCTCCGAGAGGTTGGTGCTGCCGGTGATGGTGATGTTCTGCTCCCGGCCCGTGCCGAGATCCTTGGCCGACACCTTGACCACGCCGTTGACGTCGATGTCAAAGGTGACTTCGATCTGAGGCTTGGACGAGAAGCTGGCCCGGATGCCGTTCAGCTTGAACTTGCCGAGGCTCTTGTTGTCCCGGGCAAAATGCCGCTCGCCCTGCAGGACGTTGATCTCCACGCTGGTCTGCATGGGGCGGGCCGTGGTGAAGAGCTGGCTCTTGCGGGTGGGGATCATGCTGTTGCGGGTGATGAGGGGGGTGGCGACGCCGCCCAGCGTCTCGATGGAGAGGGTCAGAGGGGTGACATCCATCAGCACGAGGCCCTGCGCTGCTGCGCCGGTGGCACCGGCCAGCTTGCCGCCGCCCTGCAGCAGGCCGCCCTGTACGGCGGCACCCATCGCCACGCACTCGTCGGGGTTGAGGCTGTGGCTCGGCTCACAGCCCAGCAGCTCTTTTACCTGACGCTCAACGGCAGGCATCCGGGTGCTGCCGCCCACCAGAAGCACCTTGCCCAGCTGGGAGGCCGAGATGCCGGCGTCCCGCAGCGCGTTCTGCACAGGGGCCACGGTCCGGGCCAGCAGGTCGCCGGTCATCATTTCGAACTGGGGGCGGGAGAGGGTCAGGTCGAGGTGGTGGGGGCCGTCCTTGCCCACCGCGATGAAGGGGAGATTGAGCTGGGCCGAGAGGGCGCTGGACAGCTCCTTCTTGGCCTTTTCGGCCTCTTCCTTCAGGCGGCCCATGGCGGCGGGGTCGCGGGAGAGGTCGATGCGGTCAGATTTTTTGAACTCTGCCACCGCGTACTCCACGATGCGCTGGTCGAAGTCGTCACCGCCCAGACGGGTATCGCCGCCGGTAGCCAGCACCGTGAAGGTGCCGTCCTCGATCTCGATGATGGAGACATCGAAGGTGCCGCCGCCGAGGTCGTAGACCAGGATCTTCTGGGGTGCTTCGTTGTCGAGTCCGTAGGCCACGGCTGCGGCGGTCGGCTCGTTGATGATGCGCAGGACATTCAGGCCCGCGATGCGTCCTGCGTCCTGCGTGGCCTTGCGCTGGCTGTCGTCGAAGTAGGCCGGGACAGTGATGACGGCCTCCGTCACCGGCTCGCCCAGATAGCTCTCGGCGTCGCGGCGGATCTTGGTCAGGATCATGGCGCTGATCTCCTGCGGGGTCAGGTCCTTGCCGTCGATGTGGACGCGGTAGTCGCTGCCCATATGCCGCTTGATGCTGGACACCGTCCGTCCGGAGTTGGCGGCGAGCTGGCGCTTGGCCGCGCCGCCCACCAGCCGCTCGCCGTCCTTGGTAAACGCCACCACACTGGGGGTGGTGCGTTCGCCCTCTGCGTTGGTGATAACGACGGGCTTGCCGCCCTCCACCACGGCTACGCAGCTGTTGGTGGTGCCAAGGTCAATACCGATCACTTTGCTCATTCTGGTCGTCCTCTCTGCTTTTGCGACGCGCATATTTTCTCATAGGTATCATATCGGTTCCGTATGACGATTCCTTGGAGCATTTGTAAAGATTTTGTGTTTCAGCCCGACTCGTTCTCGAGCAGCTGGCGGATGACGCGCTCGGTCTCATCCAGCCAGCTCCGGGCCGTCTCGTCGCCCTCTTTTTGGCGGATGAGGAAGCCCTGCTTTGCCTCGGCCAGCTGGGCCAGCGCCTGCTTGCGGGAGATATACTGCGTCTCATACTGGGCCACCCGGAGGCAGACCTGCGGCATATAGGCGATGTCGGGGGTGGAGGCGCAGAGCTTTTGGGCCTTGCGGTAGGCCCGCAGAGCGGCGCCCACGCCCTTGCCCTGTACCATGGCGTCGTCGCCCAGCGCCACCCATGCGGCTACGTCTCCGGCATCGGCGGCTTTTTTCCAGAACTTCCGGGCCTGCGCGGGGCTTTTGCGGCAGCCTTTGCCCTCGTAGAGCAGCTCGCCCATCATGGCGAGGCCCTCGGCGCAGCCCTCCTCGGCGGAGAGCTGATAGAAGTGCATCGCGTCGTCCCAGCGGCCCTCGGCCATGGCACGGTTCCCGGCCCGCAGCTCCTCTTCGCCCGGCTCGCTGGTGTCGTGGCCGGCATGGAGCAGGCCGTTGAGGAGCGAACAGTCCAGCGTGGCCGAGCTTGTCCATGGGTCGATGACCACACCGTCGATGTGGTCGGAGTCCAGCGCCGACTGCATGGCGGCAGACAGAAGCATTTCGGCCATAGGGCGGCTGGCGGTGCCCTTGTCGGCCTCCGCCGCCCGCACCGAGGTGAAGAGGGGCAGATAGCACCGGCCCTTCTGGGTGTGCAGGGTCCAGAACGGCAGGTCCTTGGCCTTCTCCGCCGGGACGGGGTGCTCGGCCCACGGGGCCGCGCCGTCCGGCTGGTCGGACGAGGCTTCCAGCGGCACCAGCACCCGGGTGTCCAGCTCGAGGGCGTAGTTGATGGCGTTCATCAGCGCCCAGAAGCTCTCCTCGTTCTGGCCCTTATAAAGCGCAGCCACTGCCCGCTCCACGGCGGGGCAGCCTGTGCCCAGCGGCCCATACTCCGGCAGCTTTTTGCGGTCTGCCGCGCCCACCGGGCGCAGCCGCAGCCGTGCTGTTCCATCCTTTGCCATAGCATCCACCATTCTTTCGTTTGAGATTCCTTTCCAGTATAGCAGGATTTTCCGTTTTTCTCAATCGGAAACATGGCATTCTGATTTGGAATGCGCTATAATAAAAACTGTTTTGACTGAAATACATCAGAGAAAGGGAGAATCGAGCCTTGAATAAAATGCTTCGCTACCTCAGCGGCTATAAGCGCGAGAGCGTGCTTGCGCCGCTTTTCAAGATGCTGGAAGCCACCTTTGACCTGTTCGTGCCGCTTGTGATGGCCGACATCGTCAACGTGGGCATCGCGGCCCACGACTTCCGCTACATCCTCGTGCGGTGCGGCATCCTGCTCCTGCTGGCCTTCGTGGGCCTTGTCTGCAGCCTGACCGCCCAGTATTTCTCGGCCAAGGCCGCAGTGGGTTACTCCACCGGCCTGCGCCACGCGCTGTTTGAGCACATCCAGCGCCTGAGCTTCACCGAGATGGACACCATGGGCACCAGCACCCTCATCACCCGGATGACCAGCGACATCAATCAGGTGCAGAGCGGCCTGAACCTCTTCCTCCGGCTGTTCCTGCGCAGTCCCTTCGTGGTGTTCGGCGCGATGGTCATGGCCTTTACGGTCAATTTCCGCGCCGCCCTCATCTTCGTGGTGGCCATCCCGCTGCTGAGCGTCGTGGTCTTCGGCGTCATGGTCATCACCCGGCCTCTGTATAAGGCGGTGCAGGCGCGGCTCGACCGCGTGCTGGGCCTGACCCGCGAGAACCTCACCGGCGTCCGCGTCGTCCGCGCCTTCGACAAGGAGAAGACCGAGGTGGACCGCTTCGAGGACGCCAACGAGCTGCTGACGAAGATGCAGCTCCACGTCGGCCACATCTCCGCCCTGATGAACCCGCTGACCTATGTCATCATCAACCTCGCCATCGTGGCGCTGCTGTATGTGGGCAGCATCGAGATCAACATCGGGGGCATGGCCTCCGGCGACGTCATCGCGCTGGTCAACTATATGAACCAGATCTTGATCGAGCTGGTCAAGCTGGCCAACCTCATCGTGCAGGTGAGCAAGGCGCTGGCCTGTGCAGGCCGTGTGCAGGCCGTGCTGGACACCGAGCCGGGCATGGAGTTCCCGCGGGAGCCTGCCGGTGAAGTCCCGGCGGAAAAGGCCGGCGACGCCGTCCGCTTCGACCATGTGGGCCTGACCTATCAGGGCGCAGGAGCACCCAGCCTCTCCGACATCAGCTTCACGGCCAAGCGCGGCCAGACCATCGGCGTCATCGGCGGCACCGGCAGCGGCAAATCCAGCCTTGTAA
>OHRL01000450.1_pt1 | contig 31991 bp, 26 predicted proteins | sample 1578331 | NCBI WGS metagenome assembly OHRL01 (sample SAMEA3879608, study PRJEB24766) | human gut metagenome | biome: human-associated habitat; feature: feces | place: USA | collected 1985/1987
TCAGAACGTCGTGAGACAGTTCGGTCCCTATCTGTCGTGGGCGCAGGATATTTGATGGGAGCTGTCCCTAGTACGAGAGGACCGGGACGGACGTACCTCTGGCGCACCAGTTGTTCCGCCAGGAGCATAGCTGGGCAACTACGTACGGATCGGATAAACGCTGAAAGCATCTAAGCGTGAAGCCGACCCAAAGATAAGATATCCCATTGTTTTAAACAAGTAAGACCCCTTGAAGACTACAAGGTTGATAGGCACGATGTGTAAGTGGAGTGATCCATTCAGCAAGCGTGTACTAATAGGTCGAGGGCTTGACCACAATTCGCTTGAGACTCTTAGAGTCAACGAAAAAATGTAAGCAGTGATTATTCAGTTTTGAAGGCACGTCCTTCTGAAACACTAGACAAAGTAAATCAGAAATGATATACTTAGCTAGTCATATGGTCGGTGACGATGACGGTGAGGTTCCACCTGTTCCCATTCCGAACACAGCAGTTAAGCTCACTCGTGCCCAAGATAGTTAGCTGGAAACGGCTTGTGAAAATAGGTAGTCGCCGACTCATAGTTGTCAGGATGAAGAAACCGCATCTTGACAATATGCACCTCTAGCTCAGTTGGTAGAGCAACTGACTCTTAATCAGTGGGCCCAGGGTTCGAGTCCCTGGAGGTGCACCAGATATTGAACGTCAAATCGCAAGATTTGGCGTTCTTTTTTGTTATATAACCCCGAAAAATCGGGGTCTGTACGGTCGATGCACGGTTTTTGCACGGTCGGCGTTTTCGTGGGAATCCTCTGCATGGGCTGGAATTGCTTTGAAATGCGTGTCGGATTTTGCATCATGTCAGCAAAGCCAGACGGAGCTGCGCCTTTACTTCGGGGTCAGCATTCTTCAAAAGTTCCAGCAGAGCAGTCATAGAGATGGTCGGTTCGCCTTCGGCGTTTATAGCCTGCGGGCTGGGTGTTCCGGGTTTCGCATAGAAGCCTTCTTCATACTTTTTCCCAAGCTCCACACGAGAGGACTGCTGGATATGGGCGTAGGTGTTCACCAGCATATCTGCCGTGGCGTGTCCTGTGGTGCCTTGAACGGCCTTCACATCGCCGCCGGAGATCATCAGCTGATAGGTCGCACTGGAATGCCGCAGACCGTGGAACACAATACGAGGGAACTCCGGGTGTGCATCCTGCCATTTGAGGAACTTCTTGCGGATCAGCACGGAAGGTTCCGATGCCATCCGCAGCATCAAAATCAAGATTCTCCGGGGTCAGGCCTACGATCTCGCCCTCTCGCAGTGCGCCCACCAGTGTGAGGTGGACTGCCAGATGCAGGATGGAATTCTCCGTGCTGTCCAGTGCCGCTCGCATTTCCTCTACCGTCCAGATGGTGCGCTCCTGCGTAGACTTCTTGGGGCTGTCCACGGGAACAGGGCTTTTGACAAGAATGCCCCACTCTACGGCATACTGGAAGGCTGTACCCAGCAGCCGATGCACCTCATGGATGGTGGTGCCGGAAAGGAACCGCTGCTTCTGCTTTTCGGAGACTTGACGGCATTGGTTTGAGTGACCACTTCCATTGTAGTGGGATTCGAGTCCTTTTGCAAGAACTTTTTCGTATAATCGGAAGATTGCACAGGGACGGTCATAGAATTACGGTCAAAATCCATAAGCATTTCTCCTTGTATTGTCATATCATCTAAAAATTCAGCTTAAAGTTCTACATCCTGCCCACGCTTGCGGTTTCGCTGCGGCGCATTCACAGTGCGCTCCTGCTTGGGGGCAAGAATTTTTTCCAGAAAGCTGCGCACCAGTTCAGGCGCACGGTGGAGCGCGTCCAGATAGGGCTTCACTTCATACCAGAGTTCATGATACTTTTGACCCCAATGAGCAGCTTCCTTCTTGGCGGTGGAAAGTTCTTCTTTCAGGCGGAGGTTCTCCACGTCCATCATATAGCCGTGGTCGGCTTGCTTTTTCAGCTTGGAAAATTCTTCTTCGGTCAGCGAGTAGTTACCGAGAAAGGTGCGCTTGCCGATATAATCCAGATCGCGCGCATGAATGAGGGCTTCTTTCGTGAGCGTGGCCTTTTTCTGCACAGCAGCAAGTTCCTTCTCCTTTTTGGAGAGGGTCTGACTGGTTTTGGCAAGCGACTGCGCCTTTTGGTCGGCTTGGGCGGTCAGGCTGTCCAGCCGCTCCTGCTCCCGCTGGACTTTGAACTGGGTGACGGTCAAGTGTTCTTCGGTGCTGCCACGCTCGCCGCGCTCCACATCGGTGTACCCGGCAGCGCGCATATAGTTGAAGAAATCGTCTTGCAGGACACTGTACGACTTCTTCAGGACTGGCTTGCCGTTCTTTTGCAGGACGGGCTTTCCGGCATCGTCCAGCAGAGGTTTGGATGCCCACTTCTTGCTCCGGCTGACCTGCATGACGGTCTCCTTGACGGTGCCGACCAGTGCCTTGTCTTTGCAGCGTTTCGACCACAGGATCTGCTTTTCCACCACAGGAACATAGACCACATGGAGGTGGTAATGGTAAACTTCCCGGCCTAGTACTTCGGTCATGGCACGGTTGATCTCATCGGCGTGCATGACTGCCGAGAGGATATACTGCTCACCACCCACAATCTGCACAGCAGCTTTGTAGGCATCCTCATAGAACTGCTTGGCGAACTTGTAGCCACCGTGATTGTCAAAATAGGCCGAGTTGACATCAAAGACAAGCTCGCAATAATGGGTGGCATCCGGCTTCAGGCCGCGCGTGGAGATAGTTCCGTTAGCTTCCAGTTGGGCGAACAGGTCGGTATAACTGGCGGCAGGTTTCTTGAAATGGACGTTCCATGCAGCGCGCTGGGGGATAATATCGGGGTTCCGATAGCTGTCCTTTTCACGCTCATTGTGCTGCTGAGTGTTGCCAACGGCCTTGTCCGAAACGGCGAGATTTCGGGCACTGGTGCGGTCAATACCATCATTTCTTGCCAAGGGCATGCAACCGCGTTGGACAGCCTGATCGACAACAACAAGTCCTTTATCGGCAAGGTGGCAAATGACCTTTTCCGCAGCATGAATCTGGCACAGTCTGGCCTGAACCTTGACACGGACGATTTGAAACAAGCGGGCAATCTGGGCTTATGGAAAGCTGTGCCGAAGTTCGATGCAGCGCGGGGCATGAAGTTCTTGACTTATGCGGCTCCTGCCATCCGCAATGCTATGATGGACATGGTGCGGGATGCCTTTACCGCTTTTGAACAGCGGATGGTAATGGAGGACAAGGACGGTATCTGTTACCAGCGTGTTTTGCTGGAAGATGTTCTGCCGGGAGTGGAATAGCTGCGGTGCATCGAAGCCATAGCCGACCCCTATGCCATGCAGCCGCAGAGCATTGTGGTGGTTTGACTGAAAATCAAAGGCTGCAATTTTATAAAAATGACGGAAATCAGCGGAACATATCAGGATTCTGTGCTCTGGTGGTCGATATCAAGAGACAAGCCGCCGACTTCACCGTGGATGGCCTTCATGTGGTAAGCGACATATTCGCGCGGATTGACGCCATAATTCTTTTTGAAGGAGCGGTAAAAGGCGTTATAATCAGAAAAACCGCATTTGGCCGGGATGGAAGAGATCGGTTCTTTTTTCATCAGCAGCCGTTTGGCTTCCAGCAGCCGCTGCTGGATGACATACTGGTAAAAACTGATCTGCATATTCTGTTTGAACATGTGGGAAAAATTGTATTTATCGATGAAAAGCGCCTTTGCGACCGTGTCCAGTGAAAGATTGCCGCTGAGGTTCAGATCGATATAATGCAGGGCGTTGCTCAGGACACTTGGCTTCTGCGCCTTGGCAAAAACGTGCTCCCGATTATATAAGGAACGGTTGATGCCGATCAGGATGCGGAGGATATCGGCCATGCCCTCGCTGTGATAACACAGGCTTTCCTCCCGGTAAGCGTGGGTCAGGGCTTCAAACTGCCCGAACCGGGCGCGGGAACTGTCCACACTATCCCGAATCAAAAATGTTTTTGCATGACCCGGACGGAGAAAGTAATCGATGTCCGGGTCGATCTTTTTCATGGTATCAAAAGCCGGAGGGCTGAGCCACAACACATACCGCTCGTAGGGGATCTCAAAGTCCCGGAAGATGGGATGGTGCATAATGGCAGGGGGGATGATCAGCAGGTCTCCCGGCTTGAGCCGGAACATTTTGTCGTGGACGACATAATCCACATTTCCGCTGACAAAGAGAAAAATCTCATAGAATTCATGGTAATGAGAAGCGACCGGAGGATAGCTGGCGTCCTTGTAATGGTCGATCTCAAAATCCGGCTCGGCCATGTAATGTTTATCGGTTTTGATGACTTTCACAGAAAAATACCTCCGATCAAAAAATTCTTTTGGGCTAGTTCATCATAACACGATGTACCAATATATGCAATGTTTTGACCAATAAATGCCAACAATTTTGCAAAAAAGGCTGGATTATACCAAGAAATGCAAGGTTTTTACCAAAAAAGGCCTATACATTACAACGTGTTTGCGCTATTTTTATTGACAGAAAGCCTGTTGCACATGGCAGAACGGAAATGGTAGGGAATGCGCAGCCCGAAGCCCTTTGCGGAAGGGATAAGTTTCACTCTGACCGACAGGAGATCAAAACCGGTTTTGTACGCAGTCAATCAAACAAAGAAAACTGGAGATGTCAATCATGATAGGAACAAGACGTATTACTCGCCGCAGCTTTCTGGCTGCTGCAGGTCTTGCTGCCGTAGGCGCAAGCCTGTCGCTCACCGGATGCAGCGGCTCGGTTTCAGACGGCCTGAGCTCCAAGCATCTGCTGGTGGCACACAGCCACAGCGAAGCGCACCCGGTCAATGTTGGACTGCAGAAGATGACGGAAGTTGCTTCTGCTGAATCCGACCTGACCTTCAGCGTTTACCCCAATGGTCAGCTGGGCGACAACGCAGCAATGATCCAGCTGGTCAAGGCCGGTGTTCTGGATATTGCAAAGGTCTCCGCTTCCAGCATGGAGCAGTTCAACAGCGCATATGCCATCTTCTCGATGCCGTATGTGTTCGAGAGCACCGAGCAGTATTTTGCCGTTATGAACCAGAGCGAAGCGGTGCAGGAGATCTTCAAGAGCACCTACGATCAGGGCTTCTTTGCCATCGGCTGGTTCGATTCCGGCTCCCGCAGCATCTACACCACCAAAGACGGCCCCTGTGAAGGCCCCGCAGACCTGAAGGGTCTGAAGATCCGCACCCAGGACAGCCCCACGTCCATTGCCATGATCCGTGCCATGGGCGGCAGTGCAACGCCCATGTCCAGCGGCGAGACCTACACCGGTCTGCAGCAGGGCATTATTGACGGCGCAGAGAACAACGAGACAGTTCTGGTGCAGGACGGCCACGGTGAAGTCTGCAAGAGCTACACCTACACCCAGCACCAGATGGTGCCCGACATCGTGATCATCTCCACCGAGACTTGGGAAAGTCTGGACGAGGCCGAGCAGAGTGCCATCGTAAACGGCATGACGCAGGGCAACGAAGCACACGAGGCCGTATGGCAGGATCTGGTGCAGGAGAACATCGACGGCGCCAAGGAGATGGGCGTCCAGTTCTACACCATCGACAAGACGGCCTTTATCGAGGCCACCCAGTCCCTGCGCGACGAGTTCTGTGCCAAGAGCGCCGACAATGCCCGTTATTACGAGGACTTCCTGTCCTATGTACAGGCTTGATGAGGAGGGGAGCATACCATGTTGATCGTTAAATTCCGCGGCCTGATTGATAAGATCATTCAGGTCCTCAGCACCATTATCATGGGTGTCATGGTCATTGCTGTCTGCTGGCAGGTCATCACCCGCTACATCCTGAACAACCCCAGCACCGTGACCGAAGAAGCGCTGCGGTATCTGCTGATCTGGGTGACCATGGTGGGCGGTGCTTACGCATACGGCCGCCGCAAGCATCTGGCCATCACCGCGCTGAGCAAGCGTCTGTCCTTCAAAGGCCAGAAGATCCTGGATATCTTTGTGCAGGCTATGGTCATCCTGTTCTGCGTTGTTGTCATGATCGGCGGCGGCACGCGCCTTGTCAACACCGCTGCGGATCAGCTGAGCGCTGCGCTGCAGCTGCCCATGCCCCTGATCTACGCCAGCGTCCCTGTGGGTGCCATCCTGTTCATCTTCTACGCGCTCATCTTCATCGGTGAGGATCTGCGCGATATGAAGCAGGGCCCCAAGGCAGAGTCTGCCAAAGAAGCATAAAAAAGGAGGACGAACCTAAAATGGGTACTTTTCAAGTCGGTCTGCTCCTGATCGGCACGTTTGCGCTGCTGCTGGCGCTGAGCGTCCCGGTCTCGGTCAGTATCATCATTTCGTCGGTCGTGACCATGGCCTCCACCCTGTCTCTGGATCTGGGCACCTTCGTTGCCAGCCAGCGCATGGTGGGCGGCGTTGACAGCTTCTCGCTGCTGGCTGTCCCGTTCTACATCCTTTGCGGTGTTCTGATGAACACCGGCGGCATTGCACAGAAACTGATCGATTTCGCAAAAATTCTGGTCGGCCGCATCCCCGGTGGTCTGGCGCACACCAATATTCTGGGCAACACGCTGTTCGGCTCTCTGTCCGGTTCCTCCGTTGCAGCTTCCGTTGCCATCGGCGGCGTTCTGATCCCCATGGAGGAGAAGGAAGGCTACGATAAAAAGTTTGCTGCTGCCGTCAACATCGCTTCCGCACCTACCGGTCTGATCATTCCTCCTTCCGGCATCCTGATCATCTATCCGGTGCTGGCTGGCTGCTCTGTGGTGGGCATGATCATGTCCGGCTACATCCCCGGCCTGATGTGGGCACTGGCCTGCATGGTGGTGGCGTATGTCATCGCAAAGAAGAACCACTATCCCACTGCTGGTAAGGTTCCGGCTTCCGTTTTCTTCAAGTACTTCGTGGACGCCATCCCCAGCCTGCTGCTGATCGTCATCATCGTCGGCGGCGTTATGTCCGGCATCTTCACGGCAACGGAGTCCGCTGCCGTGGCTGTTGCCTACACCCTGTTCCTGTCCATCGTTGTTTACCGCAGCATCAAGATCAAGGATCTGCCCAAGATCCTGCTGGACGCCTGCGAGACCACCGCTGTCATCATGTTCCTGATCGCCGGCTCCAACGTCATGAGCTTTGTCATGAGCTTCACCGGCCTGCCCAGCGCCATCGGCAACGCACTGATCAGCGTTTCCAGCAACAAGTACGTTATCCTGCTCATCATCAACCTTGTCCTGCTGGTGGTTGGCTGCTTCATGGACATCACCCCGGCTGTCCTGATCTTCACCCCGATCTTCCTGCCCGTTGTCCAGTCCTTCGGTATGGACCCCATCCACTTCGGTATCATGATGGTCATGAACCTGGGTATCGGCAACATCACCCCGCCCGTTGGCAGCGCACTGTTCAGCGGCTGCTCGGTGGCAGATATGGATATGGAGGACATGATCAAACCGATCCTGCCGTTCTATGCCGCGATCTTTGTGGCGCTGATGCTGGTAGCCTATGTGCCTTGGTTCTCCATGGCTCTGCCCACCCTGTTCGGCGCAGTCTGATAATGCGAAAAGGAGCAAGTTTTCATGGTTTATTCAGTCACCAAGTATGGCGCTGTCGGCGATGGCGCAACCAATGATGCCGCTGCAATCCAGTCTGCCATTGATGCCTGCAACGCAGCAGGCGGCGGCCGCGTTGTACTGGAGGGCGGTCATACCTACTATTCCAGTTCTATCGAGCTGAAAAGCAACGTAGAGCTGCATCTGGAACAGGGTGCCCTTCTGAAAGCGCACTCCGATATCTCCACCTATTTCAACCCCAACGGCGATGATGCTTCCGTGGCAGCAGTTTCCGGCGCAAAGGCCGTGGATCGTCCGGTGGCAAAACCGGCTTACACTTTTATTCACGCCAAGGATGCAGACAACTTCTCCATCACGGGTCAGGGCGCAGTGGACGGCAATGTTTATGCCTTTATGAAGCGGGCAAGCCGTTACTACTTCAACGGTGATTTCTACCCCCGTCCCACCATGGTGTATGTGGAGCACTGCAACCACATCTCGTTCCATGACGTGACACTGCAGAACTCTCCGTTCTGGACGCTGCACCCTGCCGGATGCAACGATGTGCTGATCTCCAACATCCGGGTGCTGAACCCGCTGGACTGCACCAACTCCGACGGCATCGATCCGGATCACTCCACCAACGTGCGGATCATCGGCTGCCATGTCCAGTGTGCAGACGACTGCATCTGCCTCAAGACCACAGCAGGCAACAACGAGTACGGCCCCACCAAGAACGTCATCATCTCCAACTGCACGCTGACCTCTACCAGTGCCGCGATCAAAATCGGCACGGAGGGCGTGGCAGATTTCGAGAATATTCTGGTGGATAACTGCATCATCACCGGAACCAACCGCGGCCTGTCCATCCAGATCCGTGACGGCGGCTGTGTGCGGAACGTGAGCTTCTCCAACATCATGATCGAGACCCGCCGTTTTGCCGAGTGCTGGTGGGGCTGCGCAGAACCCATCGTGATGACGACCCACGACCGGAACGCCAACACCCACAGCGGCAGCATCGAGAATGTCCGCTTCTTCAACGTCACCTGCAAGGGTGAGAACGGTGTGTTCCTCTCCGGCAACGAGGAGAATCACATCAAGAATGTTCTGTTTGAAAATGTCAACGTCTGTCTGGAAGCTACCAGCAAGTGGGAGCGCGGAATGTACGACCTGCGTCCCATTCCCCCCGAAAAGGAAGGCATGCTGCATCAGAAGAGTGCAGCCATGTTCCTGCGCTGGGTGGATGGCGTCACGGTCCGGAACTCCACGCTGGGCTTTGCAGGCGAGGACCGTTCGGACTTCGCACAGGCGCTTCTTACTCAGAACTGCACCAACGTGCAGACCATGGGTCTGACTGCTGAGGCTGCCGCCCCGGAGTACCAGAGCATCGAACTGGGCTGAGCCGCCTATCAATAATGAGCAAGCCGCCGCATCGGCGCTGGCCCCTTTTGCCGGGTCGGGCCGGGCGGCGGCTTCTTTTGAGGGATAAACCAATGAACAAGAAAAAGAACATCATCACGTTTGCCGCGTTCCTGATTTTGATGGTGGGTCTAGGCGCGAACGATGCCATGCGGGGCATTTTTTCCACCATCTTCTCTGCCCACTTCCAGCTGAGTACCGCCCAGTTATCCCAGATCGTCACCGTAAGCTACATCGGCAACCTCGTGTTTCTGGCCGTCGGCGGCTTCGGGGTGGATATTCTGGGCCGCCGCAAGGCCATGCTGCTGTATACCTTTTTGTGGAGCGCAGCCATGCTGCTGTTTGCCACCACGGACTCCTATCTGCTGCTGCTTGTGGGAATGTTTTTTGCCATGGGCACATCCACGCTGCTGAACACCAACATGAACCTGATCACGACCGGTATGTTTGCCGTTGCGCCCGGCTTTTTTGTGAACTTCCTGTTCTTCATTCAGGGCATCGGCACCAGCGGCAGCCAGAGCATCATTGGCAACTGGGCTACGGATATTTCCAGCTGGCACACCGTGGCATGGGGACTGCTGTCCATTGGCGCAGTGGCCATGGTGCTGTTCGTGCTGTTCCCCATGCCGGAGGTGCAGGAGCAGAAAACCGGGGACAAGGCATCCCCCAAGGAGATCATGGCCTGCCCGGCATTTCTGCCGCTGGTGCTGATCATCGGGCTGTACTTCATTGCGGAACATGGCATTATGAACTGGCTGGTGAGCTATGCCACCAATGCACTGGAAGTGCCCATGGGACAGGCGGCAAACTTTACCGCTGTTTTCTTTGGCTGTGTGATGGTGGGGCGTCTGGTGCTGAGCAGTCTGGTGGATAAGCTTGGCATCTACCGCTGCCTGCGGCTCTTCGCCACCAGCTCCGCCGTGCTGTACACGGTGGGCGTGCTGCTGGGGGCACCGGGCCTGTGGCTCTTGGCGGTCAGCGGCCTGTTGTTTTCCATCCTGTATCCGACCCTTGTCATGCTGATCCCGCGATACTGGCCTAGTCACGCAGCTTCCTCTGCATCGGGTCTGGTGCTGAGTGTGGCTTCGCTGGCGGATATTCTCTTCAATGCCGTGTTTGGCAGCTTGGTGGATGCCATCGGCTACCGGACCTCCTTCCTCATCATGCCTGCCTGCATGGTGGGATGTACGGCCCTTCTGTGGGGGTTCTTTGCAAAGGCAAAGAAGCTGGAACGGTGTGATTAAAGGACGGATACGGCCACTCAAACCAATGCCGTCAAGTTTGAAAAACGTAACCGGGAGCCATGGGTTAGAAGATTAAGAAAAATGCCGTTCCAAAAGCAGCTGGAACGGCATTTCTTATCTTTCGCCATTCGGCATCTTCTGTCCCCGAAGCTCCTGCCGGATGGCACGGAACTGATCAGGTACATCCGCATCGGTCATCGCACCGGGGACATCCACTGTCCCAGCGGCTTTGGCGGCTTCATAGAACCAGCATTTATACTCCACGGTCTCCAGCGTATGCTGTAACTGCTGGATCTGCTGGGTGAGCACCTCCCGCTGATGCCGGAACATTTCAAGCCGGGTGTCAATGGTGTCGTCTCCCTGCATGGAAAGCTCAATATACTGCCGGATATCCTTGATGGACATTCCGGCTTTTTTCATGCAGCGGATGACCTGCAGCCACTCGAAGTCGTTTTCCCGGAACATCCGAATGCCGCCGGAGGAACGCTCCACAAAGGGAAGTAACCCTTCTTTGTCGTAGTAGCGCAGGGTGGAGGCAGGGACGCCCAGCTTTTGTGCCATTTCACCTACGGTATAGATCATCTGAAACCTCCGTTTTTTTCAAAAAGCCCTTGACTTAAAGTGCGCTTTAAGTTGTATGATAAAATCAAACTTTATCAACATCATAATGCGGATGCATTCTGCTGTCAAGGAGGTCCCTATGAGCAAGAAGGTATTGATTTTGTCTGGCAGTCCCCGGAAGGGCGGCAACTCTGATATTCTATGCGACGAATTTCTGCGTGGAGCGCAGGATGCCGGACACAAAGCAGAAAAGATCCGGGTCGCTGAGAAAAAGGTGGCTCCCTGTTCCGGCTGCTACTACTGCAGCACCCACGGCGGAGCCTGCGTCCACAAGGATGATATGGCAGACATCCTGCAAAAGATGATCGATGCCGATGTCATTGTGCTGGCAAGCCCGGTATACTTCTACTCCATCAGTGCCCAGTTGAAGGCAGTGATCGACCGTACCGTGGCACGGTGGCTTGAGGTCAAAGACAAGGAATTTTACTACATCACCACCATGGCAGACGAGGAAAAAGCCTCTGCGGACACTACGCTGGCCTGCTTCCGGGGATATGCAGACTGCGTGGAAGGTGCCGTGGAAAAGGGAGTCCTTGTAGCATGTGGCGTTTACGAGCCGGGTGCAGTGTGCGGTACGCCTGCCATGGCACAGGCTTACGAGATGGGAAAAAATGTATAAATGGAGGGAAATCAGATGATTTTACAGGAAACCTACAAACTGGAAAATGGAACGAAAATCCCCAAACTGGGGCTTGGCACATGGTGCATTGACAATGACAAAGCGGCGCAGACAGTCCGCACCGCTGTTACGCTGGGGTATCGTCTTATTGATACTGCACAGGCCTACAAAAATGAGCAGGGCGTTGGCGAGGGAATCCGTAGCTGCAGCGTTTCCCGTGAGGAGCTGTTTGTCGCAAGCAAGGTGGCCGCAGAACTGAAAACCTATGAGGCTGCAGCCGCCTCTATTGAGGAAACGCTGGAAAAAATGGGACTGGACTATCTGGACCAGATGATCATCCATGCACCCCAGCCGTGGAACGAATTCAGGGACACCAAACGCTACTTTGCAGAGAACAAAGCCGTCTGGCGTGCGCTGGAGGATGCGCAGGCGGCTGGCAAGGTGCGGGTCATCGGAGTGTCGAATTTTCTGCAGGATGACTTGGAAAACCTGCTGTCCGATTGCCGGATAAAGCCCATGGTGAACCAAATCTTGCTCCACATCAGCAACACCGATCATGATCTGCTGAATTTCTGCAGAGAGCAGCACATTCAGGTGGAGGCCTATTCGCCCATTGCCCACGGCGAGGCGCTTAAGAACCCTGTGATTGCACAGATGGCAAAGAAATACGGCGTATCTGCGGCACAGTTGTGTGTCCGCTATGTTCTTCAGCTTGGCGCAGTAGCACTGCCCAAAACGGCAGACCCACAGCACATGGAAGAGAATGCCGCCGTAGATTTTGTCCTTACTCCGGAAGATATGGCTGCACTCATGCAGATGGAGCACATTGCTGACTACGGAGAATTCAGCTTTTTCCCGGTGTTCAGCGGGAAAAAGCAGGTCTAAGCGTTTACACGGAAAGGCAGGGGTACAACAATGGCAGTGAAACAGACAGCAGGGCGGGATGCTCTGGGCGAATTTGCACCAAAATTTGCAGAACTTAACGATGAGGTACTATTCGGGCAGGTGTGGAGCCGAGAGGATAAACTCTCTCTCCGGGACCGCAGCCTTGTGACGGTGGTGGCACTGATGGCGCAGGGACTGACGGACTCCTCGTTTCGGTATCACCTGACGGCAGCGAAAAACAACGGTATTACCCGGTGTGAGATTGCAGAGATCCTGACCCATGCGGCGTTTTATGCAGGCTGGCCCAAGGCGTGGGCGGCTTTCCGCATGGCCAAGGAAGTCTGGGCAGAGGACGCTGCGGAGGATGCCAAAGCAAAGCACCAGAGTGAAATGGTGTTCCCCATCGGCGCATCCAACGACGGTTTTGCACCATATTTCAGCGGAAAAAGCTATCTAACACCCCTGTCCACCGCACAGGTTGGCATTTACAACGTCACCTTTGAGCCGGGCTGCCGGAACAACTGGCACATCCATCATGCTGCAAAGGGCGGCGGACAGATCCTTGTCTGCGTGGCAGGCCGGGGCTACTATCAGGAATGGGACAAGGCGCCGCAGGAGCTGCATCCGGGCGATGTGGTGAACATTCCCCCGGAGGTCAAGCACTGGCACGGTGCCGCACCCGATTGCTGGTTCTCTCATCTGGCAGTGGAAGTGCCCGGCGAAGGCACCTCTAACGAGTGGTGCGAACCGGTGGCGGAGAAAACCTATGGGATACTGCGGTAACCTCTACGATATGTACAACAGGGAGTTCCCCGGCGGGAGCTTCCTGTTTTTCATTTCCTGCAAGATGAGCCTGTTCCGCCTGCCATGCGGCTGTCTGTAAGCAGACGTAAAAAACAGCAAGGCTCCCGCCCGGAGGATCTGCCCCGGGTGGGAGCCTTTATTTCCCGGGATATTCAGGACAGTGGAAAAATTTTCAAAAAAGTTGCAAATCGTGCAGGAAATCTTCCTTGTAGTCCGTTTTATAAGATGGTATCATGACATTGATTTGCGCAGCTGACCCGGAGCAGGAACTCGCAGGTGGGATGATTTTTGCGGGTGCGGCGGGAAGGGCGCAGAGCGATGAACGCAGGAAGAATGCATTCTTCTTTTTCACAGGTCTACAGGAAAAATCACAGGAGGTCAGGCTTTTCATGCTAGGTTTCAACAAAAAGACACAGGACGCCTCTCCGCAGGAGAATACCGGCGGGGAAAATAAGGTGCTCCATTTTATCCGGACCCACAAAAAGCGCTGCATCGCGGCGGTCGTGGCCGTGGCGGTGCTGGCGGTGGTGGTCATCCCCCGCAGGAGCCGCAGTGCATCGGCAGACATGGCGTATGTGCAGGAGGCGCTGGGACGCCGCGACATCGTGAACGTCTACGACGGCAGCGGCACCATCAATGCCGCCGATTCCTACACCGTCAAGTCCCTCGTCACCGGCACGGTGCTCACCGCTGACTTCGAGCTGGGCGACACCATCCAGAAGGGCGATGTCCTCTACGTCATCGACAGCTCAGATGTGGAGGGCGACCTCGAGAGCGCACAGCTTTCGGTGTCTCAGGCCCAGCGCAGCTACGATGACGCTGCCGACGCCCGGAACGTCCGCACGAAGATCAGCGGCGAGGTCAGCTCCTTTGCCGTGGCCGCTGGCGATGCGGTGCAGGCCGGTCAGACCGTCGCCACCGTCCGCGACACCTCTGTGATGCTGCTGGCTGTGGATTTCCCCGCCGCCGAGGCCCAGAGCTTCGCCGTCGGTCAGGCCGCGCAGGTCATGCCGGACACCACCTTTGAGGTGCTGAACGGCACCATCCGCTCGGTATCGGGCGCAGACCCCTCCGGTGACGCCAGCCTCATGACCTGCACCGTCACCATCGCGGTGCCCAACACGGGCAGCCTGACCACTGCGCAGGCCGCAGTGGCGCAGGTGAACGGCGTCAGCTCCCTCAACTCGGCCCACTTTGCCTACCAGCGCGAGGAGACCGTCGTGGCCGCTGCCTCCGGCACCGTGTCCGAGCTTTGCGTCAGGGAGGGCAGCACCGTCCGTCAGGACGACGTGCTCCTCCGCATCACCGGCAAGGATCTGGACAAGCAGGCCCAGAACGCCGCCGACAATCTCCGCTCTGCCGAGCTGCGGATGTCTTCCGCAGAGCGAAACATCAGCCACTACACCATCGATGCGCCCATCAGCGGCACCATCGTGGACAAAAAGGTCAAAGCCGGCGATAAGCTCAGCGCCAACGACGCAGCCATGCAGAACCTCTGCACCATCTACGATATGAGCTATCTGGAACTGAAGCTCAACGTAGACGAGCTGAAGATCCGCTCGCTCAAGGTCGGGCAGGAGGTGGAGATCACCGCCGACGCCGTCCCGGGCGAGACCTATAAGGGCACCATCAGCAGCATCCTCGTGGCCGGCACCACTGCCAACGGCTCCACCAGCTACCCCGTCACCGTCCGCATCGACGAGATGGGCGATCTGCTGCCCGGCATGAATGCCTCGGCCAAGATCACCACCGCCAGCGTCAAGGATGTTCTGGCCCTGCCCAACGCCGCCCTCGTCCGGGGCAGCTATGTGCTGGTGACGAAGGATTCGCCCAGCGCCGCCAACGCCGAGACCTCCATGACCGCCCCCGAGGGCTATGTCTACGTCAAAGTGACCACCGGCATCAGTGACGATGATTACATCGAGGTGAAGAGCGGCCTGCAGGAGGGCGACACCATCGCTTACGACACCTCGACGGTCAGCGCAACCGACTTCTACAGCAACATGATGGTGTCTGCCGAAGGAGGCGACGAATGAGCGCCCTGATCGAGTTTGACGAGGTCTGCAAATACTACCAGATGGGTGACACCCTCGTCAAAGCGGCAGACCACATCTCCATGAAGATAGACCGGGGCGAGTTCGTGGCCATCGTGGGCCAGTCCGGCTCCGGCAAATCCACCTGCATGAACATCATCGGCTGTCTGGATGTGCCCACCCACGGCCGGTATCTGCTGGACGGCAGCGACGTCGGCAAGATGAACCGCCGTGAGCTGGCGGCCATCCGGAACGAGAAGCTGGGCTTCATCTTCCAGCAGTATAATCTGCTGCCCAAGCTGACCCTGCTGGAAAACGTGGAAGTCCCCCTCATCTACGCAGGCGTGGGCGGCAGCGAGCGCCGCCGCCGCGCCATCGCAGCGCTGGAACAGGTGGGTCTGGGCAGCAAGCTCCGGAACAAGCCCAACCAGCTCTCCGGCGGCCAGCAGCAGCGTGTGTCCATCGCCCGCGCCCTCGTCCGCAACCCGCCCATCATTCTGGCCGACGAGCCGACGGGTGCGCTGGACTCCCATACCGGCCGGGAGGTGCTGGGGATGCTTCAGGAGCTGCACAAACAGGGTCACACCGTGGTCCTCATCACCCACGACAACTCCATCGCCGTGCAGGCAGAGCGCATCATCCGGTTGGAGGACGGGGTCGTCGTCTACGACGGCGACGCCCACGCCCCCGAGGCGGTCGTGCAGCCGAACCTTATGATGTCGGCCCCGAAAGCCGGAGAGGAGGGAGCGCACGCATGATAAAGGAGACCTTCAAGCAGGCCATCCAGAACGTGTGGAGCAACAAAGTCCGCACCTTCCTCACCATGCTGGGCATCATCATCGGCGTTATGGCCGTCATCGTCATCGTCGGCCTCGGCAACGGCATGACCCACATGATGCAGGACTTCTACTCCGATATGGGCAGCGATATTCTGTCGGTCAACGTCATGACCGCCAGCACCCGCACGGTGGAGGTCAGCGATGTGTATAACATCATCAACCAGAAGCCGGAGTATTACAGGGGCCTTTCGCCCATCGCCAGCGCCGGGACGGATCCGCTGCGGGTGGCAGGGGAGAAGTACCGCCGCACCAACATCAGCGGCGTCAATGAGGATTATCTGACCATCAACAATTATAAGGTGGCCAAGGGCCGGGGCATCCAGTACGCCGACCTGATGGACAACAAGAACATCTGCGTCATCGGAGACTATGTGGACCGTAAGATCTTCGGCGGCAACGGTCTCGGCAGCACCCTCAAGGTGGGCGCAAACGAGTTTCGCATCGTGGGTGTGCTGGAAGGCCGCTCCAAGCCCGCCGCCCAGTACGAGGGCGGCAACGACGACGTTGTTCTTATCCCCTACACCACCCTGCTGAGCCTCAGCAGCGGAAGCAGCGTCAGCCAGTATTACGTCGTGCTGCAGGATGCAGACCACTCGGACGCGGCACAGGAGTTTTTGCAGTCGCGGCTCAAGAAGCTGGTCAGTAAGGATGACTACGTCTTCGTCATGAGCCTGAGTGCGGCAATGTCGCAGATGTCCTCTATGATCAATATTATGGTGGGCGTCCTGACGGCCATCGCAGGCATCTCGCTTCTGGTGGGCGGCATCGGCATCATGAACATCATGCTGGTGTCTGTCACCGAGCGCACCCGCGAGATCGGCATCCGGAAGGCGCTGGGCGCACAGGAGAGCACCATCCTGACCCAGTTCGTCGTGGAGGCCGGCGTCACGTCGGCGCTGGGCGGCTGCTTCGGCATCGTGCTGGGCTACATCGTCTCGGCCATCATCAACCAGATCCTTCCGTTCGTCCTGACGGACATCACCCTGAACGTCACCCCCTCGGCGGACGCAGCGGCCATCGCCGTGGGCATCTCCTGCGGCATCGGCGTCCTGTTCGGCTTCCTGCCTGCCCGCCGTGCCGCCCGCCTGAACCCCATCGAGGCGTTGAGGTATGACTAACCTCTCGGGAATGCTTCTGGCTCTCCCTTTGGGAGAGCTGTCACCGAAGGTGACTGAGAGGGCAAGGATGCTCCTCCTTTGTCAGGCGGCTTGCCCTCTCCGTCTCGCATTCGCTCGCCACCTCTCCCAAAGGGAGAGGCGATGGCGTTGATTCTATAAGGAGTTTACCATGAAAAAAAGATTCCTCGCATTCCTGCTGGCCGTCTGCGTGGCGGTTTCCATGCTGGTGCTGCCCGCCTCGGCGGTCGGCTCCAACGCGGCAGTCCAGACGGCGACGGCGCTGGGCGGTCTGACCGCAGAGCAGTCCGCTTCTCTGGGCGCGCCCCTCACCCGTGGGCAGGCGGCCCGTCTTCTGACGGCTTTCTCGGCCTACCGCGACACCGCCGCAGCACAGGGCCGCACCGGCCGTCTGTACAGCGACGTGGACAGTGATTCGCCCTACGCCGTCTACATCCGCACTGCTGTCCAGAACGGCTGGATGACCGGCTACTCCGATGGCAGCTTCCGCCCGGACAATGCCGTTACGCTGGAGGAGGCCTGTACCATGGCCCTCCGCCTGCTGGGCTACGATGTGGCGAGCCTCGGCGGCACCTTCCCCTCGGCCCAGCTCAATAAGGCGAGCGCACTGGGCCTGCGCAATGACATCAGCGCCCGTCAGGGCGAGGTGCTGACCCTCGAGCAGGGCACCGTGCTCTTCTACAATGCCCTCACGGCCATGAACGGCAGCGGTCAGGTCTACGCCTCCACGCTGGGCTTTGCGGTGAGCAACGGTCAGGTGGACATCTCCTCCGTCCTGCTGGACAATGTCAAAGGCCCCTTCGTGGCCGACGCTGCCACGGCCCTGCCCTTTGCCCCGGCGGCCATCTACCGCAACGACGAAGTCACCACCTCTGCGGCCCTCTCGCCCTATGATGTCTACTATTATAATGAGAGCGCCCGCACCCTGTGGATCTACAATAAGCGTGCCGCAGGCCGTGTGACGGCGGTCGCGCCCTCGGCCAGCGCCCCGACCTCTGTGACTGTGGCCGGGGTCAGCTACACCATCGCCTCGCCCTCCGTGGCCTACCAGCTGTCCTCCCTGTCCGGCGGCGGCGTGGGTCAGGTGGTCACGCTGCTGCTGGGCATGAACGACGCCGCAGTCTCCGTCCTCACCGGAGACGAGGCCGACGCTGTCTTTTACGGCGTGGTGCAGTCCTCATCCCGCACCCTCGTGGAGACCAACAGCGCCGAGGTGCAGCAGGCCGTCTCCATCATGTGCACCGACGGCACGGCCCGCACCGTCAACGTAAACAATAAGCTCAATTTCCCGGCGGGCAAGCTGGTGGAGGTCCGCGTGGACGAGGGCGGCGAGAGCGTCCAGTCCATCTCGCCCCGCCCGGTCAGCGGCACCATCCGCGCCGACGGCACCGCACTGGGCGACACCCCGTTTGCAGACAACGTGCAGATCCTTGATACGACGTCGGAGGGTGTGGCTGGGGCAGTTCGCCCCAGCCGCCTATCGGGGGTAACGCTGAGTGAGAACGACGTCCGCTACTACACCACCAACGCCGCCGGTGAGATCGACCGGGTCATCCTCAACGATGTGACCGGCGACCTGTGGGAGTATGCCGCGCTGGATTCCGTCCGCCGCCTGACGGACGAAGCCGCTAAGAAGATCGACAAGAAGATCAGCGAGAAGGCGCAGGACGCCGCAAAGGAGGCCGCAGGCCTCCCCACGACGACAACGACCACTACCACGGTGAAGAAGACCGACGAGGAGACCTTTCAGGACGTGAAGAACATTCTGGTGCCCAGCACCAGCGATGTGCTCTACGGCCTCATCGACGGCAGCATCGTCAGCTCTACCTGGAACACCCTCACCGGCAAGACGGACCAGCTCTTCAGCTATGTGCTCCGCCGCACCGGCGACAGTGTGGGCGGCACGCTGGGCGATTTCCTCAACTATCTGGGTGAGGGCGCCACCTACGTCTGCTACACCGGCGGCAAGCAGGTGGCCTACAGCACCGCCACCAAGTATCCCATCGTGGCGGGCGGCATCGCCATCGGCCGTTCTGCCGACGGCAAGGCCATCAACCGGATGCTCCAGCTCTCGCCGGTGGTCATCGACAGGCTGGGCGCGGCTTCGGTCATGAGCGGGGACAAGCGGTATGAGACCGCCGACGATATGCAGGTCTATCTGTGGTCGAACGGCCAGTATTTCGCCACCTCGCTGCCCAAGGTCAACACCGAGGACTACAAGCTCATTGGCTGGTACGACAACTTTGGCTGCGCAGGCGGAAAGAAGATCCGCATCCTCGTGGCCGTCAAGACGAACTGAGATCTTCCCTGAAAGAACAAAGCAGCAGCCTCACCGAACGCAGAGTGAGGCTGCTGCTTTTGTGTTTAGCTGTCAGACTGGGGACGCGGCAGAAAAAGGGCCTTCCCATTTGCCACCGGCCCAGTTTCGTGTTACAATAAAAACCAGAGAAATTGCGGAAAAAGGAGGTGCGGCAATGATACGCATCGCTCTGGTGGAGGACGAGGCAGAGGTGCGGGCGCAGCTGCAAGGCTATGTGCAGCGGCACACCCGGCAGTATGGCACCGAGTTTGCTGTGACGGAGTTTGCCGACGGGATGGAGCTGCTGGATGATTACCGCCCGGTGTACGATGTCCTGTTTCTGGACGTGGAGATGAAGCATCTGGACGGGATGGAGACGGCCCGGCGGGTGCGGGAGCTGGACAAGGACGTCATCATCGTCTTCATCACGAATATGGCCCAGTACGCCATCGGCGGGTACGCGGTGGGTGCGCTGGACTATGTGCTCAAACCGGTGCCCTACTTTGCCTTTTCGCAGCAGCTCCGGAAGGTGGAGGAGCAGCTGCGCCGCCGGGTGCGGCACTATCTGGCTCTGCCGGTGGAGGGCGGGCTTCGGCGGCTGGACTCCTCCCTCATCTATTATCTGGAAAGCGAGGGCCACCGCGTCCACTTCTACACCGAGGAGGGGGACTTCGCGGCGGCGGGCACCCTGAAAGCCTTCGAGGAGAAGCTGGCTGAGCGGCCCTTTGCCCGCTGCAACAGCGGCTACCTCGTCAATCTGGCGCAGGTGAAGGGGGTGCAGCAGGGGATGGTGCAGGTAGGACCCTATGAATTGCAGCTGAGCCGGCCCCGGCGGAAAGCTTTCCTCGCGGCGCTGGCCGACCACATCGGAGGTGGAGGCGCATGACGGCGCTGCCCAATATCCCGCGCCTCTACACGGCGCTGGCCGAGTGTCTGGCCGTGGGCATCTACGCCCTGCCGCTGGGCCTCCGCTTCGGCCCGAAAGCCACCCTCGCCGTCAGCGCGGCGTGGGCGCTGGTCCTCTGCGCTTTTTTGCAGGCCACGGGCAGCGTCCCGCTGGCGTGGTGGATCCCCTGCATGGCGGCGGCGGTGGCGATGCAGTACCTCTACCTCTGGCTCACCCGCACCATCTCGCTGCTGGAGGCCGGGTATGTCTGCGCCCGGGCCTTTGTTCTGGCCGAGCTGGCCGCCAGCGCCGAGTGGCAGCTGCACTGTTTCCTCTGGCCTCAGCGCAGCGGGGCCGATGGCCTGTCGCTGGCGCTGCTGGCGGTGGTCTACAGCGGGGTCTTTGGCTGCATCTGGCTGCTGGAGCACAAGCACGCCAGCCCCAAGGGCCGCATCGTCATCAGCGGAAAAGCGGCCCTCGTGGCCGTCGTCATGGCGGCGATGGTCTTCGCGGTGAGCAACCTGCTGTTCTTGGGCGACCGCGAGGTGGACATGAGCGTCTACTACATCCGCACGCTGGTGGACATCTGCGGCGTCCTCATCCTGACCGTCCAGCACGAGCAGCTGCGGGAGGCGGCCCTCCACAGCGAGCTTGCGGCGATGGACGAGGTGCTCCACCGCCAGTATGAGCAGTACAAGCGGAGCAAAGAGGGCATCCGGCTCATCAACAGCCGCTACCATGAGTTGAAAATTCAGATCGCAGACATCCGTGCCGAGCGCGACCGGGCCAAGCAGGACGCCGCGCTGGCCCGGATGGAAAGCGGCATCCGCCGGTATGAGGCCGAGAACAAGACCGGCAATCCGGTGCTGGACACCCTGCTCACCGCAAAGAGCATGGACTGCCAGCAGCGGGGCATCAACATGACCAGCGTGGCCGATGGCAGCAAGCTGGGGTTCCTGACGACCCGGGAGCTGTGCACCCTCGTGGGCGCGCCGCTGGACAACGCCATCGAGTGTGTCACGGCAGAGCCGGACCCCGAAAAGCGGCTGCTGCGGGTGGCCGTCTATGACCAGAGCGGCTGTGTGATGCTCCGCTTCGAGAATTACTGCGCCCAGCCTGTGGAACTGGGCGCGGACGGCCTGCCCCGCCACAACACCCACGGCGGCTACGACCTGCGGGGCGTGCAGGCGGCAGCGCAGGACCACGACGGCACCATGACCCTTCACTGGGCCGACGGCTGGTTCACGCTGCGGATCCTGCTGCCGATCCCGGAATAAAGAAAAACCTCTCCGGCATTGCTTCGCAATGCCGGAGAGGTTTTTTCTGTTTTGCACAATAAAACCGGGCCTGTATTTGTGGATAAGCACAATAAAATTTGAAACCAAAATGAAACTTCTGCAAAATATGCCTCGGAAATGACAGGTTGTGAAAATCTTTGTAAATTTTCATTGAATTCCTTTATAATGGATGCCGACAGTCCGGGAGCTGTGCCCGGGAAATATGAATTCAGAATAAGGAGGAAAAATTATGTTGTCCGTCAATATGGATGATGTAATGCAGGTAGTTTCCAACATCCAGAACTACCTGATCGCCTTCGGCGTCGTGGTCGTGGTCGCACTCATTGCGATGTTTGCGGCCAAGAAGCTGCCGAAAGCCAAGAAGAAGATGGTCCGTGCGCAGTCTGGTGTCGCCATTCTGCTGGCACTGGTCATCGTTGTCAACCTCATCTGCACCGGCCCCATGTCCACCATGCTGGATCTGGTCTCCGGTGAAGGCTCCATCAGCGAGGAGACCTCCGCAGAGGCGACCGAGCTGGTGAACGAGATCACGCAGGAGGGCATCGTTCTGGCACAGAACGATGACAACATCCTGCCTGTGGCCTCCGGCTCCAAGCTGAACGTCTTTGGCTGGGCCTCCACCAGCCCCTGCTACGGCGGCACCGGCTCCGGCGCACTGAACGACGCCTATCCCGTCACCGACCTGCTGACCGGTCTGCACGATGCGGGCATCGAGACCAACGACGAGCTGAGCAAGTTCTACACCGACTACTGCGCTACCCGTCCCAGCGTCGGCATGGCACAGCAGGACTGGACCCTGCCTGAGCCGAACGTCAGCCTGTACACCGACGAGATGATGGCAAACGCCAAGGAATACTCTGACACCGCCATGGTGGTCATCACCCGCGTCGGCGGCGAGGGCGCAGACCTTCCCACCGATATGGCTGCTGTCGTGGACGGCAGCTGGGTCCGCCGTGTGGCAGACTACCGCGGCTCTCAGCGCGGCGCTGGCTATTACAACGGCTCTTATGACGACAGCCTGAACGAGGGCAACGACTGGGATGCGGGCGACCACTTCCTGCAGCTGTCCAACCGCGAGGAAGAGCTGATCGATCTGGTCACTTCCAACTTCGACAACGTCATCGTCGTCTACAACGGCGCAAACGCATTCGAGATGGGCTGGGTCAAGGATTACCCCCAGATCAAGGGCGTTCTGCTCTGCCCCGGCACCGGCCAGTCCGGCTTTGAGGGCTTTGGCCGCGTGGTCGCCGGTGAGGTCAACCCCTCCGGCCGCACCGCAGATACCTATGTCACCGACCTGACCGCTTCTCCGTGGTGGAACAACTTCGGCGACTTCAAGTACACCAACGCTTCCGAGTTCAACTCCAATGCAAGTATGTTCGACCCCGAGGGCACCACTCCCTCCTTCGTCAACTACGTCGAGGGCATCTACGTCGGCTACAAGTTCTATGAGACGGCTGCCGATGAGGGCCTTATCGACTACGACAAGGAAGTGGTCTATCCCTTCGGCTACGGCCTGAGCTACACCACCTTCACCCAGAAGATGAGCGACATCACCAACGATGGCGCAGACCTGAAGTTCTCCGTCACCGTCACCAACACCGGCTCTGTCGCCGGCAAGGATGTTGTCGAGATCTACAGTGATCCTCCGTATACCAACGGCGGCATCGAGAAGGCCTCCGCAAACCTGCTGGACTTCGCCAAGACCGACGAGCTGGCTCCCGGCGAGAGCGAGACCATCGACTTCACCATCCCGGTGGAAGAGCTGGCTTCCTACGATTACCAGAACAACGGCTGCTATGTGCTGGAGGCTGGCGATTACGTCATCAGCACCAACGCAGACTCCCACACCGCTCTGGATTCCAAGACCTGCACCTTCGCTTCGGACATCGTCTATAACGAGTCCAACAAGCGCGGGAGCGATGAGGTCGTGGCCACCAACCAGTTCGATTTCGCTGAGGGCGAGATCACCTATCTGTCCCGTGCAGACGGCTTCGCAAACTACGATGAAGCCACTGCCGCTCCTGCCACCTACGAGATGAGCGACGAGGTCAAGGCTGGCTTCGAGAACTGCTTCACCTACACCGAGTCCGGCTACGAGAAGGACGAGGACCCCAACGCAGAGGACATTACCACCGGCGCAAAGAACGGCCTCAAGCTGGCTGACCTGCGCGGCGTGGATTACAACGACTCCAAGTGGGATGACCTGCTGGATGAGATGAGCATCGACGACCTGCAGCAGACCATCGGCTTCGGCGGCTATCAGACCGCAGCGGTGGACAGCGTCGGCAAGGTGCGCACCAATGACTGCGATGGCCCCGCCTCCATCAACAACAACTTCACCGGCGTCGGCTCGGTCGGCTTCCCGGCTGCTACCCTCATCGGCATGACCTGGAGCAAGGATCTGGCCCATGACTTCGGCGACAGCATCGGCAAGATGGCCAACGAGATGAACACCTCCGGCTGGTACGGCCCGGCCATGAACATCCACCGCACCGCATTCTCCGGCCGCAACTTCGAGTATTACTCGGAAGACGGCGTCCTGTCCGGCGCAATGGCCGCAAGTGCCATCGCAGGTGCACAGGAGCACGGCGTCTACGCTTACATGAAGCACTTTGCCCTGAACGATCAGGAGGGCAACCGCAACTGCATGGCGGCCACCTGGTCCAACGAGCAGGCCATCCGTGAGGTCTACCTCAAGCCCTTCGAAATGTCGGTCAAGGATGCAGACTGCCACGCAGTCATGTCCTCCTTCAACTACATCGGCAATCGCTGGGCCGGCGGCTGCTCTGAGCTGCTGCAGAACGTCCTGCGCGGCGAGTGGGGCTTCCTCGGCTTCGTCGAGACCGACTACTTCGGCGTCTACGGCTACATGACCGCCGATCAGGCTGTCCGCAACGGCGGCGACCTGATGCTCTGCACCACGGGCAACGATTACAACAACGTGACCGTTCTGACCAACAGCAGCAAGCAGGCCATGCGCACCGCTGCCAAGAACATCCTCTACACCGTGGTCAACAGCCGCGCTTACGATGAGGAGAACCTGAACCCCGGTATGGCAAAGTGGAAGATCGTCCTGATCGGTGCAGACGTCGTCGCCGCACTGCTCATCGTGGGTCTGGAGTACACCGCCATCAAGAACTACAAAAAGCGCAAGGAAGAGGAAGAAGTCTAAGACGTAAGCACTCTCCGTGCAGCACCTGAACAAAACCGATGGCAAAGGCCCGCTGCAGCGAACAGCGGGCCTTTGCCCCGCTCAGGGATCAATGAGGAAAATGCGATGAAGCACACTGACATCATCCGGAAACTGAATCTAGAACAGAAATGTGCCCTGCTCTCGGGCGAGACGGTCTTCACCACCCGTGCCCTGCCCGGCAAGGGCATCCCGTCCATTACCCTGTCGGACGGCCCCAACGGCGTCCGCAAGCAGGCGGGGGCGGCCGACCATCTGGGCCTGAACCCCAGCGTCCCGGCCACCTGCTTCCCGACCTCCTCCGCCACGGCGTGCAGCTGGGACGAGGCCCTCGGCGAGGCCGTGGGCGAGGCACTGGGCGAGGAAGCCGCCGCACAGGAGGTGGCTGTCCTCCTTGGCCCCGGCCTGAACATCCAGCGCAGCCCCCTCTGCGGCCGTGACTTCGAGTATTTTTCGGAGGACCCCATCCTTGCGGGTAAAATGGCTGCGGCCTATGTGCGGGGCATCCAGAAAAAAGGCATCGCGGCCTGCCCCAAGCACTTCGCGGTCAACAGTCAGGAGCTGCGCCGGATGGCCTCCGACTCGGTGGTGGACGAGCGCACCCTGCGGGAGCTGTACCTGACCGGCTTCGAGATCGTGGTCAAGGAGGCCCGGCCCAAGACCATCATGACCTCCTACAACCTCATCAACGGCACCTACGCCAACGAGAACGCCCATCTCCTGAAGGACATCCTGCGGAAGGATTGGGGCTTCGACGGGGCGGTCGTCACCGACTGGGGCGGTTCCAACGACCACGCCCTCGGCGTGAAGAACGGCTCCACCCTCGAGATGCCCTGCCCCGGCGGCGACTCCATCCGGGAGCTGATGAAGGCCGTGAAGGACGGCAAAGTCACCGAGGCCGACCTCGACGCCCGCCTCGACGAGCTGCTGGAGCTGGTGCTCTCCACCCACGCGGCAGTGGAGAAAGCTCCCCGCACCTTTGATGCGGCTGCCCACCACGCACTGGCCCGCCGCGCCGCCGCCGAGAGCATCGTCCTGCTCAAGAACGAGGACGGCATCCTGCCCCTGAAGGCGGGCGAAAAGCTGGCCGTCATCGGCGACTTTGCCCAGACGCCCCGCTATCAGGGCGCAGGCTCCAGCGCCGTCAATGCGCTTCAGGTAGATGCTCTGCTGGACTGCATCAAAGCCGACGACAGCGGCATCGCCTTTGTGGGCTACGCCTCCGGCTTCGACCGTCAGGGAGCCGCAGACCCCAAAAAGCAGGAGGAGGCCGTCTCCCTCGCAAAGCAGGCCGACACCGTCCTGCTCTGCCTCGGCCTCGATGAGCTGCGGGAGAGCGAGGGTCTTGACCGCGCCGATATGGCGCTGGCCGAGAACCAGCAGCAGCTTCTGGACGCAGTGGCCGCCGTCAACCCGAATGTCGTCGTCCTGCTGAGCGCCGGTGCGCCGGTGGAGACCCCGTGGGTGGGCCGGTGCAAGGCGCTGGTCTACGGCGCGCTGGGCGGACAGGCGGGTGCCGGTGCGGCAGCGGACATCCTCACCGGGAAGCTCTGCCCCTGCGGCAAGCTGTCCCAGACGTGGGCAAAGGCCTACGACGACACCCCCGCCAAGGCAAACTTCGGCGGCGAGGGCCGGAACGTGGAGTACCGCGAGGGCCTGTATGTGGGCTACCGCTACTATCAGACCGCCGGTGTGAAGCCTGCCTTCCCCTTCGGCTACGGCCTGAGCTACACCACCTTCGAATACAGCGGCCTCAAGGCCGACGAAACGGGCGTGACCCTCACCGTCACCAACACCGGCAGCGCCGCCGGTGCCGAGATCGTCCAGCTCTACGTCGCAAAGCCGGATGCGAAGGTCTTCCGCCCCGAGCAGGAGCTGAAGGGCTTTGCAAAGGTCTCTCTCGCCCCCGGCGAGAGCAAGACCGTGGCCATCGCGCTGGACGATAAGGCGTTCCGCTACTGGAACGTCAAGACCAACGCATGGGAGGTCGAGGGCGGCAGCTACCAGCTCCGGGTGGGCGCGTCCAGCGTGGACATCCGCCTGACGGCAGACATCACCGTCAAGGGCACCAATGCCCCCGACCCCTATGCGGGCCTGAGCCTGACCCACTACGTCTCCGGTCAGATCACCTATGTGACCGACGCCGAGTTCGAGGCCCTGCTGGGCCATCCTATCCCGGAGGACGTCGTCCGCATCGACCGGAACATGACGCTGGGCGAGATGGATCATGGCCGCAGCCCGCTGGGCTGGCTGGCCCAGAAGGTGCTGCGCAGCCGTCTCGACGCCAGCTTTGCAAAGGGCAAGCCCGACCTGAACACCGTCTTCCAGTACAATATGCCCCTCCGCGCGCTGGCCAAGATGACCAACGGCATGGTCAGCATGGGGATGGTGGACGGCCTCGTCTGGGAGCTGAAGGGCTTCTGGCTGGTGGGCATCGTCCGGGTCATCTACGAATTTATCAAGAACGCCATCCTGAACGCCCAGCTGGAAAAGCGGCTGCGTCAGGGCTGAGAAGGAGGAACGACCGTGAATTTCTGGAATACTTTTGCCCAGAAGCATCCGGCTGCGGCCAAATGGGTGCGGGAGGGCGGACTGTTCGTTATCGTGTCCAACCTCATCACCGTGTTCAAGTACCTGCTGCTGCAATTTCTGCCCAAAGCGTTTGCCGGTCTGCCGGTGGTGGATTTTGGCTGGCCGGGCATCGACATCACCCTCTTCGGGGAGACCTTCAAGTGGAACATCCTCGGCTACGATGCGGCCCACGGCGGCCTGCCCTACTTCTGCGCCTACATGGTGGCCATGATCATCGGCGAGTGCATCAACTTCCCCATCCAGCGCAGCCTCGTCTTCCGCAGCAAGGGAAATCTGACAAAACAGATCGGCTGGTACCTGCTGGCCTTCTGTCTCATCACCTGCATCGTCAACTCCATCAACTGCATCTGGGTGGCGGTGGCCGGTCTGCTGGTGCCCGACTTCATCTACAACATCGGCACCACCGTGCTCAACGGCGGCATCTCGATGGTGATCTTCTTCTTCGTGAACAAGATCATCTTCCCCGAGGGCGAGGCCGCAAAATAAACTGACATCTTCTCTATTTTCATCATTTTCTTCATCCAAACCAACAGGCCGTCCCCTGAAAAGGGGGCGGCCTGTTGGCATATTGAGCGATTTTGGACGCTGGAAAGGACGAATTTTCGGTCATAGGGGAAGAATCTGTCGGAGAGGGTTGCACTTTGCTGCTTTAGTGTGGTAAAATCGTGCCATGCTTTTATAGAGAAAGCAGCAAAGGGGGAAATGTATATGAGTGAGATCTGTATCATCGTCACCATCATCGTCTATCTTGCGGCCATGCTGCTGGTGGGCTTCGCCTACAGCAAGACCAACAACGACAGCGCCGACTTCTACCTCGGCGGGCGGAAGATGGGCCCGCTGGTCACGGCTATGAGCGCCGAGGCCAGCGATATGTCCAGCTGGCTTCTGATGGGTATGCCGGGTCTGGCCTACCTGAGCGGCATCGCCTCGCCGGGCTGGACGGCCATCGGCCTTGCGCTGGGCACATGGCTCAACTGGCTCATCGTGGCCCGGCGTCTGCGCCGCTACTCGGCCAACCTCGACGCCATCACCGTGCCGCAGTTCTTGTCGCTCCGCTTCCATGACCAGCGCAACCTGCTGAACGCTCTTGGCGCGGTCATCATCATCGTCTTTTTCGTGCCCTACACGGCTTCGGGCTTTGCGGCCTGCGGCAAGCTGTTCCACAGCCTTTTCGGGGTGGACTACATGGCCGCCATGCTGGTGTCGGCCCTCGTCATCGTGGGCTATACCATTCTGGGCGGCTTCCGGGCCGTCACCACCACCGACCTCATCCAGTCGGTGGTCATGTCGCTGGCCCTCGTGGCGGTTCTGGGCTATGGCATCGTCGTGGCCGGAGGCTGGGGCGCTGTGGTGGAGAACGCCCAGAGCCTTTCCGGCTACCTGACCATGACGGCCAGCCACGACGCCGTGACCGGCGGGGCGACGTCCTACAGCCTGCTGGACATCGTTTCCACGATGGCGTGGGGCCTCGGCTACTTTGGAATGCCCCATATCCTGCTCCGCTTCATGGCCATCGAGGACGAGAAGAAGCTGGTGCTCAGCCGCCGCATTGCGACCGTCTGGGTGGTCATCGCCATGGCAGCATCCATCCTCATCGGCATGGTGGGCCTCGGCATGACCAAGGCCGGTGCGCTGGAATTCCTCAGCGGCTCCACCAGTGAGACCCTCATCGTCCGCGTCGCCAGCCTCATCAGCCAGCACGGCGTACTGGCGGCCATTCTGGCCGGACTCATCCTTGCAGGCATCCTCGCGGCCACCATGTCCACGGCGGACAGCCAGATGCTGGCCGCTGCATCCAGCGTGTCCCAGAACATCCTGCAGGAGTTCGCCCACCTCAAGCTGAGCGAGAAGCAGAGCCTCTTCGCCGCCCGCCTGACCATCGTCTGCGTCAGCGTGGTGGGCGTGGTGCTGGCCCGCGACCCCAACTCCAGCGTCTTCGGCATCGTCAGCTTCGCGTGGGCCGGATTCGGCGGCGCCTTCGGCGCGGTCGTCCTCTGCGCTCTGTTCTGGAAGCGCTGCAACTGGCAGGGCGCGCTGGCCGGTATGCTCTCCGGCGGCCTGATGGTCTTCGTCTGGAAGTACCTCGTCAGCCCGCTGGGCGGCGTCTTTGGCATCTATGAGCTGCTGCCCGCCTTCCTCGTCTCGCTGGCTGTCTGTATGGTGGTCAGCCTTGTGACCCCGGCCCCGGAGGCCGACATCCTCGCCGAGTTCGACGCGGCAAAATAACCAATAAAACAAGAGGAGGGCCTGTGCTGAAACCCGGCACAGGCCCTCCTTTTATGCTCGTGTGACGCTTCCGTGCTCCACCCGGTATACCTTGTCAAACTGATTCATGAACGCCCCCGAGACGTCGTGGGTGATGGCCACCACCATGCAGGGGAGGGCGAGCAGATTTTCCATGACCTGTCCGCTGGTGTCGGGGTCGAGGCTGGCGGTGATCTCGTCGGCGATGATGAGGTCGTACCGGCGAAGCGCCAGCCGTGCAATGCCGATGCGCTGGCGCTGCCCGCCCGAGAGATTCTTGCCGTTCTCGCTGATGAGGGTATCGAGGCCGTCGGGCAGGGTGCTCACCCAGTCGGTGAGGCCCGCCATCCCGATGGCGTGGGAAAGCTGAGCCTCGGGGAAGTCCGCGCCGAGGCAGATGTTGCTGCGGAGGGTGTCATTGAAGAGATAGGTTGTCTGGGCAATGTAGCCTACCCGCTGGTAGAGGCTCTGACGGTCGATGTCCCGCAGCTGCTGGCCGTTGAAGAGGATGCTGCCGGTATAGTCTGGGTAGTACTGGAACAGCAGCTTTGCCAGTGTAGACTTGCCGCAGCCGCTTTCGCCCACGAGGACGGCTTTTTCCTGCCCGGAGACCGTCAGCCGGACGCCGCGCAGCACCGGTGCAGCGGCTCCGGGGTAGGCAAAGCCGGTGTCCTTGCACTCGATGCGCTCAAGCTTGCCGATGGCCCGGCCCGCAGAGACTTTTTCCGGGCCGGACATGGCTGCTTCCAGCCGCTGACGGATGCCCTTCGAGGACTTGACCTTGGCCCAGCACTGGGCGATTTGATTACAGGGCGTGATGACGAAGTTCGCCATGCTGGCGGCGGTGGAGACGGTGCCCATCGTCAGCCGCCCGTCGAAAGCGAGAAAAAGGCCCACCAGCATGACGATGGGGAAGATGAGGTTGCTGATGAGAGAGGTGTTGACCACCATGGCGTTGAGGCTCTGCTGGTAGGCCTGCTCGCTGTCGCGGGCCTGCCGGGCAGCATCCCGGTGGCGGGCGGCATAGGCGTCCTCCCGCAGAAAGCCCCGGATGACCTCGAACCCGCCCAGAAGCTCCTTGAGCTGCTGGGTGTAGCCCGCCATCTGGAGCGAAAAAGCGTCTCGGGAGGCTTTGAGCTGCTCATTCATCTTCCGGGGCAGGACCAGCGGCGGCACGGTCACAAGCAGGATGGCCGCCAGCATCACCGGGCTGATGTAAAGATACATCCCCAGCGCACAGAACATGATGCCGCCCCAGAACGCGATGTTGAAGAGGGACATATAATAGTCGTCGTAGAGAGTACGCAGGTCGGTGGTCAGCAGGGAGAGATAGGCTGCATCGCCCTCCCGCTGATATTGGGACACCGGGCGGCGCAGCACCCGCTCCATGACCTGCCCCCGTACCTGCTCCACTGCGCCGCAGGCGAGTTTTGTAAAGGAGCGGCGGCTCAGCCGTTCGAAAAACCAGCTGGTAAAGGTGATGAGGAACACCAGCCCCATATAGCCCAGCGCCTCCTGCTTGCTCTTAGAGTCGATGAGCCACTTGAGCTGGAAGTTTTTCAGCGGCGCGAAAAAGGATACCGCCGCCGTAAAGAGCGCGAAGACGATGAGCTTTGCCCAGTGGTGCTTGAAGTAGTCGTTGACCGTTGCTTTTTTCATATGCAATATCCCCTTCTGTGCTTCCTGCCGCAGGGCAGAAGCTGGGTTCAGTATAACAGATTTCCGAAAAAAAAAATAGGATCGGTCATTTTTTGGAGAAGAGAGATGCTTGACAAAAAGGGGAGATGCCACTATACTAAAAATAAGGAAAAGGCACTGCCTGCAAAATGGTCAGCTCCTTACCGGCATCTAGTTGAAAAAGATTGACCGATCCGTTGGGGAACAGAGGCGGTCAATCTTTTTTGCTTTTGGAATAATGTTTCGCTCGAGGTCTGTCCCGAAAGACATCCCGTGAGATCATTCACATCGCATTAGAGTACCATAAAACGAGATGAATTACAAGAAAAACCCATCCGACTTCCTTTTTGCGGGAAATCGGATGGGTTTTGATTTTATGGCCTTATGTAAGAGGCACTGTCAGCTTACAGCTGGGGGCCGGCAGAGACCAGAGCCTTGCCGTGCTCGTTGCCCTCGTACTTTGCGAAGTTCTTGATGAAGCGGCCAGCCAGATCCTTGGCCTTCTCTTCCCACTGAGCGGCATCTGCGTAGGTGTCGCGGGGGTCGAGGATGGCGGGGTCAACACCGGGCAGAGCGGTGGGGACCTCAAAGTCGAAGTAGGGGATCTTCTTGGTGGGAGCCTCGTTGATGGCACCGC
>OHRL01000464.1_pt1 | contig 31583 bp, 29 predicted proteins | sample 1578331 | NCBI WGS metagenome assembly OHRL01 (sample SAMEA3879608, study PRJEB24766) | human gut metagenome | biome: human-associated habitat; feature: feces | place: USA | collected 1985/1987
CAAGGCCTCCCCTCGATAGGGGAGGTGGCACGGCGTCAGCCGTGACGGAGAGGTTGACACATCTAATAAACGAGGCAAATCTATGATACAGGGAACTATTATCCGCGTAGCCGGCCCTGTGGTGGACGTCCAGTTCGCCGCAGGCCGACTGCCTGCCCTGCAGGAAGCGCTGACCGTGACCGCAGAGGGCACTGAGCGCACGATGGAGGTGGCGCAGCACGTCAACGAATCGACGGTGCGCTGCATCATGCTCTCGGCCAGCGAAGGTCTGGGCAAGGGCATGGTGGTCACTGCCACCGGCCACGGCCTGACTGCCCCGGTGGGCGAGGCCACGCTGGGCCGTATGTTCGACCCGCTGGGCCGCCCCATCGACGGCAAGGGTTCGGTGGACGAGGTGCCCCACTGGCCCATCCACCGCAAGGCCCCCAGCTTTGCAGAGCAGAAGCCCGCTACTGAAATTCTGGAGACCGGCATCAAGGTCATCGACCTGCTGGCTCCCTACGCCAAGGGCGGCAAGATCGGTCTGTTCGGCGGTGCAGGCGTCGGCAAGACCGTCCTGATCCAGGAGCTGATCCATAATGTGGCCACCGAGCACGGCGGCTACTCCATCTTCACCGGCGTAGGCGAGCGCTCCCGCGAGGGCTGCGACCTGTGGGGCGAAATGAACGCCTCCGGCGTGCTGGACAAGACCGCACTGGTCTTTGGCCAGATGAACGAGCCCCCGGGAGCCCGTATGCGCGTGGCCGAGACCGGCCTGACCATGGCAGAGTACTTCCGTGAGGAAACCCACAAGGACGTGCTGCTGTTCATTGATAACATCTTCCGTTTCGTGCAGGCCGGCAGTGAGGTCTCTGCCCTGATGGGCCGTATGCCCTCTGCCGTGGGCTACCAGCCCACGCTGGCCAACGAGCTGGGCGCTCTGCAGGAGCGCATCACCTCCACCAAGGACGGCTCCATCACCTCGGTGCAGGCCGTCTATGTGCCTGCCGATGACCTGACCGACCCCGCCCCTGCCACCACCTTTGCCCATCTGGACGCCACCACTGTGCTGTCCCGTAAGATCGTGGAGCAGGGCATCTACCCGGCTGTGGACCCGCTGGCTTCCACCTCCCGCATTCTGGAAGCAGACATCGTGGGCGAGGAGCACTACCGCGTGGCCCGCAAGGTGCAGTCCATTCTGCAGCGCTATCAGGAGCTGCAGGACATCATTGCCATTCTGGGCATGGACGAGCTGGACGAAAACGACAAGCTGACCGTCATGCGCGCCCGCAAGCTGCAGAAATTCCTGTCCCAGCCCTTTGCTGTGGCCGAGAACTTTACCGGCCTCAAGGGCAAGTATGTGCCCCTGAAGGACACCGTGCGCAGCTTTGCCGCCATTGTGGACGGCAAGGCCGACGACCTGCCGGAGTGGGCATTCTTCAACGTAGGTACGCTGGAAGAAGCACGCGAAAAGGCAGAAAAGAAGCTGGCTGAGGAAAAGGGCGGTGCTGTCTGATGAACAAGTTCATGCTGAGCATCACAGCGTCCAGCGGCGAGTTCTATCAGGGGGACTGCGAGGATCTGACCCTGCCCATCAGCGATGGCATCTACGGCGTACAGGCCGGGCATAACCCGGTGCTGGTGGCGCTGCACATGGGCATCCTCCACTTTGTGGTGGACGGCAAAGCCCGGGATGTGCTGGTGGGTGACGGCATTGCCGAGGTGACCCCCGCCTATGTGATGGTGCTGGTGGACAGCGCCGAGAACCCGGAGGACATCGACAAGAATCGTGCCGAAGCCGCCCGCATCCGCGCCGAGGAACGCTTGCAGCATAAGCAGAGTATGCACGAGTATTACCAGAGCAAGATCGCACTGGATCGTGCCATGCAGCGTTTGCAGACCGCTGCAAAGTATAAGCGCTAAGGCAGCATCCCTTTTACCTTATAGGATAGGAAAAAATCCCCCGTTTGCCCGTGGCAGCAGTGCCCGGGCAGGCGGGGATTTTTTTGTTGGAAGCACTTGACAGCTTATTTTTAAAGTGATATTATTTTGATATCAGAAAGAAATACTTCCGACCCTGATAAGGAGGGACTTGTTATGGAAGAGAAAATTTTGAATACCCGCAAAAACGGCATGGCTATGCTGCTGCTCACCCTGCTGGGCTATGTGGCATCCATCGCCCTGTTCATTTACAGCATCACCCTGCTGAATGCAGACCGGATGCTTCTGGGCGTGCCGCTGCTGATCTTGTCCATTGCGTATTGGATTGCAGGCATTTTCCTGTTCTGTGGTCTCAAAGTGTTAAAGCCGCAGGAGGCGCTGGTACTCACCCTGTTTGGTGATTACATCGGCACGTTGAAGGGACAGGGCTTTTACTGGGTAAACCCCTTCTGCACCGCCGTCAACCCCGCCGCCGGCACCCGCCTGAGCCAGAGCGGAGACGTGAACAGCAAGGAAAACAGCGTGGCTGCGCTGTTTGGCAATAACGGCCAGAATGCTCAGATGAGCGTCGAGTCCATGAGCAAGAAGATCTCGCTCAAGATGATGACCCTGAACAACTCCCGCCAGAAGATCAACGATTGTCTGGGCAACCCGGTGGAGATCGGCATTGCAGTCATCTGGCGCGTGACCGATACCGCCAAGGCTGTGTTCAATGTGGATAACTACAAGGAATATCTCTCCCTGCAGTGCGACAGCGCCCTGCGCAACGTGGTGCGGGTGTACCCCTATGATGTTTCTCCCAACGTGGACACCACCGGCGACGGCGTAGCCGATGAGGGCAGCCTGCGCGGCTCCTCTGAGGTGGTGGCTGCCCGCATCCGGGACGAGATCCAGAAGAACGTGTCCGAGGCCGGCATCGAGGTAGTGGAGGCCCGCATTACCTATCTGGCCTATGCGCCGGAAATCGCAGCGGTCATGCTGCAGCGCCAGCAGGCCAGTGCCATCATTGACGCCCGCAAGATGATCGTGGACGGCGCTGTGGGCATGGTGGAAATGGCGCTGGATCGTCTGAACGAGAACAAGGTAGTGGAGCTGGACGATGAACGCAAGGCGGCAATGGTGTCCAATCTGCTGGTGGTGCTGTGCGGCAACCGGGATGCCCAGCCCATCGTGAACAGCGGCAGCCTGTACTGATGGCCGAGCCGAAAAAACAGGTGCCCCTGCGCCTGAACGCCAAGCTCTACGATGCCCTTGCCGCTTGGGCAGAGGATGACTTCCGCTCGGTGAACGGGCAGATCGAATATCTGCTTACCGAGTGCGTGCGTCAGCGCAAAAAGAACGGGAAATATGTCTCCGACCAGCTGGACGTCCCGCCGGAGCTGGATCTCCATTGAAGCACCCGTGACAAACGCAAATTATTAAAACAGGCTGCTGCACAAGACCGGTGCAGCGGCCTTTTGTTTGTTATGAGAAAGCTGCGCTTTCCAAGGAGCAGAGAGGACAAACGAAAAGAGAATTGATATACCAATTTGTTGCATAATGCTCCGGTATTTCGTCGAAAAAGCAATCGATGAACTGGAATTTTGGCGAAAACGCTTCTTTTTTGGATTTTTCCAGAAAATAACTTGCCTAAAAGTTTGCGGCGTGCTAAACTAACAGCGGGGAAATGCTTTACGTAAGCAGACAGGGGGTGAAGCTATGAAAATACTGGTCGTGGATGACGGTCAGCTTGCGATCAATTCGCTGATCCGCATCCTGTGCCGGGTCGCGCCGGACTGTGACTATATCAGTGCCATGACGACCGACGATGCTTTGACGTGGATGCGGCAGGGCCCGATGGATGCAGCCTTTCTGAACTTGGAAATGCCGGGGATGAACGGCCTTGCCCTTGCCCGTATGATCCAGAAGCTGCAACCCCGCTGCAACCTCATTGTGGTCACCGAGCACCCGGAGTATGCGCTGGAAGCATTGCAGATCTTTGTCAGCGGCTTTCTGCTCAAGCCCGCCAACGAGTCCGATGTGCGCAATGTGCTGGAAAATCTGCGCTACCCGCCGGAAACGGCGCCTGTGGGCATCAAGATCCAGTGCTTCGGCAACTTCGAGATCTTTGTGGGCGGACGTCCGCTCTCCTTCAAGCGCAGCAAGAGCAAGGAGCTGCTGGCTTACCTTGTGGACCGCAACGGTGCCACCTGCACCAACGGCGAGATGCTGGCTGTCCTGTGGGAGGATAAGCCCGATACCGCTTCGCTGCACAGCCACCTGCGCAATTTGATCTTCGACCTCAGCCATACGCTGGAGGATGCAGGGGTCAACGGGCTGCTGGTACGCGGCCGCAGCACATTGGCGCTGGATACCAGCAAGGTGGACTGCGATTATTATAATTTCCTGCGGGGAGACCGCTCGGCGTTCAATTCCTACCGTGGCGAGTATATGACCCAGTATTCCTGGGCAGAGGTCACCCGTTCGGCGCTGCGCCAGCAGGCCGCAGCTACGCCCAAAAGCGGGTCTATCCCAAGCTATTACGTCCCGCCCACGGGCTTTTAAAACTGCATAAAACACCAAAGGCTGCTGTGCATTGTTGCGCAGCAGCCTTTTTTGACTGACTTTATAACTTGCAGGCCGGGAAAATATGCGTCTCTTTCTGTGAAAATGGGATAATGGAACGCCCGCAGGCGTTCCGTCATCCCGAAATAAATTTTTCAAAACCTTTCCAGCTCCAGCAGATATTCCTTGATATCCAGCCCCTCGGCGTAGCCGGTCAGGCTGCCATCTGCGCCAATGACCCGGTGGCAGGGCACCACGATGCACAGCGGGTTGCGGTGGCAGGCGCTGCCCACGGCGCGGCTTGCCTTGGGGTTGCCCAGCGCCGCCGCCAGCTGACCGTAGGTGCGTACCTCCCCGTAGGGGATCTTGCGCAGCTGCGCCCATACCGTCTGCTGAAAGGCCGTGCCCTTTGCTGCCAGCGGCAGGTCGAACTCCCGGCGCACCCCGGCAAAATATTCGTTCAGCTGCTCCTCAGCTTCTTGTAACAGGGGCGTTTCCACCACCCTGCGGGGCAGCGGTTCCAGCTCCGGCGCACCGTCCGGGCAGAAATGTACCCCGCACAGCGCGTCGTTCTCCTCCTCCAAGCAGATGGCTCCAAGGATGCTGTTGATGTACCAGACGTTCAAAACCGGCCTCTTCCTTTCCTGCAAGAATGTGCTATACTGGTACTATCTTAACACAAAAGCTTCCGTGAGGAAAGGGGCGTTTCAACTATGGTCAAGGCACTGGAAGACATCATTGCAAAAAGCAGCAGCATTGTCTTTTTCGGCGGCGCGGGTGTTTCTACAGAAAGCGGCATCCCGGATTTCCGCAGCGTGGACGGGCTGTACCACCAGAAATACGACTACCCGCCCGAAACCATCCTCAGCCATACCTTCTGGGAGGAAAACCCGGAGGAGTTCTACCGTTTTTACCGCGATAAGCTGATCGTAAAGGGTGCAAAGCCCAATGCCGCCCATCTGCGGCTGGCAAAGCTGGAGCAGCAGGGCAGGCTGCGGGCGGTGGTCACCCAGAACATCGACGGTCTGCATCAGGCCGCAGGCAGCAAAACCGTGTACGAACTGCACGGCAGCACTCTGCGCAACTACTGCACCCGCTGCGGTAAGTTCTATGATGTGGATTTTATCGCAAACAGCACCGGCGTGCCCCGCTGCACCGAGTGCGGCGGCATCGTAAAGCCGGACGTGGTGCTCTACGAGGAGGGCTTGGACGAGGAGGTGCTGTCCGGCGCGGTGGATGCCATCCGCCATGCCGATACCCTTATCATCGGCGGTACCAGTCTGGTGGTGTATCCCGCCGCCGGGCTTATCCGGTACTTCCGGGGCGATAACCTGGTGGTCATCAATATGCAGCCCACCGGAGCCGATGCCTCTGCCGACCTGTGCATTGCAAAGCCCATCGGGCAGGTGCTGAGCGAGGACATCTCGCTGGACTGATTTTTGCGCTTCAGGCGCGCTGTTTCGCGCCGGTTTGCACGCAGTTTTCCGTATGCTGATGGAAAGAACAACAGAACGGAGGAACTGCAAATGATCCAGGTATGCGACCCGCCGCGTCAGCGGCAGGTGCGGCGGCTTTCCGCCGAAGAATTTTTTACATTGGTGCGCTGCGGCGGGGCGGGGTTTTACCGTCCCTGCTCCGAGGTGCTACGGATGCTGACCGCAGGCGAGGCGTGGGGCACAGCCGGGGCGGCGCTGCTGGTGCTGCCCCTCACCGCCGATACCGCCGCCGCAGCGGCACTGCGCAGCTGGCTGGGACGCAGGCAGCTGGAGGGCGGCTGTCTGCTTACCCCGCCGGTGTGTACCGGCACGGAGCTGCCCGCCCGGCTGGTGGAAATTGCCGCAGCCCGGGCAGACCGGCTGCGCCGCAAGGGCACGGCATGGGCGGTGGTGGAGTGCACCGAAACGGCGGCAGCGCTGTTGCCGCTGTATTTCCGGCAGGGCTTCGGGCTGCGGGCGCTGCGCCCGCTGGAAAGCCTTGCGCCCTGTTTTTTGCTGCGCACCGGCTGCGTGCCCGCCCGTACCGCACCGGTGTGGGTGCCGCTGGAAGATAGGGTACAGCTGGCATTGCTGCTGGCAAAAGGCTATGCCGCGCTGGACAGCCGCCCCTACGGCGGCAGCCTTGCGCTGGCGCTTTATCCGCTGAAAGAAACGGAATAACGTAAACCAGAGAGGGAATGAGAAAGCTATGAAGGCAGTGATCCTTGAAAGCTATGTGATGGAAGAAGGAGACTTGGACTGGTCCGGGGTAATGGCACTGGTGCCGGACACCACCAGCTATGTGCGCACCGACTACGCCGATATTGCGCCCCGCATCGGGGATGCAGAGCTAGTGCTCATCAACAAGTGCCGCATTGACGAGGCAGTATTGGCGCAGTGCCCGAACCTTAAATGGGTAGGCATCATCGCCACCGGCACGGATAATATCGACCTTGAAGCCTGCCGCCGTCATGGGGTGGCAGTGGCCAACGTGCCGGGGTATTCTACTTACAGCGTGGCGCAGATGACCTTCAGCCTGCTGCTGGCCATCTGCCAGTGTGCCCAGCGGTACGACCGGGCGGTAAAGGACGGGTACTGGCAGCTGGGCATCCCGGCAGAGTACGGTCTGCTGCCGCAGGTGGAGCTGCTGGGCAAGACCTTTGGCATCTACGGCTACGGCAGCATCGGCCGTCAGACCGCACGCATTGCAAAGGCCTTTGGCATGGAGGTGCTGGTGTGTACCCGCACGGTGCGCCCGGAGTACGCCGCCGATGGGGTGGAGTTCGTGGACTTTGACACCCTGCTTGCCCGCAGTGATGTGCTCAGCCTGCACTGTCCGGCCACCCCGGCGACCCGCGGGTTGGTCAGCCGGGAAGCCCTTGCAAAAATGAAGCCCGGCGCCATTCTGCTGAACACCGCCCGGGGCGCACTGGTGGACGAGGAAGCCGTAGCCGATGCACTGGAAAGCGGCAAGCTTGCCTTTTACGGCGCAGACGCCTTTGCCACTGAGCCGCTGCCGCCCCAAAGCCGCCTGCGCGGCCTGCCGGGCGCGGTGCTCACCCCGCATATCGCGTGGACCACCAAGGAAGCATTGCAGCGGCTGATGGACATCACCAACGGCAACCTGCGCAGCTTTCTGGCCGGGAAAGGCGAGAATATCGTCAACCCTTGATTTTGACAGGGCACTGTACTATACTCTTCCATGATTTCAGGCTCTCACGGCAAAGGAACTGCCGTAAAATAACGTATGCACAAGAGCATCCGGCAGCTTTGCCGCTGCTCTGAGGGAGGTAAAAATGAGCTACGCCATCGTATTCAGCAGCAAAACCGGCAACACCGCACTGCTGGCACAGACCCTGCGGGAGCAGCTGCCGCAGGCAGACTGCTGCTATTTCGGCGCACCGGACGCTGCCGCATTGGCAGCAGATACCCTGTATGTGGGCTTTTGGACGGACAAGGGCAAGGCGGACGCCGACACGCTGGATTTTTTGAAGCAGCTACGCGGCAAGCGGGTATTCCTGTTTGGCACCGCAGGCTTTGGCGGCAGTGCGCCCTACTTTGAAAAGATCCTTGCCGCCACCCGGCAGGCGCTGGACGGCAGCAATACCGTCATTGGCAGTTTTATGTGTCAGGGCAAAATGCCGGTGTCCGTCCGGCAGCGGTACGAGGCTATGAAGGCAAAGCCTTTACACATCCCCAATCTGGACACCCTGATCGAAAACTTCGATAAGGCGCTCTCCCACCCGGATGCCGCAGATCTCGAGCAGCTGAAACAGGCTGTAAAGTGAGTAAAAAAGAGCGACCGCACATGGTTTTGTGCGGCCGCTTTTTCTGTATGGGACAAACGCTAGTCGATGGTGGTTTTGGTGCGCCCGATGCCGATGACGGCGGTGGAAATCTTTTTCCAGCTGTCGCAGCCGCATACGCCGTCCACCCGCAGGCTGGTGCGCTTCTGATAACCGCGCAGCGCCTGCTCGGTGCGGGCACCAAAGATGCCGTCGATGCGGCTGCCGGTCTGGTAACCAAGAGTGGAAAGCGCGTCCTGCAAAACCATGACATAGCAGCCCCGGCTGCCCCGGCGCAGGGTGGGGTAACCGGCGGTGGTGCCGCTGCAGGCCGGGGTGCCGTAGCGGCGGTCAAAGTGCACCCATGTGGGGGTCTGGCTCAGCGGCTCCACATAGCCCCACGCGCCGGTAGCGCGGGCGGCGTTGTAAATTGCGGTGCGCTGGCGCTGGTCAAGGCTTTGCCCCACATCGAACGCTACCCCCGCGTAGTGCTGGCTGCGGGTGCCGTGACCGCCCTCCCAGATGCGGCGGAAGGCGTACCCCACCGGGATGCCCCTGCCGTATTTGCGGCGGGTCAGGTTCCACGCTTCCATGGCGGCAATGGTGGTCCACAGGGTAGGGCTGGACGATTTGCCCCGGAACTCCCGCAGCCGCAGGGTGGTCAGGGTGCTGTAAGGCATGGGGTCGTTCTCGTTCAGGTTTGCGTAGGTGTACACCTTGTTTTCGTAGGCGTCGTAGATCAAAAGGCGTGCCATCCCTCATTCCTCCTTCTCGCAGCCGCAGGGGTCGGTGCACTGGGCTTGCAAAGCGTGCCATGTTTCCCGGTACACGATGCCGTTTACCGGCTGCAGCCCCGCCTGCTGCTGGACAGCCCGCACGGCGGCAGCATCTGCCGCGCCAAAGCGGTTGTTATCGGCCACATAGTCCTCGCCGCAGGAAAGCTGTGCCCGGCGGTTGAGCCAGCGCTCCACCTGTCCTACCTCCTGCCCGGCGCTGCCCTCAGCGATAGCGCGCCCCGGGTAAGCGGTGCTGGGCGGGGTGTCCCGGTCGGGGTTCGGGGCATGGGCAGCCAGCTGCAAGCTCAGCGCTTCCACCGCCGTCCATGTGTCGGCATCGGCAATGCCGGTCTGCTCCAGCCCCAGCAGCTGCTGGGCGCTGCGGGTGGCGGCGGCAGTCTCATCGGTATAACGGTCGGCAAGGGGCGGGGCCTCCACGCTGGAAAAATAATAGGCGATGCGCTGTAAAAGCAGATTGTAGTACAGCACGGTCTCGCCGCTGCTGCCCACCGTCAGCGGGGTGCCGGGGTAGGGCAAACGCTTTAAGGTGACCACCGGGCCGGAGGAGCGCAGCTGGCTGGCGCGGCCATAGAGGGAGTTCCATGTGGTGCGCCCCACCACGCCGTCCACGGTAAGCCCCGCAAACCGCTGGTACGCCCGCACCGCCCGCTCGGTATCCGCGCCGAACTTTCCGTCAATGCTTACCGGCGGGATGCTGCTTTCGTAGGCGCTCATGAGGTAGAGGTAAAATTGCAGTTCCCGCACCGCTGTGCCGGTGGAGCCGGTGCGCAGCACGCCCGGGTACTCGCCGGGGCGCAGGGAAGAGGAGAGCAGCCGGTTGGCGATATCGTTGTACACCTCGTACAGCTTTTGCCATGTGGTTTGCCCCACCACGCCGTCTGCCGTCAGCCCGAAGTAGCGCTGGAACCGCCGCACCGCCGATGCCGTGCCCGCGCCGAATTTTCCGTCCACGGTCACGCTTTCAAGGCTTGTGTATACCGTGCGGGCGATCTTCAGCCAGAACTGCACCAGCCGCACATTCTGCCCGGCAGACCCCTCCCGCAGCGGCGTGCCGGGGTAGGCGTTGGGGGTGCCGTTGTCGGACTGGATGCTCAAAAACTCGTCGTACAGCTCCTTCCAAGTGGTCTGCCCCACTATGCCGTCTACGGTAAGGCCGTATTTGCGCTGGAAAGCACGCACCGCATTGGCGGTGGCAGTGCCGTATACGCCGTCCACCGTTACGGCGGGGATGGCGCTGTCGTACTGCGCCAGCGTGTTCAGCCAGAACTGTACCTGCTCCACCGCGCTGCCGGAAGCACCGGTGCTCAGCACCGTACCGTTCCATGTGCCGTTGGACAGGGTGCCGGTGGAAGTCTCGCCCTCGCTGGTCAGCTCGGCGAGATCTTTTACCGATACATAGATATAGCTGATCTTGTACCATGTCTGCCGCCCCACTACGCCGTCGGCGGTCAGGTTGAACTGCTTCTGGAACGCCCGCACCGTGGCGGCCATCCGGCTGCCGAATACGCCGTCCACCGTCAGTTTGCCAAGGAAGGGATAGTCCTTGGTAATGCGGTTCAGCTGCCGTTGCAGGGTGAACACCGCCGCGCCGCGGCTGCCCTGCCGCAGTGGTGTGCCGGGGTAGCTCTGCGGGATGGAGCGGATATTTTTGGTGCGCACGATCTCAATGCTGCTGCCGTAGTAGTAGCGTAAGATCTGCAATGCGCTGCGCCCGTTGTTGGCAAGCGCCACCGTGCCCCACTGCTTGAGCCCGGGACAGGTGACCGACTTGCCGTCGCAGTACTCGGAATAATAGGGGTTCACCGTGCCGCTTTTGCGCAGGTAGGTGTTGAAGATATCGTCTGTGATGCGCACCATCACCTCGAACACCGTGCGCCCATGGACGTAGTACTGGTCGTAGCTGGTGGAGTTGGTGATGTTGAAGGTATAGCCCTTGCTGGGGTACCACTCGGTGTAGATACGGTTCAGCGCCAGCGAGATCTGGCAGTGAATGTTTGCCCGCAGTGCCTGCTCCGGCCACGGGGAACACCATAAACCAACGGACGAAATAAATGCTGCATCGTGTATTTTGCGGCGTATAAAAAGCGGCTGCTGCACAAAATGCTGTGCAGCAGCCGCTTTTTTGGGGAGCTGATGAAACGCTTACGCTTCCGTCTCGGGCTCTTCCTCGGGCTTTGCTTCGGAATGCCGCCGACGGAACCAGTCGGCGGGGATGCCGCTCTGGGCAGGGGTAAGATCCGGCGCGGGGTGACCGTCCGGCAGGTGCGCACCGAAGGCAGGGACAAAGAAGAACTTGCGCACGATGAAGATCAGTGCGATCGCGCCAACGCTGAGCAGGTTCTCCACGGCGGAATCGTGCCCCACCACCAGATGGCGTGCAATGGCGTAAAGCAGCACCTCAAGGCTGCTGCCGGGGCTGTGCTTAGCCAGCATCTTGATGAACTCGATGCCGATCACAATATCCAGACTGCGCTCCAGAAAGGTGCGGATCTCTGCTTCGTTGCCATCGAACAGCAGGCCGGGCATCCAGCGGATGAGGGGCACAACGCTGAGCAGCAGACCGATCAGCACCAGCCCGGACAACAGCACCTCCAGCAGACTGGAAGCCTGAATAATGCGGTTGCGCAGGGAAGTGCGCCAGTGGCTTTCTACCGGGTGAGAGGGATGTTCCATAGTAAGACCTTCCTTTCGGCATTCTGCTGCATAAAGATCGACAAAATCCTGCCTTTATTGTAGCAGACGAGAGAAGGTCTGTCAATTTCAATCCACGATGGTGACGGTGGTCTGCGGGCCGACGGCCACATAGCCGGACTTTTTGATGCAGTCCTGCCCGGCGTCGGTGTCCAGCCAGTCGTACAGACGGCGCTCCGGGCTGTCGGCAGCAGCATCCGGGTGGATGACGGCGTAGAAATCGTTGCACAGGGGGTAGCTGCCGTCGGCAAGGGTATCGTTGCTGGGGGTCACACCGTCCACCGCCAGCAGACGCAGCCCGGGTTTGGAGTACATCTGGTCGATGTAATAATACACCGAGAAGCCGATGGCGTTGGCGCTGTTGTTGTAATCGGCAATGCTGTCCACCAGCTCACCCATGGCGGCGGGAGCCAGCTCAGAGGGCGGGGGCATCAGCTCACCGCCCTGAATGAGCAGTTTTTTGAACAGGGTCTGACTGCCGGAGTCCTCGCCGCGCTGGAAGGCTACAATCTCCTGATCTTTGCCGCCCACATCCTTCCAGTTGGTGATCTTTCCGGCGTAGATGTCCCGCAGCTGCTGCTGAGTAAGCGCCTGCACGGGGTTGTCCTCGTTGACGATGAACACCAGCGCGTCCACCCCGATGGGTTTCTGCTCCAGCTGCACATTGGCCTCTTGCAGCTCTTCCTTTACATAGTCCGGCGCTTCGTACACCACCAGCATCCGGGTGGTGGTGTCGTACAGGCCAAAGTTCTCCCATGCGTAGGCGGTGGTGCTTACCGTAATGCTGCTGCGGGCTTCTTCCAAGTCCATGCCGGTGGTATCGGCCAGCATCTGCGCCATCAGCGGGATGCAGGCGGTGCTGCCGTCCAGCGGGGGAAACTCCTCCACGGTCAAAAACGGCGCTGCCTGCTGCACAGTAGAGGAAGCAGCAGAGGATGCGGGCTGTTCTACCACAGAGGAAGCGGTGCTGCCGGAAGGAGCATCCGTGCCCTTGCAGGCGGTCAGTACCCCGGCGGCGGAGCAGGCAGCCAGCCCCAGAAGAAAACTGCGGCGGGAAATTTTAGTGTTTTTCATAAGAAAGCCCTCCTAACTCAATAGCCGTAACTCGGTTCATCGTCCGCAGTGGCAGACGAGAAAATACTCTGGCAGTACAGCCAGTTGCCGCTTGTGTCCATCCAGCCCACATAGAAGCCCCGTTGTGCAGCAAACACATGGTCGGGCAGGGCGTTCAGGCTGTTAGAATAGTATCTGGTGCAGCTGGCAAGCCCCTGTAATACTACCTTGCCGTCTGCGTCCAGCACATCGTATACGTTGCCGTAGGCGCTGCCCACAGCGCTGCGGCTGCCGTAGAACATGGGTCTGCCGTCAGGGTCGGTGGTCAGGTAGTTGACGTAACTGTATTTGCCTTGCAGGGCGGTCAGGTCACTGACAAGCCCCTGCGGGCCGTACAGCCGGGTGGCGGTGGTCTCGTAGCGGTCGTTATCCTGCAATTTCAGCCAGACATAGCCACTGCCGCAGTTGCTCATCCGTACCCGCTGCTGGTGCTCCACCGGTTCTACGGTGGTGTCGGTCAGCAGCTTTCCGTTGTCCGTGCTGTACACCCGCAGACTGCCATCCAGCGCGTAGACGGCTACGGTGCTGTCGGTGGCGTTCACATCGTACAGCGGGGTCTTGGTGCCGGTCTCCAGATCATAGAGTTCGTAGCCGTGATCCTCGCCGCTGTGCCATGTTACCACATAGCCCGGGAAATATTGACTGGGCTGTTCGTCAAAGGCGGCGATCAATCCGCGATCCTCGGTGGTCATATCCCGCAGCTCGTACCGGCCGTCGCCGGTGGAAAAGCTGGCAAGCCCACCCGGGTAGACCTGTAAAAAGCCTGTGCACTGCTCGCCGGTCAGGACGTTGTACAAAATCCGGTCGGTGGTTTCTTCCCCGGTGGTAACATCCAGCTCCACCCAGTCACTCAGGGTATCGCTGTCGTAGAAAAGGCGGTGTGCCGAGGCGGCATCGGCGCGGTAGACAGGGGTGCCGTCCTTTTCCTGCACCACCACCCAGCTGTTCTGTTGGTAATCCGTATCCCAGTCGTAATCGTCCAGTCCCTCCGGGCGGGCGTAGCAGCTGAACACCAGCTTATCGCCGCATACGGTGCAGCTGTATGCGCCCTCCGGCACCGGCAGCGCTGCGCCGGTGGCAAGGTCGATGACCTGACAGGTGCCGTAGCCGGACTCCGGGACGTAGCCGCCATCGACAAGGCGGCTCTCCTGCAGCACCAGCAGGCCGTTTTGCAGGGTAGCGTTCTGCTCGCCCTCAAAGGACATCACCTCAGTGCCGGTCTTGTCGTACAGGGCGGTGCGGCGTCCGCCCCGGCCGGTGGGGTCGGACCAGCTGCGCAGCCAGTAGTCCGCGATGCCGGTGGCACTGTCCTCCACCAGCGAGACGTTCTCGCTGCGGGCAGCCTGATGCAGCGGGGTGCTGCCGCACAGGATGGTGGTGCTGCTCCCCGCGCGGTCATAGCAGTACAGCACCCGCAGACGGTCATCGTTCAGCACGGCGGGGTCGTACAGGGGCTTGCCGCTGTCGTCCGTGGGCACAGAAACGGCAGAGCTTGCAGCGCCCGGCACGCCGGTGGCGGGCGGCAGCAGGGCACAGCCGCAGCCCAAGGTAAGGGCAAGGGCTGCGCAGACCGCCCCGCAGCCGATACGCAAGACAACACGCTTCATAAAAACCACTCCTTTGCAAAAAACAGGGAGGAAAATTTTTCCGTTCACTCAGAATACGAAACAGCCGCATTTTTCATTGCAGAGCTTGCAGAAAAATGCGGCTAAAAATGGTTACAATTGCATTACAGCTGCGCCGGGGCATGGGACGCTTCTGCCTTGTCCATCTGCTCCAGCTGCCGCAGAAAGGCCAGCAAAAAGGGCAGCGAGATGAAGAAGGTGAGCGCATCCGCAATGGGCTGGCAGAGCTCCACACCCACAAGACCCAGCACCCGGGGAAGTACAAGGATCAGCGGGATAAAGCACACGCCCTGTCGGCAACAGGCCAGAAAGGTGGCGCGCCCGGCCTTGCCAACGCTCTGGAAGGTCATGTTGGCCACTACGATCACCGGCTGCAAAAGGACGGCAAAGCACTGGTAACGGAAGGCGGGCAGCGCCACGGCGGTGACTTCCGGGTCGTCTCGGAACAGGCGGATCAAAGTTTCATCGTTCCACCAGCACACCGCGATCAGCACCACCAGCAGCACAAAGGCAGCTTTCAGGGTAAAGATGGCGGCCTGCCGTACCCGGCGGTACTTGCGTGCGCCGTAGTTGAAGGACGCCACCGGCTGCAAGCCCTGTCCCACGCCGATGGCCACCGAGAGGATGAACATAAAAATGCGGGACACGATGCTCATGCCTGCCACGGCGGCATCGCCGTAGCTGCGGGCGGCAATGTTCAGCAGCATCCCGCCGATGCTGTTCAGTCCCTGTCGGCCAAAACTGGGCGCGCCGCCTGCAAGGATCTGCAAAAACTCGCGCGGCTCCCGGGTGACGGCGGAAAGCCGGAACTGGCTGACCGTTTTGCCCCGCAGGAACATATACAGCAGAATGCCAAAGCTGATGGTCTGGCTGAGGGCGGTGGCGATACCGGCACCGGCAGTGCCCAGCCCTAAAGTGAACATGAACAGCGGGTCCAGCGCGATGTTCAAAAGCCCGCCGGTGACCAGCCCGACCATGGCAAGGTTCGCCTTGCCCTCATACCGCAGGATGTTGTTCATCACCAGACTGGAGATCATCAGCGGCGCGGCAAGCAGAATGGGGCGGGCGTAGGCGCAGGCGTGGGGCAGAATGGTCTCGGTGCTGCCCAGCAGCATCATGAAGTCCGGCAGGGTGGCAAGACCGACCACCGCCAGCACTACGCCAAAGGCCAGCGCTGTAAAAAAACTGGTGGAAGCAAAGCGGGTGGCGGCGTGGGTATCCTGACTGCCCAGGCGGCGGCTGATGATGGTGCCGGAGCCGTGCCCCAGCATAAAGCCCAGCGCCTGAATAATGGCCATCAGGCTGGAAACGACGCCCACCGCACCGGAAGCGCTGGTGGAAATGCGCCCCACAAAAAAGGTATCGGCCAGATTGTAGATGCTGGTGATCAGCATACTTAAAATCGTGGGCGCGGCCAGACTGAGGATCAGCCGGGGGATAGGGGTCTCGGTCATTTTGTGATACTGCACCGCAGTGCGGTCCTGCTGGGTCATGGGCAAATATCCTCCTTCAAAAACGAGAAAGCCGCCCCTTCCAGAGCGGCAGATAAGCTTTGTAAAAACAGTATAACGCAGTTGCGGCAAAATGTCGAGAGGGAGAAAAAACGGCCTTTCGCCCCTGCGAAGGGGCGAAAAAGCAGGCGAAAACAGGGTGGTTTCTATATAAAGTGCTAAAGAATTGTCGAATTGCTTGTGAAAAATCACGATATGTGGTATTCTTTATAAGAAGGAATTGGAAAAATCTGTGCATTTTATGATTGGGAGGGATTTGTACATGAAATCCGTAGCACAAACTGTGATCGAAGCCGACCGCTTTTATACCATTGCCGCTCACACCGGCAACGTCATTCAGGCAGTGGAAGGCAGCAAGGACGGCGGCACTGTCCGTTTGGGCAAGTACGACCACAAGCCCGAACAGGAGTGGAGCTTTGTCCGCGAGGGCGATGGCGTGTACCGCATCCGCAACCGTGCTTCCGGCAAGCTGCTGGATCTGACCATGACCGGCACTGCCAACGGCACATGGCTGCACCTGTGGGAGGACGTGGGCGGCACGTCCCAGATGTGGAAGGTAGAGCACACCCCGGAGGGAACCGTGCGTCTGCGTTCTTCTTGGGCAGGCGGCAAGTGCGTGGACACCGTGGGCATGGGTGCTGAGGTGGGCGCTGTGCTGCAGATCTGGCAGGAAGTGCCCGGCGGTGGCGACCAGCTGTGGGTCATCTCTGAGGTAAAGGACCGCGTAAAGCGTGCCGCTAAGGCTGAGCAGGCAGCAGCCGCTCCCGAGACGAAGTCCGCACCGGCCAAGGAAGCCGCTCCCGCCAAAAAGCCCGCAGCCCGCAAGCCCCGCATCGCCAAGAAGGTGGAGGAGAAGCCCGCTGCGTCCGCCGCAAAGGCCGCAGAGCCGGTCAAGGCAGAAAAGCCTGCTGCGAAGAAGGCTGCTAAGGCAAAGGCTGAGCCTGCTGCCCCCGCCGCAGAGGTGAAGGCTGCGCCCGCTGTGGAGACCAAGACCGAGACTGCTGTCCCTGTAACTAAGGCCGCACCTGCCGCCGCAAAGCCCAAGGCAAAGCGTGCACCCTGCAAAAAGACCGTAAAGAAGTAAGAGATCATAAAACGCAAAAAAATCGGACAGACCGCAGTCTGTCCGATTTTTTGCGTTTATAGAAGCTTTTTATGCAGCAGGGGCGGCAGCATCGCTCTGGGCGGCGGTCTGCACGAACTGCACGATGCTCTCGATGGTCTTGCGCAGCTGCACAAGGCTTTCCACGTCAGAGTCCTGCATCCGGGAGGTGGGAGCGGTCACCACGGTCTGGGAGGCAGTTACCGTGCCGGTCAGCTCCGCATGGATGTGGTGGGCGGGCACGTCCAGCAGGATATGCACCTTGGGGGACAGGGTCTTGAGCAGACCCTGCTTTTCGATGCCCAGAATCAGCTGCGGCGCATCCTCACCGGCGGTGAGGTTCGGCAGCTGAAGGTAGAGGTAGCCTTCCTTCGCGTTGGCGGGCTGTACGGTTTTAAGCTGCTTGAGATCCAGCTGGAAGTTATTCACCTGCTGCAAGCCGGTGGCGGCGGGGTCTACCCCCAGCAGGGTAGCCAGCTGGTTTTGGGAAATGTAGCTGCCCAGCGACCAGCCCGGCAGCAGCAGGCTTGCCAGCGGATACTCGGCCACAACGGTGCTGCGCAGCTTGTTGTACAGCTGTCCGGCATCGTACAGAGTCTCTTCCTCGCTGATGTACATCCGGGTCAGAGGGGCATCGTTGACGGTGCTGGTGCCCGTCGGGTACAGCGCCAGCTGCACCGCCCGGGGGGTGTACTGGCCGGTCAGGCTACCGGTGGTGCCGCCGAACTTGTCCAGCAGGGCGTAAAGGGCAGGGGGCTCTGCTTCGGTGGAGGTGATGGTGTAGTCCAGCGCAAAGCTGGCACCGCTCTGGAATGCCTTGATCTTGCGGCTGACGAAGCTGTACAGCACTGCCGCAGCCACCGCGCACACCAGAACCAGACACAGCAGAACGATCAGCGCCGCACGCAGACCGGTGCGCTTTTTGTGGGAAGATGCCATGGAAAAACCTCTCCTTCCGGTAAAACGTATTTGTTTCAGCATAACGGAACTGCCCGCAAATGTCAAGCGCCGCAAACTGCGGACAAAACAAAAAACCTGAAACATTTCTGTTTCAGGTTTCTGGCGGAAAGATGGGGATTCGAACCCCAGAACGCTTTTGACACGTTACACGATTTCCAGTCGTGCGCCTTAGACCAACTCAGCCATCTTTCCACATCTTTTGTTCTGCCTTTGGGCGGGTGCCCTTGGCGCTCCACTATAATACCTGAAAGCAGGCTTTTTGTCAAGGATTTTTTTGAAAAAAATCAGACTTTTTTAAAAGTGACGAAAAAACGCGAGAAAGTATTCTGCCGCATGGATGGAAAGCACAAAAAGCCCTTGACGCACCCTTAAAATGGGTCTATATTGAGGGCGGAGAGCGCTGCGGCGGGTCGTTTTGTGCCGCAGCGGCGGGAAATATAAGGAGGATGCTTTTATGACTTATCCTGAAGTGCTTGCCAATGCCCGTACCTGCATTGGTCAATACTGCAAGGCCTGCCCGGTGTGCAACGGCGTGGCCTGCAAAAACCAGATCCCCGGCCCGGGTGCCAAGGGCGTGGGCGATACCGCTATCCGCAATTATAATAAGTGGGCCGATATCCGGGTAAACATGGACACCCTGTGCCCCGGCGGTACACCGGACACTACGCTGGAGTTGTTCGGCAAAAGCTTCCGCTATCCCTTCTTTGCAGGCCCTGTGGGCGCAGTGAACCTGCACTACTCCGATACCTACACCGACATGACCTATAATGATGTGCTGGTGCGCGCCTGTGCCGAAAACGGCATTGCTGCCTTTACCGGCGACGGCACCAACCCCACCGTGATGGAGATGGCTACCCGCGCCATCGGCGCTGCGGGCGGCTGCGGTGTGCCCACCATCAAGCCGTGGAACATCGACACTATCCGGGAAAAGATGGCACAGGCCAAGGCCAGCGGCTGCTTCGCCGTGGCCATGGATGTGGATGCAGCGGGTCTGCCCTTCCTGAAGAACATGACCCCGCCCGCCGGCAGCAAGAGCGTGGAGGAACTGGCCGAGATCGTGCAGCTGGCAGAGCGCCCCTTCATCGTCAAGGGCGTGATGACCGTCAAGGGCGCACTGAAGGCAAAGCAGGCCGGAGCCGCCGCCATCGTGGTGTCCAACCACGGCGGCCGTGTGCTGGACCAGTGCCCCGCCACCGCCGAGGTGCTGCCGGAGATCGCCGCAGCCCTCAAGGGCACCGGCGTGAAGGTGCTGGTGGACGGAGGCATCCGCACCGGTGTGGATGTGTTCAAGGCGCTGGCGCTGGGCGCAGACGGCGTTCTGATCTGCCGCCCCTTTGTGACTGCTGTCTACGGCGGCGGCGCAGAGGGCGTGAAGTGCTACATCGATAAGCTTGCCGGAGAACTGGCCGACACCATGCAGATGTGCGGTGCCCATACGCTGGCGGAGATCACCCCGGATATGGTGCGGGTCTGAGCGCTCTATTGTAAGTAACAAAAAAGGAGATGCCCTGCAGGGCATCTCCTTTTTTGTTACTTCAAAGTGCCGTCCAGCACCTGCTGGTAATACCACGGCTTCGGGGCGTGGAAGGTCTTGCCGCTGAGGAAGGCAAAGTCCGGCTGGGTGAAGCGGGGCATGGTCAGCTCCCATGCGCACAGTGCCTGATACTTCAGCTTCAGCTCTCGGTTGGCGCTGTTGTTGCCGTACTTGCTGTCGCCAAGGATGGGGCAGCCGATGCTGGCCATGTGGGCGCGGATCTGGTGGGTGCGTCCGGTGATCAGCTGCACCTTCAGCAGGGCCAGACGGCCGGAAACGGCGATGGTCTCGTACCGGGTCTCCACCTCCTTGGCACCGGGCTGCTTGTCCTCCACGATCTTCACGATGCCGCGGTCAGCGTCCTTCAGCAGATAGCCGCCCAAGGTGGCGTCCGGCGGCATGGGACGGCCAAAGGTGACGCAGAGGTAGGTCTTTTGCACCTCGCGGTTTTTGATGGCAGAAAGGAACAGCTCCTCAGCCTCCGGGGTCTTGGCAATGATCACAAGGCCGCTGGTGCCGGTGTCCAGCCGGTGGCACAAGGCGGGGGTGTACAGGTCGTTCTCCTTGTACTCGCCCTGCTTGTTCAGGTACAGCAGCGCACGGTTCAGCAGGGTGTCGTCCTCCGGGCCATCCACCGCAACACCGGCGGGCTTGTTCACGATCAGGATCTGCGGGCAGTCGTACACCACCTGTGCCGGGGTGCGGGCGTTCTTCCACGCGGGGCCTTCCACCCGGCGGTCGGCGTCCAGCACGTCATCCAGAATGAACAGCTTGATCTCGTCGCCTGCCATCACGCGGGTGGAAAGCGGCTGTTTTTTGCCGTTCAGCTTGATCTTGTTCTCCCGCAGCGCCTTGTTCAGACGGCCGGGGGTCAGGGCGGGGTACTGTTGGGTCAGATAATTGTCCAGCCGGGTGGGGGCAAGACATTTTACTTTTAAAATTTTCACGGGAAATTCCTCTCTATCTTAAAATCAGTTGCAATAGAATGGGTTCTTGATTCGTTTTTATTGTAGCGGAACGGAAACGTTCCGTCAAGCAAGAGAAAGAAGGTTTTCGTATGAGATGGAACCATAAAATAGTGACACTTACTGTGCTTTTGGCTATTGGAATAACAATGGTGGGCTGTGGGGCGTCCAGTTCCACGGCTGGAAGCACAGCGGCTTCCACGGCAAGCACGACATCTTCGGAGGCGCAAAAAACGGAAGTACACCCAATGCAAGGTGTTTTACTGAGTGACCCACTTTCGGATGGCACTTATCACATCAGCTTTGAAAGCGATAAAGTATGGGTCGGTGAACGCAAGAATACCATCAACAATGCTGTTGTATACGACTATGACCGGTACACAGCCGCAGATATTGAAGCATTGAGCGAAGGAGATACCATTATAACACATCTAAACGGGACAGAAGAAATTACAGCCCTAACAGTGGAAAGCGTTGAGAGAGAAAACAACTATGTGACCATCAACGGTGGAATAGAAGAAGGTGGTATTGACTTATGCAAAGAGGATGACCACTACCGGACTCTGACATGGGATGATTTTCCCGCTTATTATGAAGTTGGAGTGGCTAAGCAACTTGTTATGGCAGACGATATCGAACTATCGGACGGTGCAGCAGACTTTGAAGCCGACCCAGTGATCGTAAAGGGAGATCGGACGGTTTGTGATGCAATGAGCAATGAAGAAGATGCTTATGGGTGGAATGCAGGAAACACGACCGTGACCATCCAAAACGGCGAGATAACCCGTGCAGACCGCATCTGGGTGCCGTAAATTTTGCTCAAAACCGTTGACAAACGTTTTGCGTATGCTATAATTTAGCTGTACGCGAAGGGACGCTATGTCTGCTTTGCGGAATGTAAAATTATGACAGATGGCAATGATGGGGTCAGAAATGCACACACCACCGTCCAGAGAGAGCGCCCACGGCTGTAAGGCGCTCCGGTCGGGATCATTTCGCGCCACCCCGGAGCTTCCGGCGAATGTAAACCGGACGCTGCGCAGCGTTAATGCGCCGAAAGCGGCAAGGGACACGTTATCCTTTGCAATTTGGGTGGTACCACGGAGTTTGATGCATAAGCAGCCTTCGTCCCTTTTGGGATGAGGGCTGTTTTTTGTTTTTTCACCGTGCCGCCCCTCTGCCATAACAGCATAAAAAACGGCGCCTGAGCGCCAAAGACAATTGAGGAGAGAAAGATCTATGCAATGGACCGGTTTGAATGAACTGCGCGAAAAGTACCTGAGCTTCTTTGAAAGCAAGGGTCATCTGCGTCTGGACAGCTTCCCCCTGGTACCCAAGAACGACCCCAGCCTGCTGCTGATCAACAGCGGCATGGCTCCTATGAAGAAGTGGTTTCTGGCACAGGAGGAGCCGCCCCGTCACCGCGTGACCACCTGCCAGAAGTGCATCCGCACCCCGGATATCGAGCGCGTGGGCATCACTGCCCGCCACGGCACCTTCTTTGAGATGCTGGGCAACTTCTCCTTCCAGGATTACTTCAAGGACGAGGTCATCCCTTGGGCATGGGAGTTCCTGACCAGCGATGAGTGGATGGCGATTCCCAAGGATCGTCTGCACATCTCTGTCTATGAGGAGGACGACGAGGCCTACGATATCTGGACCAAGAAGGTCGGCATTGCCCCGGACCACATGGTGCGTCTGGGCAAGGAGGACAACTTCTGGGAGCACGGCTCCGGCCCGTGCGGCCCCTGCTCCGAGATCTACTTTGACCGCGGCCCCGAGTACGGCTGCGGCAAGCCGACCTGCGGCGTGGGCTGCGACTGCGACCGCTATATGGAGATCTGGAACCTCGTGTTCAGCCAGTTCGATGCCGACGGCAAGGGCCACTACGAGCGTCTGGCACGCCCCAACATTGATACCGGCATGGGCTTGGAGCGTCTGGCCTGCGTGATGCAGAACGTGGGCAACCTGTTCGAGGTGGATACCGTGCAGAGCGTGCTGCATCATGTGGAGCACATTGCAGGCAAGACCTACAAGCAGGACCCCAAGAACGATATCTCCATCCGCGTCATCACCGACCATATCCGCAGCTGCACCTTTATGGTGTCTGACGGCATCCTGCCCTCCAATGAAGGCCGCGGCTATGTGCTGCGCCGTCTGCTGCGCCGCGCCGCCCGCCACGGCCGGATGCTGGGCATCGATCACCCCTTCCTTGTGGATCTGGTGGAGACTGTCATCCAGTCCAGCGAGTCCGCTTACCCCGAGCTGCGCGAGCATGACGCCTATATCAAGAAGGTCATCGGCACCGAGGAAGCAAACTTTGCCCGCACCATCGATGCCGGCATGAACATCCTGAACAACATGATCGACCGTCTGGAGAAGGCACACCAGAAGCTGCTGAGCGGCATGGACGCCTTCAAGCTGAACGATACCTTCGGCTTCCCGCTGGATCTGACCAAGGAGATCGCCGCCGAGCAGGGTCTGGAGATCGACGAGGACGGCTTCCACGCAGAGATGAAGAAGCAGAAGGAGCGTGCCCGCGCCGAGCGTCTGAAGAAGAACATCTCCGGCTGGAGCGAGGATCTGTTCGGCGCACTGGAAGCCGAGCCCACCGTCTTTACCGGCTACGAGACCCTGACCGACAAGGGCACTGTTGTGGCGCTGAGCGATGAAGAGACCCTGACCGATGCCATTGCCACCGACGAGGAAGCAAAGGACGGCGTGCTGGTGGTGCTGGATAAGACCCCCTTCTACGCTGAGATGGGCGGTCAGGCTGCCGACCACGGCGTGCTGAACGGCACCGAGTGCAGCCTGCGTGTGCTGGACGTGAAAAAGACCCCCAAGGGCTACTACGTTCACACCTGCGTGCTGGAAAGCGGCATTGTGAAGGTGGGCGATGTGCTGACCGCACAGGTGGACAAGGGCTACCGCATGGCCATTGCCCGCAACCACACCGCTACCCACCTGCTGCAGGCTGCCCTGCGTGAGGTGCTGGGCGACCATGTGCATCAGGCTGGTTCCTATCAGGATGCCTCCATCACCCACTTCGACTTTACCCACTTCAGCGCCGTGACCCCCGAGGAACTGGCACGGGTGCAGAAGATCGTCAATGATAAGATCTTCGATTCCATGAACGTCACCGTGCAGGAGATGCCGGTGGAGGAAGCCAAGAAGCTGGGCGCAATGGCTCTGTTTGGCGAAAAGTACGGCAAGGTGGTCCGTGTGGTGGATATCGAGGGCTGGTCTACCGAGTTCTGCGGCGGCACCCACGTCAAGAACACCGCCCAGATCGGCGGCTTCAAGATCGTCAGCGAGTCCTCCGTCGCCGCCGGCATCCGCCGCATCGAGGCCGTCACCGGCCGCAACCTGCTCATCCGTGCAAACCTGCAGGAGGCAATGCTGCACACCGTGGCCAACACCCTGAAGGCCAACAACATCACCTCTCTGCCCATCCGTGCCGAGGCCGTCATGGCCGAGAACAAGGCCATGAGCAAGGAGCTGGAGGAAATCAAGGCCAAGGTCGCCGCCTCCAAGGTGGACAGCCTGTTCGACAATGCCGAGGAAGCAGACGGCGTGAAGATCGCTTCTGCCTACTTTACCGGTACCACCGGCGACACCCTGCGCGGTATGTGCGACAGCATCCGCGACAAGGCCGTGAACCCCGTGGTGGCTGTTCTGGTGGGCAAGGCCGAGGATAAGATCACCATGGCCGTTACTGTGAATAAGCTGGCACAGGAAAAGGGTCTCAAAGCCGGTGTGCTGGTCAAGGAGCTGTCCGCTATCGCAGGCGGCAAGGGCGGCGGCAAGCCGGACTTTGCAATGGCAGGTCTGAAGGACGAGACCAAGATCGATGAAGCACTGGCTGCTGTGAGCGCCATCGTCAAGAAGGCTCTGGGCTAAAAAGGATCCATGTCCCCGCCCGGTGCCGGATGCGCGCCGGGGCGGCGGGCTTTTGTAGAAGCAGGAAGGAGTGTTCCCCATGGAAGATTGTCTGTTTTGCATGATCGCAGAGGGCAAGATCCCCTCTAAAAAGCTGTACGAGGATGACCAGGTGGTGGCATTCTACGACATCAACCCGCAGGCAAAGGTGCATTTCCTTGTGGTCCCCCGCAAGCACATCTCCTCTGCCGCTGCGCTGACCGAGGAGGATGGTGCTCTGCTGGGCCACATCTTTACCGTTATCGCAAAGCTGGCCAAGGAGCAGGGGCTGGAAAACGGTTACCGCATCATCTCCAACGTGGGCGAGGACGCAGGCCAGACCGTGAAGCATCTGCATTTCCATGTTCTGGGCGGTGAAAAACTGCCTGTCTGATTCCAATACGAAAGGGAGATTTTGATTATGGCTGAAACTTATACCCTGCATGTTGCAGGCCTGACCCGTGAGCTGACCATCTGTAAGGTGAACGACCACATGGACATTGCCGCTTTCATCATGCTGGGCGATGCCGAGCTGACTGTGGCCGCTGCTGCGGAGCTGCTGAAGAAGTGCCCGGATTTTGATATCCTGCTCACCGCCGAGGCCAAGGGTATTCCGCTGGCACACGAGATGAGCCGTCAGAGCGGCAAGCCCTATATCTGCGCCCGCAAGGGTGTCAAGCTGTATATGCCGGACCCCGTTGTGGTGGAGGACCAGTCCATTACCACTGCCGGTAAGCAGAAGCTGGTCATCGACCGCAAAGAGCTGGAAAAGATGAACGGTAAGCGGGTGCTGGTGGTAGACGATGTCATCTCCACCGGCGGCTCTCTGAAGGCGCTGGACGCGCTGGCTGAAAAGACCCAGTGCACCATCGTGGGTCAGGCCGCTGTTCTGGCCGAGGGCGATGCTTCCGAGCGCAAGGATATCATCTTCCTTGAGCCGCTGCCCCTGTTCTTCCACTAAGCCGGGATGCGCCGCCCGCTCTGCGCGTTCTGCGCCGGAATGATGGGCCTTAGTTTCCTGTGGACTTTTTTGCCGCAAACGGAGTTTTTTATGCCGTTTGCGGCATTTTTTGTCGCTTTTTCGCTGCTGCTTTGCATCCCGGATGGCAGCCGCAAGCTGGCGGTCTGCCTGCTGTTGGGTGCACTGGCAGGGCTTTGCGCGGTGCATACCACGAGCGCCCGGCTGGAGCGTACCCGGGCAAATTACGCTGGGCGCACCGTGCTGCTGACCGCCGAGGTGGAGCGCGCGGACAGCACCTATTTTTCGGACACAGTGGACGCGACCCTGTGGGTGGAAAGCGCGAACGGCAGACGTGCGGGTTTCCGCATCACCTGTGCAGAACTGCCCGCCTGCGCGGCAGGGCAGCGGGTGCAGGGCTGGTTCACGCTGCAACAACCGGACATGGAAGAACGGACGGCGCAGTACGCGGACGGCATCGCCTTGCAGGCAGAGCCCTTGGCAGAAAAGCCGCAGCTCACCGTGCTGGGCGAGAGCGGCAGCTTCCGTGCCCGCACCCACCGCTTGCAGCAAAAACTCAGCGAGAGCCTGCGCCGGGAGATGCACCGGGACACCGGCGGCGTGCTGGCTGCCATGACGGTGGGTGACCGCAGCGGCCTTTCGGCACAGCTGCGCGGCGCCTACCGGGGCGCGGGGCTTTCCCATGTGCTGGTGGTCAGCGGTATGCACGTTTCCATCCTGTGCGGGGATATCCTGAGCGTGCTGCTGCCCTATCGCTGGGAGCAGAGCTACCGCAGCCGCAGACGGCGCACGGTCTGGAAAAGTCTGCTGGCGCTGGTGCTGATGGGTGTGACCGGCTTTACACCCTCAGTGCGCCGCGCCGCCGTGGCGGTGTGGGTCAGCGCCTTGGGTGTGTGGGTATGGGGCCCGGCGGATACTCTCACCTCGCTGGCGGCGGCAGGCATCCTGATGACCGCTGTCAACAGCTATGCGGTGTGGGATATCGGTTTTGAGCTTTCCTTTGCAGCAGTGGTGGGCACGGTGGCGGGTTCTGCCTGCATCCGCCGGATGCGGGATGCCCACGACAGACGCTTTTGGATCAAAGCCGGGGAGAATCTGCAAAAGCCGGTCAGGCGCCCGTGGTTTAATAGGCTGCCGGAGCGTTTGCAGGGTCTTGCAGAGAGCGCCTGCATTGCCGCCTGCGCCTCGGCGGCTACCTTCCCGGTGCTGGTGCTGCGGGGGCTGAGCGTCAGTGCGTGGGCGATGGTCTCCAGCATTGCGGTGCTGTGGATGGTGCAGCCGCTGCTTTTGCTGGGGCTGGCAGTGGCTTTTGCGGGGCTGGTGCCGTGGCTGGCACCGGTGCACGGGGCGCTCTCCCGGGCGGCAGACCTGCTCACCGGCCTATTGAACGGCTGGGCAATCTGGCTCTGCACAAAGCCCGGGGCGTCCATCTACTTTAATACGGCCTACGCGGCGCTGGTATGTCTGCTGCTGTGCGGGCTTGGGGTGCTGGCTTTCCGTTGGCGGGTGCGTCTGCGGGTGGCTCTGCCGGGCATTCTGCTGGCGGCAGCGGTGGGCATCGGGCTGGGCAACGCCCTCAGCCGGGACGTGGTGCACATCGACCTTGTGGGCAGCGCCAACGCGCCGGCAGTGGTGGTCACCCAGAACGATACCGCTGTGGTACTGTTCCGGGGCGGCAGCGCCGCCCAGCGTGCGGTGGAAAACCAGCTGGCGCGGCGGGGCGTGCGCACCGTGGAACTGGTGGCAGACCTGCGCATGAATGCAAAAACCGCCTGCACCCTGCCCGCACAGCAGGGCATCCGGGCAGAGCGTCTGCCGGTGAACACAGCACGCAAACTGCGCTGCACTCCGGCGGCGGTGGAGCTGCTGCGCACCCGGGAAGGGTGTCTGGTACGGCTGAGCATCGGCAACCGACAGTTTGTGACCTTAAGCGGCAGGGCAGAGCTGGCGCAGCCGCTGCAAACGGAGTGGCTGATCGCTACGCCGAAAAAGCCGGAGACGGTACAGTACCAAAAACTGCTGGCGCTGCGCCGTTACAGCTGGATGGCACCGGAAACGCAGTACACCGCCTCCCTCAGCCTGCGCCGCACCGGCGGCGAAAGGATAGGGTAGCGCTTTGCAATCTGGGCCGAGTGTGGTACAATACAAAGAGCAATTTATAACAGGAAAGGGGCATTTGCATGGCCACGGAAGCAAAACTCCGGCAGCTGGCCGACAAGGGCTGCCCGGTCTACTATTTTTATTCCAGCGAGCGGTATCTGGTGCGGCAGGCAGTGGCGGCGGCGGTGCGGGTGCTGTCGGCAGACAGCGACGAGGACGCCACCATCTTGGACGGCGCTGCGCCGGAACTGGAACAGCTTATCATGGCAGCGGGTACCATCTCCTTTTTCGGTACTCGGCGTGTGGTGGTACTGCCGGAACTCGACCCCGCAGCCTACGGCAGCAAGGACATGGACGAGTTGTGCAGTACCCTTTCCAGCTTGGAAAACGCCGTGGCAGTGCTGGGCAGCGTGTTCCCACTGGAACGCGGAAAAATCAAGCTGGGCAAGCAGGCGCAAAAGCTGCAAGCCCAGTGCAAGGCCATCGGCTACACGGAGGAGCTGGCAAAGCCCCGCCCCTTTGAACTGAAAAATCTGATGATGGAGCGCGCAAAGGCGCAGGGCGCAACCCTGCCGGACGGCGCAGCCACCGCATTGCTGGAGCGCTGCGGCGAAGACCCTTTTCTGCTGGAAAACGAGGTGGATAAGCTCTGTGCCCTGTCCGGCTACCAGACTGTGAGCGCCTCTATGGTGGCGGAGATGGGCACGGTGAGCCTTGAAGCGGATGTGTTCGAGATGATCCGCATGATCACAGCCAAAAACGCCACCGGAGCCTGCAAAAAGTTACAGACCCTGCTGCGGCTGCAGCAGGAGCCCATTGCCATTACAGCGGCCATGATCGGCAGCTATGTAGATCTGTACCGGGTCAAATTGGGGGCGGCAAAGCGGAAGAATTACAGTGCAGTGCACAAGGATTTTGGCTATAAGGGCAGTGACTACCGGCTGAAGCGTTCGGCAGAAACTGCCGCCCACTACACCCTGCCCCAGCTGGAGGCCTGCTTGCAGGTGCTGCTGGAGCTGGACCAGAGCCTGAAAAGCCAGCCTGTGGCGGCGCAGACACTGCTGGAAACAGCACTGTGCCGTCTGGCGCTGGCGGGGAGCGGAAGATGATGCAAAACGAGATGATCCATACCGACCGGGTGCTGATCGTGGAGGGCAAGTACGATGCCGTCCGTCTGGCGCACCTGACCGATGCCATGATCCTGCTGACGGATGGTTTTGGCATTTATAAAGACAAACAGCGCCAGCAGCTGTTCCGAGCGCTGGCGCAGAAAAACGGTTTGATCTTGCTCACGGATTCGGACGCGGCAGGCTTCCGCATCCGCAATTATATCACCAACATTGTGGGCGCGCAGAACGTGGTGCAGGCCTATGTGCCCGCCATCCACGGCAAGGAAAAGCGCAAGGCGCAGCCCGGCAAGGAGGGCTTGCTGGGAGTAGAGGGCGTGGACGACGCCCTTGTACGGCAGGCGCTGCTGGACGCCTTGGGCGCGGAAGCCGGTGCTGTGCCGGTGCGCCCGGCGGGACGGCAGATCACCTACACCGACCTGTACGAGTGGGGGCTTTCCGGCAAGCCCGGCAGCGCCGAGCGCAAGGCTAGACTCTTGAATGCGCTGGGGCTGCCGCCGCGCCTTTCTAAAAAGGAACTGGTGGAGGCTTTCAACCGGCTATATACTTTTGAACAACTGGACGAATTGCAGTTGAAAATTTTGCAGGAGTGAAACCTAGCTGTTTTTGCCCCACGCCAGCCGCAGCAGTTCCAGCGCGTGGGTCTCCAGCCGGGAAACGTAGCTGCGGCTGATGCCCAGCAGCCCGGCGGTCTCCAGCTGGGTCAGGGGTGGCTGTCCTGCCAGCCCGTACCGCAGCAGTAAGATCTGCCGCTCCCGGGCAGGCAGCGTGTCCAGCAGCTGCCGCAGCCGCCGGACATCCTCCTGTCGCTCACAGCTGTCCTCCATGCAAAAGCCGTCCTGTATCACGTCTGCTAAGGTCAGAGCCGAGTCTCCGTCTGCCTCCAAAGCTTCCTGCAGGGAGATGGTCTGCCCGCTCTTGCGCTCCCGCCGGAACTGCATGCGGATTTCGTTTTCAATGCAGCGGCTGGCATAGGTGGAAAACCGCGCCTTGCGTGTGGCATCAAAGGTATCTACCGCTTTCATCAGCCCGATGGTGCCGATGGAAACAAGATCTTCCTGATCGCCCGGCAGGGCGTAGTATTTTTTTACGATATGCGCCACCAGCCGCAGATTGTGGCGGATCAGCTTTTCCCGGGCGGCGGCATCTCCGGCGCGCAGGGCACTGAAGGCGGCAGCTTCCTCCCGGGCTGTGAGCGGACGCGGAAAGCAGCCGCTTTCCAGATGGAGCGCCAGAAACAGAAATTTTGTGGCGAAAAATTGCAGTAAGGTCAGCAGCACACGATATCCCTCCCGGTACATAGTTGTTAGATTGTATGAGCCGGGGTGCGGATAGTTGCCGGAGAAGCCTTTTGTGCGCAGCAGCTTTTCTGCAGGGGAAAAGCGTAGTATACTGAGGGGGATAACTCGGAATTTAGAGGTGTAAGATGGAATATAAAGAATATGGCTCAAAGAATAATGATATTGTAATTTTATTACACGGTGGAGGTCTTTCTTGGTGGAATTATATAGATGAAATATCCTTGCTTGAAAATGAATTTCACATAGTTATTCCTATATTAGATGGACATTCAGGAAGTGATACAAATTTTACTTCTATTGAAAGCAATGCTCTAGAAATAATAAATTTTATAAATAAAAATTATAATGGAAAAGTAAAACTAATTGGAGGGTTATCATTAGGTGGACAAATTTTATTAGAAATATTATCTAAAAATCCTAATATATGTGAATGTGCTATTGTTGAAAGTGCTTTAGTAATGCCAATGGACTTTACCTATAAAATGATAGAGCCAATATTTAATTTATCATATTGTTTGATAAGTAAAAAGTGGTTTTCAAAACTACAATTTAAAAGTTTGAAACTTAAAAAAAGCTTGTTTGCTCTATATTATGAAGATACTTGTAAAATTACAAAAGATAATTTAATTGCTTTTATGAAGTCAAATTCTAATTATGAAGTAAAAAACACTTTATCGCATACTAAAGCAAAGACCCTCGTATTAGTTGGAAGTAAAGAAAGACCTATTATGAAAAAATCAGCAACTAAAATTGTTCATTTAATACCAAATAGTGAACTTGAAGTATTACAAGGATATTATCACGGAGATATTAGCATAAATCATGCAGATGATTATGTTGAAAGAGTAAAGAGATTAGTTCGTTAAATTCCCATTTATTGAGTGACGAAAACAATACATCCTTCTGCGGACAACCCCAAAACGGTTGTCCGCTTTTTATACGCTGAAATCTGAAAAAAGACAAAAGCGCCAAGTGAAACCGAAAAATATCTCATCTTTTGCCGCTGCTTTTGGCAGCACAATATATTGCTTTAAAATTTGTGCATTTTCAACAGATGCAAAGTGACCAATGATTTCCCACGCTAGTTGACTGAACACCGATGCAAAGACCCTGTACAGCATCTTGCTGGACCGCATGGGGCTATCCGCTAAAAACGGATTGATAATTACGAGATTCTCTACCGTGGCAATCTTCCGACCGGAAAGCGCAGCGTTCCTCAACCGGAACTGTTGGAGCAGCTGTATCAGAAATTCAACTGTGCTCAGCCCATGGATTATCACGGCCACAGCCTGTCTGTCAGCGATGTTATCCTGCTGAATCAGGCCGGAAAAATATCGGCACATTACGTTGACAGCATCGGCTTCCGGGAATTATCTGGTTTTCAGGATAAGCAGGAACGATCTTCGGTGCTGAGCCAACTCAAGGCGAAATGCGATATGCCGGAATGCAATCCCACAAAGTGCCGGAAGGGGAGGAATGACCATGCAATTTAACTATGATGAGCTGATGCTGATGATGCTCTACAATACCGGCACCCGGCAGGGGTTGGTGCGGGAGCTGCGGCTGATGCAGTGCTACCTGATGCCGGATGAAACTGCTTTGCGGGAACTGTCAGAGCAGGTCATTGAAAAGCTGA
>OHRL01000571.1_pt1 | contig 26852 bp, 25 predicted proteins | sample 1578331 | NCBI WGS metagenome assembly OHRL01 (sample SAMEA3879608, study PRJEB24766) | human gut metagenome | biome: human-associated habitat; feature: feces | place: USA | collected 1985/1987
TACCGTCGCCGTAGACGGGCAGCTGCTTGTGGTGCTTGACGTTGTTGATCATCAGCGGGATGAGCTTCTCGGGGAACTGGTAGGGGCCGTAGTTGTTGGAGCAGCGGGTGATGTTGATGGGCATACCATAGGTGTCGTGGAATGCCATAACGAACATATCGGCGCTGGCCTTGGAGGAGGAGTAGGGGCTGTGGGGGCAGAGCGGGGTGGTCTCCATGAAGAAGCCTTCGGCACCCAGAGCGCCGTAGACCTCATCGGTGGACACCTGCAGATACTTCTTGCCCTCTTTCCAAGTCTTGGCGTCGGCGTCGTACCAAGCCTCCTTGGCACGCTGCAACAGGTTGACGGTGCCCATCACGTTACTCTGGACGAAAATTTCGGGGTTCTTGATGGAGCGGTCAACATGGCTCTCGGCGGCGAAGTTGATGACATAGTCGAAATCGTACTTTGCAAACAGGCTCTCGACCAGCTCCTTGTCGCAGATGTCGCCCTGCACAAAGACGTGGCGGGGGTCGCCCTCAACGTCCTTCAGGTTCTCAAGGTTGCCGGCATAGGTCAGCTTGTCGAGGTTGACCAGCAAAATTTCAGGGTACTTCTTGAGCATATAATGCACGAAGTTGGAACCGATAAAACCGGCACATCCGGTGATAAGATATTTTTTCATAATGATATATTCCTCAGTGTTCTCTTCTTTTTCAGCGGCCTTGCCCTCTCAGTCACCTTCGGTGACAGCTCCCCCAAAGGGGGAGCCACTGGCGTGTCGGCAAAGCCCTTTCTGACTGAACAAAGTTTTTTCTATCGGAAGCCTCAGTGCTCCGCTGTCTGGATTTACAGCAGTTGGCCTCTGTCGCAAGGCCCGGCAGCTTCTGCCCAATCAGACCTCCGGCGTCCAGCTTTGCCTGCCCGGCACGCCAGTGGCTCTCCCTCTGGGAGAGCTGGACGCGAAGCGGCCTGAGAGGGCTATTATTTCATCCCGTTGTCGCCGTCCCAGTGCTCGAAGAAGCAGGCCAGCGCGTCCTTCCAGTCGCGGACATCGTTGCCGACGGTGCAGCGGAGCATCCGGTTGTCCAGAGCGCTCCACTTGGGGCGGTCGGCGCTGTCCGGGTGCTTCGACTTGTACTCCTCGCTGGTGCAGGGGGCCACGGTGGCGTCCACGCCGGACAGACGGATGATCTCAGACGCGAAATCATACCAGGAGCAGATGCCCTCGCCGGTGCAGTGGTACAGGCCGTACTCGTGGGTGACGCAGAGCTGTAAGATCTCGTGGGCCAGATCGACGGCGTTGGTGGGGTTGCCGCACTGGTCGTTGACGACCTCCAGCTTGCCGAACTTTCGGCCCGCGTTCACGATGGTCTTGACGAAGTTCTTGCCATAGTAGCTGTAGAGCCATGCGGTGCGGACGATGAAGTGGCGGTGGCAGAACTGCTCGACGTACTTCTCACCCATGAGCTTGGTGGAGCCGTAGGCGCTGATGGGGCCGGGGATGGTGGCCTCATCCTGCGGGACGCCGCCGTTCTCACGGCCGGAGAAGACATAGTCGGTGGAGACGTGCACCAGCCGTGCGCCGGTCTTGGTGGCAGCCTGCGCCAGATTGCGGGGGCCGATGGCGTTGGCCTTGAAAGCGGTGTCATGGTTCACCTCGCAGCCGTCCACGTTGGTGAAGGCGGCGCAGTTGATGATGACATCCGGGCGCTGGCGGCGGATGAAGTCGTCCACCATCTTATAGTTGGTGATGTCCAGCTCCAGCAGGTCCACCGGAATGACCGTGGCGTTCATCAGCTTCTCGGGGAGAGGGCCAAGCTCACTGCGGCCCTCCCGGAGCTGCTTGATGATCTCGGTGCCAAGCTGGCCTTTGCAGCCGGTAACAATGATTTTCATGCGGATACCGCCTCTCTTAATACTTCAGTTTGCCGTCAGCCACATTCTTGAGGTGCTGGCCGTAGGGACTCTTGCCGTAGCGCTCGGCGCTTTCCAGCAGGGTGTCGCGGTCGATCCAGCCGTACTTGAATGCGATCTCCTCGGGGGCGCTGATCTTGATGCCCTGACGCTTCTCGATCATCCGCACAAAGTCCGCTGCCTCCACGAGGCTGTCCATCGTACCGGTGTCCAGCCATGCAAAGCCACGGCCCAGCAGCTGGACGTCCAGCTCATCCTGCTTGAGGTACATATCGTTCAGGGTCGTGATCTCCAGCTCGCCGCGGGCGGAGGGCTTGACCTGCTTTGCCATCCGGACGACTTCCTTGTTGTAGAAGTACAGGCCGGTGATAGCGTAGTTGCTCTTGGGGTGCTGGGGCTTTTCTTCGACGCTGAGCACCTTGCCGTTTCCGTCGAACTCCACGATGCCGAAACGCTCGGGGTCCGGCACATAGTAGCCGAAGACGGTGCAGCGGCCCTTGTTCTCCGCGTTGGCCACGGCGGTCTTCAGGATCTTGGAGAAGCCGTTGCCGTAGAAGATGTTGTCGCCGAGGATCATGGCGCAGCAGTCGTCGCCGATGAACTCCTCGCCGAGGATAAAGGCCTGCGCCAGACCGTCCGGAGACGGCTGGACCTTATATTGCAGATGGATGCCGTACTGGCTGCCATCGCCCAGCAGCGCCTCGAAGCGGGGCGTGTCGGTGGGGGTAGAGATGATGAGGATGTCCTGAATGCCCGCCAGCATGAGGGTGGACAGAGGATAGTAGATCATCGGCTTGTCGTAGACGGGCAGCAGCTGCTTGCTGGTGACCATCGTAAGCGGATAAAGCCGGGTGCCGGCACCGCCGGCCAGAATGATACCTTTCATTTTGTGCACTCCTTATATTATGAAATAAAAAAGTTGTGCAGCTTGTACAAGGCACGGCGGCGTATCCGCCCTGCCCTGTATGGATTCAAAGCGGAGCTGCGTCCGCTGTAAACAATGTTGCGCAATACACTCTGCTCACCGTGCAGGCTTGCGATAGTATTACACCTTATTCTACTATCAAATCGAAAAAAAAGCAAGGAAAGAGCGCCCGCCTCAAAAATTTTGTGGCGGGCGCTCTCTTGCTATCCATGCTGTTTTATGTTATTCTCTTTGCAGGAGGCATTTTGTCCTCCTAAGGCGCTGTCCAATCAAACGCAGGCGGCTATCCCTTACCGACAAAGCATACTTAGTTCTCTGGAACGAAGCAGGCATCGGGAGGGCGCTTTTTGAAGTTTACTCCCGACGCTTTCGGCGAAGGGAGGGAATGCCACATGAATCTTGTAGAGCTGTTCACGCTTTTGGCTTTCATCGTCAGCTTGTTGGCGCTGCTGGTCGATGTCGTCCATGTCACGTTCGACATTGTATGGAGACTCTCTCATGATGATGGCAGAAATGACAAAAAGAAAAAGTAACCGCCCACAGTTCCCCAACCCAAGCGGTTACTTTTCTTTTTGAAATGTAACAGGTAAGGAACCAGCCGTTTGTATGGCCAGCGCCTTTGCTGTTTTTATTATAGACGTTTCAGTGCCGCCTGTCAAGGACTCAGAACTTGAACCCCCATTTGCAGAAGTACCGCAGCAGGCTCCCGGTCTGCCACAGAAAGGGCCTGAGGCTGCGGTGGGCCGCACGATGCCATGCATGGATGGCGGTGTACTGGGGCACGAGATAAGCCTTTCCCTTGGTGCGCATCTTCTGGGTCAGGTCCGCATCCTCCACATACATGAAGTAATGCTCATCAAAGCCGCCCACAGCCTTGAACTCTGCCGTCCGCACCGCTGAGAAGCTGCCGGTGCAGAACTCGATCTCCACGGGGGCTGACAGGTCCTCCCCTTCCATGAGATAGGCGCGGTTATATTTCTCCCAGAATTTCAGGAACGGCAGCTGGCGGTAGACCATCGGCCGAAGGGCGCAGCGCCGCAGGGGCAGATGCTGGGTGCGGCCGTCCGGGAAGCACAGCCCCGGCCGGGCCATCACAGCATCCGGGTGGGCGGCCATCCAGTCGGCCAGATCGCTGAGGGTGTCGGCGGTGAGCTGGATGTCGGGGTTCAGGATGAAGTGATAATCGCTCGTCAGCTCGGGCAGGATGGTGTTGTGGCCGGTGCCGAAGCCGCCGTTCTCCTTCCGGCAGCGCACCTCCACCCGCTGGCCCGGCAGGGTGCTCAGAGCGCCGCTCCGGACGGCGGCTTCCAGCCGTGCACCGCTGCCGTCGGGGCTGGCGTTGTCCACCAGATAGAGGGTCAGCGGGTGGCGGCGGGTGTATTGCAGCACCGTCTGCGCCGCCCGGAGGGCTTCGTCGCAGCCGTTATAAACAACGATGCAAGCAGAGAGTTCCAAGTTTTATGCTCCTTGTTTTATGGCTCAGACCTTTCCGCCATGCCAAAGGCTCCCCTTGATGGGGCAACAATGACGACCGCCGCCAGTGGCGGAAGCAGGGAGTCATTGTTGGGGCAGCGGCCAGCAAGACGCGAGCGAAGCGCCGCGGATGCTGGGAGCCGCAACCCGGCCTTGGCGAGCGAAGCGAGACTGAGAGGTTGTTCCTCTTTTGTTTATTCCAGCGGCAGGATCTTCAGGCTGAAATCCTCGCGCTGGATGTCGAAGTTGGGGTTGGTGCAGGGGTCGCCTGCAGCCAGCAGGTCGCCCCAGCGGGCCTGAAAACGCAGCACCTCACCCTGAAAGCGCTTCTGCTTTTCGGGGTTGTCCTCCACGCCGCGGCTCTTGCTCTCGTAGTGGTAGAGCTGGGCGAAGGGAGTGAAGACGTTGGTGTAGCCTGCCTGACGAACACGGACGCAGAAGTCCACATCGTTGAAGGCCACGGCATAGCTCTCATCCAGACCACCCACCTCGTCGTAGATCTCCTTGCGGATGAGCAGGCAGGCGGCAGTGTCGGCGTAGACGTCCTGTACATAGTTCAGTCGTCCCATATAGCCGTCGGAGCTGGCGGGATAATACTTGTGCAGATGGCCCGCCACGCCGCCGATGCCGAAGCCGACGCCGGCGTGCTGGATGGTATCGTCCGGGTAGAGCAGCTTTGCGCCCACGCAGCCCACCCGCTTCTGCTGGGCGTACATGACCATCTCTTCCAGCCATGCGGCCGTGATGACCTCAGTGTCGTTGTTGAGAAGCAGCAGATATTCGCCGGTGGCGAACTTCTCGCCGAAGTTGTTCAGGGCGCTGTAATTGAAGCCCTTGCCCTCCCACGTGACGACCTTGAGGGTGTCGGGGTGTTCTTTCTGCATCCGCTCGTAGGCCCGGAAGGTCTCGGGGGCCTTGCTGTTGTTTTCGATGAGGATGATCTCAAGATCCGGATAGGTCGTGCGGGCATAAATGGACTCCACACAGGTCTCCAGATCGTGGATATGATCGCAGGTGGGGATGAGGATGCTCACCCGGCCCGGATGGGCGATGGTGTAGTCGGTCTTGTAATAGCCCGGCGTACCCGGGATGAGGGAGACATCGTCCACGGCCACGCCGCAGCGGGCATAATGGGCCTTGAGGGCCGCGATGCCCGCGTCGATGCAGTAGGTCTTGGCGGAGATGTCGCTGGCCGTGCTGCCGGGGCTGGAGCGCCAGTAATAGAGGGCATGGGGGATGTGGACGATCTTCCTCGCCTTTTCCGTCAGGCGGAGGAACAGCTCGTAGTCCTGACTGCCGTTGTACTCCATCCGCTCGGGGCCGCCTGCGGCGTCCATCAGCCGACGGCTGAAGAGGGTCAGGTGGCAGATATAGTTGTTGGAGCGGAGGTTGTCCAGCATGAAATCGGGCTTGAAGTGGTAGAGCACCACATTCTCCACCTTGCCCTCGAAGGTCGCCTCGTCGGTGTAGACGAAGTCGGCCCCCTGCTCGGCGATGACCTTGGCGGCATACCAGAGGGCGCAGGGGTGGAGGATGTCGTCGTGGTCCAGCAGGGCGATGAAGTCGCCGGTGGCCATCTCGATGCCCTTATTGGTGTTGCCGGGGATCAGCTCGTTCTTTTCCAGCTTCTGGTAGCGGATGCGGGGGTCTGCGGCGGCACGCTGCCGGACCATCTCCCCCACGCCCGGGGCGGTGCCGGCGTCCACACAGCAAAGCTCCCAGTTCCGGTAGGTCTGGTTCACGACCGAGTCCAGCAGCTCCTCAAGGAAGTCCAGCGGGGTGTTGTACAGGGGCACCACGATGCTGATCTTGGGGCCTGCGGGCTGATCTTCCGCCTGATGCACCAGCAGCTCTGCCGAGGCGAAGCGGTCCGCGCGCATGACCCTGCCCGGGAAGAGGGCGGCATACTCGCGGCGGGCACGGGCCTGCTCCCGCACGCCCTCGATCCCGCCCCGGCGCAGCTCCCGCAGCAGGACGAAGAGGGGCAGGGTGTGCCAGAGCTGGCGGCTCTTGCTGACGGCGTAGCGCATGGGCCATGTCATCTTCCAGAAGGTCGAGCCGGTCACTTCGGCCAGCGTCTTTTCCAGCTGCTGCTCGTGGCTGCGGCTGAGGGAAAGGTCGCTGCGCAGCCGGGCGATCAGCTCGGCTTCCTCGCCGCAGGTGCGCTCAGCGCGCACCATCCGGTCGCGCAGGATGTCCATTTCCAGCTCATAGCCCCGCGCCATCTTATACCCGGTGGGCTGGGAGGCGCAGAAGAGGGCGGACTGCTGGGCGCGGCCCTTGCTGCGCCAGCCGAAGTCGCGGAAATATCCTCTCTGCGCCAGCTGCTCGGCCCAGCCCGCCATGACGGTGCTCTCACTGCTCACCAGCAGCACCCGGGCGGGCAGCTTCTCCGGCAGCGTCTCATAGGCCGGGTCCACCACGACCAGAAGCTCTGCCTCCGAGCCTTCCGCCCACGCCTCTGCCGCTACGCCTGCCCGGCGCAGCGCCTTGGTCAGCAGAAGGCTCTGCTCTCCCAGCAGGGCCGCCGAGGCGGCAGCCGCCTCCTCTGCGATGCGCTGCGCCAGTGCACGGCAGCGCTCCCGCTCCTGCTTTTCTTTCTTTTCCTTCTCCAACTGCATTCCGTTCTCTCCACCTAATATCATTTATCGTATCGTCCCAGCGATTTCGGGACGTGAAGCGCAAAAGAGCCGTTTCTCGGGTACAAACGTGTACAGTATACCAAATCGCGCCTCATTTGAGAAGTATTTTGCGCAATTCCTTTCGTTTTTTACATCCCGAGCAGGCGGCGCAGCCAGCTGAACAGTCCGCCGCCGGAAGAGCTGCCGCTGCCCACCGTCCGGATGGAAACGCCGGAGTAGTAGTGCTTGAGGATGTCGCGGTAGCCCATCCCCTCCTCGGCGGCATAGCCCACCGCGCCGCACTGGCTCATGCCCACGCCGTGGCCGAAGCCATAGTAGTTCATGCAGGGCACGCCCGCAGCATCTGCGCTGAAATCGAAGCAGTAGCGGGAGGACACGAACTGGTTGATGTAGCGGTAGCTGCGGCCGTTGGACACCAGCGTGTTGTACTGGACGAAGCCGCCGAGGTCCTTGTGGGTGGTATCGGCGCTCTGGTAAGGCTCACCGGTGCGGCTGTCCTTGTACTCGGTGTAGTCATAGTCCTTGCCGATGACGCGGCGGAGCTTTTCGTGGTACTGGCGCTCGTAGGGGCTTTCGACGCTCTTGAGGTAGGGCACATCCGAACCCCACGCATCGAGGCTGGAGCAGGTGCCGTAAACGCCGGTCTGGGTGTTATAGCCCGCGCTGGCCGACCAGACGGCATCGATGACGCTGCCGTTGTAGGTCAGCACCTCATCCTTCACCGACTCCACCGCCTTACGGATGGCCGAGCGGGCCGAGGCGGGGATGTCCTCCACCGGGGTGTAGATGAGGGCGTTGGCCGAAGAGCCGTACTGCTTGTGGTACTCGAGGTAGGAGTGGATGGCCACGGCCTGCGCTTTCCACGCCTCCTGCGCCGCGCTGGCGCTGACATAGCTGCCGATGGAGCCAAGCTCGGTGTAGGTGATGCCCACGAGGCAGTCCACAAGGTCGAGGGTCACGTTCCTGCGCAGGCCCTTGCCCTTGATGTTCAGATAGGGCATGGTGATCTTATCTTTGGAGCCGAAGAGCCAGCTCAGACAATTTTCTTCTTCCCCCGGGACGAGGGTGGTGTTTGCGCCGCCGATGGTGGTGGCCCCGGGCGCGGCATCCTCGGCAAACGCCGCCGGGACAGCCACACACAGCATCACCGCTGCCAGCACCAGCGCCGCCAGACGGCGCGCGAAACTCAGACTCTGCTTCACAGTCATTTTCCTCCTGTCGTTTTCGACATTTTCATAGTCAGTATCAGTGTAACACACTGCGCCCCCGACGGCAAGGACGGAAGTTGTGCGAAAATGTGAAAAGACGCCTTTGCAAGCTCCGGGAATTGTGATAAAGTATAGCAGGAGAGAACAGGTCCGCCTCTGACAGGCAGGACAAGGAGGGCCGGAATGGACAGCAGAGAGTTATACCCCACCGACGAGCAGCGCCGCCGCATCATGGATTTCATCATGGCGGCAGGCGAGACGCTGCTGGAAAACGGAGCGGAGGTCTTTCGGGTGGAGCAGACGATGGAGATCATGGCCCGCAGCTTCCATCTGCGGGAGTTCCACGTCTATGTGCTGACCAACGGCATCTTCGCCAGCGCAGGCACGGCGGAGATCGCCGAGGTGCGGAACGTACCGGTGCGGACGACCCACTTGGGCCGGGTGGTGGCGGTGAACGCCCTTTCCCGTCAGATCGCCGCCGGGGGCGTCACGCTGGACGAGGCCGAGTGCCGTCTGGCCGAGGCCCGGCGCATCCCCTTTCCCAAGGGCCGGACCCAGCTTCTGGCCGGGATGAGCGGCGCAGCCTGCTTCGCCCTCATCTTCGGCGGCACGGTGCACTCGGCGCTGGCGGCGGCTGTGGCCGGCTTCCTCGTCAGCGGCTATCTGCTGCTCTGCGAGAAAAAGGGGTTATCCAGCGGCTTCCGCAAGATCTCGGCGGCGGCCCTTATCACGCTGGTCTGCATCGTCGGGTGCTCCCTGCTGGGCATCGAGTCCAGCCATGCCATCATCGGCACCCTGATGATCCTGACCCCCGGCATCGCTTTCACCATGGGCATCCGGGACTTCGTGCAGGGCGACTACCTCTCGGGGACCATCCGGATGATCGACGCCCTGCTGATCGCAGCCAGCATCGCCATCGGCACCGGTCTCGTGCTGAGCCTTACTTCGATCCTGACGGGGGTGACGGTGGTATGATGATGCTGACAAATGCCCAGATCGGCCAGCTGGTGGCCCAGTTCTTTCTGGCCGGGGCGGGGACGCTGAGCTTCGCCATCCTCTTCGCCTGCCCCCGGCGCACCCTCCCCTGCTGCGCACTGGTGGGCGCAGCGGGCTGGTTCGTCTATGAGCTGGCGGTCTTGTACGGAGCCGATGCCGCGGCGGCTTCCCTCATCGCGGTCATCCCGCTGACGCTGGTGTCCCGGCTCTTCGCCATCCTGCTCAAAACGCCGGTAACGGTCTTTCTGCTCACCGGCATCTTCCCCCTCGTGCCCGGCGCAGGCATCTACTACACGGCCTACTACTTCATCCAAGGCGAAAACGCCCTCTCGCTGGCCAACGGCATCTCTACCTTCAAGGTCGCCGTTGCGCTGGCCGTGGGCATCGCACTGGTGCTGGGCCTGCCCATGCCGAAGGGGCATAGGTGGAAGAGCAAATAAGCGGTAACAACAAAAAGCACCCGCAGTGCTGTTTCCCCATGATATGGAAACGTGCTGCGGGTGCTTTTCTCATCGAATCAAGCTATTACATATGGAGATAAATCTTAACCGTCGGGGTCTCAGTTTCCCATTCGACCTCAATTTCATCAGGAACCTTATCAGCATAGTAAGTAGTACCGCTCTTGCTGCAAGCATCTCCCAGCTTCGTCAGCTGCGCCTTCTTGACCTTGCCGCCCTTCACAACGCTGACGGTCTCATCATACGCACCATTGCCAATGTGCAGGTCCTGAAGCCAGTCGCTCTCCTCACGCCAGTATTCCACCTTGACATCTGCCATTACAGGGTTTTTGCTGCTGCTATCGCAGCCGGAGAGAACACCCGCTGCTGCCACGGCCAGAGCCATCACACCAGCGCTCTTCAGGAAATTACGACGAGTCATGTTAGTCATTTTCTTACACCTCATAAGTTGTTTTGCTTCTTCTTGTTTTCCTCTGCGCATCTCCACAGAGGGCGGTTAGTTTGCCATAACTAATGATAGGCCATCTCCTGCTTTTTGTCAATATTTTTCCAGTATGTTAGTGTTCATTAACATTATATCATCGTTTTTTTATCTCCGGTTTATGGATTTTTCTCTCATTTCTTCATTTCGCAGACGTGTCTTATCCGTGTTTGCCGCCGCATCCAAATTCCTTGCACTGCGCCTGCGCCTATGCTATAATCAGGCTGTACTTATATAGTAAAGGAGTGTCCGCTGATGTCTATTATGGAAACGCTTGCCTCCCGCCGCACCTACCGCCGCTTCGCCCAGAAGCCAGTGCCGCAGGATGTGGTGGAGGATATGGTCGAGGCTTTGCGCCTTTCGTCCTGCGGCGCGAACCGTCAGGCCGTGAAGCTGGTGGTGGTGCAAAGCCCTGAGATGGTGGCGAAAGTCCACCCGCTGGTCAAGTGGGCCGGTTATCTGTCGCCGGAGCAGGGCACGCCCAAAGCCGACGAACAGCCGGTGATGTATCTGGCCGTCGTGCAGGACAGCGCCATCCCCGGCGACCTCAACACCGACACCGGCATCGCGCTGGCCAACATCACCCTTGCCGCGTGGGACAAGGGCGTGGGCAGCTGCATCATGGGTGCCATCAACAAGCCTGCCCTGAGCGAGCTGTTGGGCATCGCCGAGCCGGACAAGCTGGCCTTCATGGTGGCGCTTGGCTACCCCGCCCACACCGCCAAGGTCGTGCCCATGACCGAAGAGACGGGCATCAAATATTATCTGGATGAGGACCGCAACTACTGTGTGCCCAAGCGGAGCAGGGAGGAGCTGGCGCGGAGCGTGTGATGGCTCTTCCTCCCGGGCGGCTTGCTTTCTGCATATATACATCACTCCTTGGCTTTATTCTGCATAATTGTTTGCAATTCGGTTTCAATTTGATGGAATTTTTGCACAACACTTGACTTTTCAAATTGTACAACCTATACTAAACACGCTCTCTGATTTTTCGATGAATCGCATCGCAGCAGAGAACTGCAAATGATATGCACATAAAGAGGAGTGTTTGAATATGAAAAAGATCTCTCGCCGCAGCTTTCTCGCTGCTTCCGGCCTGACCATTGCTGCTCTGGCTCTGACCGCCTGCGGCGGCTCTGCCTCCACCGCTTCTTCCGCTGCAAGCTCTGTGGCTGCTTCTTCCGAGGCTGCTTCCACCAGCGCTGCCGCTGCTGAGCTGACCACCGTTGAGGCTGGCAAGCTGACCATGGCCACCAACGCCGCCTTCCCTCCGTACGAGATGACCACCGATGCAGGCGCATTTGAGGGCATTGATATCGATACCGCTCAGGCCATCGCCGACAAGTTGGGCCTCGAGCTGCAGATCGACGACATGGACTTTGACGCTGCTCTTCTGAGCGTCCAGCAGGGCAAGGCCGACATCGCCATGGCTGGCGTCACCGTCACCGACGAGCGCAAGAACGTCATGGACTTCTCCGACAGCTACGCTACCGGCATCCAGTCCATCATCGTGCCCGAGGGTTCTGACATCGCTTCTCCCGACGATCTGGCCGGCAAGATGATCGGCACCCAGCGCGGCACCACTGGCTACATCTACTGCTCCGATGACTTCGGCGACGATGCAGTCGTGGCTTACGACGATGGTCTGACCGCTGTGCAGGCTCTGAACAACGGTCAGGTGGACGCTGTCGTTATCGACAATGCCCCCGCCATGGAGTTCGTCGCTGCCAACCCCGGTCTGGTCCTTCTGGACACCAGCTACGCCGAGGAGGACTACGCCATCGGCATGGCCAAGGGCAACACTGCTCTGGAAGACGCTGTCAACGCTGCTCTGGAAGAGCTGAAGGCAGACGGCACCCTGCAGTCCATCGTGGACAAGTACATCACCGCTGAATAATCAGCGCGTTTCTTTCCGCGTCAGGGGGAGGCGGCCTGAAAAGGCTCCTCCCCTTTTTTGAAATCCACCGGTTACAAAATTTTTACAAAAAGAAAGGTGAGGATGCGAATGGCCGCACAATACGAGCTGCTGAAAGAGCTTCTCAACAGCGGGACGCCGCTCAGCTTCGGGCAGAACATTTTCTTTAAGTTTTATCAGGCATTCATCCTGAAGGACCGCTGGCTCCAGTACATCAACGGCGTGGGCACCACCCTGCTGGTCACAGCCATCGCGCTGGCGATGGGCGTCGCGCTGGGCAGCGTGGTGGCGCTGGTGCGTGTGGCCCACGACCAGCAGCGCACCGGCCGCATGAACCCGGTGCTGGGCTTCTTCAACGCGGTGTGTCAGGTGTACACCACCATCATCCGCGGCACGCCTATGATGGTGCAGCTGCTCATCATGAGCATGGTCATCTTTGCCAACAGCCGCAACTTCACGATGGTCGGCGCGTTGGCGCTGGGCATCAACTCGGGCGCCTATGTCTCCGAGATCATCCGCGGCGGCCTGATGGCCGTTGACCCCGGCCAGATGGAGGCCGGCCGCAGCCTCGGCCTCAACTACATAACCACGATGGTGGTCATCATCATCCCGCAGGCCATCCGCGCCGTGCTTCCCGCCCTCGGCAACGAGTTCATCATGCTGCTGAAGGATACGTCCCTCATCACCGTCATCGGCGGCAAGGAGCTGCTGTATGCGGCACAGGGCATCATGAACCGCACCTACGAGGCCATGTTCCCCCTGTGCGGCGTCGCCCTCATCTATCTGGTGCTGGTGATGCTGTTCACATGGCTGCTCGCAAAGTTTGAGAGGAGGCTGGCACAAAGTGACCGATAAGATCCTTGAAGTCCGCGGTCTGACCAAGACCTACGGCGGCGAAAAGCGGAAGGGCGCAAAGCAGCCCACCCCCACCCTCGACGTGCTGAAGGGCATCGACATCGACATCTACCGCGGCGACGTGGTCTGCCTCATCGGCCCCTCGGGCTGCGGCAAGTCCACCTTCCTGCGCTGTCTGAACCGGCTGGAGATCCCCACCGGCGGCAGCATCAAGTTTGAGGGCGTGGAGGTGGACGATGACCACATCGACGCCGTCCGCCAGAAGATGGGCATGGTGTTCCAGCACTTCAACCTCTTCCCCCACCTGACCGTCAAGAAGAACCTCGAGCTGGCCCCCAGCCTCCTCAAGCTCAAGGACAAAGAGGCCATCTCTGCCCGCGCCGACGAGCTTCTGGCCCGCGTGGGTCTGGCCGACAAGGCCAACGCCTACCCCAAGAGCCTGTCCGGCGGCCAGCAGCAGCGCATCGCCATCGCCCGTGCGCTGGCGATGGACCCGGACGTCATCCTCTTCGACGAGCCGACCAGCGCCCTCGACCCCGAGATGGTCGGCGAGGTCCTCGAGCTGATGAAAGAGCTGGCCCATACCGGCATCACCATGCTGGTGGTCACCCACGAGATGGGCTTCGCCCGCGAAGTCTCCAACCGCGTCATCTTCATCGACGAGGGCCGCATTCAGGAGGATGAGCCGCCGCAGGAGCTGTTCACCAACCCCAAGCATCCCCGCCTGAAGGCATTCCTTTCCAAGATGCTGTAAATCCGAGATCGAAAAAGCACCATGCCGCATGACGCAGCATGGTGCTTTTTTCAACCTCTCCGTCACGCCTGACGGCGTGCCACCTTCCCTATCGAGGGGAGGCCTTGGCATGGCGGAAAGCTTCATCTCTTCGCCAGAGGCTCCCCTCGGTAGGGGAGCTGTCGAGCGAATGCGAGACTGAGAGGTTATTTCAGAACGACCCTCCCGACGAGCCGCCGAAGCCGTCGGAGTCTGTGGACGAGCCGCCGGAGGAGCTTGACTCCTTCTTGGGCGGGTCATAGACCCGCTCCCGGGTGGTGTGGGTGTAGCGGTCGCGCTTGACCCGCAGGGCGAAGCCGGGCATATACTCATCGGCCCGGGTCTTCCGCTTGGCCGTCTTCATCTGGCTGTACAGGACAAAGCAGATAATGGCCGAGATGCCGAGGGGAACGAGCATGGCAACCATCAGGTCTCCCAGCCCGACGTCATTGTCTATGTCGATGGGTTCACCGTGGTCGGCGTAGTAGTCCAGCGCCTCATCGCACATCTCGATGTAGGTATCTGCCGCGTCCTCCCACTCCTCATCGGAGAGCAGCGGGACGATCTCGTCCTCCTGCTGCTCGATGCGGTAGTCGGTAAAGGCGGTGACGCCCCCGCCGTAGGTAATGGTGACATACTTGCGGGAGCCGACGGCCAGCAGGAAAAGGATGCCGCTCTGCTCATCGCCATAGCCGAGGCCGTTGGAGATGTAATAATTCTTGGCGTATTCCCGCTGGTCTGCGTCGCCGATGCTGTCCACCACGAGGAAATAGACATCCACGCCATGGCCGTCGGAGGCGCTCTCAGCTTCCTCTTCGAGGTCGGCCAGCGTGTCGGCGTCGAAGATGCCGCATTCGTCCCGCACCAGCGGGGCGGCTGCCCCGGCCGGCAGGGTCAGGGCCATGCAGAGCAGGGCCGCTGCCAGAAGGGCAAACAGTTTTTTGCAATGTTTCATATTCCCGTCTCCCCCTCTCACAGCAGCATGAACAGGGCCGTCAGGATCATCAGCGGGATGCTGATGCCGGCAAACCACGCGGCCACCCTGCCCTTATCCACGGGCAGGTCGCCGATGAGCTTGCCGGTCTGGCCGTTCATGGCAAAGAGGAAGTCCTGCTCCTTCCAGCGGGTGTGGAGCATCCAGACCGGCAGCAGAGCGTAGTGCGGTTCGAGGGTCCGCGGGTCGATCTGCTCCGAGAGGGTCTGGATGCTGGTGTAGCCGCCCAGCGTCCCGTGGAGGGCCGCTTCGGCGCTGTGCTTCATCCGGCCCAGAGCGCGGGCGGCACACTTCTTGTCGTCCTCGTCATACCGGTCGGCCAGAAAGCCGGGCAGGTAGGCCGTAGAGAAGGGCTTGAGGGCGCTGTAGTCGAAGGGTTCGATGGCATCCATGTGGGTGTCCGGCATCTTGCTGGAGCCGTCCACCGGCACCCGGACGAAGTCCGCATCGCCTACGCGGGCCACATCGAAGTGCTTGGTGGTGGTGACGACATAGTCGCCCTCGCGGTGGCTCTCGCTGATCTCGGCTTTGTAAGCGCCCCGGGCCTCCATCCGGCCATCGTAGAGCCAGAAGGGCACATAGACGCCCTGGATCTCCTCGATGTGGTTTCCGTCCTTGAAGGCTTTGGGGAGGAAGGCCTTGCCCTTATAATACTTCTTCAGGTTCTCGATGGCCGTCTTCCTGTCCATCTTGAAGGGGATGATGTACTCCGGCTTGAGCTTGCCGGAAAGCTGTCCACCCAGCACGGTGGGGTTGCCGCAGTAGGGGCAGGTGGTGGCTGCTGTCTCGGGGCCGCAGACCAGCTCTGCGCCGCAGGAGGTGCAGGTGCGGCTGCTGAGGCCTCCGGCCTCCCGCTCTCCCCAGACCGGGCCATTGGCCGCAGCCTTTTCGGCTGCTTCGGCGGCCTTGTCTGCCTGTGCCTGCTTCTCGCCGTAGAGGGCCTCTACCTGTGCGACATCGTAGGTCGAGCCGCAGTAATCACAGCAGAGCTTGCCGCTGGCGCTGTCGAAGCGCAGCGGGCCGGTACAGGCCGGGCACTGGTAATTCGTGGTGTTTTCTGCCATCGTTCAGGCCCCCTTTCAAGCGCCGAAGGGCTTGCCGCACTCGGGGCAGAACTTCGGCGGGTCCGTGGGGTCGGCGGGCGTCCAGCCGCAGTTCGGGCACTTGGCCGCCGGGCGGGGCCTGCCGCACTCCGAGCAGAATTTGCCGGTGTTGTGTGTGCCGCAGCTGCATACCCAGCCCGCCTCGGGGCGGGGCTTGCCGCAGGCGGTGCAGAACTTGCCGGTATTGCCGGTCTGTCCGCAGGAGCAGCTCCAGCTGCCCGCTGCCGGGGCGGCAGGGGCGGGAGCAGGCTGCTGTGCGCCCATCTGGTAGAGGGCCTGTGTGTTGATGCCCCCGGCGGCTGCGGCCTGATTCATCCCCATAAAGGCCATAGCCGGGCCGGCGGAGGTGTTCGACGCCGCGGCCTGCATGGCCGAGGCCTGTGCGCCCACCATATGGGCGGCAGCGCGGGTGGGGTCCATGAAGGCGGCGCTGCGCTGCAGCTCCTTGATCATCTGCTCGTCTTCCTCGCTGGCCTTGACGCCGGACACGCCGAGGGAGACGATCTCGATGCCGCGCAGCTTGCTCCACTTTTCGGAAAGCTCCTGATTCAGGGCCTCGGCCAGCTCGGCGGTGTGGCCGGGCAGGGACGAATAGCGGATGCCCATCTCACTGATGCGGGCGAACGCAGGCTGCAGCGCCGTCATCATCTCGGTGCGCATCTGGCCCTCGAGGGCGTCGCGGGTGTACTCGTTTTCCACATTTCCGCAGACATTGGTGTAAAACAGGATGGGGTTGACGATGCGGTAGCTGTACTCGCCGAAGCACCGGATGCTCACGTCGATGTCGATGCCTGCCCGCTGGTCCACCACACGGAAGGGCACCGGGCTGGGGGTGCCGTACTTGTTGCCCATCAGCTCCTTGGTGTTGATGTAGTAGATGCGCTGGTCGGTGGCGGCCTGACCGCCGAAGCTGAACCGCTTGCCGATCTCCGCAAAGACCTCGTCGATGTTCTTGGCCAGACCCTTGCTCAGCAGAGAGGGCTGGGTGCCGGTGTTGTAGGTGTACTCGCCCGCCTCGGCGCAGAGATCCACTACCTTGCCCTGCTCCACGATGAGGGCGCACTGGCCCTCGGCCACCGCCACGATGGAGCCATCGGTGATGACATTCTCGGTGCCGTGACGGTTCGAAGAGCGCCCGGAGACCTTCTTTTGTCCCTTGACGGCCAGCACCTCCGCCGGGAGAGCGCTGCAATAAAAGTATTCCTTCCACTGGTCGCCCATCACTCCGGATGCTGCACCCAATGCCGCTTTGACAAGACCCATAAGCCATATCTCCTTTTTCTGCCCGCTGTTCTGCGCGTGGGCTTTCTCTCAGTATACCACAAAACAGGCGGCGAAAAAAGAAAACCCTTGCATTTTCTCCCCGATGGGTGTAGAATACTCCCAACAAACAAATACAGGGGAGCTTGTAAACGCAGGCTGAGAGGAAGTTCTCGAACTTCGACCCTAGGAGGCTGTCTTTGGACAGCCTCTGCACCTGATGCGGATAATGCCGCCGTAGGAAGTCATAACGCTGCTTATGGATTTTTACAGGAGACGCCGCAGAGGGCGTCTCCTGTTTTTTGTTAGAAGCTGTTTTCGTAAGCGGGCAAAAAGGCCGCTCAGGCGGCGTACAGCGCTTAGAAAACGGCTTCTCGTGTTACCGGCTGAGGGGGAGCGCCCTGAGTCTGGGTTATATGTTGCGATGGGAAGCCGTGTTCCGGCGTGAGAGGAGGCCAATGAGCCTCGACCGCTTCTTCCGTTTCTGGCATCTGCGCGGGTGCCGGTTCTGTTCGTGTGCGGGGGCGGCGGTCTGTCTGCTCCCGCATGATATTTTTATTGAAAAGGAGCACTCATCATGAAACACTACTCTGCAAAAAAGCTGGCGCTGGCCGGTATGTTCTGCGCCCTCGCCGTCGTGGGCAGCGTCTTCTCCTTCCCCGTCTTCGGCAGCAAATGCGCCCCCGTCCAGCACATGGTCAACATCCTCTGTGCCGTCCTGCTGGGGCCTTACTATGGCGTGGGCGTAGCCTTCGTGGCCTCCCTGCTGCGCAACCTGCTGGGTCTGGGCAGCCTGATGGCTTTCCCGGGCAGTATGTTCGGTGCGCTGCTCTGCGGCCTCGTCTTCCACAAGACGAAGAAGCTGCTGCCCACCCTCGTGGGCGAGGTGTTCGGCACCTCCATCCTCGGCGGTCTGTGCGCCTATCCCGTCGCCATCCTGCTGATGGGCAAGAGCGCCGGTGACATCGCCTTCTACGCCTACATCGTGCCCTTCCTCGTCTCTACCGCAGGCGGCGCGGTCATCGCAGGCGTGCTGCTGGCCGCACTTTCCCGTGCAGGCGCCCTCCGCGCCATGCAGGCCAGCCTGAGCTGAGCGGAAGGAGTAACACGACCCATGTTCCAGAGCATCTTCGCCAACGTCCGGGCCCGAAGCCCCCTCGTCCATAACATCACCAACTACGTCACCGTCAACGACTGCGCCAACATGGTGCTGGCCTGCGGCGCGTCCCCCATTATGGCGGACGATGCCGCCGAGGTAGAGGACATCACCTCTCTGTGTGCCGGGCTGAACCTGAACATCGGCACTCTGAACAGCCGCACCATCCCCTCCATGCTTCTGGCGGGCCATACCGCCCACCGGCTGGGCCGGCCCGTCGTGCTGGACCCGGTGGGTGCGGGAGCGTCCCATCTCCGCACCGAGACAGCCCTGCGGCTGCTGCGGGAGGTAAAGCCTACCGTCATCCGGGGCAACATCTCCGAGATGCGGACACTGGCGGTGGGCAGCGGCACCACCAAGGGCGTGGACGCCGACGCATCCGACAAGATCACGGAAGAGACTCTGGACCGGGCCGTGGCCTTCGTCAAGTCCTTCGCGGCCCGCACTGGGGCGGTCATCGCCGTCACCGGGGCCATCGACATCGTAGCCGACGGCCAGCGGGCGTTCTGCATCCGCAACGGCCACCCCATGATGAGCGCCGTCACCGGCACCGGCTGTCAGCTCTCGGCCCTGACGGCGGCCTTCTGCGCCGCCAACCCCGACAAGCCCTTGGAGGCTGCTGCGGCGGCTGTCTGCGCCATGGGCCTTGCGGGCGAAGTGGCCCACAGCCGCCTTACGAAGCTGGACGGCAGCGCCACCTACCGCAATTATATCATCGACGCCATCTACAACATGACCCCCGAGCAGCTCGAGGAAGGAGCACGCTATGAAATGCGATAAACACACCATGCTTCTCTACGCCGTCACCGACCGGGCATGGACGGGCCGCGAGACCCTCCGCCAGCAGGTGGAGGATGCACTGAAGGGCGGCGTCACCTGCGTCCAGCTGCGGGAAAAAGAGCTGGACGATGCGGCATTTTTACAGGAAGCCATGGAGCTTTCCGCCCTCTGCCGCAGCTATGGCGTCCCCTTCATCATCAACGATAACGTGGACATCGCCATCCAGTGCCATGCGGACGGCATCCACGTCGGGCAGGAGGACATGGCCGCAGCCGACGTCCGGGCCAAAGTCGGCCCCGATATGCTCCTTGGCGTGTCGGCCCACTCGGTGGAGGAGGCCCGGCTGGCCGTGGCCCACGGCGCGGATTATCTCGGCGTCGGCGCAGCCTTTTCCACCCACACCAAGACGGATGTGGACGTCCTGCCCGAGGGCGAGCTGAAAAAGATATGCGACGCTGTGGATGTGCCGGTCGTCGCCATCGGCGGCATCCATAAGGACAACATCCTCCAGCTGAAAGGCTCTGGCGCAGACGGCGTGGCCCTCGTTAGCGCCATCTTCGGTGCCGAGGACATCGAGGCCGAGTGCCGGGAATTAAAGGTGCTGGCGGAACAGATCATCTATAGCAATTCAACTTTTTAATGCAACAGCAACAGCATTGAATTGCATATCGCAAATATGCTGTTTGAATGTTGCACGAATTTCTTGACTTGCGATAAAGGAGCAAACCCATGAAAACTGCACTTACCATCGCGGGCAGCGATTCCAGCGGCGGCGCCGGCATTCAGGCCGACCTCAAGGCCATGACCATGAACGGCGTCTTCGCCATGAGCGCCATCACCGCCCTGACGGCCCAGAACACCACCGGCGTTTCCGGCATCTATGAGGTCAGCCCCGCGTTTCTGGCCCAGCAGATCGACGCTGTCTTCACCGACATCCGCCCCTGCGCGGTCAAGATCGGGATGGTGTCCTCGGCCCCGCTCATCGAGACCATCGCCGAGCGCCTCCGCTTCTACAAGGCGGAGAACATCGTCGTAGACCCCGTGATGGTAGCCACCTCCGGCTCTGACCTCATCGCCTCGGACGCTGTGCGCACCCTCTGCCGGGAGCTGTTCCCCCTCTCGGCGCTTATCACCCCCAACCGCCACGAGGCGGAAGTTCTGGCCGAAATGGCCATCCATAGCCGCGATGACATGGTACGCGCCGCGCAGACCATCGCCGGCCGCTACGGCTGCAACGTCCTGCTGAAGGGCGGCCACAGCGACACCGACGCCGACGACCTTCTGGCGCTCCGGAACGGACAGCTGCTCTGGTTCCCGGGGCAGCGGGTCGATAACCCCAACACCCACGGCACCGGCTGCACCCTGTCCAGCGCCATCGCGGCAAACCTCGCCAAGGGCTTCGGGCTGGCGGACTCCATCGCCCGGGCCAAGGCCTATCTGACCGACGCGCTGAACGCTCGGCTCGACTTGGGCCAAGGCTCCGGCCCGCTGGACCACACCTTGGGCGGCACAGGGGTCGAAAACTGGATGCACGGCGTCCCAGACGCTGTACAGGATAAATAAAGAGCGTATTTTCGGAGGATTTCAACCATGCAGACTTACACCACACAGATGGATGCCGCACGCAAGGGCATCGTCACGCCCCAGATGGAGACGGTCGCCAAGAAGGAGTACCGCACCGTCGAGGAGATCCGTCAGCTGGTCGCCGAGGGCAAGGTGGCCATCCCGGCCAACAAGCATCACACCTGCCTCGACCCCGAGGGCATCGGCTCCATGCTTCGCACCAAGATCAACGTCAACCTCGGCGTCTCCCGCGACTGCAAGGACTACAGCATCGAGATGCAGAAGGTCATGAGCGCGGTCAACATGGGCGCAGAGGCCATCATGGACCTGTCCAGCCACGGCAACACCCAGCCCTTCCGCCAGAAGCTGACCCACGAGTGCCCTGTCATGATCGGCACCGTGCCGGTGTATGACTCTGTCATCCACTACCAGCGCGACCTCGCCACCCTGACCGCGCAGGACTTCATCGACGTGGTGCGTCTGCACGCAGAGGACGGCGTGGACTTCGTCACCCTCCACTGCGGCATCACCCGCAAGACCATCGAGCAGATCCGCAAGCACAAGCGGAAGATGAACATCGTCAGCCGCGGCGGGTCTCTGGTCTTTGCATGGATGTGTATGACCGGCAATGAGAATCCCTTCTACGAGCACTTCGACGAGATCCTCGACATCTGCGAGGAGCACGATGTCACCATCTCTCTGGGCGACGCCTGCCGTCCCGGCTGCCTCGCCGACGCCACCGACGTCTGCCAGATCGAAGAGCTGGTCCGTCTGGGCGAGCTGACCAAGCGGGCTTGGGCGCACAATGTTCAGGTCATGGTGGAAGGCCCGGGCCATGTGCCCCTGAATCAGGTCGCCGCCAACATGGAGATCCAGAAGACCATCTGCATGGGCGCGCCCTTCTATGTCCTCGGCCCCATCGTCACCGACATCGCCCCCGGTTATGATCACATCACCGCCGCCATCGGCGGCGCTGTCGCAGCCATGAGCGGTGCGGCTTTCCTGTGCTATGTCACCCCCGCCGAGCATCTGGCTCTGCCCAATGTGGACGACGTCAAGCAGGGCATCGTGGCCTCCAAGATCGCCGCCCACGCCGCCGACATCGCCAAGGGCATCCCCCACGCCCGGGACATCGACGACAAGATGGGCGACGCCCGCCGTGTGCTGGACTGGGACGCACAGTTCGCCTGTGCCCTCGACCCCGAGACCGCAAAGGCCATCCGTGACGCCCGCCTGCCCGAAGATGACCACAGCGACACCTGCTCCATGTGCGGCAAGTTCTGCGCCGTCCGCAGCATGAACAAAGCTCTGGCCGGTGAGTACATCGACATCCTGTAAACTGATATTTTCATCGCTTTTGCGATTTTTCTTTTCCATTGCCGCCCGGTATGAAAGCCGGGCGGCTTTTTGCGTTTTGGCGGGACGGTTTCTCTATACAAAATGAATCCGGCATGCTATACTGGATAAGAGAAGCATTTGAGGTGGTCAATTTCGTGGCAGCCACACGCCGATGGTAACGACAAGGGCATCTGCCCTGAGAGATGCAGGAGAACGCCACGCCTGCCAAATGCTTTTCGAGGGGGGACGGTTCTGATGCCGTCCCCCGTTCCTGTTTTTACAGAGGCATAAAAGAAAAACTGCACGAACGCTGAAGTCCAGCAGTCCGTGCAGTTTTTTCATACAGTTGCGCCAGCAGGAGTCGAACCTACGATGGGGGAGTCAAAGTCCCCTGCCTTACCGCTTGGCGATGGCGCATCAGTAGAGAATAGTATAGCATATTTTTCCGGATTCCACAAGAGCCGCCGGGGCTTCCGCAAAAACTTTCTATTCTATTCCGCCCGTTCCCCATCCTTGCCGGGGGACGGCGGATATGGTATACTTACTGTGTAAAAGTTTTTCTGTTCAGCGCACAGCGCAGAAAGGAGCGTGGCTTATGGTGCACCATCTTGTCATCGGCGTTATCTTCCTCGTCTGGGGCATTGCAGACGTCCTCCGCGTCCAGCTGCCCGGCGTGCTGGCGCGGCGGCTGGAATCGTCCAGCGAAGAGGGCCGCCGCCTCTGGCAGCGGCTTCTGGGCGTGCTGGAACTCATCGTAGGCGGCGTACAGGTGCTGTTCTGCTTTTTCTCCGACGACCCGACCGTCACCAGCATCCTCCTCGCCGTGATGATCCTTTCGGCGGTCTGCATCCTCGGGCCGTACTACCACTGGCGGAAACAGGAAAAAGAAAACGACACCTGATACGAGAGAGGGAGTTCACCTATGGGGCCTTGGTATTATGAAGTCGTCAGCTTTGACGGCGATTACGTCAACCTGCGCCGCACCGACATCGAGAGCGACGAGCTGAACCCGGTGGCGCTGGCGCTCCTGCCGCCGGAGATCGACGTAGGCAGCAAGCTCAAGTGCGAATATTTCCAGTACGAGATCATCGGCTGACAAACCGCAGAAAAGCCGCCCGGATGGGCGGCTTTTCTGTGTCTTCTGATTCGTTATACGCGCTCTGCCACCAGCTGGAAGCCCGCCTTGGCAAGCTCCTGCCGGATCTGCTCGATCTGGGCATTGTCGCGGGTCTCAAGGGTCAGCTTGAGGAAGCAGCTGGAGATGGGCATATTGGGGTCGGAGCCGTCGTGGAGGACGGACACCACGTTGCTGCCGCAGCGGGAGACGATGTTGGCCACCTGCTGCAGCTGGCCGGGCTTATCCTCCAGCGCGATGGTCAGGTTGGCCTTGCGGCCGCTCATGACGAGGCCGCGGGTGATGACGCGGTTGAGGATGTTCACGTCGATGTTGCCGCCGGAGATGAGGCAGACGACCTTCTTGCCCTCGATGGGCAGCTTGTGGAAGAGCGCCGCCGCCACAGGCACAGCCCCCGCGCCCTCGGCCACCAGCTTCTGGTTCTCCATCAGGGAGAGGATGGCCGCTGCGGTCTCGTCCTCGGTGACAGTGACGATGTCGTCCACATACTCCTCGCAGAGCTTGTAGGTCAGCTCACCGGGGGTCTTGACCTGAATGCCGTCCGCAAAGGTGGAGACGGCGGAGAGGGTCTGGTATTTGTGCTCGTGGAGGGAGCGGTACATACTGGGTGCGCCCTCGGCCTGCACACCGTAGACCTTGACTTCCGGCTTGAGGCTCTTGATGGCAAAGGCCACGCCGGAGATGAGTCCGCCGCCGCCCACAGGCACGATGACGGCATCCACATCGGGCAGCTGGTCGAGGATCTCGAGGCCGATGGTACCCTGACCGGCGATGACCTGCTCGTCGTCGTAAGGGTGGATGAAGGTCATGCCCGTTTCTTCCTGCAGCTCGACGGCCTTGTCGTGGGCATCGTCATAGGTGCCGGGCACGAGGCAGACCTCCGCGCCGAGGTTCTTGGTGTTCTCCACCTTCATAATGGGTGCGCCGTCCGGCATACAGACGATGCTCCGGATGCCCCGGCGGGTAGCGGCCAGCGCCACGCCCTGTGCGTGGTTGCCTGCCGAGCAGGCGATGACGCCCTTGTCGCTCTCCTCCTTGGAGAGCTGGCTGATCTTATAATAAGCGCCGCGCACCTTGAAGCTGCCGGTCACCTGCAGGTTCTCGGTCTTGAGGTAGAGCTGGCAGTCCTTCGAGAGCTTGGGGGCTTCGATGAGGTCTGTTTTGCGTGCTACATCCTTGAGGACAAAGGCGGCGTGGTAGATCTTATCCAGTGTCAGCATATCGGTTTTCCCATCCTATCTCTTTTTATCCATCCCGGCACACGGGGTATTTTTCATCGTTAAAGACAGGACCTAGTATAGTTTACATAATTTGATTTGTCAAATGAATCTATTTCACACATTAAGGCCGAAAGCGGAATTTGCAAACATTGTATTTGTCTGCGCAGAATGCCGACCCCGCTTGACAACCCAAAGAAATTTGACTATACTACATATAGAAAGGCGCTGTGTCTGCAAAACGACTAGCTCCTTACCAGATTAGTCAAGAGAAAATGACCGACCGAGTTGGGGAACTTGAAGGCGGTCATTTTTTCTTGCGTTTTTTATCGTCATGGTTCTCATGTGCGATCGTCCATGTGATCTGAAATGTAACAAAAATTGCTCCGCCAAGAAGCGTCAGTAAAATTGCAACATCGGAGAACGTCATGAACCACACCCCCTTCCTGCCCTTGAGCATCCGGGGAGTGGCAACTTCAAGAAAAACTGCCTTGCCCGGCGCTTAGGTGCCGGTAAGGAGTCAGCCGCCTGCGTTTTAGACACAGCGCCTTTTTCCTGCCATTGCTGGCATTAGTTACAGAATAACACAAAATCCTGCAAAGCACAATACAAAGCCGCCGCCTCCCACGAAACTGTGAGAGGCGGCGGTTCTATTATTGCTCAATCATATACGGCAGATTACTTTTTCGTTTTTTCTTTCTTTGCCAGCATGACATAAATGTCCTTACCGATTACATTATTATCTTTATCCTCTTTCGTCTTGAAGTAATAGCCGATGCTCCAATCATAGTTCTTCGGCTCTGCCAAAAGCATATATTTTTTAACCTCTTCAGCGACCGCTTTTGCTTCCTCCGAAGTTTCTTTATTGATTTCTACTTTTATCATACACTTTTGTTTCAAGCTATCATTGAGCATACTGTCATTACTATCATACCTCTCATGGAAAAACTCTGCCTCCCCATCAAGCTTCTTGTCATATTCGACCTTCAGGCCGCTCCCTGTCAAAAAATCATTTATATCATTTGTCAGCTTGACTTTGGCATCGACACTTGCTCTTCCGCTGCCACCGCCGCCGCAGGCAGTAAGCATCGTCAGTGTCAGCGCCGCCGCCAACAGGACTGCCATCATTTTTCGGAACCGCAACATCATAAAAAATTCCTCCTTATAATTTAGGAAGCGTTCTGCCTCCATATCACAATAATACATTTTCGGGCAACTTTCGTCAATGTCATCTACCCTATTTTTTCAATTTTGGCATTTTGTTAAAATTATAAGACATACTTTTTATCTCTGGGATACAAAAAGCCGCCGCCTCCCACGAAACTGTGAGAGGCGGCGGTGCATTTTATTTTATCGCAAGTTTCAAAGACAGTGCCTGCCGGAACAGTCTATTGTGCTCTGCCGTCTGCGGCGCTCGTACATTGCCCGCTCTGGCTCAGATCTCCGCGAGGATGGCATCGCCCATTGCGGTACAGCCGAGGCAGGTGCAGCCCTCGCTCATATTATCGGCGGTGCGCAGGCCCTTGTCCAGCACCTTGTTCACCGCGCTCTCGATGGCGTCGGCCTCCTCGGTCATGCCGAAGGAGTACCGTAGCATCATGGCGGCGGAGAGGATGCAGGCGGTGGGGTTGACGATGTCCTTGCCCGCGATGTCGGGAGCAGAGCCGTGGATCGGCTCATACAGACCCCGGGTGCCGTCGCCCAGACTGGACGAGGGGATCATGCCGATGGAGCCGGTGATCATCGAAGCCTCGTCGGAGATGATGTCGCCGAACATATTCTCGGTGACGATGACGTCAAACTGGCTGGGGTCCTTCACGACCTGCATCGCGCAGTTGTCCACGAACATCTCGCTGTACTCCACCTCGGGATACTCGGCCTGCAGGCGGTGCATGACGGCACGCCAGAGGCGGCTGGTGTCCAGCACATTGGCCTTGTCCACGCAGCAGAGCTTCTTGCGGCGCTTCATCGCCGTCTCGAAGCCGATGCGGCCGATGCGCTCGATCTCGTGCTCCGAGTAGGGCATGGAGTCCACGGCCTGCTTCTCGCCGTTTTCCAGCGTATAGGTCTCGTGCTTGCCGAAGTAGACGCCGCCGATCAGCTCACGCACGATGATGAAGTCGATGCCCTTGGCCACGATCTCGGGCTTGAGGGGGCTGGCCGGGGCCAGCTGAGGCCAGATCTTGGCCGGGCGGTTGTTGGAGTAGAGGCCCATCCCGGCGCGGAGGCGGAGCAGACCCTTTTCGGGGCGCTGCTCGCCGGGCAGGCCCTCCCACTTGGGGCCGCCCACTGCGCCCAGAAGAACGCTGTCTGCCGCAAGGCATTTATCCAGCTCGTGCTGAGGCAGCGGGTCGCCGTACTTGTCGATGGCCTCGCCGCCCATTGCGGCGTCGGTGTAGTGGAAGGTGTGGCCGTACTTCTCGGCCACCTTATCGAGAACGCGGAGGGTCTGCTTCACGATCTCGGGGCTGGAGCAGTCGCCCCAGATGACAGCGATATTTTTTTCCATGATAATGGGCATCCTTTCTTCGATTGGGCAGCGATTTATGACAGGATTCTTGCTTTTGGGTGGGTGCGGGGGCAGATTCGCGCGCTGGTGGCGCGGGGGATGTTTTTTCTTGAGGTCAAGCGGCTTGCGCTCCGCGCGGGCCAGAGGCAGGGAGGGGTGTTTCGACTCCCCCCTCC
>OHRL01000625.1_pt1 | contig 25280 bp, 20 predicted proteins | sample 1578331 | NCBI WGS metagenome assembly OHRL01 (sample SAMEA3879608, study PRJEB24766) | human gut metagenome | biome: human-associated habitat; feature: feces | place: USA | collected 1985/1987
CGGCGGCTGAGATGATCGAGGGCATTGACGCCAAGCTCAAGGTGCTGCTGGCAGAGAAAGCACAGTCCACAGAGAAAGATGCCGAAGCGCCCGCAGAGCCGATGCAGGAAGTCCCCATTTACCGAGAGACGGCAAATTACGCCTACGAAGCCGGTGAGCTGGAAGCATATCACGCCTCTCTTGCAGCAAATGAGGAATGCCGCAGCGCGATTGAAGCTGCAATCAGCGGCAATTACGCTGAGAATCGACTGGATGCGGATGCTGCCGTCAAAAATGTTCTTGAGCAATTCTCGCCGGAGCGCATCCGATATGTTCTCGCAAATACCATTCAGCAGAAGGATTTTGACGGACGGATTCCGCAGCCTCTCAAGGAATGGGCGAAGAATGTTGAAGTCTGTTCGGAGAATGCCTCACGCTTTCTTGTGGACAAATGCAATCCCGGTCTGACTGCGCTTTTCGTCGATGCGTTCCGGAATCAGACTGAACCGCAAAAGGATGTCGCTTCCGAAAAGGAAGAAGAAAGAGATCCGGAAGTCGTTGCGTGGGAAAACGATGAGATTACCTCTATTGAGGTAAAAACCGTGGAGATCAAGTCTCCCTTTGCGCCTTTGCCGGAGAAAGCAGATGCTCCCAAGCCCCACCGCCTGACGCCGGAGGAAAAGAAGATCAAGGATGCCGTCATGGACACGCTCAAGGGGCAGATCGCCTACCATAACGACGGCATGAGGTCAACCTACCGCTCGTCCGAGCAGTCATTCCGCACGATGGCGCAGTACAAGGTGAAAATCGAGGGCAGCACCGTCACCCGCAACGGTGAGCCGATGTTCAAAGTCCATCGCCGTCACGCCGCAAGAAAGACACAGGGCTGCTATCGGGAGCTGATGCCGACGCTGGAATACATCGGACGCGAGAAAGCTCAGGAAACGAAGCAGGAAAAGCCGTCCATTCGAGATCAGCTCAAGGCTGCTGCCAAGTCCCAGCCGGAGAAGAAAGCTCCTGCGAAGCAGAAATCTCACGACATTGGATTGGAGTGATGCCCATGAAGAAGAAACATACAAATGTGGATATTATCGCGGAGCTGCAAAAGCTGGTGGACTCCCATGTAGACAGTTACAAGGAGGACTTTGACATCGACAAGCGCATCATCCGCTGCGCAGCGGAAAGCAAGGAACCGGAGGATAAGGTGCTGATGTGGTTCTGCCGCCCGCATGGGACGCACTGTCTCAGAGAGAATCAGGTCTTCATTCAGGGAACAAGGGATCACAACACCTATCGTTTCTATGCCGAGCAGACCCGTGACGAGTGCATTGCCCGTGTCATCGTACCGAAGGAAGTGCGCAAAGGCAAGGTGTACGGAGATGTGTTCGAGGTCAATTACCGCGAACAGGCGGCGAATGTGGCGCAGAACTCTGTCGCACCGGATCATGACCGTCTGACATTTGCGGACGGCTATATGCTGGACGCTCCCTGCCGCAGCAGCTTCGATGCAGCAATGGCTCTGGTCGGTGAGCATGGCAGCGTCAAAACCCACCGGACGCTCCCGAAGGATGCGGATGCTCTGGCGGAAGTGTTGACCAAGCAGAAAAGCCGCCGTGACAGACTGCCGGAGACTGAGAGGACGGAGGTGCTTGCCCCTCTGCCCGTTGCAGAACTCCGCAAGTACGAGGCAGTCAAAGAGGCGCACCCTGACGCGCTGGTCTGCTTTGCTCAGAACGGCTATTTTGAGCTGTACGGCAAGGATGCAGAAAAAGCCGCGCCTCTTCTCGGCACAAAGGTTCTGGAGAAAAAGGTGCGCGGCAAGCCCGCTATGCCGGTCACGGGCTTTCGCGAAAGCGCGTGGGTAGCTGCGTCCCAAAAGCTCTGGCAGTCCGGCGCAGATGTCCTTCTCTCAAAGGACGGCGAAACCTTCAAGGAATTGAAAGGTGCAGACTTTATCCCCGTCGGCGCGACACTTCAAATGGATGGCATCCGCTGTCGGATCGATGCGGTGGACTTCGCCGCCAATGAAGTCAGGCTTACCAATATTGAGGACAAGAACAGACCAATTCGCTTCTCCGAAAACATTTCGTATGTCCGCAGCTTTGTGGAGGATGCCGGAATTGCGATTTATGACGCCATTCCGAAAAAGCCCGCCGTCCGTAAATCCATCCGGGAAAAGCTGAAAGCTTCACAGAAAGCACAGCCGTCCCAGCCGCAGAAAGTGCAGAAATTAAAAGGAAAGGATATGGAACTCTGATATGAAGAACTTTACCGTAGAAGAAACCAATCTGATGTGCTGCTTTAACACCTCCAGCCGGAAGCGGCTGATCGCTGATATGAAAAGCGTTACCTTGAACGATATGGACGGTGAGATCGCAGAGCTGATGTATAAAACCGTCCAGAAGCTCGAAGCGATGACTGACGCCGAGTTTGACGAACTCTATATCATGCCGGACAGCATGATGGATGACTGAAAGGAGGATGCCTATGCCCGTATTGGATGGAGATTTTGAAGCCTTTGTCACCAATCTCGGAAAGTACAACGAGGGTGAGTTGGTCGGTGAATGGGTGAAGTTTTCCACCACCGAGGAAGAAATGCAGAAGGTTTTTGAACGCATCGGGATCGGCTCGAAGGACGAGTTCGGTCAGCCCTATGAGGAATGGTTTATCACCGACTATGAATGCCCGATCTATGGAGTTCAGAAGATGCTTGGCGAGTACGAAAGCCTTGATAAGCTCAACTACCTTGCCACCTTGATTGACGAGCTTTCCCTGAGCGATCAGGAAAAGCTCGTTGCCATTATGGAAGCCGGATGCGATGAAGTCAGAGACATTGATGACCTCATCAATCTGACTTTCAATCTGTATTGCTATGATGTTATGCCCGGTATCAGCGACGAGTCCGATCTTGGCTATTACTACGCTCACGAAATCGGTATTTACTCCGAAAAGGATCTCGGACCGTTGGCAGACTACATCGACTATGAACGCTATGGACGCGACATTGCAATGGATGAGCAGGGACGCTTTACCGACGCCGGTTATGTCCGATGCACCTGTGATAGCTGGGACAGGCAGTTCGACGGTTCTCTGGATGACATTCCCGACGAATACCGGATCAGCGGCTCTGCTGAGTCTCAGGAGCGGGGCGGCAAAATGACCGTTGTAGTGGTCGAACCGGAAAAAGCTCCGCGCATTGCAGATGTCGACTCCGATCTCAAATCGCTGCAAGACATGGTGGGCGGCTATATCGAAGCCATTTACCCCTTTGATGACCCGGTTGCCATTGTCTGCAATGAGGAAGCCAAGCTCGAAGGTCTGCCCCTCAACCGCGCACTCCGCGACGAAGATGGAGACATCTATGACATTGTTGCCGGGACATTTATGATTGTGGGGTTGACGGAAGATAGCTTTGGTTCTCTCTCCGGCGATCTTGCGCTCAAGTATGCGGAGTTCTTCAAACAGCCGGAGATGTTCGCAAAGTTGGGAGATAAAATCGTGGCGATCCCCATGATCAGTGAGGAACAGCATAAGCAGGAAGCTGTGGAACAGAAGGTTTTTGAGATGAATATGGACACCTCCGGTCTGGCAGTTGCTGGTCATATCGGTACTTGGCACACCATTGACCACAAAGAGGTGGACGGTCACAGCTTCTTCCTCATGGAGCATGATACCTACGGAGACGATGCCGCCTGTATCATTGTCGATGAGCGCGGCAAGCTGGTTCTCGATCAGGTCTACAACGGCTTTGATGATGACACGCTGCGTCTTCTCAAGCTCGAAGTCATGGAAGTGCCGGAAATGCCCGATCCTGCGCTGTCCGTGCAGGACATGAAGAATTACGGCTACGCATGGGCTGGTGTTCTTCCTGCCGGTCAGGAGGCGGCTGAACAGGCACTTGAAAAGGGCTGCGAGGTTTATCGGCTCTATTCGGATAACACCGAAGACTTGTGTGTGGATGCCAAGGAGATTGCCGACCATGCTGCAAAGGGCGGGATGCTCGGCATCAGCAAGGAAAGCTGGATGGCGGCACTTGAAAAGGAAAACTATCTCAAGTCGGCTGAGATGGCAATGGAGGATGATTACGGCATGATTGACGGGATCATCAACAACGGTCCGAAGGAAGATAAAGCCCCGGAGCGAAGCGAGAAGTCCTCTATCATGGATCGGCTCAAGTCCGCAAAAGCAGATCATCCTCCAAAGGAATGCCCTCCTAAGCAAAAGCACAAAGGAGAGATAGACCTGTGAGCAAGAGTCAGAAGTGGAAGTTAGAATGGAGCTTCTATCTCGATACAGACGGGCGGCGCAAATACAATGATTTGTGCCGCCGCTGCATCCATTCCTGCAAGCAAAGTTTCAGGGCTGAAATCGTCAGATGTCCATGCTACATTTCCAAACGCAGCAGAGTAGACAGATAAGCCCGTTTTGTGTTGTGAAAAGGGTTGAAAATCAAGGATTTCTCGTCCTATAAACGGCACAGAGAAGTTGCCCTGTATGTTTTCCTATCTAAGTGTTCCCAACCGAAAGTGTAGGAATAAAGGTCGATTTTCTACCTTCCTTTGAAGGCAACAAAGTAGCACAAAGAGCCTCTGTCGATGCCCAGTCGGGTGTCGGCAGAGGCTCTTTTTTTGTGTCTTTTCCTTGAATTTTACCGTAAAATCATTCGTTAATCCATAGTGACACCATTAGCGTTTCTGTATCACTGTGGTTCTAATCCATATAATATTCATGAGCGATTTAGAAAAGGAACAGGTAAACGCCCATGATTGATAAACGAATAGGAAAGCGCGTTAAGCAAGCCCGTGAGCGTCTTGGTATTACACAAGAGGATCTTGCAGAAAAGACCGGCTTAACCACAAATTATATTTCCACCGTCGAGAGAGGGATGTCATTTCCGCGTTGCGAGAAGCTGATTATTTTGCTCAATGGCTTGGAGACATCCGCTGATTCAATTTTCTGCGATGTCTTAGAGCATAGCGGAGAGGCAAAAGCCTCAGAACTCTCAAAGAAAATTGCTGATCTTCCTCCCGAAGCGCAAAAGCGCATTTTGCAAATGGTTGAGTTGATGATCCAGCAAGAGAAGGATAACATGAAGTAAGCTCATTGAAGGCTGCGTGATTTTTCACGCAGTTTTTCTTTTGCCGACAAATTTCTACAAATTTCTTGATTTTCTATGCTATAATCTATGTATAAGCGATTTAGAAACACACGCTAATACATATAAGGAGATCAAGAATATGAAAAGTTGTGCCTTCACCGGACACCGACCTCAAAATTTACCCTTTGGCTTTCGTGAGGATGATGAACGCTGCACTACGCTCAAAAAAATCCTAAAAGAACAAATTGTTTCTCTGATTACAGATGAAAGTGTCACTCACTTTATCTCCGGCATGGCTCTCGGCGTTGATATGTATGCCGCCGAGATAGTGCTGGAACTGAAGAAGACTTATCCTGACATTACGCTTGAGAGTGCTATACCGTGCGAAACACAGGCAGCTAAGTGGAATGCAGCAATGCGCGAAAGGTACTATGGCATTGCTGCTCAATGTGATAAAGAAACGCTTCTTCAAACGCACTATACTCCTGACTGCATGGACAAGCGCAATCGGTACATGGTAGATCATGCTGATTACATCATTGCAGTATGGGACGGCAAGCCCAGCGGTACAGGTAAGACAGTTATGTACGCCCAAAGCAAGGGGAAGGTAATCATCAAAGTCAATCCGGCAACACTCACAGTTGACCGGTTGTAAACGCCCAAAAAAACGCCTCCGCAATTCAATCCTTGCTTAAATCGCAAAAATCTTTTCTAAAATACAAACGCAGTACACGATTCCGCGATTGTGGAATCCGTGTACTGCGTTCATTTTTTTGTGCAGCTTTTCACGGCTCAAGAAGAAGTCACTCTGTTTCGGAAAGTCGAATAGTGCCTCCTATGAACAGCACATCGAGTCAATGAATTTGAATCGCTGGAAACGGTTATTCGTTTCTGCTACACTGTAAAAGCAGAGTCAGAACTGAATAAGATTACAGTAGATCGTTCAGTAAATTCATACACTTGACCTTCTGTTGGAGGTTTGCACTTCCGTAGACATTCAGTGTAAAGGACACATTCTTATGACCGAGAATTTCAGAGAGCGACTTTATATCAAACTCCGGTATCTCAATCGCCCTGACCGCGAATGTGTGTCGGATCTCATGGAACTTCACCTTCTCCAATCCATTCCGTTTCAGGAAACGGGTGAAGAACTGTCGATAAGTACGAGGCTCTGTCGGCTTTGTTTTGCCGGTCAAGAAGTAGTGGTTAGGGTTATCCGTGTAGAACTTCTTGATAATGTTCATCAGAAGAGACGGAACAGGGATCGTCCTTGCAGAAGTTTTCGTTTTGGGCGGTCCGATGTGAAGATAGGACTCGCCCTTCTTTTTGTCATAGATGCGCTGGACAGTCTTATTGATGCTGATGGTCTTATCCGTCAACGAAATGTCCTTCATCTGCAATCCGCAGAGTTCTCCAATGCGTACTCCGGTAAAGAGTGCAATGAGAATGCCAGCAGTCTTCCTGTTCAAGTTCATGTAGATACACTGAATCAGAGCTTGCTCCTGATCCTTTGAAAGAGAAACTACCTTCTTAATGCCAAGTTCCTTCGGGTACTCGACGAGATCCCAGTTCAGCAGCGGAATCGCCCTTTCTTTGTACGCAAACTCCATTGAAAGTCTGAGAACGAGGATCACATCCCGGATGGTCTTTACCGTTAGCCCTCCGGTCTTGTCCAACCTACCGGCATCATGGAGATACGAAATGTAGCTCTGGATGTCCGTTTCGGTGATGCTGCCGATCTTACGCTTACCGAAGTATGGAATTAGATGATTTTCGGCAATCAGCGTAAAGCTGGCATGGGTTGACGGCGTGATCATTGGCTGCTTTTGATTTAGCCAAGTGTTCACAAGCGTCTTGAATTGTGTATTGTTAGTCATATTGACCACCTCCACGAACATTATCCGTTGGAGGGATAATCAGGGCAGTATATTCCTCAAGTAACGGTCTTGAGAAGCGTCCGAGATTAGCATTTAGAAACACAGATGGATCGCATTTCCCTTGTTGGAGACAGACTTCTCTTGGCTGCATTATCGAGCCATACTCAGAAAAGGTGTACGGAGAACATGACTATGAAGTTTTAACATCCTCTCGCGAAGGTCTTCAAAGACAAGAAGATCATTTTGGTTCTAAACAGCGGCATGATACAGACGGGTATAACATTATACCTTTTGGTTACTGCACATATCGAAACAGAAGCGATGACGGGAAGTTTGCATTTAACATCAATACCATAAGTGAAAAGGCTATCGTAAGTAAGTTTTATCCAGTATTCAGATTTACTAATGCAAATAGCACCTTCATGGCAGAGTTTCTTAATTCATCACCGCGTGTAAAGAAAAAGCTGTCAGTACTTGCAGTTGGCACAAGTCAGGTAGTTCTCTCATTTGAGGCTTTGAAGGCTGCAAAATTCGATTTGCCGTGTAAAGATGAGCAGGACAAGATTGCCGCCTTTTTGGAGTGCTTGAACACACGGATAGAAAATCAGCGCACATTAGTAGTCGCCCTCAAGAAGTATAAAAGAGGATTGCTTTCTCAACTGATTGCACAGAAAAAAGCGTTTGATACTTCCGGAGAGTGGAAAACGGTTAAGCTCGGTCACATATTCAAAGAAAGGACAGAACGAGCAAAAGGAAATGAGACTCTGTTGGCGGTAACAATCAGCAACGGTGTGCAACGGAGAGACGAAATTGATCTGAAAGATAACTCAAGCGATGACAAGAGCAATTACAAATGTGTTTATATAGGGGATATTGCATACAACACCATGCGAATGTGGCAAGGCGCGAGTGGAGTATCTCCATATAACGGAATTGTGAGTCCAGCCTATACAATAGTTACGCCAATCCGACCAGATCTGCATAACATGACATTCTGGGCATACTACTTCAAATATAGTCCACTGGTGCAGACATTCCAAAAGTATTCACAGGGACTTACATCTGACACATGGAATCTAAAGTTTCCTCAGTTTTCGGAGATCGCTGTTACTATGCCTCCTATATCTGAACAGGATAAAATTGCTGAGTGCTTGTCCGTTTTTGATGAACATTGCAAATGTGAGGATGAAAAGCTGCAAGCACTGTTACTGGTTCGGACATCGCTATTGCAACAACTTTTTATATAAAGAGTTGCTGCATCAAGCCAACGCGAATCTGCAACAATCGTTTATATTCAAACTCAGCAATCTTGATTCTATTGTCAATAGAAGAGATGAGTGCAGAAATATGGCGTTGTTCTTCAATAGACGGCACAGGGACTTTAATATGCCAAAATATGTTCATATTTATTGATTTGCCATCGCGTATTCCTTCGACAGAAATGCGAAGTTTGCTGTTGATGAACCAGTAAGATCTAAAGAAAGTATAGAAGAACAACGGAATAATTTCATTCCTTGCTCTCAAAATCGTATATGCGGGACTTACAACGCCCTCTTCGTTCACAATTTCCAGCCCACCCTCAAACGAGCGTAAATGAAGTATAAAATCATTTGGCAATACTCGCTTGTAAGACGAAATCGTTGATTTATCGTAAGCAATTCTTCTATCTACACTGTCACGGGGCATTGTACCTTCTCCCTGCACAATGGTTAAGACAATTTTGTCTGAATATCCCTTATCAGAGATTGGCATAAATAGCTCAGATATTTCCAACTCTGCCCATGTTTGCGGATATGAGAAATTTAGCTTTCTGCTGAATATCCCATCAACGACACCTCTTTTATACTTCTTGAGGTTATCAACGAGGGACTGCTGCGCCTCTATTCGACGCTCTAACGCAATCATGAAGTTTGCGATTTTTCGCTGCTCCGCTAAATCCTGCGGAATGTAATGTTTTGCGTCAAAGAACTCATCAGTTGGCACATTCAAAAGCCCGTGATTTCTTGCTCCTTCGGCAGAGATCATGTAAATCTCACGATACCATTTGAGCGAATCGAAGTAGGCTTTTATAAAATCAGAATCGTGTTTCTTGAGTGCAAAGCAGATGTAGAGTGTAGAAAGCGCACCCATATCGTAGCGGTCAAGACGCTTAACGGATCCAAAATCGTACCCGACTGAATAACTCTTGTTGTAGGCGTATTCACCATTCTTCAAGAGATAATAGCCACTCATGTCTTTGCTGGCTACGGTCTTATTGAAGTAGCTGATTTGATCCACAAGCCCATCTTTAGACGAAATTGTGAGAGGCAGACTCGTTTCGTTATTGGTATTCTTCCGTGTGACACGATCTGCAAAATCTGAAAGTTTCTCAGCCTTCCACGGTTCATCAAAGCCCGGAAACCGGAGTTTCGGACGCTTCTCAAGACCGTTACTTGAGGGCTATTTCAGCAATTAAATAGAGGCTTGTAGGCAAAGGTAAATCCCTTGCAGTAGCAGAGATATTCCGCTACTGCAAGGGATTTTTTCGGTCATATAGCTCTATTCTGCTTGCTTGATCAGAAGTATAAAAGAGGATTATTAAACAAGGTTTTCTCAAACACTGACGAAAAGATATATCCAACGGTATACTTATCCGAAGTTGCAGATTTCTTGCAAGGACTCACTTATAGTCCGAGTGATGTTGCAAATGCAGGGCATCTTGTTTTGAGATCATCCAACATTCAAAATGGTACTCTTTCCTTTGATGACTGTGTTTATGTGGACAAATCAATACCTGAGAGTTTACAAGTCAAATGTGCAGATGTCATTATGTGTGTGCGAAATGGCAGTAAAAGTCTTGTCGGAAAAACTGCTTTGATTCCAATTGATATGCCCAAGACAACATGGGGGGCATTTATGATGATTGTCCGGAGCAAACTAAATGACACATATATTTTTCACTATTTGAACAGTCAGATGTTCTTTTCTCAAGTCTTCAAAGATACGGGAACGGCAACGATCAACCAGATAACCAAAGGAATCCTGAACGAATGCAGGTTGCCGCTTCCACCCGTAGAGGAAAGAAAGAAAATCTCAAAAATGCTTTCTACCTTTGATGCCAAAATCTATAATGCTGAACGAACCTTATATGCACTGATGGAAACAAGGAAAGCCCTTCTGCAACAACTATTCATATAAAAAGCTGTTGCAGTAATGCCTTGCGATAAACTTGCAATAGTTCAAGTTCTCTCATGCTCTGATCAATTCTGGCTGTAATTGCGTCGAAGGTTTCAATCAGTTTCTTTTGTGAGATCAAATCAGGGTATGTAATCTCAATCTTAGAGATTTCAGTCGCTTGAACATGAACAATGGACTTGCCTTGGGCAACACGAGCAATTCTGTCATTAACTACATGGTTTAGAATGTAGCTCATAATTCGCCCATCTACTTGAGTGCAACGATAAATATTAAGATCACCAGCAAGAATGATGTCCGGGAGCATTACACACGATGCGGTCGATATTTCCTCCGGCGTTTCGCCAGAGGTGGGGATTATCACATCACCGATTTGGCTGTAATACTGTTTATCTACGGATGCTTGTGTTTTGCGTACCACCTTGGATATGACCTCGTTATAGGTTGTATAAAGTTCCCCATACAATATGAATGGCGTTCCATCGGATGAAATATCTGCCTTAGATAACGGTGCGCCCTTTATAAATGTCCCTATATCACCGATTTTGGCTGTTGTCCATTCGACATTCTTGAGCTTGCAGTGTTTGGGTGATAGTAGAGTGCGAACGACACCTCTTTTATACTTCTTGAGGGATTCAACTAACTGAGCTTGAGTAGCTATTCTTTCATCAAGGACACTGAACAGTTCTGATACTTTGTCCTGCTCAGAAACAGATGGAATCTGTACCTTTATCGTTTCTATCTGAGGGTATTTCAAATTCCATGTGTCCGATGTCATACCTTGGGAGTTCTTTCTGAACTCATTGATCAATGTCACACTTTTGAAGAGTGCTGCAAAATATCCATTGTTGATCTCTTGTTTTGGCATAAGAACGGTATATGCTGGACTGACAATACCGTCGCACGGAGAAATACCGTTTGCGCCTTGCCACATTCGCATGGAATTGTAGACCATATCACCCTTGCGGACGATCTTATAATTGCTTTTGTCTTCGCTGGAATTGTCCTTTCCTTCAATCTCAGAACGAGGCTTGACCCCATCGTTCATTGTAACAGACAGTAATTCCATGTCGGATGCGCCACGCTGACTTCGCTCTGCATAGATGTCACCAATGCGGCATTGTTTGTATGGCTCATCGAAGCCCGGAAACCGGAGTTTCGGACGCTTCTCAAGACCGTTACTTGAGGATACATTTGCCATAATTATTTGCCCTCCACATCAAAGGGAAAATCAAGTCCCAGCTCATCGAAAAACGGTTTCAGTTGTGCGTCGATGTCTTTGATCTCAGCCTGAATATTGCGGATTTCTGCTGCAACAGCATTGAGGTCAATTTCCTCTTCCGGCTCAAAGGTATCAACATAGCGAGGAATGTTCAGATTGAATCCGTTTTCTTCAATCTCCTGCATTGTGGCAACATGGGCGTACTTATCGACATCCACACGATGCTCGTAGGTTTCGACGATCTTATCAATGTCGCACTCACGGAGGATATTCTGATTCTTTCCGGCTTCAAAGTCGTTGGACGCATCAATGAAGAGAATGTTATCAGAGTTGCCGTTGCGCTCTCTCTTGAGGACAAGAACACATACCGGAATGCCCGTGCCAAAGAAGAGGTTTGCAGGAAGACCGATAACAGCGTCCAGCACATTCAACTTTTGGATCAGGTGCTTACGGATCACTTCTTCGGCTGCGCCACGGAACAGAACACCGTGAGGCAGCAGGACAACAGCTCGTCCGTCTTCGTCCATGTGGTAAACCATGTGCTGCACAAAAGCAAAGTCAGCCTTGCTCTTAGGCGCAAGTTTGCCGTATTCATTGAAACGCTCGTCCTCCATGAAGTGCATATCAGCAGACCAATTTGCAGAATACGGAGGATTTGCAACCTGAACACGGAACTTCATGTCTCCGAAGTAGTCATGCTCAAGCGTATCGCCATTGTAGATATTGAAGTTGCGATACGGGATGCCGCGAAGGATCATGTTCATTCGGGCAAGGTTATAAGTAGTCGAGGTCAATTCCTGACCGTAGTAGTTACGCACATTTGCATAGTTTTTGAGACGAAGCAGCAGAGAGCCGGAACCGCAAGTCGGATCGGCTGCGTCCTTAACATCGGTCAAGCCAAGACAAGCAAGGCGGCACAGCAGCTCGGCAGGACCCGAAGGCGTATAGAACTCACCGGCTTTCTTACCGGCTGTGGCAGCGAACTGACCAATCAGATACTCGTAGGCATTACCCAACACATCAATCTTCGTGTCATCCACGCTGAAATTGATCTCGTCCAGCGAAGCAATGATTTTCGCCATGACAGCACTTCTATCTTTAACGGTATGCCCCAGCTTCGTAGAATCAAGCTGCATATCGGAGAACAATCCGTCAAAGTCTTCCTGCGAATCGTTGCCGATAGTGGATTCCATCAGAGCGTTGATTGCTTTCTGCAAGAACTCAATGTCGAAGGAACGGTTCTCAACCATCTTGACCATCTTGCGGAACAAATACTCAGGTTCGATGATGTAGCCGAGGTCACGCAGAGCTTCTTCTACGATAGCAGCCTTGTATTCTTCGTCATTCCAAGCAGCCTCGTAACTGATATTATCGTCTTTGAGAAGATTAACCATGTACTTCTCGGTCTTATCGGAGAGGTAGTAATAGAAGATCATGCCCAAGATATAGTTCTTGAACTCGTATGCCTCCATGTTACCTCTCAGGGCATTTGCCATCGCCCATAGTTTGTTGCAAAGCTCTTTCTGGTGAGCCTGAATAGAATTATCCATTGTTCTCTCTCCTTATTGGTATTTCTCGGTGTGCTGCCGGATAAATTCGACGATCCGGTTGACCAAAGACCTCTTCTTGAGCAGCGGCATGGGCTTCTCAATACGGTCACGGATGTTTCCTGCATCCATTGTGCCGGAGAACTCATACTCAGAAATGATGTCCGTCAGCATGGAGGAATCAATATCCTCAGTCTTTGCGAAAGCAACGATTTCTTCTCGTTTCGCTTCATTTTCAAAGTCGTTGTATGCAGCATCAATCTCGTCCGCACTTTCAAGTCCAACAACGACACGATCCAAGAACGCTTGAAGAATTTCAACCTTGCGAAGCAACTGCGGATTATCCGTTCTGCTCAATTCTTCCTTGATGTGCTTGATGTCGTAGTCCTTCTGCTTCTTGTCATCAAAATGGATGTTGCGGATCAAGTTCATGATGTAGGCAACATTGATACGGTCACTCTCCATGATCTCAATGCAGAAGTCCACATCATTCAGGACAGATACGACTTCTCGATCAGTTTTTTGCCGGGAGTAAAGCATCAGATACTTGCTCTTGTAGTCCTGATACTCCTGCTCGGACATGATGAGCGCATCCTGATCAAAGCTGAACTCAATGAATGTCTGCAAGGATTGGAGGTATTTTGTCAGCTCACGGAAAGTGATGACAAACTTCTTTTGGTCATCTTCGCTCTGCATGGTATCGACGGACTCAGGGTAGAGTGCCACTTCCTTGAGCTTCATAACCATTTCATTGAACTTCTCAACAAAATACTGATAGCCCGGAACGACAATGCCGGAGGTGTCCTGGCTCTTGGAGAAGAGCGTCAGCGCATCATCTGTCCGTTTCTTGAGGTTGCGGTAGCAGATGATGATACCAAACGGTTTGGTTTCTTTCTCAACACGGTTCGTGCGAGAATAGGCTTGCAGCAGATCATGGTACTTCAAATCCTTGTCCACATACAGCACAGAGAGCTGCTTGCTGTCAAAACCGGTCAGGAACATATTTACGACAATGAGAATGTCCAGAGACTTCGTTTTCTTGCCTTTGACACGATCTGAAATATCCTTGTGATACGCGGAGAAGGTGTCGGTAGAGAAATTCGTGCCGTACATCTCGTTATAGTCCTTGATGATACGCTCCAAGGCATCTCGGCTATGCTCGTCCTTGCCCTCGGCATCTTCGTTCTGCCCATAGGAGAAGATACCGCTAATGTTCAGATCATGTTTGATCTTCTTGAAGATGTCGTAATATTTGACAAGAGCTTCAATGGAGGAAACAGCAAAGATAGCCGTGTACTGACCATTTCTTGTTTTGGCTTTGTGGTTCTGGACGATGTGGTTTGCAATGAGGGACATTCTCTCATCCGACATATAGAGTTCGCCAACATCAATCGCGTCAGCCAATGTCGGATCGTCCCAGTCAAAATCGCCTTCCATCGTCTTTATGTACTCAATATGGAAACCGAGGACATTGTTATCGAAGATAGCATCCTTGATCAGATAGTTATGCAAACATTCCCCAAACAGCATTTCGGTGGTCTGTGTGATCTTGCCCTCCGTCTTTCCGTTCACTTCAAAACGGGGCGTACCGGTAAAGCCAAAGAACTGCGCTTTCTTGAAATGCCGAACAATATCCTTGTGCATATCTCCGAACTGGCTGCGGTGGCATTCGTCAATGATGAAGACAACCTTTTCGTCACGGTATGCGTCCATTACCTTTTCGTATTGAGGACGCTTAACGGCATTTGCCATCTTCTGCATCGTCGTGACAATGAGCTGCCGGTTCTTATCCTTCATTTGCCGCACAAGAATGTCCGTGCGATCTGTGACATCCACAGAGCCAGCCTCAAACTTGTTGAACTCTTCGGTGGTCTGAGAGTCCAAGTCCTTACGGTCAACAAGGAAGATAACCTTCTTGATGTTCGGATTGGCTGCGAGGATTTGAGCTGTCTTAAAGGATGTCAGCGTCTTTCCTGCACCGGTGGTATGCCAGATATAGGCGTTGCGATTTGTGAGCGTAGCCTGCCTTATAAGGGCTTCTACGGCATACACCTGATAGGGGCGCATAACCATCAGAATCTTATCCGTATCGTTCAGAATGGTATAGCGTGTCAGCATCTTGATGATGTGATCCCTTGCCAGAAAAGAGATTGAGAAGTCCTTCAGGTTGGTAATACGGATGTTGTTGAAATCCGTCCAGAAGAAGGCGAGGCTATACATCAATTCCCTGTCGGAGTTGGCAAAATATTTGGTATCAACGCCGTTTGAGACAATGAAAAGCTGAATGAAGTGATATAGTCCGTTATAGGAGTGCTTCTTATAGCGCATGACCTGATTGACCGCCTCTCGAATGTCAATACCTCTGCGCTTTAGCTCGACCTGAATCAACGGCAAGCCATTCACAAGAATCGTCACATCATAGCGGTTGACATACTTTCCTACAACCGTTGTCTGATGTGTAACTTGGAAGATATTCTTGGTGTGATCCTGATCGAAGAAAGACAGGTAAACCTTCGTCCCGTCCTCACGCTCAAGGACAAACTTGTCTCTCAGAATTTTTGCGCTCTGGAACACGGACTTTCCAAGCATGAGGTTAAAGATACGCTCCCACTCTTTATCGGTGATAGGCGTATCAAGTTTGGGTGCATTGAAGGCTTCAAACTGAACTTTGAAGTTCTCCACCAATGCGTCATAATCAGGAATATCGACTGTGCTGTATTCCTGCTTGTTTAGCTGCTCTATGAATTGCTGCTCAAGAGCCGCTTCGCTTTGGTATGCCATATCTTCATCTCCAATACTTGAGGATCATTTTTGTTGCCAACCGATCCTCATTTTATTTTATCACGGCTACTGTCCGATATAACGGACTCATTTTCGCCTTATTTCCAATGTCACATCGCCATTATCCGCAATGGACATTTGCATCGTTTTCAAATACTTGTCCACAAACTGTTTCTGTTCCGAAGAACTCATTTCAATTCGAGTCGCTTTTAACGCCTCTGTGAACATCTCGTAGATATTCAGCCGCACCGCCTGGTCTATGTAATGATACATCTCTTTGAACAGTGCGCCGATCTTAATATCCTCTGCATTGCCGGAGTAGAAGTCATCAATGTAGCAATAGAATATACCGGCATTGACAAGTGCGTTCTTCAAATCCGGTCCGCAGTTTTCGCGCTCTATCATGACAAGGAATCGAGCCTCCGGTAAAGAAGAAATCAGTCCCCAATAGTCGGAGTCGCTGGACACCAAAATAAAGGAATCCACATTGTTTTTGTAATGCTCCTGACAAGTTCGGGCAATCAGCATCACATCGACCAGAGACTTGTTCTGCTTTACCCGTTCGGTCATCATGTGTTCGACCGGGATGTGGGTAAAACTATCCAGAATACGCCAAGCAGATGCACTATGCACATCATCAAACAGGATGATGGATGCTATCTTCTGTGTGTACTGATAGTCAAGATTCTTGAGCGTAGCGCAGAGCTTGTACGGATCAGAGTTTTCACAATCTACCACTACGACAACCTTTTCGCTGCTACCAATAAACTCGTAGATGCTTCCTTTAATGTAACTTCCAGCATCAGAAACTTTACTGTACTCTGTAAAGTAGTCACCGTTCATTTGATAAAGCAGCGTCACGAATTTTTTATCGTTATAGAGCAGATTACCGACATCCTCCGGTTCCCAGTTTATATACATCTGGTAAGGATAAAAGAGCAAGTGAGCGTAATAAATATCTGCTGCTGCTTTTGTCCCTTCCTCTTTCAAGCCATCTGGCATGAGAAAGAGGTTTTTTACATACAGCCAATTCAGCCAAAGAGGAAATAGCTTCTTGCAATTATTGATCCGATCAGAAATCAGCTTGTTTATCTCAACGATATGCTGATTTAGCTTCGTGCTGGACTTCTTTATAAAACTAATGCCATCCGCATTTAGTTGTTGAAGGCTATCCTGCGGCACATATTCCGGCATACTGCTGATTGAGAGATAACTAAACTTCATGCGCTCGTTGATATGCTTGAAGTTTCTTTCAATCGCTGTCCTGATGATACACAAATGACGGATTATCCGTGCCGTTTTGTCTGTATCAAGTTTTTCGTATATCTCTATTTTGGGTGCTTCATGCTCATTATCAAAAATTCGTTTCGGAACACCAATCAAATATGCAACCTTAGAAATAATTTCATAGGTGCTGTCTTTGTAGGTGACTCGATCATCTGTGGGAAACGCCTCCGCTTCAACGAGGGCATTTTTCTCAATCACAGCATTCTCAAGGACATCCATATATGCTCCTTTCGCTGAGGTATTTTTCTCTACCTATAACAAAATAGCCGCACGAAAACTCGGACCTACTTCTTGCCCGTTCGCACAGCTTCACATATATCTCCAATGTCACAATTCAAATAGTCGCAAATGCGCAGCAGAACAGAGAGAGCTACATCCTCGTTCTTATTGAGCTTACTCATCGTGCCGGGAGACAGCTCTATATCCTTGCGTAAAGTTGATTTTGGGATCTCTCTTTCAATGAGCATTACCCATAATTTCTTATAGCTTATCTTCATAAAAGCACCTCTCTCAAACGCTTATAGTGAGACTCATTATATTATACACCAAACGCTTCAAATTTTCAATACGATGCTCCAAAAATTCAAAATATATTTCAAGTTCATGGAGCGCATTACGAAGAAGAAAGCCTGAGCCGATTTATTCATACGGCTCAGGCTTTGGTGGTTATTCCAACTCGCTACTTTTGGCTTTTTCATGCTCCTGTGAAAGCGTTGGACTGAGGAAATCATCGACATTTGCCTTCATGGTATCAATCACTTTAGCCTCTTTTTTGAGCCTTGCTCGTTCGTCGTAGAGACGCTGCTGCTCTTCCAAAAGGCGTTGCTGCTCGGCTTGCAGAGACTTCATACTTGGAAGTTTTTCACCATCTTGCATAGCAAGCAATGTACTCTTTGCTGCTTCAAAAACGACAAGCTCTGCCTCGTGCGCAGCTCGAAAACTCTGCTTGTTCTTCGTCTTTGAGTAGGCATCATAGACCGGCTTGAGCTTTTGATAGGTTGAGATATTCTTGATAAGCGGCTGCACCTTTCGGAGCTGCGCTTCAACGACTTTCAAGTCAGCGCCGGTACGCTCATAAGAACTATGGATGTCTTCGACTTTCTTTTCAAGATCGGCATATTGAAGTAGCTCGTTCTCAGTGAGGTAATTGAGCGTTCTGGCGGCTTCTTTGAGGATCTTAATCTTCATAGAATGCTCAAAGCCCTTGCTGTCGATCTGCTTAATTCTGTTTTGAATATCGCTGATGAGAGAGATGTTCTTCCTACCGTTCTGCATCTGCCGTCTGCGGGCATTGCGTCCTTGAATGCGTTCCTTGATCCGGTCCTCGGTGTAGTTATCTCCGATGGTTTTTGCACGGGTGAAACGCTCTTGCCCTTCGGCACGGAAGGAGATGTATTTGCCGGTTTTGATTTCATATCCGGTGTCCTGCATCAGCTTCAAAAACTCATCGTAGTCCTTTGCTGTGACCACGCAGCGATCAATGGTCTGCTTGAGTTTTTGCTTCCAACTTGTACCGCGTTTGGCTTCGGTGTATTCCTTGTAGTCCATGCCTTTTCCCTGAGAGGGAGGAATAACTGACAGCCCGTGTTCAGCACATATCTCATCACTGAGATGCCGCATCTCACGATAGGTTTTCTTATTGCTTCGGTACGCATGGAAGTCAACATAGTTGACAGCGTTAAAGATAATATGATTGTGGCAATGCCCCTTGTCGATGTGCGTTGCAATCACATACTCGTACTTTCCCTTGAGCCATTCGTCGGCAAACTGCTTACCGATTTCATGCGCTTGTTCCGGCGTGACTTCATCAACCGCAAAGGATTGGATCAGATGTCGGGCGATCACCTTCGGTATCTGCATTCCTTGTTGAGCAGCAAGATTTCTTGTCCACTCAAATTCCTTCGCTGCGGCATCGCTGGCAGCGCAACCATAGGAAGAGACATAGAGCTGGTCATCTGTTTTCTGCGGATCAAGAATGTATGCGAGAGCCTTGTTCACAGTTCCTCGGATTGGCTTGATTTTAGTAATCGCCATATCTCAGCCTGCCTTTCTTTCAGCTCTGCAACATCGTCCTCATAGAAGTGTCCTGTGGAGTTGATTCGGCGGCAAATGTGGTTGATATTTGCCGCTGCGCGAGATACTGCTGCGGCAAGTTTCTTCTGCTGCGTGTAGTCCACTTTGATGATGTAACCGTCAATCGCCATCTTGCGAAGATACGCTCCCATGTTGTTTGTACCAAGCTGTTTCATCTTTCCTTTGATAATCCGTTTCTCGGCATCTGAAACAAAGAAGAGTATCTGATTTGGTCGTGTTCTGTTTGCCATAAGCGGTTTGTCCTTTCATAAAGATAGAGGGTTTGGGAGACATCCCAACAAGCATTTTCTGGATTAAGGGGAGGGTTTCCTTAATCCAAAATCGCCGTGTGTATATACACCGGCTGTGCTTGCTATTCTCTAAAATCGTAATCTTAGTTGGAAGTCCCCCGTAAATTACCCCTTCGTAATACAACGGACAAATTCCGCGTTTTTGTCTCACGCATAAAAGAAAAAGACGCTCGAAAGCGTCTTTTTAGTATTGTTCAAGCGATGAGAACGCATCACTCTCAATGGTCAGAATGTCATCCATCGGAATCTTTGTGCCGTCCTGCATGGTAATCAGCCGCTCAAAATCATCCAGCTTTTTCACGATGCCTGTTGCTTCAAGATAAGCACCACCGGCTTTTCTCTCATCTGCTTTGAAATATGTGACTGCTACCTCCGGCTCATCTTCAAGGTGCTCCACAAGAAACTGAAACTTCAAATTTAGACTATGGAGTTCTTCATCATCCAACTCAATCTTTGTGTCGGTCAGACGCCCGGTTTCTTTGATAGCAGCATCATAACCAGTGAGAGCTGCGAACGGAGAAAACTGAGCTGCACGATCTGACATCGGCATCTGCTGACGAGTGGGAGAGATATGGTGTGGAAGATTGATAATATCTTCATAGCCTTTCATGCAGCTCATTCCTCCTTTGGCTATTCCATTATATTGCTTCTTTCAATTCATGAAAGCTAAGAACCTTATTATCGTAAAGCATTACAACGGGCTTATTGGATAGTTGATTGATTGTTGCGATGTGTTCAGCTATCGGAGTAAGCCCGCTGTCTTTGTACTGAATGAAGTACGCCAGAGTTTTCTCCAACTTCTTCTTTTCTGTATCACTGATGGAATCGCCAACACCAATCAGGAACTCATCCACTGGACCTTCTTTAACAAGAGGGATTTTCCCAATGAAATTCCCCACTGTGCGTGATACATCTGCCAGCTTATTTGCAGTCTGAGTTGTCACAGCGTCCTTCTTGATCGATTCAATCTTATCGAAGCAAGCGGTGTAGAGATTGCGGAACTTCATAGCGTGTTCTCTGATCTCGTCCTCGATTTTATTCAGGTACTCGGCTTGAAAATTCTTTGACAGCATGACTTCCATGTATTCTGACAAAGCGAATACATGGAGAGCCAGTTTGTAGTGAACGAACCTGTCAAGAAGTTGCCCGATCTTGTTTGATGCAGTCTGCATTTTCAAGAGGTTTTTCTTTGCGGACAGCATATTCTCAATCTGATCGGTGTAGGATCGAATATCTTTCATTGCATTACGCTTGATGTTCTTAACTTGATTGAGATTAACCACAAGGCTTGCTTCGTTCTCCCAGTAAAACTTGTACTCATCCATATAGGATGTAAGCAAATCGTAGTCCGCAAGAAGCTGAGATTTCTTATCACGCTCAAGGATGCCAACAATCTCTTTCTGCCCATCCTTTATATCTTGAACCTGCTTAGCAACCGTAAGAACTGCTACTGCTACCAATGTTGCTTTCAAGCAAGCAGGACCGATCGCCTTATCAACAGGAATCCATCTGGCTTGACCGACAATACCGTCATTTAGGATTGTACCTAATGCACCTGAGCCGTCCTTCGCCATTGCAAGAGTTCCCGTTATGCCTTTAGGAAATACGCAGCGATAAAGTCCCTCTGCTGCCGGAGTAGCAATAGTCTCTGCAACACCGGCGAACGAGCCTCCAAGTGCCGCGATCTCCGTGAAAGGAATCTTTGCCAGCGGGGATGTTTGGAAGGTGTCCTTAATTTCTGCAAGAGCGCGTTCCACTTGTATACTCGGTCTTAAACTACCACCGGATTCGGTCAATTCGTTCAGAACTAATAAATCGTTATTTGCCATTTGATGTGCCTCCTTTTTGTTATGGTCATCTGCTGACCATAACAGCAGTTGTAATTTTCGCGTGTCCCTTTCACCGATTACGCCTTATGCCCACCAATCTGCTCATTACGATCCTTTGCGGTTGCGCCTTCCTCCAAGTTCATGCCTTTGAGTATGGCGTTCTTTCCATACTTCTTCTTGATGATGAGCATTGCCTGTTGCATTTTCTTTTCCCGATCCAGCTCTGCTTTTTCGCGCTTTCGTTGTGCTTCTAAGGCAGTGAAATCTGTGAAGAGATCAAGCTGCTCATAGCCTCCGTTTTTTACTGGCGCGTCTGCTTCTGGAACAACATGATTTGCTGTGAAATTCAGCCGACGCACAAGAAGATTCTTGTCCACGATCCTATCAAAGAGTTCTGCCGTAGCACACATTATTTTCTTCGTAGATGATGTGTGACCGTCAAGATTGATTGAGCCGTGCGCCTGTTTTGGTATCTGCCGTCCGTAATGGTCTTTTACAACTGTCCCGTGATATTTTCGGCTTCGTTCGGGATCGGTGAGGTTTTCTATATCGTAGCCAACTGTGATGACGATTTGATCTGTCACAAGTCCTTTGTCCACCAAGTCCAGCACGAGAAGATCAGCCATCTCACGGAGGACGAGCTTTGCCTTTTCAGCCTCATAGGGGCAATGCAGGACTTGTCCTGAGCCTAAGCTGTTGGTGCTGGGCTTGTAGGCTTTGATTGCTTCAACCGTGCAAGGCTCCCAGCCCCACGCATGGTCGATCAGCAGTTCTGCGTTCTTGCCGAAAAGTTTGTAAAGCAAGTCCTCATTTTTCACTGAGCATCGGGCAACATCGCCCATCGTAAACATTCCGTTTTCTTCGAGCTTCTTTGCATAGCCTCTACCGACTCTCCAAAAGTCTGTGAGCGGCTGGTGCGTCCAAAGCTCACGGCGAAACTTCATCTCATCCAACTCTGCAATGCGAACACCGTTTTTATCTGCCGGAATGTGCTTTGCCACAATATCCATCGCAACTTTGCTGAGAAAAAGGTTTGTTCCAATCCCGGCGGTTGCGGTGATACCGGTTGTCTCAAGCACATCCAAGATCATCTTCATCGCAAGGTCATGTGGCGTGAGATGATAGGTGTTCAGATAATCCGTCACATCCATAAACACCTCGTCGATGGAGTAGACTACGATGTCCTCCGGCGCGATATACTTGAGGTAGACCTGATAGATGCGGGTGCTGTACTCCATGTAGTACGCCATCCGAGGCGGCGCGATGATGAAGTCAATCGACAGAGACGGGTCTGCTTGCAGCTCCGAGAAGAAGTGCGATGTGCCGTCCAGTCTGCGTCCCGGTGCGTCGTGCTGCCGTCCGGCATTCGCTTCCTTCACACGCTGCTTGACTTCAAATAGCCGTCCGCGTCCGGAGATACCGTAGCTTTTGAGGGAGGGCGTGACGGCAAGGCAGATGGTCTTGTCCGTCCGGCTCTCATCCGCAACAACAAGGTTTGTGTCCAGAGGATCTAAGCCGCGCTCCCGGCACTCCACGGAGGCGTAGAAGGATTTCAGGTCGATTGCGATGTAAGTGTGTTGTTTCACCTTCTTTGCCTCCGCTTTCTTCTTAGATCAGCCCTAATGACATTTCATTGGAGCTTTTAATGTTGAATACGATACGCCATTCAATATCACCCTCCACCGGCTCAAAGTGTAGAGAGGAACAAACTGCATGAAGTTTTTCTTTTGAGCTGTCTCCACACACGATTGCGATTGGACCGTCCGCTCCGCCGATAATGCCGATACAAGCAATATCGTTTCGTGCCTCTGGTGCATAGCGGTCAGAGCATGGCGCAATTTCCAAAGGCTTGTCCCCCTCAGCGCAATCACAGATCGTAACATCGCTGTCAGGTTCAGGAGAAAGTGTATAGCTCATAGCAGTAAAATGCGTAGGATAAAACCAGCGGTCAGAACCGTAACGCTTTTCGGAAATTGTCTGCTGCTCTAATTCCTGTACAGTCAATGTGTATTTTTTTCCACTGACCGGATGGAGGAAAGAAAACGAATCACCGGGAGCGTGTGCCTTGAAATGTGGTCCCGGGACACGACACGACTGCTGCTCCATTGTAAGGGAGAGGGCTTTTATTTCGGGACGGCGTTTGCTTGTCCACGGAAAAGCTGCCCGAAAAATCATCCATCCATAGGATGTATCCAAATCATAGTGTTCCAATGCCCACTTTGCTTCCGCTTCATTGATCACCCCGTCTGGCAAACATGGATTAAAGACCACCGAGCAACCGTGGGAAGTCTGCATAATTTTCCCGTTCAATTCCAAACGAGGAATAAAGTCAAGGCAAAGTGGATTGTCTAAATCTATCTGCATTTGCTGCTCCTGCGTGAAGTATTCGCAGGAGTCGTTTTCGGGGTGTAAATCCCATTTAGTTATGAACTTGCGAATGTCTTCTTCCGGGGTACGCATACAAAAGTCCATGACGAGTCCCTTGCTGCAAGAATACGCCGCAGGAATAACCCAATGATGCCTCGCCCAGTCAAATTGCTTATTCAACCGGATTTCCGTTCCGGCATGGTCTTTTCCCGAATGTCCCCAGAAGTTTCCCTCAAAGTAGACCTTCCACTCAGGCATGGTCGGTTCTGCTTCTGGGTTCATATCAACATCATAATAGTCCTCGGTGTACTTGATCTTACTATAATCAAAAGATGCTTGCAGCTTTTTGATGTATACCCACGGCTGTTCCATAGGCGTCAATTTCATTTTCTCAGCAAGCTCTGATAGCGTTCTTTGCTGATCCTGCGTTGGAGGGTTGTCCTGCAAAAAGGCTTCAAACTGGGCTTTATCCCACATCCACGCCTGTTCCAGCGCTGCCGAATCACTGCAAGCAAGGAGCAACCTCAGAAAGTCTTCAAAATCGTTTGCCAGCGGATGAACAAAATCCGGAGCCGAGTTCATGGGACTGACGGAAAATACCATACCGCCAAAGTCTCGAACAAAGCAGAAGTGGATGCCGTCCACACCCGCCCAGCCAAAAATAGATGCACCTTTTGGCGTGCAAAAGTATGGGTTGTTATCTTCACGACGCTCCACCCCTACGGGCGAAAGGTCAATACCACTTCGCAAAAATTTCTGAAACACTTTATCCATAGACCTTATGCTCCTATTAAACTTTGGTCGAAGGCAAACAGAGCCTCGTTGATCTCAAAGACATTATAGTTCCCATGCTCCACGAAATACTCCACGATGATGTCAAACTTGTTGGAGTGGGAGAGCGCAAAGCCAGCCTTCATGAGCATATCCTTCATTTCAACAAGCGGCAGCTCAAGGGCAATGGCAAACGCAATGACCGTGGGCTTGGAAGGCTTATAAGACTTGTCCGAGCGGATCTTCGAGAAGAGCTTCCGGTCAATATTCGCCTTCTTATAGCACTGCGCGTCCGTCATGCCGCGCTCATCAATCTTTCGCAGAAGCATCTCGGAAAAACTCTCGTCGATCTGTCCCAGCGCGTCATCAAGGGTTGCCGCCTTTTTGGGGGCAGCCGCCGCAGAGACGGGAGGCATGAGCTGTTCGATTGCCTCTTCACAAACGGATGCCTCGCAAGGCATGGGTTCTTCCATCCGGAAGGCGTTCATCCTGCGCAGACGCTCGGAACGATTATCAGTATGCTCGTCCACATAGCGGTCATCTATGTACGCTGCAATATCGGCAAACAGCTTGCCGCTGATCTGATAGGTTTTGCGGTCAAAAATGACGATGTACACCGTCATTTCGTTTTCGAGAAGGAAACTGCTAATGGTGTCAATCGCCACTTTGAGAGCCTGATCCTTCGGATAGCCGAAAATGCCGGAGGAAATCAGAGGGAACGCAACCGATTCGCAGCCGTATTCTTTCGCCAGCATGAGCGAAGTCCGATAGCATGAGATCAGCCGTTCGCGCTCACCATGCCGCCCGTCATACCAGCGCGGACCGACAGCATGAATGACATATTTGCAGGGCAGCTTATAGCCCTTCGTGATTTTTGCGCTCCCGGTTTTGCAGCCGTGGAGCGTTTCACATTCCACCAGCAGCTCCGGACCTGCAGCGCGATGAATGCAGCCATCAACGCCGC
>OHRL01000686.1_pt1 | contig 23859 bp, 47 predicted proteins | sample 1578331 | NCBI WGS metagenome assembly OHRL01 (sample SAMEA3879608, study PRJEB24766) | human gut metagenome | biome: human-associated habitat; feature: feces | place: USA | collected 1985/1987
GCTCAGATGGTAAGAGCGCTAAAGGAAACTTTAGAGGTCGTTGGTTCGAATCCAACAGTTTCACTCTCTTTATTTTTTTTTGTCTAAAAGTAAAGGAGGATATTTCAAATGAAGACAGTAACAAAGACAATTACTTTTTCAAAAAAGACAAGTTTGATGTGGTCACCTAATGCCACGTACAACAAACAGCTTGTTAATTCTAATATCAATATACTTAGAAGAACGTTTCATATGTGTGGATTTGTTTCTTTGAATCAGATTAAGCAGTGTTTGTCACTCAAAGATTCATACAAGCAGAAGTCATATTTAAAAGATTGTATGCTTATTCATAGTAAAAATGATTATGAGACGTTTGAGCCGGTTGTCAGCCAGGATGGAGATGACCTTACAAAATTCAAGATTACTATGCAGTTTGTTGATTATTCGAAGGAGGAGAAATAATGAACGAGGATGGATATAAAGAAGTACGTTTCGACGTATATTGCCCAAGATGTGTGCATGAAAAGGAAAGTCAGGATGCTGACACTTGTAATGCTTGTTTGCACGAGCCAACTAATTTATATTCTCACAAACCAGTTAAGTTTGAAGAGAAAGACAAGAAATAGAAAGGAGCCGGCGGAATGTATAAATCAATACGGCAAGAAATATATGCAACATTTGTGAAGAATCCTGGATGGCAAAAAAGCAGTAAATTCATGGATAAAAGCGAGCGAAATCAAATGTTCATTACAAGAATTGCAGCTTTGGATATTTTAGCAGAGATGAATAAATATCCTACAAAACCGCCGGTGAATATTGTAGTTGACTATAAGGACAGAATGGAGAGATTTGCAGACATAGCACCGTCTATGAAAAGCAAAATCTTATTTTCTACAATGGCAGACACAGCGGATAAAATTATGGATTTATTTAATTAGGTGAAAGGAGACAAAATACTGATGAATGAAAAAGTAGAAGACTGGAATGGATTTTCAATTCATTTCGTACAGTTTGAAGGTTCATGGTTATGGGTTGCTGACTTGGAAGATATTTGCGATGCGTTGGATTTATCGGCAGATGTTGTACTTAATGATATTGATCGTGATTATGTTTTTGAGATGTATGAAGGCAATCCATTTAAAATTGGTATATCTGAGGAAGGTATTTACCAGCTTATATATTTTAGCCACGAGCCTATGGCAATGAAGTTTAAGACCTGGTCATATCGTACACTGACTAAGTTACGTAAAATGGTCGGATTACAGCCGTGGGAGTCACTAAAGCTGCTGGATGAAAAGGTTCAGAGAAGTGTGGACCATATTCTTGATACTATATATTGGGATGAGGAAAAGAAATGTGTAATGCAATCTGTAACACTTCCAGGTGGTGATGTTGATCAGGTTCCGTTTTTCAAGAAAGGAGAATGAATAATATGAATGAAAAGTTGTTACCAACTACAGCGGGAACTTTAGATGAGAATGAATTAGAAAAATTGCGTAATAGTGTATATGATGCATATGGTGTACCTGCTGATGTGATTAATAGTAACAGTGTATATGGTATGTATGGTACATATGGTACTCATAGTGCAGCTGATGTAAGGCCAACATGCATGAATGATCAGGTTTGGATGGATATTTGCAAACCTTATCTTATACCATTGGATAGAAAATTATTAACCCGCGAGGATATATTAAAAATAGTGGACACAATGATTGCAAATGCTGGATATCCAGATGCAAGAAACCTTAGAGTATTGGCGGGCACAACAATTATGACAACGTTATCGGACCTACCCGGAGAGGTGCCTGAATCAATTAATGAATGTTCTGGAATGATATATGTGCATGATAAATGGATGAAACCGCGCGAAATGCAGTTGCAGCAGAAACGAGTAACAATGCGATATGATCAGTTCTTTAAACCGAAGCCATTGGATATTTTAGAGGATATTCATTCTACTAATGCTTTAACATCATATATACTCGATGATATTGCAAATATAAGCAAACTATTCAAAGAAGCATTTGGAGGATTATTTAATTTGGAGGAAAATAATATGTCAAGAAAATCATTAGAAGTTAAGAAGGTTATATATTCAGGTCCATGTACTATTGTTATTTGGGCAGACGATAGCAAAACAATTGTACGCTGCCAGGATGGAGATACATATTCAAAAGAAGTTGGTCTGCTTATGTGCTTAGCTAAGAAGGTTTGGGGCACTAATACATCCGGCTCAAACTTTAATGACTATATTTCAAAGGTTATTTCAGAGAAAGAGGAGAACAAATAATGAGCAACAATATAAGCACAATGTATACAAAGAGCCAAAACATGAAAGCTGGACGAAAAGGATATGCTGCTTGGAAGACTGAAAAAGAAACTGCTATATCTCCAGCAGCTTATGGCGATTATATTTTGCAGCATAAAAGAGGTAAGAAAAGATGATTAAACTGGAAGATCTATTATTAACCGCATGTTGTGACGTGGCTATTATGGACAATATATATCCTGTGATTACAATTAATTACAAATATGATACATGGAAACATTTTTCAAAAGATTTCTTAGATAGAGAAATTAAAAAAATCGACACTTACAACAATAGAGTCAGAATTTGGCTAGAAGAGGAGGTCACGAAGAAGAAATGATTAAATTAGAACACGTAGTTCTGGCGAGTCCGGAACAGATGAAATTTATTATTGAGGGCATGCGAAATCGGACGAATTCATGGGAGAAGAGCGATAGTGGATATGGTTGCGATTCTGGTTTGTGTTCAGGTTCTTGTGCATTTAGCCCTGAATGGTGTGGTAATACTCAAAAATATGTATTAGGCGAAAACGATTACACCCTTATGCAAAAATTGTCTAAGTCTGGTACAGATAATAGAAAATTTATGAGGATGATGCCAGTATATGCGAGAATTACAGCACCTTTATACTGGTGGGAGGAGTTTGATACTTACAAGGTTGGTACTGTTTCTAATAGTTGCAATGATATGGCTATGCATAAGATTCAGGAGAAAGAGTTTACCATAGAGGACTTCTCAGCGGATCAGCTTCTTAGTTTCTCAGGTAAACATAATGACGAGCGAGATGTTCCAACATTTATATCTGACGATAATAATGAATATTCGCCTAAGGGATTCCTAGAATGTGTGGTTATTCCAATGCTCAATGAATGTAGAAATTTATACTTGAATGGAGTTGATCGTGGTGGAATGTTAAAAACACTCAAAGATAAAGAAATCTGGTGGCAGATGATTCAGCTTCTCCCTAGCAGCTATAACCAGACACGCAACGTTATGATGAATTATGAGGTTTTGGCGAATATCTATAAGTCTCGTAAGAGTCATAAGCTGGACGAATGGCGAGAATTCTGTAAGTGGATTGAGGAGCTTCCATATTCTGAGTTGATTTTGTCCGCGTAAAATACATCTCCTATTATGAAAGGAGTGATAATTATGGCAAAAGAATATATTGTTAAAGCGACTAAGTACGGAAGAGACTGGAAAAAAATAGGAGAGGGTATTGATTTTCTAGAAGATAATAAAATATATCGACTAGAATTTCATGCTACTGGATTAATCCAGGCTATCCGAGTAAAAATAGCGTTTAAACAAAATAAACGGTTTAAATATTACACTTATTGAAAGAGGGACTCAGCAATAACGCTGGGTCTTTTTCTTTTATAGTTCACGGAAAAATATTGATTATGGAAAGGAGTTTAATAGCCTATGAGAGTATATTTTTATGACATTATGAAGGATGAAACTGTAATTAAGCTTAAGAAAATCAAGTCAAAAGACTTTCCAAGCTTAAAATATAAAGGATTAACATGTCCAGGAATCGTAGGCGAATTTATGGACGCAGCATATGATGTTAAAAATCTTGTTGAGGAGCATCTTTGGCTGATATGTTTAAACACTAAATTAGTACCAAACGCAGTGTTTGAAGTATCGCATGGTAGTATGACTGATGCTAATTGCAGCCCGGTTTCTATATTTCAAAGAGTCTTATTGACCGGAGCAAACGGTTTCATAATTGTACATAACCACCCATCAGCGAGTACATACCCGTCGCAAACTGATGATGATACATTTAATGATATACGCAAATTAAGTAAAATGATGAATCTTAATTTTTTAGATAGTATCATTGTCGGCGATGGAAAACCATATTCTTATAAATACGATTGTGATGACTGGAATGATTAACAGAAAGGAAAATATTATGAAAAAATTATTTGTAAGTGTACCTATGAAAGGTAGAACAGAGACGGAAATTAAGGCTAGTATTCAGAAGATGAAGAAAATTGCTGAGATATACGAAGGTGAAGAGTTAGAGCTTATTGATAGCTATATTGAGGGTAATCCACCAAAGAACAATCATCAATCAGTATGGTATCTTGGTAAATCCCTTGAGAAGTTATCTGAGGCCGATATTTTCATTGGAATTGAGGACGATTACAATTGGAGTGGTTGCTATATTGAAAGACAGGCTGCACATAGATATGACATTAAAGCTTATCATGTTCCAGCAGATTACGTAATAAGCAACTATTGGGAAGTACACAAAAATGCAGACTTAATGGTACAATGTTAAACACTAAAGCATGCCGATTCTGGTGGAGAGGAAAATGTATGCTTGGGAATAAAAAGCCTTGCGTACATACTCTCTGTCCGGATTGGGAAAGTAAGTATATTTACCCGGTTAGAGAGACTTGGGTTAAGGAAAAGTAAAATCGCGTAGAATGCATGGCCTATAGTGAAAGGAGAGTGATACTATGTTTAAAAAATATTTAAGAAAGAAGCAATACGCAAAGATAAAATCACATATCGAAAACAAGATATCATTGATTCAGGAATTAATAGATCTTATTCCTGTTGATAAAGCAGATGGATATGAAGATATGGCTAAAAATTGTTATATTGCTCAAAAAATATCATTAAAAGAAGTATTGCGATTTATTGAAAACGAGGAGAGTTGGTCTTAGGACTGACTCTTTCTTTTTTTTTATTTTGTTAAGGAAAATGGAGGTGACAGTATGAAAGTATGCAAAGTAACGCCTGATCGTTCGATTTGCTCTCAATGTTTAGACATATCTGACATGTCGGACGTAATTCCTGATTGTAAAGCATGTAAATTAAATACTGATACTTACGAATTATTGCAGATTGGAACTGGATTTTGGAGCGGGGATTATGCAATTGTTCAAAAAGATGGAAAAATTACAAAAGTAGCATTACGCCGTGTTTATGATGTAAAGGAGAAATAGATGATTGGATATATATTGATATGCACTGCAATAAACATATTTTGTTGGTTTGTTTGGGGTGCTACAGGTTTCACTGTAAAAGAAAATATAATACACTCTTTGGTTTCAGAAACAATATTTTTACTTATTTGCTTTGGAAGTTATTTATTATCAGGAGGAATGTAAATGATAGAACTTTTAAAATTATGTGCTGAATATCCTATTGAATTTAACGTATGTTATGAGCCATTTCTGAGTGCTTTTGTTATTAAGTCCCGAAATCTCGAAACAAACATGGCAGTAAGCATACGTATTAGTACTTCCGAAATTGAATTGGTACCATCAGAAATAATTAGTCGGCGCATCATAAACCGGGTACGAGAAAATCTTATAGATTGCAAGGAGGACAATTAAATGAAAGATAAACAATATTCTTGGAAACGCATATATACGAATTCAATATTTCCTGAAGCAAAAGAATGGGATTATAATGACTTGGTAAACTATTTGAGTGATAGTATATATGAATTCTGTAGTTTACACGATTCAAATAAATATTACTGCTTAGAAGTAGGTAAAGGCATATTCGATTTTATGCAAAACATGCCGTCAGAAGAGGTAGCACAAATACTGCATGTGCCTATATGCGACAATTCATCATTACGTGACAATGAGTTTCGTATTATGGAAAGAGTAAAAAACGCAGACCAATTTGATACGGATGACGTTGGAAAGGTTCCTGATTATAATATTTCCGATAAAATACGTGTTGACCCAAATCCTATATCGCCAGAACACTACAAGAGACTAAGCCCTGAGCCGAAAGATGTTATTCGAAGCTGGGGCTTAAATTTTAATCTTGGTTCAGCGGTTAAGTATATTTCAAGGGCTGGACATAAGGATGAGATTGTTCAGGATTTGAAGAAGGCTCAGCAGTTCATACAGTTTGAGATTGATTATTTGAAAGGAGATAAAGAGTAATGAGCGTACATTATGTTTTTGACATGATATTTTTAATCATGTTGATTGGGATTGCAGGGTGGTTGATGGTGGATGTGTTACTTAAGTTAACTCATAAGATTCGTCGTCATATTCCACCTGCAGCAGTGCCTAAAGCTAAATGCCATTGTTGGGACTGCAGATTTAGGTCTAGCGGATATTGGTGTACTATATGGGGCAAGGGTATATTTTTAGATGACTTTTGCAGCTATGGAGAAAAGAAAAAACATAAGGAGAAAACAGATGAATGAATTAGAAAGAGATATTAAGATTGATGAATTGTCAAGTGAAATTGCTGATTTAGCTTTATCTGGCGCAACACCTGATGAATTAAAAAATGCAATTACACATAGTATTGATGCACTTGATAGTTTAAAAAGAAGCAATACGTGATAACAAGGAGAATAATTCATGAACAATACAACAAAAATCAGAATAATGTCTTATGCATCGCAGCCAGATAAGGATTACAACTATGACGGTGATTATGTAGACTTTGAAGGTAAGCGATATTGGGTTTGCTTACGAACGGAAACTGTTGAGTTTGTTGGGAATTTGGAGGTGAGTAAGTAACGGATATTATAGATTTTGTGCAAGATGTTTGTGGCTGGCAATTATCCGAATGGCAGATAAAGTTTACTCGTGCAGCTTACGATGCAATTGCAAATGACAAAACATTAATTTATATGCCACCGCGTGGAGGTTTTGGGTTTCAATATAGAACGTTGCAAGCATTAGCTACTTTATTTGTTGCTTATGAGCGCGGAGCAATAAAGAAAATTAGTGTAAAGGAGAAAACAGATGAATAAATTAAAAGATATATTGGGTTTCATTGATAATGACGCACGAATCATTAATGCAAATGGCGAGGAAATAGCACTTGTGTTTCGAGAGTTTCAGGATGCATTATCGGATAAATATCTTGAGTGCAAGGTACTGGAAATATCAATTAATGAAGCAATGGATGCAACTGTTGATGTAATGATCACAATGAGTAAGGAGCTGTAAAATGAATAAAGTGATACGGTTTGTTGCTGGTATTGCGTTTCTTTGTGCATTGACCAAGTTATTGCATTTGGGCGCACCTAACGCATATTGGTGGGTAATGAATATTAGTTTTTGGTGTATTTTAGCATTTACGGAGGATTGAGAATATGGTAACAGAATATGAGAAACGTATGGAGAAGCATATGAATAGTATTGATAAGAGCTTGAATAGCATTTCTAAGTCATTAGCGAAAATTGCTAAGGCGAAAGAGGAGGCACAGGCTGAATCAACCAGGAAAATGAATGAAGAGTCATGGGATGTATTTGATAACTTATCAAAATTGTCCGGTACGAAGCTATTATAATAAGGAAGAAAGAGGTGCAAGTAATGAGTTTTCAGGATGTATTAAACGTAGCGATTGTTGTGATTTTGGTATATTTATGCTTAAGTGGGCTTGTTGGAAGAATTTGCAAGGCGGTTGAGATGAATGCTATTAGTAAGTGCCTGGGTGAGATGAGCAAGAATTGTGATAATGGTGCAGTGAATGATATTTTCGAGGAAATGACGAAGATGTTGAAGAAATAAAAATCGCGTAGAATACATTGGCTATAGTGAAAGGAGAGTGATTTATATGAAAAAGTATATTCTAAAATTCACAAAAACAGGAAAGGAATGGAAAGAACTAGCATCAGGTGTAGACTTTTTAGAAGATGAAAAGGTTTACAGGATTGAATGGAGATTTGATTCATTTGTTGACTATTTACACGGATTGTAGGGTATATTAAGAAAACATCACTATGCTATTCATAGAATTGATTGAGTCCTAGCAAGGGCTCTTTCTTTTTTTGATAAAAGATAGAAATTCATATGAGTTTCGTTAATCAAATTTAGGGCTTGTTGAAAGAAACAGGTCCTATTTTTTTGTGATTTTTTACTAAGAAATGGAGGAAATTATGATTTTGGCAGTGCTTTTAATACTATATGTAGCAATCGGGTTGATGATTGAAAGTGTTTTGAATGCATTTTTGGACGAGGTTGGTGAACACCTGTTCATGTTTACAGTATTATTATGGCCTTTGCTTATTATTGCAGGTGTTATTGGACTAATTTTGTGGCTATTTATTACAGCTGGAGACAAAATTGGCGAGTTTCTAAGGAGGAAATTTGATGATGAAAAGTGATATTACAGGGCCTTATTTGAAGGTAAACGGCAAAATTAGGGGTTATTGTGAGCTTTGTGGCAGAGAAGTCGGACTGGATGAGCCTGGAAACAAGTGCCCATTATGTGGTGCGGAGCTATATTATGAGCCAAAAGTGTATGACATGTACAAATATGGACAGAAAATTAATGATATCTGCGAAAAGGAGGACAAATAAATGGGCAGAAAAGGTAAAACTAACGTATACGAGTCTGGAAAAGCTGAGGATGGTTGGTCATCTTCGGTTGCTGAGAAGAGAAATGATGCTATTTTGAACGCATATTTGGCGGTAAAAAGGGTCACTGAGACTTGCGAAATTGGTGATTTAGCAGCTGTTTCATGCGGAAAACAGTACCCAGGAGGCAGTAAAATTGACATCGAAAGCCAGAAATTTAAGGGTTATTTCATAGGAGAATATCCTCGATATTTTAGGATTTTGGTGCATGGAAAAGGTGGAGATTACGTCAGATGCGTGAACAAAAATGACCTGATTGCTGGTGATTTATGTATCAAAAAGTTGTGCAGAAAACCATTTTTGATGCCTGTTGTTGAGTGATTTTTGGCCATTTTTACTAAAAATTAGTGTTTTTAAAAGTGGCCATTTGCCCACTTTTGTGGCCACAAGGGTAAATTGAAAAGTTGAAAAATGACCATTTTGGACACTTTTTGGCCACTTTGCCCACCTTCTGCCCACTTTTAAACACCAAAGTGGCCACAAAGAAATCCAGTATTTATGCGGGTTTGAGGGGTGTTGTGGCCATTTGCCCACTTTATTTCTTTAATCGGACAAAAAAATTGAAAAATATTATATATATGTAATATTTTACCTATATAGAAATAAAATGGGCTTTAAAAGTGGCCAAACGTCCACAAGCATATTTTAAGGAGGTAAAACAAATGGATGAAGATATTTGGCGCAGACTCATATGCTACTGCGACGACGAGTATATTTCACGAATAAAAGCATATTCTTTAAATTGGCAAGAAGCGTCCATTACGTTTCAATTCTATGATGGCACTTATGAAATATTTTATTACATGGAGGAGACGTGGTTTAAGATAGGCAAGCTTCCAATGAGCAAAGAGAAGATGAACGAGTATTTTGGACACAAGTTACAAAAGTATATGTACATGCACGCCATGACACAACACCAGTTAGCAATCGCATCTGGAGTTTCGCAAAAACAAATCAGTGAATATATTAATGGCGTACGCATTCCTAACTTCTATACAATTTCTCGATTTGCAAATATTCTGCATGTTTCAGCTGACGTATTTAGATTCCGTTTTGAGAATCCTGTTAAATTTGAGCCGCCAAAAAACGGAACCACAATCGCGTAAAAAACACAGTCTATAGTGAGAGGGGTGACTGTATATAGTGGTTACTCTTATATTTTTGTGAGTATAAAACACACACTATAACAAAAGGGTGACCATAATTGGTTGCTCTTATTTTTTTTACGCGCGCACAAAAGGAGTTAATTATGTTAGAAAGCAAATTCCAGTCAGGTCTGATTAAAGAAATAAAATCCAGATATGACGGATGCGTTGTTATGAAGAATGATGCAGGGTATAGACAAGGTACCCCGGACCTTTTAATTCTCCATAACGACAAGTGGGCTGCTCTTGAGTGCAAGCAATCGAGCAAAGCAAGTCATAGACCAAATCAAGATTATTATGTGAACAAATGGAACGATATGTCTTTCGCAAGATTTATCTATCCAGAGAATAAGGAGGAGATATTAGATGAGCTTGATGATGTATTCGGACATGCTAAAAGGTAAGCATGCCAAACTTCCACCAAGTCAGGCAACTCGTTGGGCAACAAAGAATCTGACACCCGATGATATTTTCAGAATGATATGTTCTGGATACGCTCAGGAAGTCGGAACTTTAATTCACGAGTATGCAGAGAATGCAATTAGATATCGTATTAAGATACTAAAGTCTGACAAGAAGGAAGTACGTAAGCATCTGCTGATTCACGGAATACCTGAAAACGTAGTCGCGTATTACGTTGACCGTATATTCCCGAATCTTATGACTTACACAAATGATGCTATTGGATTCCGAATGGACACGGAAGTTCCAGTATCATATTCTGCAACACCTTTAGCAGAGTTTAAGAGCCGTGGTAAGCTGCCACCTATATTTGGTCATGCTGACGCGCTTAAATTCTCAAAGAATAAACTCATGATATTTGATTTAAAGACTGGATTGTCACCTGTTCATATTGAGCAGCTTTTGACATATGCCAGTCTTTATTGTTTGCAGGAAAAACTTAAACCAGGCTGCATAGACATTGAACTGAGAATTTATCAGAACAATGAAGTATCAGTCACAATACCAGAAGCTGACGATATTCTGCCTATTATGGATAGAATCGTAGCTTATGACAAGATGTTAACAAACTTTTTGATTTCGGAGGAAATGTGAGATGGAACAAGAGCTAATGCACTATGGCACCAAACAGCCTTATGATGGTTCACCAACAGGTTCTGGTAGATATCGTAAAGGTTCTGGCGAAAATCCTCAGAGATCAAAAGACACATTGGGTTACATTAAAGAGCTTCAAAAAGAAGGCATGACTGAAAAAGAAATAGCCCAATGTATGGGAGTGTCAACAACTAAACTTAGAGAGTTGAAAGCCAATGCCGTAGCTCAGGAACGAGCTAACAATATCAGGCAGGCTCAAACTCTTAAGGATAAAGGCTACAGTACCTCTGAAATTGGCCGTATTATGGATAAGAATGAATCATCAGTTAGGGGATGGTTAGATGATAAAGCTAAAGAAAAGGCTAGTCTCACCAAGACAACTGCTGATGTGCTTAAGAAGAATGTTGATGATAAAGGGTATATTGATATTGGTTCTGGTGTAGAAATCGATATGAATGTATCAGCAACAAGACTTAAGAATGCAGTTACCATGCTGACGGACCAAGGCTATGTAACTCATGAAGTAAAAGTACCGCAAGTTAGCAATCCAGGAAAGTATACAACTGTTAAAGTATTAGCGCCTCCTGGAACAGAATGGTCCGATGTTATTCACAACCCAGACAAGATTCATACTGTCACTGAATATTCAAGAGATGGCGGTGCACACTTTGACGTAGTTCGACAGCCTACAAGTATCGACGGTAAGCGAGTAATGATTCGCTATGCGGAAGATGGCGGTATTGATAGAGATGGAACAATTGAAATCAGACGAGGTGTTGATGATATTTCTTTAGGCAACTCCAACTATGCACAGGTTCGTATTATGGTTAATGGAACACATTACCTTAAAGGCATGGCTATGTATTCGCCAGATAAGATGCCTGACGGAGTAGATATCATATTCAACACCAACAAAAAGAAAGGTACACCACCGGAAGATGTCTTTAAGAAGATTAAAGATGATCCGGATAATCCTTTCGGAGCTTTGATAAAAGCCAACGGCCAACGATATTATTCTGACCCAAATGGAAAGTACATTAAGGTTGGAGAGTCATATTCAGAAGCTACTAAATCTACGAAGAAAGATGAGCCTCGTTACAGCTTATCGCCAGTCAACAAGCTTAGAGAAGAAGGTGACTGGTCCGAGTATGCAAAGTCTTTGTCATCTCAGTTCTTATCTAAGCAGGACTTGCCTCTTATCAAGAAACAGCTCAACTTAGCTTATGACGAGAAGAAGACACAATACAATGAAATCATGTCATTGCAGAACCCAGCTCTTAAAAAGACATTGTTGGAATCATTTGCAGATGACTGTGATGCCTCAGCGGTTCACTTGAAAGCTGCAGCCTTACCAAGGCAGGCTATGCAAGTAATACTACCAATCCCATCAATGAGTGATAAGGAGATTTATGCTCCAAACTATAAGAATGGTGAAAAAGTTTGCCTGGTTCGTTACCCTCATGGGGGAACGTTCGAGATACCAGAGCTCACAGTTAACAACAATCAAACTAAAGCAAAGAAAGCATTGGGTAATGCAAAGGATGCTGTTGGTATTAATTCACATGTAGCAGGTATACTATCGGGCGCAGACTTTGATGGTGACACTGTCATGGTTATACCAGCAAACAATCGTGGTTCATCAGTACGAATCAAACATGATAAACCTCTTGAAGGATTGAAAGATTTCGACCCAAAGAAGTATAAGTACACGGATGAACAGCTTGCCAATGGTGCAAAGGTTATTACTTCTGCATACAAACAGAAGCAGATGGGTGTGGTGTCAAACCTTATTACTGATATGACATTAAAGGGTGCGCCAACAGACGAAATAGAAAGAGCTGTTAGGCATTCAATGGTTGTTATTGATTCTGAAAAACATAAGTTGGACTACAAGCAGAGTGCAATTGATAATGGCATAGATGAGCTTAAGAAGAAGTGGCAAAGCGGAGGCGGAGCTTCGACTATTATTTCAAGGTCTAAGTCAGAAGATAGGACAGTGCCAGAAAGAAAAGAAGGTAAGTACATTACTGACCCAGTAACTGGCAAGACTACTAAACACTACATAGACCCTAAGACAGGAGAGAAACTGTACACCGAGACTGGGTCCACATATACCACCACTAAGACCCTAAAGAACGGGACTACCCAGGTAGTTACCTCCCTACGTACCACTTCGGTACCTAAGATGGAGCTAGCTAAGGATGCTATGGCTCTTGTCGGTGACAAACATGATCAGAAAGAGTTAGCTTATGCAGACTATGCTAATAAGCAGAAGGCATTAGGTAACCAAGCTAGACTAAGCCTACTGAATACCCCTAGTGCCACCTACTCCCCTGAGGCTAAGAAGAAGTATGCTGAACAGTGTGCTTCCCTGGACGCCAAACTTAAATTAGCTTTACAGAATGCCCCTAAAGAACGTCAGGCACAGTTATATGCAAACATAATTGTAAAAGAAAAGAAGGAACAGAGCCCTTCCCTGACAGACAAAGAAAATAAGGATCAACTTAAGAAAGTTAAATCACAAGCATTGGCCACAGCTAGAGCTACATATGGAGCTAAGAAGCCAAACATAGTTATTGATGATAAAGAATGGGAAGCCATTCAAGCAGGTGCTATAAGTAATAGCAAACAGTTACAAATCTTTAAGAATTGTGATCAAGATGCTTTAAAGCAAAGAGCTCTACCGAAACAAACAAATGCACTTAGCGATGCAAAGATTGGTCGTATTAAGTCTTATAGTGCAAACGGATTCACTATTGCAGAGATTGCAGCTGCAATGGGTGTTTCAACAAGCACAGTTTCTAAGTACTTGTAATTAATGAAAGGACAAAGCAATGGAAACAGTTTCAAATGATTGGATGCTAACAACTTCCGACAATCCTTACAATCCTTTCACACAGTTTGATGAATGGCAAATGTTCGATTCGTTGCAAGGTTACAACACTTGTTCTTACTTAGATAGAATTTGTGTAACTTCTGATAATTTATCAAAGTCTTTTAATGATTCTGAAATTGATGAAGCAATGAATGAGATTCTTAAGTATGATTTGTTAGGAAATTATGTGAAAGTTAATAAAGAAACAGCACAAAAGTTTGCTGATTATGCAAAGAAAATGATGTATTCATCAGAAGAATCATCATAAACAAATAAAATTGAATATTATTACCTCTATCAGTAGTTTGGGACAGGTAAGTCCCGGCTTTGATAGGGGAGGGGGTCCTGAAAATTGACACCCCCTACTGCATCGCGGCTGTCTTAAAAAAATCTCCGGAGGGATATTTTTGAAAAGCAATTTGGACCCGGTGCATATTTTTCGTAGACATCTTTATAGAACATACAAGCTCTTATCGGTATTTTATCTCCTTTCATCTGGTACCCAGGTGCAAACAAGTGTTCACATAGCCTCTTTAAGCTCGAAAAAGAGGTATAAAACAGGTTTGTATGTTCTATAAAGATGTCTACAACTCTATACAAACATATGTGAACAATAGGAGATGAGATAGTAATGCCTAAAAAAGAAGACAGAAAACCTGCAGCTTCATTAGAAGAGCGGGAGAATCGTATGGTGGCAGCAGCTATGGATCTCGCAGAGAAGCAATTATTAGAAGGAACAGCATCAGCTCAGGTCATTACACATTTTTTGAAGATAGGTTCTTCTAAAGAAAGACTTGAGCGAGACATAATGGGTGAACAGAAAGATTTGATAAGTGCAAAAACACAGGCGTATAAGTCAGCAGATGAGCAGTTGAATATGTACAAGAATGCAATACGTGCGATGGGCATATATTCTGGTGAAGATGACCCAGGAGACGACATTGATATATGAAAACATATTCAGAACTTATACAACTTTCAACTTTTGAAGAGCGCTTAGCATATCTTTCTTTTAAATCCGTTATTGGACATGAGACCTTTGGAGGAAGCAGATGGTTAAACCAAACTTTCTACAGGTCTCCAGAATGGAAGCATTTCCGGCGTAATGTTATATTGCGTGACAATGGATGTGATTTAGGTATCGATGGTTTTACGATATACAACGGAATTTATATTCATCATATTGAACCTATAACTCCTCAAGACATACAAGCAAGGAATTTGGAGAAATTGCTGAATATGGATAACGCTATATGTTGTTGCCTCAACACTCACAATCTGATTCATTATGGAGATATTTCAAATGCCGTTATTGCACCTATAGAACGAACACCAAACGATACCTGTCCATGGAAACAATAGGAGATACGACAATGAATGATGTTTTAATAGAAAGCATTCTAGGTTCTGTAAAGAAGCAGGTCAATGTAGCTCCGGAATGTACAAGCTTCGATGAAGACTTAATTATGTACATAAATGCACAGCTTGCAATATTAAATGATATTGGAGTCGGAACAGATGGATTCACAATTTCTGACAACACAAGTACATGGGCAGACTTTATACCGGACAACGTGGCCTTGGCTAATTTAGCAAGAACATACACAGGCACAAAAGTAAAAATCATATTTGACCCACCAACGAGCTCGATAGTTTTGGAAGCAAGTAAAAACTATGCTACAGAACTTGAATGGCGAATGAGTGAAAAGGTCAAATTGTTACAGGAGGAATAAATGTGGCAATACAATTACGACGCACTATTAGCTCCTGATGAACTGGAGCATTCTGGACGTAAAGGTATGAAATGGTATCAACATATTTTTACGAAAAAAGATGGAAGCTTAAATTATCTTGGCAAACGAAAAGCAAAGAAAATGAAGGATGACTATACAAGGCTAACAGGTAAGCAGCTTCGTAGGAATCCAACAAAAAGCAAAGGGTCTAAACCAGTAAACGAGATGACCGATGCTCAGATTCGCAAAAGAATTGAACGTATCAGACTTGAAAACGAATTAAATAGCTTGCAACCAACCAAAGTTTCAAAAGGCAAAGCAATTACACAGAAATTAAGTAGAAACTTAACGGATATGGCTATTGAACGCGGAACACGGATACTTGGTGATTACGTTGAAAAGAATGTGAGGAGCAAGTTAGGTCTTAATGCTCAGTCCACTAAATCTCAATCTCAAATACTTGCAGATAAGGCTAGAGATTTAGAAAATCAGTGGAAAATCATTGAAAATCAGAGAAAGATTGACAATGCCAAAGCACGTTCTGCAGCAGCGACCCAACAGCAGTCTGAAAAGAATAATCAACAGCAATCGAATTCTCGAAAAGAAGAGCAGAGCAATAAGCATGAAACAAACAGAACAACGTCTCAGCGCACAAACTCTGGCGATATTCTTAGAGGCACTGTTGAAGACATTCCATCTGGAACATGCGAGACTGGAAGACAGTATATAGCGTACTTGTTAGAAGATAAACATAGGTAGGTGAACAATAATGGCATTATCTAATACGGCTGTGCCTTACTATTACGGCCAATTTAGAGATGCTGTAATTAGAGGTGAAATTCCGATATCTAATGAAATCGCCATGGAAATGCAACGAATCGACGAACTAATCGCCGACCCGCAATATTACTATGACGACAAAGCGATAAACGGATTTATAGCTTTCTGTGAGAACGAGCTGGTTTTAACAGACGGTTCAGACTTACACTTACTTGACTCGTTCAAACTTTGGGCAGAGTCTATATTTGGCTGGTATGAGTTTGTAGAGAAAACTATACCGGAGCCAGATGGTCGAGGTGGCATGCACTATGTCACTAAGACAATCAAGAAGCGACTCATTAAAAAGCAATATTTAATTGTTGCACGAGGAGCCGCTAAATCAATGTATGCATCATGTATACAAAACTATTTTCTATGTATTGACAAAACTTCATCGCATCAGATTACAACAGCACCAACTATGCCTCAGGCAGAAGAGGTTATGTCACCAATTCGTACTGCAATCACTCGTTCAAGAGGCCCACTGTATACATTTCTTACAGATGGCTCAATTAACAACACAACAGGTTCAAAAGCCAACAGGCAAAAACTCTGTCCTACAAAGAAAGGAATTCAGAATTTCCTGACTGGTTCACTACTTGAAGTTCGTCCAATGACAATTGATAAGCTTCAAGGATTGCGAGTAAAAGTTGCGACAATTGATGAGTGGCTTTCTGGTGATGTAAGAGAGGATGTAGTTGGCGCGATTGAGCAGGGAGCTGCAAAAGAGCAAGGTGGAGGAGCAAATGATGACTATCTGATAGTGGCTATCAGCTCAGAAGGAACTGTCAGAAATGGTTCTGGCGATACAATCAAAATGGAGTTAATGAGCATCCTTAAAGGCGACTATAAAGCTCCACATACTTCTATCTGGTGGTACAAGTTGGATGATATTAAGGAAGTTAACGACCCACGTTATTGGATGAAAGCAAACCCTAACATTGGTATCACTGTATCTTATGAGACGTATCAGTCTGATGTAGAGAAAGCAGAAGCCAATCCTGCAGCAAGGAATGATATTCTTGCTAAACGTTTCGGTATACCAATGGAAGGCTACACATATTTCTTCACTTATGCCGAAACACTTGTACATCAGAAGAGAAGCTATTGGCAGATGGCGTGTTCTATGGGAGCTGACATGTCCCAGGGTGATGACTTCTGTGCATTTACATTTATGTTCCCAATTGGCAATGGACAGTTTGGAATTAAGACACGTTCTTATATTACAACCTTGTCATATTCGAGATTACCAAGAGCGCTTAAAGATAAATATGATGAATTTATTGCTGAGGACAGTTTGATAGTTATGGAAGGAACAATCCTTGACTTAATGAATGTCTTTGATGATGTAGATGCTTATATAACTAAGAATGAGTATGATGTTCGATGCTTTGGATATGATCCATATTATGCAAAGGAATTTGTGGAAAGATGGGAAAGAGAAAATGGTCCATTTGGTATAGAGAAAGTGCAGCAGGGAGCGCGAACAGAGTCCGTTCCACTAGGCGAGTTAAAGAATCTTGCTGGTGAACGAATGCTCTTATTTGATGAGCAAATCATGTCGTACACAATGGGTAATGCTATTACTCTTGAAGATACAAATGGTAACCGTAAGCTTTACAAGAAACGAAGAGAACACAAGATTGATAATGTAGCAGCTATGCTTGACGCATTTGTGGCATACAAGCGTAATTTAGATGCGTTTTAGGAGGAATAAATAGAAGTAAAGCCCATACTTAATCTAAGTACAGGCTTTATTGCTCGATAATCTTCATATAAAATTTTCTCCATAAAACAGTTCACATATATTTAATTGTATTATTCATCAATAAGTTGTTGAATTTTTGATGGTTTATCTAAGAAATCCTCAAATTTTAGCCAGTAATACATTAAAATATTAAGTCCAGCAAATTCAAGAAATCCAATAAATTTGGCATCATCGACAATATTTTTCATACCGCCATTAGCGCTAATGTTATGCACTAATGCCGCATTACCACGGACAATCTTACCAGCATCATTTATATATGGGGCAGTTAATTGTTTAATGCTCATGTTTTCATACTCCTTTCTATGTTATTTGAAGACCCTACTATCTCCATAATCAATCATAGCCAAATCGTGTGCGTATGTCAATACTATATTTTCAAGAAAGGATAAATTATGTGGCAATATGAATCATTGAACCCAGATGAGCTTATGCATTATGGTGTCCTAGGCATGAAGTGGGGCGTACGTCGCGGACACTCTGATAAAGTATATGCTAAAGCATCACGAAAACTAGAAAAACTTGATAACAAGGTCCAAAAGTATGCTAAGAAAAAATATAAACATGCCAATCCTATAATTAGGACCGAAATTTCTGATGATCTATATAGGCAATCTGCTAGGAAAGAAGATAAATACAAATCCGAAGCACAGAAGTGGGCTAAAAAAGTATCGAAAGTTTTAGGTAGTGAATCAGTTGAATCTATGGTTAATTCGCAAAATGTTGCTATAGGTAAAAAATACATTAGCAGCATGCAAACACGGTAAGGAGGCCAAATGTGGCAATATAATTATGATTATTATGACTTAGCCTCTGATGAGCTTATGCATTATGGTGTTCCAGGAATGAAATGGGGGCATAGAAGATATCAGAACAAAGATGGAAGTTTAACCAATGCAGGAAGAAAACGAGCATTAAAAGATTCTAAAACTAAATGGGGTAAAGCACGATGGCAGCCATCATCTTCAAGATCATCGACGCTTGCTGCTGTTTATTTGGCAACCGGTAACAAACGTATAGCAAAAAAACTAAGTAAATCTAATGATGATGACGCTATAAGATGGATAATTGCTAAACGGTTTGCTGGAGCTAAAATTAATGATTTGCGAAGACTGGAAACAACATTGAATAGACAGAAAGTAGAAGAACTGATTAGTAAATTATATGATACAAAGCTATGAGATGGATATTGCGCTTAATAGCAAATCGAGAAGTGAGTAGACTTCAAGAAATAATTCAAAATGGTATCAGAATCCGTAAGGGTTCTTTTTTTATACCAAAATTTAAAGGAGAAAAGAAATGGCATTATCAGTAGGCACACGTTTGAAACATGCCTGGAACGCATTTTTAAATAGAGCACCGACTCAATACAGAGATATTGGGAATGGCTCAGGAATAAACCCAGGACGAGCCAAGTTTACAAGAGGAAACGAACGCTCGATTATTAATTCGCTTTTCAATCGTATTGCAATGGATGTGGCAGCGCTTGATATTAAGCATTGTCAATTAGATTCAAATGAACGATATAAAAACACCATATCGTCAGGTCTAAATGATTGCCTGACACTAAGCGCAAACATTGATCAAACCGGTAGGAATTTAAAGCAGGATATTGTTATGTCCATGTTTGATGAAGGTGTCGTGGCTGTCGTACCAGTAGATACAACCGATGACCCGAATAATACAGACAGTTACATTATCGACACTATGCGTACCGGAAAAATTGTTGAATGGTATCCACGCCATGTAAAAGTTCAATTATACAATGACCGAACCGGGCATAAGGAAGAAGTTATTTTACCGAAGTCTGACGTGGCCATTATAGAGAACCCATTCTATGCAATTACGAATGAACCAAATTCATCAGTTCAACGACTTATCAGAAAGTTAAATCTGTTGGATGTAATTGATGAGCATAATGGGTCAGACAAGCTTGACCTTATCATACAGCTTCCATATACGGTTAAAACTCCGGCAAAGAAAGCCATGATAGAGGAACGTCGAAAAGAGATTGAAGAGCAGCTAACTGGTTCAAAGTATGGAATAGCATACCTTGATGCAACAGAGCACATAACCCAGTTAAATAGGTCTTTGGAGAATAATCTCCTTAAACAAATCGAGCTACTTATCAACATGGTGTATAGCCAGTTGAGTATCACAACAAGTGTAATGGATGGTACTGCAGATGAGCAGACCATGCTTAATTACAATAACAGAACTATTGAACCTATTGCATCTGCAATCGCAGACGAGTTCAAAAGAAAGTTCTTATCTAAAAATGCAAGAACTAGAGGACAAACGATCATGTTCTTTAGGGATGCTTTCAAATTAGTTCCAGTTAACAACATTGCAGATATTGCAGACAAATTCACACGTAACGAAATCATGTCTACCAACGAGATGCGCGCCGTTATCGGTATGAAGCCGGTTGATGACCCTCAGGCAGATGAACTTCGTAATAAGAATCTTAATCCAGGTGAAAACCAGTCATTTGCATCCACTACGGATGAAGACCCAGATGAAGATTACGACTATGGAACTGATTACTAATAAAACAAGGAGGAAAACATCAAAATGGGATTCAATCCAAATGATTATGACTTTGCAGGCTATGCAACAATGAATGACATTTTATGCAGCGATGGAAGAATCATTAAACGTGATGCATTCAAAGCTCAGGATGGCAGCCGTATTCCATTACTTTGGAATCATGACCATCAGGACATTAGTGATGTCATTGGACACGCTGATTTGGAAAATCGTTCGGACGGCGTGTATGCATATTGCAAATTTAATAACAGCGAAAACGCAAAGATGGCAAAGGAGATTGTCCAGCATGGTGATATTTCATCACTTTCTATTTATGCGAACAAGCTTAAACAGATGGGTAACGAAGTCTTACATGGCGTTATCAGAGAATTAAGTCTTGTCCACGCTGGGGCAAATGATGGTGCTCAGATTGACTGGGTATTAGCCCACAGTGACGATCCAGAGGCAGGTGAAGGATTTATCTATAACGGTAATTTACCTATTACCATCCTGTGTCATTCAGATGGTAAGACAAATGCACCAAAGGAAGGAGATACAAAAGTGCCAGATAACAATCGGGGCCAGGCTCAGCAGCAGAGCGACAAAACAGTAGAAGATGTCATTAATTCTATGACAGAAGAGCAGCAGAAAGTTTTATATGCACTAGTTGGAGCAGCTAGTGAAGGCAAATTAGATGACGATAATGAAGGAGGAGAACCAACCATGAAGCACAGCGTTTTCGACAACGACAACAATTCAGAGGAGGCACTGTTACATTCAGCAATTATTGATGCAGCAATCAAAGACGCTAAGAAGTATGGCTCAATGAAAGAGAGCTTCATCGAGCACGCAGCAGCAAATAACATTAAGGATATTGATATGCTTTTCCCGGAGCCAACAGAGCTCAACGTACCACCAACATTCATTAAGAAGGATGAGACATGGGTAAGTGACATTATGGACTCAGTTCATCATGTACCTTTCTCGAGAGTAAAGACAACATTTGCTACTCTTGACGCTGATGAAGCTAGAGCAAGGGGTTACATTAAGGGTAACATGAAGAAAGAGATTGCCCTCGCTCTTCTTAAGAGAGTTACAACCCCTACAACTGTATACATCAAGTTAAAGATGGATAGAGATGATGTTGAAGATATTACTTCATTTGATGTAATCGAGTGGCAGCGTGCAGAGATGCGTAGCCAGCTTAATAAGGAGCTTGCACTTGCTATGCTTCTTGGTGACGGTAGAATTGCATCATCTGATGACAAGATTAATGAGCAGAACATCCGTCCTGTAGTATCTGACGAAGATATGTATACTATCAAGTACACAATCAAAGAGGGTACTGACTACAAGATCACAGGCAGCTCATACTCTGATAATGATTCAGTATACAAGGGAGTTATCCGTGGAGCAGTTAAGGCACGTAAGGATTACAAGGGCTCAGGAAGACCTACATTCTACACAACAGAGGATGTACTTACAAACCTTCTTCTCCTTGAGGACCAGAATGGACGTGTAATCTATGAGTCAGAGGAGAAGCTTGCCACAGCTATGCGTGTAAGCAAGATCGTGACAATTCCAGAGATGGAGAATTACAAAGATATTTACGGAATCATTGTTAACATGGTTGACTACACAGCTGGTGCTGATAAGGGTGGTGCAGTTAACACATTCGATGATTTCGATATCGATTACAACCAGATGAAGTACTTAATGGAGACTCGTATGAGCGGTGCCCTTACAACACCATACTCTGCAATTGTCCTTAAGAAAGCTGCAGCGGTTCACAGCGGTCCACAGTCAGCAGGTGGAGAATCACAGACAACTGGTAAATAGAAAAGCCTGAAATAATCAAAATGGGATACTAGGAGGCATTATGGGTAGATTTTATGGAAATATCGGATTCAATGTACCTGGCGAAACAGCACCAGGCGTTTGGTCTGACTCATACATAGAACATCATGCATATTTTGGTGATGTCACAAGAGATTATAGAAATCTTGAAACGTCTGGCTCTAACGTCAATAGTAGCCCAAATTTGAACACCATTATAGCAATTGTTGGGGATGAGTTCGCTTTTGAGCACATTCCCGACATGCGTTATGTGGAATATTTAGGTTCTAAATGGACTATTAAATCTGTTGAACCTAAGGACAGAAAACTAATCTTAACTATTGGAGGAGTCTACAATGGCGGATAGAATCACGCTACATAATAAACTGGTGGAGATTCTCGGCACAAAAAATGTATATTTTCAGCCTCCACCGAAGTTAAATTATCCTTGCATAAAGTACGAACTGGGAAGTCAGAAACGTATACAGGCAAACAATAACAACTATATAAAGAAACAAGGATACACAATTACTCTTATTGATTACGACCCAGATAGCAAATTCAAGGACAAACTTGAAGAATTGCCGTACTGTGCTTTTGACAAGCACTTTACAACTTCTGGGCTTAATCACTTTGTATTCACAATATTTATTTAAGGAGGAAACCTAATAATGGCAGGTAAGAAATTAGTATGGGACCAGACAGGCGAGAGAGAGTTTGAGACTGGTGTCAGCAAAGGTGTACTTTACGTTGCTGAGGGTGGAGCTTATCCTAAGGGAGAGGCTTGGAACGGTATTAGCAAAGTATCTGAGTCTCCAGAGGGAGCAGATGCCACAGCAGTATACGCCAACAATAAGAAGTACTTAAATCTTATTGCAGATGAGCAGTACAAGGCAACGATCAGTGCTTACATGTATCCAGATGGATTTAAAGAATGTAACGGTGAGTCTTCACTTGGTAAGGGTGTTACAATCGGACAGCAGAAGAGAAAGACATTTGGATTCTCTTATCAGACACTTATTGGAAACGATACAGATGGAACAGATCATGGCTACAAGATTCATCTCGTATACGGCTGTACAGCAGCTCCATCATCTGTTGATCATTCATCGGTTAATGAGTCACCTGAGGCAGATGAGATGTCATGGGAGATTTCTACAGTTCCTGTAGATGTACCAGGCTTCAAGCCAACTGCAACTCTCGTAATTAACTCAACAGAGACTGATGCTGCTACACTCAAGAAGATTGAGGATTTATTATACGGGACAGAAGAGGCTGAGGCTAGATTACCTCTTCCAGCAGAGATTATTACTCTTCTTGGTGCAGCTACAAACGTGTAAAATAGTCGACAGATAATCAAAATAGTGCTATACTGACGATAGTTGATGCATAGGAGGAACGTATTATGAAACTTATTTCACTTACATGTCCAAATTGTAATG
>OHRL01000695.1_pt1 | contig 23640 bp, 18 predicted proteins | sample 1578331 | NCBI WGS metagenome assembly OHRL01 (sample SAMEA3879608, study PRJEB24766) | human gut metagenome | biome: human-associated habitat; feature: feces | place: USA | collected 1985/1987
CACCGAGCAGAAGGTGGCTGCCGGTGTGCGCAGCCTGTTTGCCCGCGCCCGCAATAAGCGCATCATCATTGCGACCTTTGCGTCCAACATCTACCGCGTGCAGCAGATCATCGATCTGGCTGTGGAGGATGGCCGCAAGGTGGCCTTCAGCGGCCGCAGCATGGTCAACAACACCGCCATGGCGCAGGAGCTGGGCTATATGCACATCCCGGAGGGGACTCTGATCAGCGTGGACGAGCTGAACCAGTACCCGCCGGAGCAGGTGGTGCTGGTGACCACCGGCAGTCAGGGCGAGCCCCTGAGCGCGCTGAGCCGTATGGCCTCCTGCAGCCACCGTCAGGTGCGTGTGGGTCCCGGCGACTTCATCATCATCTCCGCCAACCCCATCCCCGGCAACGAAAAGAGCGTGACCAAGATCGTCAACGGTCTGCTGCTGCTGGGCGCAGAGGTCATCTACGAGAGTATGTATGATGTGCACGTTTCCGGTCACGCCTGTCAGGAGGAGCAGAAGCTGATGCTCACCCTGACCAAGCCCAAGTATTTCCTGCCCGTGCACGGCGAGTATAAGCAGCTGAAAAAGCACGCCCTCACCGCTGCAAGTCTGGGCATCCCCACCAGCAATATCCTCATTGCAGAAAACGGCTCCAACGTTATCCTCTCGCAGGACGAGATGAAGCTGGGTGAGCCGGTGACCGCCGGTGCCGTCATGGTGGACGGCCTTGGCGTGGGCGATGTGGGCAATGTGGTGCTGCGGGACCGCAAGCACCTCTCTGAGGACGGCCTTGTCATCATCGTGGCTACCGTGGACAGCAAGACCGGCAAGGTGCTGGCCGGGCCGGATTTGGTAAGCCGGGGCTTCGTGTATGTGCGCGAGAACGAGAGCCTGATGGACGGTGCCCAAAGCATTGTGGAAAATGCGCTGGAGCGCTGTGTGGACGAGCACGTCCGGGACTGGAACAGCGTAAAGACCCGTGTGCGTGAGGCGCTGAGCAGTTATATCTACCGGCGCACCAAGCGCAGCCCGATGATCCTGCCGATCCTGATGGAGGTCTGACCCGGGCGCACCGCAAGGCGGTGCAGCGTCTGAGGAGGCAAAAAACCAATGAAACGTAAACCAAGATGGACACTGGAAATGCTCACGGCCAGTCTGGCGGTGCTGTGCGGCCTTTTGCTGCTGGCGCTGCTGGTGCAGCGCCCCATGGCATGGCCGCTGCTGGCTGTGCTGGTGGTGCTGTGGGGCATAGGGGCAACCCTGTTCCGCTGCAAGCTGCGCAGCTGGGTGGTGCGCTGGACAAGCGGCACCACCTTTGAAAAATCCAAGGTGCAGTTCAGTCTGGAGCCCCTTTCCCAGCCTGCGGCGCTGCTTTCCGGCGAGACGGTGCTGTGGTACAACAGCCAGTTCCGCACCCGCCTGCTGGGCGGGCAGGATGTGCTGGCCAGCCGGGTGCAGAAGCTGCTGCCCGGGCTGGATCTGCAATTGTGCCGCAAGCGTGAGGGACAGCTGCTGACCCTTGCCGACGGCTACTGGAGCGTGCACAGCTCCACCGTGCCCGGCGAAGCCGAAAGCATGACCCTGCTGGTGCTGAACGAGGAGACCGAGCTGCGCCGCATCGAGGCAGAGTATAAGGCCAGCCGTCCGGGGTATCTTGCCTTTCAGCTGGACGGCTACGACGATGTGTTCGGGGATCTGATGGACAGTGAGCGCGCCCGCCTGCTGGAGGGCGTCAACCGCATTCTGGAGGATATGATCGGGCGCGGCAGCGGCTTTCTGCGCCGGGTAGGCAGCGGCGGCCGCTACATCGCCGTGGTGGAGGAACGCCAGCTGGAGCAGTTTGCCAACCGCGGCTACGATGTGCTGGATAAGATCCGCGCACTGGACCCCAGCGTGAGCCTTTCGCTGTCCATTGGTATCGGACGCGGTGCGCGCACCCTGCGGGAAGCGCAGGACATGGCCGAGCACGCGCTGGATATGGCGCAGGGACGCGGCGGCGATCAGGCCGCTGAGATGACGCTGGACGGCTTTACTTTCTACGGCGGCGTGAGCCACGGCGTGGAAAAGCGCAGCAAGGTGCGCAGTCGCCTTGTGGCCGACCAGCTGGTCAAGTTGATCAAGGAAGCCGACCATGTGGTCATCATGGGTCACCGCATGAGCGATCTGGACGCCATCGGTGCAGCTGAGGGCGTGCTGCGCATTTGTAAGATCTGCGATGTGCCGGCGGTCATTGCCGTCCGGCGGGACGCTACACTGGCTGCCAGCCTGATCGATGCACTGTGCAAGGCGGGGCAGAAGGATGACTTCATCGACCCCAAGGACGCCCTGCCCATCATCTCCAAGCGCACCCTGTGCATCGTGGTGGATACATATCAGGTGGGTCTTGTGGAAAGCAAGGACATTCTGGAAAAATGCGGTAAGGTGGCCGTCATCGATCACCACCGCAAGGGCGTGGGCTACATCGAAAACCCGGCGCTGGTCTGTCACGAGCCCTATTCCTCCTCGGCCAGCGAACTGGTCACCGAGCTGTTGCAGTATGTGGGCGAGCGGGACGACAAGCCCAACCGCGTGGAAGCCGAAGGTCTGCTTGCCGGCATCCTGCTGGATACGCAGGACTTTACCCTGCACACCGGTGTGCGCACCTTTGAAGCTGCTGCTGCTCTGCGCCGCTACGGCGCAGAGACCGAGCGGGTGCGCAGGTTGTTCGATGTGACCATGGTGGAGTACAACGCCAAGGCCGATCTGGTGGAAAAGGCGCAGATGTACAAAAACTGTGCCATCTCCATCGGCGGCGAGGTGGCCCCGGAAGCCCGGGTCGCCATTGCGCAGGCCGCCAACGATCTGCTGCGCATTCAGGGCGTGGACGCCAGCTTTGTGGCGGTGCAGGTGGGCAACGGCGTCAACGTCTCTGCCCGCAGCATGGGTGCCGTGAATGTGCAGGTGATCATGGAGTCGCTGGGCGGCGGCGGTCATCAGACCATGGCAGCAGCGCAGCTGAAGCATATCACCCCGCAGGCGGCACGCAGCCGCATTCAGGATGCCATCGACCAATATTATCTCTCCCAGAAAAAGACTACGCCGGAAGCACGACCGGCAAAAGGGGAATAAAACATGAAACAGTATGATTATCTTATCGTTGGTGCCGGTCTGTTCGGCGCCGTGTTTGCCCACGAGGCCAAAAAGGCAGGCAAAAAGTGTCTGGTCGTTGATAAGCGCGACCATATCGCGGGCAATATCTACACCGAAGCTGTGGAGGGCATCAATGTGCACCGCTACGGCGCGCATATCTTCCACACCAACAATAAGGCTGTGTGGCAATATGTGAACCAGTTTGCAGAGTTCAACCGCTACACCAACAGCCCGGTGGCCAACTACCACGGCCAGATCTACAACCTGCCCTTCAACATGAACACCTTCAACAAGATGTGGGGCGTTGTGACCCCTGCCGAAGCCAAGGCCAAGATCGAAGAGCAGAAGGCCGCTGCAGGCATCACCGACCCGCAGAACCTCGAGGAGCAGGCCATCAGCCTTGTGGGCACCGATATCTACGAAAAGCTCATCAAGGGCTACACCGGCAAGCAGTGGGGACGCCCCTGCACCGAACTGCCCGCCTTTATCATCAAGCGCCTGCCGGTGCGCTTTACCTACGACGACAACTACTTCAACGCCCTGTATCAGGGCATCCCCAATGGCGGCTACACCGCCATGGTGGAAAAGATGCTGGCTGATACCGAGGTGCGCCTGAACGTGGATTATCTGGCCGACAAGGCTGCGCTGGACGCACTGGCTGAGAAGGTGGTCTACACCGGCCCGGTGGATGCCTACTTCGGCTACCGTCTGGGTGCTTTGCAGTACCGCAGCGTCCGCTTTGAGACCGAGGTGCTGGACACCGACAACTATCAGGGCAACGCGGTGGTCAACTACACCGATGCCGAGACACCCTATACCCGCATCATCGAGCACAAGCACTTTGAGTTCGGCACCCAGCCCAAGACCGTCATCAGCCGGGAGTACAGCGCTGAGTGGAAAAAGGGCGACGAGCCCTACTATCCCGTCAACGATGAGAAGAACGGCACGCTGTATGCACAGTACAAGGCACTGGCCGATGCCGAGCCGGGTGTGATCTTCGGCGGTCGTCTGGGCGAGTATAAGTACTACGACATGGACAAGGTCATCGAGGTAGCGCTGGACGTGGCCGCAAAGGAACTGGCATAAGGAGCATAAATGCTCCGGTTTGCTGCCGCAAAAAAGGCGTCCCCTTGGGGGAGCTGTCGCCGCAGACGACTGAGGGGGTAGGGGTGCAGCGGAGGACATTTGAAATGCTGCCCCGCTTCCTCTTGCCCAAAAACGACAAATGCGCTATACTATTACCATAAGACTGCACCGGTTTTCCGGTGAGAAGTGAGGGATACTATCATGAAAGTGATTCTGAAGCAGGATATCAAGGGCATCGGCAAGAAGGATGAGATCCACGAGGTCTCCGACGGCTACGCCCGCAACTACCTGTTCCCGCGCAAGCTGGCCGCTGTGGCGGATGCCAGCGCTGTGAACATGGCGCGCGGCAAGGAGGCCGCAGCCGATTTCCACGAGGCTGAGAATGTGGCAGCCGCCAAGGCTCTGGCTGCCAAGATCGAAGGCAAGACCGTGACCATCAAGGCCAAGGGCGGCGCATCCGGCCGTCTGCACGGCAAGGTGACCGGCAAGGAAGTTGCCGAGGCACTGGCTGCGCTGGCAGGTGCACCCATCGACAAAAAGAAGATCGAGCTGGAGACCAAGGACATCAAGGATGCCGGCGTGTTCAACGGCAAGGTCCGTCTGTACGTTGGCGTCGTGGCTTCCTTCAAGATCCAGGTGGAAGTGGAACAGGCCTGATCTGTGTGCCGTTTGCGCCCCCTCACAGCAGGGGGCGCTTTTTGGCTTTACAGGATGCTTTGGATTTTGGATAAGGACAAACTACTATGCCAAACGAACGACGTTATTCCAATGAACTGAATCTGGAGAGCGTGGGCATCAATCTGCCCTACAATATGCAGGCGGAGCAGAGCGTGCTGGGCGCGGTGCTGCTCAAGCCAGACACTTTGACCGATCTGGTGGAGATCATCAAGCCGGAAATGTTCTACACCCGGCAGAACGCCCAAATCTGGACGGAGATGCTGCGCCTGTTCACCAACGACCAGACCATTGATTTTGTCACCCTGCTGGATGCGGTGGTGTCCGATGGGGTGTTCCCCAGCGCAGACGAGGCCAAGATCTATCTGACCGGTCTGGCAGAAACGGTGCCCAGTATCTCCAACGTAAAGGCCTATGCCCAGATCGTGCAGGAAAAATATCTGGTGCGTCAGCTGATGGGTGTCGCCAAGGACATCTTGCAGGACGCCGGGGACGAGCCGGACGCCGACCTTCTGCTGGAAAACGCCGAGCAGCGCATCTACGAGATCCGCTCCGGCCGCGATTCCAGCGCCCTGACCCCGCTTTCGTCCAGCATGGTGGAAACGCTGACCAACCTGCAAAAGATCAGCGGCCCGGATGCGGACAAGTACAAGGGCATCCCCACCGGCTTCCGTCTGCTGGACACCGTGCTTACCGGCCTTGGCCGCGGCGATCTGGTCATTCTGGCAGCCCGTCCCGGCATGGGCAAGACCAGTTTTGCGCTGAACATCGCCACCCGCGTGGCCATGCAGCAGAAGGTGCCGGTGGCTATCTTCAGTTTGGAAATGACCAAGGAGCAGCTGACTAACCGTATCCTCTCGTCGGAGGCCGGTATCGACAGTCAGGCCTTCCGTACCGGTGCGCTGCGCGCCGAGGACTGGGAGTACCTGGCGCTGGCGACTGAAAAACTGCACGATGCACCGATCTATATGGATGATACCTCCGGTATTACCATCACCGAGATGAAGGCCAAGATCCGCCGGGTGAATCAGGATCCTGCCCGCCCCAACGTGGGTCTGATCGTCATCGACTATTTACAGCTGATGACCACCGGCCAGCGCAGCGAGAACCGCGTGCAGGAGATCAGCTCCATCACCCGAAACCTGAAGATCATGGCAAAGGAGCTGAACGTGCCCATCATCGCGCTGAGCCAGCTGTCCCGTGCGGTGGAAAAGCAGGGCAACAACTCCAGCCATCGCCCGCAGCTTTCTGACCTGCGCGATTCCGGTTCCATCGAGCAGGACGCAGACTGCGTTCTGTTTTTGTACCGCGATTCCTACTACGCCAGCCAGAACCCGGACGGTGCCGAGGTGGATGCCGATACCGCCGAGTGTATCGTGGCAAAGAACCGTCACGGCGAGACCAGCACCGTGCCGCTGGGCTGGGATGGTGCCCACACCCGCTTTATGGATGTGGACTTCAAGCGCTGATGGATACCGCGATTCTTGCCCGGGTGGAGGATTTCTGCACCCGGGAGGGGCTTTTGCAGCCCGGCGCACCGCAGCATCTGGCAGCAGCAGTCTCCGGCGGGGCGGACAGCATGGCACTGCTGCTCTTGCTGCGGCAGCTGCAGCCAAGGTTCGGCTATACGCTCTCTGCCTGCCATGTGAACCACGGTCTGCGCGGGCAGAGCGCCGACCGGGACGAAGCCTTTGTGCGGGCTGAATGCGCCCGCTTGGGTGTGCCGCTGCGGGTGTTCCATGCCGCAGAGCTTGCCCCGCCCCCGGCGCACGCCGGGGAGGACTGGGCACGCCGTCTGCGCTACACGGCCTTTGTGCAGCTGCAAGGGCAGGGGATAGATGCCATCGCCACGGCCCATACTGCAAATGATCAGGCGGAAACGCTGCTGCTGCGGCTGGCGCGCGGCACCGGGCTGCACGGGGCGGGCGGCATCCGGCCAAGGCGCGGGTGCTACCTGCGCCCGCTGCTCTGCCTGAGCCGCGCCGAGACCGAGGCCGTCTGTCGGGCAGCGGGGCAGACGTGGGTCACCGACGAGACCAACGACACCGACGCCTACGCTCGCAACCGGCTGCGCCACAGCGCCCTGCCTGCGCTGGAAAGCACCAACGCGGCAGCGGTGCAGAATCTGGCACGGTTCTGTGAAAAGGCCGCGCGGGCAGATGCCTACCTTGCCGCCGGGGCTGCAAAGCTTCTGGCAGCGGCACGCCTGCCCGGCGCAGAACCGGCGTGGCAGCTGGCGCTTTTGCAGGCGGCAGACCCGCTGCTGCTGGAAACTGCGCTGCACAGCCTTGTGGCTCCGGTGCGGGACGCAGAGGAAAAATATGTGCAGCTGCTGTGTGCCGTGGTGCGGCAGGGCAGCGGCGCAGTACAGCTGACCGGACAGGTGCGCTTTTGCGCCGGGAACGGCTGTCTGCGGCAGGAAACGCTGCCGCAAGCGCTATCCCAACAGCCGGAGAACCTGCCGCTGCAGCTGCCCTTTTTGCCCCAAAAACAGCCGGAATTCCGGCTGCGCGGGGGCTGGAAGGGGACTGCGGAGCTGTTAAGAGCCGATTTTGAAGAAAAAATACAAGTCGTTCATAAAAAAGACTTAAAAAATCGGGCGGATTATGCTAGAATAACTACGTTGTACACTAGTCTTGTTCTGCGTGCCCGACAGCCGGGAGACCGCTTCCGGCCTGCGGGGCGGGGGTTGAGCAAACCGCTGCGCAAGTGGATGAACGAGGCCGGTGTCCCGAACGAACTGCGGGATACGCTGCCGCTGCTGGCCAGCGGAAGCGAAATTTTATGGGTGTGTGGAGAAGGCTTTGCCGATGGCCTTGCACCGGACACGGAAAGCAGATGGATCCTGCACTTGGATGCAGAGATCGAAACACAGGAGGAAAAAACAAATGAGTATGCACGATGATATCAAGACCGTTCTGGTCAGCGAAGAGCAGCTGAAGGCCAAGGTGGCAGAGCTGGGCGCTCAGATCAGCCGGGATTATGCCGGTAAAAATCTGGTGCTGGTGTCCATCCTCAAGGGCTCGGTGGTCTTTATGGCCGATCTGATGCGGGCTGTGAGCATCCCCTGCAATATCGACTTTATGGTGGTTTCCAGCTACGGCGGCAGCAATACCATCACCAGCGGTCTGGTCAAGATCATCAAAGATCTGGACGGTGATCTGTCCGGCAAGGATGTGCTGATCGTGGAGGACATTCTGGATACCGGCGTCACCCTGTCCAACCTTGTGCCCATGCTCAAGATGCGCAACCCGAACTCCGTTAAGATCTGCACCATCCTTGATAAGCCCAGCCGCCGCAAGGCCGATATCCAGCCGGATTACGAGGGCTTTCAGGTGCCGGACGAGTTCGTGGTGGGCTATGGCCTGGACTATGATGAAAAATACCGCAACCTGCCCTATGTCGGCGTGCTGAAGCCCGAGGTCTACACAAAGTAACCTGTCCATTATAAAAATCCAGAACTGGAGTTGATTTTTTTGCAACCGAAGAAACCCCGTTTCAATCCGCTGGTGATCGCCATTGTACTGGCAGCCGTGCTGATGGTGTGGTCGGTGCTGGGCGGCACCGGCGGCAGCGCCAGCGGCTCCTCTATGGCTTATTCCACGGTGGTACACTATTTTGAGAGCAATCAGGTCACCAAATTCTCGCTGGATCTGAATACTGGCGTGATCACCATGACCCTGAAGGAGGGCACACAGGAGCTGCCCAACGCTGCCGAGCAGAGCACTGCCCAGTCCACGGGCGGGCTGCTTTCCGGCCTGCTGTCCTCCTCTTCCTCTGCCCCCACCGGGGTAAAGAAGAACGATGACGGTACCGAGACGGTCAGCTATAAGCTGCCCTACGCCCGGATGTTCGTGGATCATGTGTCGGACTACATCGCCCAATACGATGCAGCCAACCCCGATGCACCCATGGTGTACGACTATGTGCCCGCCAAGGAGACCATCCCCTGGATGGAGATTTTGTTCTATCTGGCTATGCTGGGCTGCACAGGTTTCCTGCTGTTCTCCATGATGCGCGGCGGTGCCGGTGGCGGCGGCATCATGAACGTAGGCAAGGCCAAGGTGAAGGACGAGCACGAGAACAAAAAGACTGCTACCTTTGCCGATGTGGCCGGTGAGGACGAGGAAAAAGAGGAACTCAAGGAAGTTGTGGAGTTCCTCAAGAGCCCGGATAAGTTCAATACGCTGGGTGCCCGCATCCCTCACGGCGTGCTGCTGGTAGGCCCTCCGGGTACCGGTAAGACCCTGCTGGCGCGCGCCTGTGCAGGCGAGGCCGGGGTGCCCTTCTACTCCATCTCCGGCTCTGACTTTGTGGAGATGTACGTCGGCGTGGGTGCATCCCGCGTGCGTGATTTGTTCGACAAGGCCAAAAAGACCATGCCCTGCATCATCTTTATTGATGAGATCGATGCTGTGGGTCGTCAGCGCGGCGCAGGTCTGGGCGGCGGTCACGATGAGCGCGAGCAGACCCTGAACCAGCTGCTGGTGGAAATGGACGGCTTTGAAGCCAATGACGGCATCATCGTCATGGCAGCCACCAACCGTGCTGATATTCTGGATAAGGCGCTGCTGCGCCCCGGCCGCTTTGACCGTCAGGTCTATGTGGGTCTGCCGGATGTCAAGGGACGCGAAGAGATCCTGAAGGTGCACACCCGCAACAAGCCCCTTGCACCGGACGTCTCCCTGAAGGTCATTGCCCAGCGCACCGCCGGTTTTGCCGGTGCAGACCTTGAGAACCTTGTCAACGAGGCCGCGCTGCTGGCAGCCCGCCGCAACCGCAAGGCCATTACCATGGAGGACATCGAGGAAGCTTCCATGAAGGTGATGGCTGGCCCCGAAAAGAAGAGCCGCGTGGTCACCCCGGAGGAGAAAAAGCTCACCGCCTACCACGAGGCCGGTCACGCTGTGGCAGGCTTCTACTGCAAGCACCACCCCCGCGTGCACGAGATCACCATCATCCCGCGCGGTCAGGCCGGCGGCTACACCATGTATCTGCCCGAGAAGGATCGCAGCTATGTGACCAAGGGCGAGATGTTTGAGGACATCGTGTCCAGCTTGGGCGGCCGCGTGGCCGAGCAGCTGATCTTGGAGGACATCTCCACTGGTGCTTCCAACGACCTGCAGCAGGCCACCAACATCGCCCGCCAGATGATCACCAAGTACGGCTTCTCCGAGCGCCTCGGCCCTGTGGTCTACGGCACCTCGCAGGAGGAGACCTTCCTTGGCCGCGATTTTGGTCAGGGCAAGGGCTACAGCGAGACCACCGCTGCCGAGATCGACAGCGAGACCCGTGATATCATCGACGAGGCTTACGAGACCTGCCGCCGCACCCTGACCGAGCACATCGACCAGCTCCATGCGCTGGCAAAGGCTCTGATGGAGCGCGAAAAGCTCAACGAGGAGCAGTTCAACACCATTATGGCCGGCGGCACCCTGCCCCCCTGCGAGGACGCAAAGCCCGAGCAGGCGCAGCCCGACCAGACCGTGCAGCCTGCCCCGGTGCAGCCCGCAGAGCCTGCCCAGACCGCTGAGCGCGCCGAACCCGCCGAGCAGGCCGAGCCTGCCCAGCCGGAAGTGCCGCAGCCGGATGCCCCGGAGCAGCAGGACTAAGCTTTTTTTAGGAAAGGAGCGAGCATCGTGGAGGAAAATTTTAACCCGGTCGCCCAGACCCGTGCAAACTATTATACCCCCGGCAGCCCGGTGCAGTTCGTCTGCGTGGAGCTGCTCAAGGGGGACGTCAGCGGAGAGCACGCTGTCTGCCTGACCTTCAAGAATATTTCCCGCGTGACCCTGACCGCACTGGAGATCCACTTCAAGTGCAAGGGCGTGGACGGTGTGATCCTGTGCGAGGACAAGTTCGAGTACCGGGATCTGCAGGTAAAGCCCGGCGAGCTGTTCGGGCAGGATGATGCCGTGTTCATCACGGCAAAGGCAATCACCAGCGTGGATGTTTCGCTGTGCAATGTGTACAACGGCAAGCGTGTGGTGCATCTGGACGGCATCAAGCGTGTGCGTCTGCCTGCGCCCCGCCGTCTGGCCCCGGAGCTGCAAAAGGCGCTGGAAGCCCGCATGAACCGCACCGGGCTCAAGTATCAGCCGCAGGTGTTCGAGAACGGCTGGTACTGCGCCTGCGGTGCCTTCCACCCCACCGAGGAGGATACCGTTTACTGCTCGGAGTGCGGCTGTGACCGCATTCTGCTGCAGAACGCGCTGAACACCCTGCTGCAGCCCGCCGCCACGGCAGACGAGATGGAAATGCCCCTCAGCGCCCCGGCGGCTCCCGCAGCGTCTGCTGCGGTGGAGGAGCCTACCCGCATCGTGGGTACAGCTCCTGCCGCCCCGGCAGCGCCCGCAGAGGAGCCCACCCGGGTCATGGGCGCAGCGGTTTACCAGCCGAAGGCAGCCCCCGTCCAGCCCATCTCGGAGCCTACCCGGGTGCTGGATGCCCCCGCCCGCGCACCGTATTCCGGCGCTGCTGTGGCAGACGAGGGCACCCGCGTGATGCCCGCCGCCGCCCGCCGTCCGGCTCCGGCTCCGGTGCGTCAGCCCGCGCCTGTGGAGGAGGACGAGGAGTACGAGGACAGCCGGGACAGCGTGGCAGAAGCGCTGATCCGCTGGGTGCCGCCCATTACGGCCATCCTGTGTGCAGCCATTGCGCTGTGCGGCTTTGTGTACTACCAGTTCGTGCTGTAAAATAAACTATCCCGGCGGAGGGGGCAGCGTGCCTTCTCCGCCTTTTGTGTGTATTGCACAGAAAGGAAATACCATGCCGGAACAAGCCTTACAGGTGGCCTTTGAGATCAAGACCGCCTGCGATGAGATCAGCCGCCGTCTGCTGCGCTGGCACTGGGAGCGCAAGCCCGGGGCACACAGTCTGGATGCACTGCTGGAGCATATTGCCGCCCGCAAGCAGGAAAGCCCGGATTACTACGACCGTATGCCGGACCTTACCGGCAAGACCAGCTGGCAGCAGCTGGACACCACTCTGTGTATGCGGGTGCTGCTGGACCCGGAGACCGATGCCGCCCGCCCGCTGGACTTGCTGGGCAACACGGCACACCCCTCTGCCGCACGCCATGCCTGCAACGCCATCCGCACCGCCCGCAACGAAGCTGCCCACGCGGCGGTTGCAGCGGACGGTGCACAGGCAGCCCTGCTGTTTAATGAAGCCATCGAGGCGCTGGAGGAGGGCTACGCCGGTACCGCCTTTAAAGAAAATGAGCTGGCGCAGTATTACCGCGAAGCCGAGGACTACCTGAGCCGATGCAGCGAGGGCAAACCCCTTAAAGCGCGCCAGAGCAGCCCGCAGAACGCACAGCAGGGGAAGGCTGCCGCACGCAGCAAGCCCCGCGATACCCAGCAAACCCGCAGCGCCAAAAGTACCGCCGGGCGGCAGAACACCTCTGCCCGCAGCCGCAGCACCGGTACAAAACAGAGCCGCAGCACGGCATCCCGCAGCAAAAAGCAGCAGACCGGCGGCGAGAGCAGGGTGGCGCTGGGCATTATTCTGGCGGCGCTGGTGCTGGGACTTATCGCACGCGCCATCAGCATGGGACTTGTGTAATTGCAATGTTTTGCGATTCTGGCGGTAAATTGGAAAGCAAAAACGTTTGTGCTGTACAAAACAACCAAAAAAACAGCAGACTGTCCCGCAGAAAAACGGTCATTGCACCTCTTGCGGGAAATGTGAAACGGATTTATAATAAGCATGAAAACGTTTACACATTGCCACCGAAGAGGGAACGGAGAAAATACCCCATGACCATCAGTGATATTGCAAAGCTGGCAGGTGTTTCCAGCGCTGCGGTCAGCCGCTATTTGAACGGCGGCCCCCTCAGCGAACAGAAACGTGCCGTGATACAAGCCGTAGTGGAAAAGACCGGTTACAGCCCGGACACTGCCGCCCAGACCCTGCGCACCGGCAAGGTGCGTCAGGTGGGGGTCATCGTGCCCAGCATCAGCTCCCAGTCGGTGGGGCAGATCACCAGCGGCATTGCAGCCGAACTGGGGGCCAGCCGCTACCTGATGCTGCTGGCAGACACCGAACTGGACGAGCAGATGGAACTGGAATATCTTACAGCATTGCAGCGCAACCATGTAGCCGGTATCATTCTGCTGGGCTATGATTCCAGCCCGCAGCTGTGCAAGGCGCTGAAGGACTGCCGTGTGCCCGTGGTGGTAACAGGACAGCGCTTTGCAGACCTGCCCTGCGTTTATAACGACGACCGCGCTGCCGCCCGCGACCTGACCCGGAAGATGCTGGAGCATGGCCGCAGAAATATCGTGTACATCGGCGGCAGCGAACAGGACGCCGCCACCGGCATTGCCCGCCGTCAGGGTGTGCAGGACGCTCTGCGGGAGGTGGGACTAAACGCGGATGGTCTGCCCCGCGCCTACTGCGCCGCCTTTTCCATGGAAGAGGGACACCGCTGCATGGAGGAGCTGCTGGCACGCTGCCCGCAGCTGGATGGTGTGGTCTGCGTGACCGACACCGTGGCCTTTGGCGCGTTGCAGGTGCTCCGCGCTGCCGGGCGCAGGGTAGGGGAGGATGTCGGCCTTGCCGGTATCGGAGACAACTGGGCGGGCAAGGTGGTGGAGCCCGGACTGACCACCATCCGCTTCTACCAGCGGCAGGTAGGGCAGGAAGCTGCCCGGATGCTGCTGCAAAGCATAGAACATACTGGGCCGGACACTGCACCGGTACGCCAAACCACGCTGGGCTATACGCTGGTAGAGCGCGGCTCACTGTAAAAAAGAGGAACGAATGAAACAAAAGCTGATTTTTTTAGATATCGATGGCACTCTGCTGCCCCCGGGAGAGATGCTGATCCCCCAAAGCACGGTGGAAGCGCTGCGCAAGGCGCACGCCAACGGCCATAAACTGTTTCTGTGCACCGGGCGCAACCTGCGCATGACCCAGCCTTTGCTGGACTATGGCTTTGACGGCGCAGTATGCAGTGCTGGCGGTTATGTGTTCTGCGGGGACAAGGTGCTGGTAGACCTGCCTATGGAGCCGGAGCTGGCAGAGGGTGTGCGCAGCGCCATGGAGCGCCACGGCGTGGAGTGCACGCTGGAAGCGCGGGACGCCACCTACGGCAGCCTGAAGATGATCGAGCGCTGGAGTTTTACCCACCGGGATGCAGGCAATCTGAACAGCGAAGCCGCCCGTTGGCGCAAGGCCATGGAGGACGGTATGACCATGAGCCCGCTGGCCGATTACAAGGGCGAGCCGCTGTATAAGATTGTGTATATCGCGGAGCACAGCGAGGACTTGGACGAGGCGAAGCGCCTGTACGAGGACAGATTCGTGTTCTGTGAGAGCAAGCTGGACGGTCTGGATGGCGGCTATGTGAACGGCGAGCTTATCAACCGTAAATTTGACAAAGGACGCGGCATCAAGGCTGTCTGCGACTATTTGGGCGTGCCCCTGCAGGACAGCATCGGCTTTGGCGACAGCGACAACGATCTGCAAATGACCGATGTGGTCGGCATCAGCGTCTGTATGGCCAATGGCTCTGCAAGCCTGAAGCAGCGCTGCGACCGCATTGCCCCCTCAGTGTACGAGGACGGCATCGCCAAGGAGTTTGCAGCCTTGGGGCTGATTTGAGATATCTTTATAAAAATAGGGCAGGGGAACGTCCGCAGATGTTCCCCTGCCCTAAAATTATAAATAATTCTCCCGCATTGTTTTGCAATAAAAGGAGCACCGCACAAAGAACTGTGCGGTGCTCCTTTTGGTTCATAAATCAGTAGTGCAGATCCTCTGCGGTCAGGCTTTCCAGCACGGGCAGCATGGTGGCGGCTTCGGCTTTGGCGGCGGGCAGATCCATATCGCGGTAGTTACCGCACTCCACCTCGCTGGCACCGGGCACAGCGCCCTCAAAGCCAGCCATAAAGCGGTAGGCATCCACCGTCAGCTGCAGCGCCTGCGCCGGGGTCAGCCCCCGGGTAAGCAGGTAAAAACCGGTGCGGCAGCCCATGGGGCCAACATAGATCACCCCGTCCTTCACGGCGCTGTTGCGCGCGTAGGTGGCAAACAGGTGCTCCAGCGTGTGGGCGGCAGCGGTGGTCAGGTAATCGCCCTGATTGGGCTTTTTCATGCGGATGTCCCAGGTGAGCACATCGCCGTCCTGACGGCTCAGATACATCCCGCGCTCCAGCCGGGTGTGATCCACGCAAAAGCTTGCGATACGTTCCATACTACGGTTCTCCTTTTATGTCTTAGCCCTGCAGGCGCTGCACACTGCCGTGTGCGCAGTCCACAGCCACCATCAGACCATCGCGGATGTGGCTGGTAGCACCGGCGGCACCCACAACGGTGGGCTTCAGCAGTGCCTTGCCGGCAATGGCGGCGTGGCTGTTCAGGCCGGGCTCCTCTACCACCAGAGCGGCAGCATCGCGTACAAAGCTCAGCATCTCGTTGCTGGTGGAAGGAACCACAAGCACCATGCCGGGCTTGAACTTGGCGCGCACCTCGTCCATGGTGCGGCAGACGCAGGCCTTGCCGCTGGCAACATCATTGTTCTCGGGGCCGACGCCCACGCCGGTAGCCAGACAGTTGCCCACCATGTGGATCTTGATCATGTTGGTGGTGCCGGAAACGCCCACGGGCACGCCTGCGGTCACAACAGCCAGCTCGCCGTTGTGCAGGTAGCCGTTCTCCTTGGCCAGCGCGGTGGACATCTCGATCAGTTCATCGGTGCTGTGTGCCAGAGACATCATCAGCGGGGTGATGCCCCAGCTCAGGGACAGCTGACGCTGCACCTGCTCGCGCATGACGCAGGCAATGATGGGCTGCTGCGGGCGGTACTTGCTCAGCAGGCGGGCGGTGGTGCCGGACTCGGACACGGTAACGATGGCGGCGGCGTTCACGTCCCGTGCAGTCAGGCAGGCAGCATGGGCGGTAGCGTCAGAGACGCTGATCTTGCCGGGGTTAGAATCCATCGTGCGGCCGCGCAGATGGAAACCCTCCTGCTCGGTGCGCTCGGCGATGGCAGACATGGTTTTGAGCGCCTCCACGGGGTAGGCACCGGCAGCGGTCTCGCCGGACAGCATAATGGCAGAGGTGCCGTCGTAGATGGCGTTTGCCACGTCCGAGATCTCGGCGCGGGTGGGGCGGGGGTTCACCATCATGCTGTCCAGCATCTGGGTAGCGGTGACGATGGGCTTGCCAAAGGAGAAGGAGCGCTCGATGATGGTCTTCTGGATGCCGGGCAGCTCGGTGAAGTCAATCTCCACGCCCAGATCGCCACGGGCCACCATCACGGCGTCGGCAGCAGCCAGAATGCTGTCGATGTTGTTCACGCCCTCGCGGTTCTCGATCTTTGCAATGATGCGGATGTTGGAATCGTACTGGTTCAGCAGGTTGCGGATCTCGTACACGTCCTGTGCGGTGCGCACAAAGGAGGCGGCGATGAAATCGTAGCCCTGCTGGATGCCGAAGATGATGTCATCCTTATCGCGCTGGCTCATATACGGCATGGACAGATGCACGCCGGGCACGTTGACGCCCTTCTTGTTCTTGATCTTGCCGCTATTCAGTACGGTGCAGACGATGTCGGTGTCGTTCACGGTCTGGATCTGCAGCTTGATCAGGCCGTCGTCCAGCATGATGGTGCCGTTCGGCTCCACGTCCATGGGCAGATCCTTGTAGGTGATGGAGCAGATCTCGTTGGTGCCCTCCACATCGCGGGTGGTCAGGGTAAAGGTCTGGCCGGCAACCAGATTCTCAACGCCGTTCTTGAAGTCCTTCAGGCGGATCTCGGGGCCCTTGGTGTCCAGCAGTGCAGCCACGGGCTTACCCAGCTCCTCGCGCAGAGCCTTCAGCTTTTCAAGGCGACCCAGATGCTCCTCGTGGGAACCGTGGGAAAAATTGAAGCGGGCCACGTTCATGCCGTTGGCGATCAGATCGCGCAGCACGCCTTCCTTATCGGTGGAAGGGCCAAGGGTGCAAATAATTTTCGTCTTTCTCATGCAATATACCTCCGTCAACTCTCTCTTACCTATATCCGGCACAGCGCCCTGCAGGCTGCTGTGTATGACCAATGGGAGCAAAGGCTCCCGGTACAGCGGGTCGGTTTATGTGGCAGAGTGGAAAACACAAAACTCTACCACCTATTATTATAATCGTTCCGGTGCAAGAGAGCAAGAGGAATTTTTGCTTGAATACAAGTTTTTGTGTCTGTTTATGTTTGTGAGAAGGATTGTGGAAAACTTAACGATGTGGCGCGGCTTTCTGTGGACTGCCTGATGGGGGAAAACTGCTGTAAAACGTAAAAACTGATAAGAGCGCACAAGGCTGCTTCCTCTTGCATCTGAGGGGCTTTTTGCTTATAATAAGGGTAATAAAGTAGTACTGTTCCGGGGTACGCCCGGAGAATGGAGTGACCATTATGGAAAAACGTGTTTTTCTGATCGTTCTGGACAGCTTTGGCATCGGCGCAGAGCCGGATGCCGCTGCCTTTGGCGATGCAGGCACCAACACCTTGGGTGCCATTGCGAACCACCCCAATTTCAACTGTCCCAATCTGCGCAAGCTGGGTTTGTTCAACATTGACGGCGTGACCGCAGGGGAGAAAACGGATGCCCCGGCGGCTGCCTTTGCCCGCCTGCAGGAGCAGAGCATGGGCAAGGATACCACCATCGGCCACTGGGAGATTGCCGGTGTGGTCAGCCCGGAGCCGCTGCCCACCTTCCCCGAGGGCTTCCCGGAGGAGCTGATCCGGGAGTATGAGCAAAAGACCGGCCACAAGGTACTGTGCAACAAGCCCTATTCCGGCACGCAGGTGCTGAAGGACTACGGCGAGCAGGCCATGAGGGAGAACGCCCTCATCGTCTACACCAGCGCTGACAGCGTTTTTCAGGTGGCTGCCAACGAAGAACTGGTGCCGGTGCAGGAGCTGTACCGCTACTGTGAGATCGCCCGGGAAATGCTCAAGGGCAAGTACGGCGTGGGTCGTGTGATCGCCCGCCCCTTCCTTGGCAACAGCGCGGACACCTTCTACCGCACCACCAACCGCCACGACCTGAGCCTGAAGCCGCCCCGCGCTACCATGCTGGATCTGCTGAAGGACGCGGGCAGGGACGTCATCGCGGTCGGCAAAATTTTCGACATCTTCGACGGCGAGGGCGTGACGGAAAAAATCAAGACCACCGGCAACACCAACGGCATCGCCTTTACCAAGGCCTTGCAGACCCGGGATTTTGAAGGCCTTGCCTTTGTGAACTTGGTGGACTTTGATATGCTTTACGGCCACCGCCGCGATGTGGCAGGCTACGCTGCTGCTGCCACCGAGTTCGACAAGTTCCTTGCCGACTTCATTCCCGGGATGCGGGAGGGCGACATCCTGATGGTCACGGCCGACCACGGCTGCGACCCCTCCTACACCAAGACCACCGACCATACCCGCGAGTATGTGCCGTATCTGGTCTGCGGCAAGGGCGTAAAGGCGGGTATGGATCTGGGCACCAAGCTGTGCTTCGGCACCATTGCCAAGACCATCTGCGAGTATCTGGAAGTGGACGCTTCCACGCTGGACGGCAAGAGCGTATGGCAGGAGATCCGGGCATAAAACGCCACAGAAGTAAGAAGAACAGGAGCGTAAAACGATGCGTATTTATGATCTGATCGCAAAAAAGCGGGATGGCGGCACCCACACCCGGGAAGAGCTGGAAGCTATTGTCAACGGCTTTGTCAGCGGGGAAGTGGCCGACTACCAGATGGCCGCATGGATGATGGCGGTGTACCTGCGCGGCATGACCAACGAAGAGACCGCCGAGCTGACCGATGTAATGGCGCACAGCGGCGTGATGGTAGACCTTTCGCCCATTCCGGGCATCAAGGTGGACAAGCACTCCACCGGCGGTGTGGGCGACAAGACCACGCTGGTCATTGCGCCTATCGTGGCGGCCTGCGGGGTGAAGATCGCCAAAATGAGCGGCCGGGGTCTCGGCCACACCGGCGGTACCATCGACAAGATGGAGAGCGTGCCCGGCACAAAAACTGCCCTCTCGCAGGAGGAATTTTTTGCACAGGTGAACCGGATCGGCCTGTCGGTCATCGGCCAGAGCGAGGGCATTGCGGTGGCAGATAAAAAGATGTACGCCCTGCGGGACGTTACCGCCACCGTCAGCTGCATTCCGCTCATTGCGTCCAGCATCATGTCCAAAAAACTGGCTTCCGGCTCGGACGCCATTCTGCTGGATGTCACCACCGGCACCGGTGCCTTTATGAAGACTGTCGACCAGAGCATCGAGCTGGCGCAGCTGATGGTCGCCATCGGCACCCATCATGGCCGCCGGGTAGCTGCCATGATCACCGATATGGACACCCCGCTGGGTCACAACATCGGCAACAGTCTGGAAGTGATGGAGAGCATGGACGTGCTCAAAGGCCACGGCCCGGCAGACCTGACCGAGGTGTGCCTGCAACTGGCAGCCAATATGCTGGTGCTGGCGGGCAAGGGCGATGCCGCCCACTGCCGCGCTATGGCCGAGGCTGTCATTGCGGACGGCTCTGCCTTTGAAAAGTGCAAGGAAATGTTTGCCGCACAGGGCGGCGATATCCGGGTACTGGACGATTACAGCCTGTTTGCTCAGCCCGCCGCCAGCTACGAACTGCTGGCCGAGCAGGACGGCTACATTGTGGCCAACGATGCCGAAAAGATCGGCTCTGCCAGTGTGCTGCTGGGCGCAGGCCGCCAGAAAAAGGGCGACCCGCTGGACTTTTCCGCCGGCATCACCCTGCACAAAAAGCGCGGCGACTATGTCCATAAGGGCGAAAGCCTTGCCACCTTCTACGGCGCAGCGGACAAGTTTGAAGCCGCCGCCGCCGAGTACCGCAGCGGCCTTATGTACGGCGCGGAAAAGCCGGAGGAAGCCCCGCTGGTGTACGCCCTTGTCACCAAGGACGGCGTAGAGCGGTACTAAGATCTTTTGCGCGGCGGGCGTACCCCAAAGAGTGGTTTTATAGAAGCGAAAATGTAAAAAAGCTGAACACCTGTTTTTTGCAGATGTTCGGCTTTTTTGTATGCGTTTTAAGGGCTGCTATGTGCAGATATCTGCCGCCACGGTATACACTGCATGATAGTGCAGGGCATCCTCCTGCACGGTGCACTCCTCCCGGCGGGCGAAGATCTCCGCATCCGGGAAAGCATCGTGCAGCGCCCGCAGCCCCTGCAACCGTGCCAGCGTAAGCGCCTGTGCTTCGGTGCGGTACATCATTTCCTGCTGCTGCCCGTAATAGGTGGTCTCCTCCACCGCGCAGGGCAGGGGCAGGCCGAAAACCTCTAATTGCAGATGCCGGGTGCGGCACAGCCCGTCCCTGTCAGGCGCAGAGGGGGAAAGCGCGGCAGAATGCCCTGCAAAAAACAGCTTGTAATTCGTTGTATTTTTGCCGGTCAGCTGCGGCATCGTCTCTGCCAGCGGAACGCTCTGGTCTGTCTGCCACTCCAGCTGCGCCACCACCGTGCCCGCCGCCGGGGCAAAAATCAAGGTGCCGTCCCGCTCGCTGCGCGCAGTGCCGATCAACCCCTGCCCGGCTTCCACAGTCTGCCCGGGGGCTACCAGCATAGTGCCGCTGGTAAGATTTGTACGCAGCACCGTCCCATTGCACTTTGCCCGCAGCCCGTGCAGCGTGCCTGCGGCGATCTCGGGGCGGGCATGGGCAGGGGCGGCTTCCACCGCAAGCCGGCCTTTTTCAAAATTCAGGCTTGCCCAAGAGAACTCGCCGCTTTCCAGCAGAGCATACTCTCCGCAGCGCAGCAGCTCCTCGGTTACGGCAGTGCCGGGCTGCAGGCCGCAGCTGCGCAGCACTGCACCCGCCCGCGCCCGCTGCCCGGTGGTCAGGCTGCCGTAGTCCACCGCCCATATAAATCCTTGCAGCCAGACCAGCACCAGCCCCCAAGCGACAAGCCCCGCCCAAAGCCCCTTGCGCTGCAGCAGCGGACGCAGCAAAAAATAAAGCCCCATCCGTTTTTCCACTCGCAGCCGCACCCGCCTGTGCCGGGCAAATGCGGCCAGCCGCCGGTACTGCCAAGCTGCGCAATGGGCGTAAAAGCCGCCGGGCAGGGAAGAAATGCCATATAAATGCAGCCCTTGCCCGGCAGCGTCGGTCAAAAGCGCCTCGGGGCTGCCGTTCCGGGCGGTAAAGCGTACCCCCGCCCAAAGGCTTGCAGCTTCCATGGCAGCCTCCTATTCATCGGAAAAATCGGTGCGCAAAAACTGCCCCTGCACCGTCAGCCGGGCGGCGGTCAGGGTACAGATGCGCAGCCCGCTGCCGTATACCGTGAACCGCCCTTTCGCCAGCCGCAGACACAGCCTGTTTTCATCAAAAAACAACACCGTGCAAAAATGCTCAATCTCCATCCGGTCGCCGCTCAGGTATACGGCAGGGCGGCTGTAAAACCCGGGCGGCGGCTGTCGGAACAGCCCGCGCAGCCAGTCGCCCGGGGTGCGCCGGTCGTGGTGTGCTCTGGCCATCTTTGTCCCTCCCGTCCCGCGCTTTGTACATTGCACAGCCCATGCTTCCATATATATGGAGGGGGAGGGCGTGCTTATGAGTAAAAGCTGCAAACCGCTGTATCCGGGGCTTTTTTTGCTGGGTGCAGCCACGGCGCTGCTGGTATTTGCTGCGCCGCAGACCTGTGCGGCAGCCCTGCGGCAGGGTCTTGCGCTCTGCGGCGGGTCGCTGCTGGTGTCGTTGTTTCCTTTTCTGGTGGTGTCGGCGCTCATCATGCGCAGCGGTGCGGGCGAGGTATTGGGCGTGCTGCTCTGGCCGGTGGTGCGTTGTATCGGTCTGCGCAGCCGCAGCGCGGGCAGTGTGCTGCTCATCGGTCTTGTGGGCGGCTTTGCCCCTGCCGCCGCCGCTGCTGCCGAGGCAGTCCGCAGCAGGGAGCTGACCCCGCAGGAAGCTTCAGCTCTGTTGCCTGCCTGCATCTGCTCCGGGCCATCCTTTGTCATCCTGACGGTAGGGGAGCAGCTGCTGGGCAGCCGCACGGCAGGGATGTGCTTGTTTGCCGCACAGGTGCTGGCGGGCTGGCTGACAGCGGCACTGCTCTGCCGTGTCCGCGGCATACCGGAGCCTTTGCCCGCACCGCCCACCGCCGTGCAAGCAGCACCGCCGCCGGCGCTGGATGCCATCCTTGCGCAGGCGGCGGTGACCTACCTGAAATTATGCGGCTTTGTGCTGTATTTTCGCCTGCTGGCGGCAGGCTGTGGGCTGCTGCTGCCCGCGGTGCTTGCGCCCTTTCCGGCCATGCTGCTGGAGGTGTGCTCCGGCTGCGATTACGCCGCCCGCACCGGTTTGTGGGCAAGCGGGCTGTGCTGTGCCGCGCTCAGTGTGCAGGGCGCTTCGGTGCTGCTGCAAGTGCGCACCCTCTGCCCGCCGGAGGTCTCATTCAAACCCTTGCTGTGGGGCAGGGTGCTGCATCTGCCGCTTTCGCTGGCGCTGTTTTATCTGGGCCTGCCGCAGAGCGCCGTGGAAAGCTTCAATACTCTGTGCGCCCGGGTGGTGCCCATGCAGCGGGTGCCGACAGACTGCGCTCTGCTGGTGTTTGCGGTGTGCTGCATCACAGCCTGCGAGACCTGCCGCCTGACCAGGAAGAAGGCACAAAACGCAGCTCCGGCAAACAAAAACTGCTCTGCGGCTTGCAAACCGCCGCAAAATGTGGTAACATAACTCTTGGTTATCATATTACCAAACGCAGCGACGGAGAGAGTAGGCGCTGCCTGCACGGCAAAGAGAGAAGCTTCACCGGCTGAAAGGGCTTCCATGTGCGGCAGGGGCTGAAGTTCGCTCCCGAGCGGTCTGCGCGAACGATGCGGACGCATCTATTAGCACAGGACGGTTGCGCCCCGTTACGGCGTTTGAGCGCCGCCTGCCCTTGTGCAGGCGGAAACCGGGTGGTACCGCGGAGCAGAAATGGTTACAGCTTCGTCCCTTTTGCCTGAGCAGTCGGGCAGGGGACGGAGCTTTTTTGTTATACTCCGCTCCATGAACACAAAGAATAAAGGAGAGAAAATCCATGCAAGCAATGATCGATGAGCTGGCCAAGCAGGCCGCTGAAAGCCTTGGTCAGGTGTCCAGCAAGGAGACGCTGGCTTCCTTCTGGCAGGAATACCTCAGCAAAAACGGCAAGATCCCTGCCCTGATGAAGAACCTGCGCACTGTTGCGCCGGAAGAGCGCCCCGCCATGGGCAAGATCATCAACGAACTCAAGCAGAAGGTGCAGGCAGACTATGATGCCGCCGCCGAGACCGTGAAGCAGGCAGAACTTGCTGCCCGCAACGCCGCCGAGACGGTGGATATCACCCTGCCCGCCAAGACCCGTCCTGCAGGCGGTCTGCACCCGTTGACGCTGGTCACCAACCAGATCATCGACGTGTTCTCCGGTATGGGCTTTGCCGTGGCAGATGCCCCGGAGATCGAGGATGACGACCACAACTTCACCCGCCTGAACGTGCCCAAGGATCACCCCGCCCGTGATATGCAGGATACCTTCTATCTGTCCGATGAGTTTCTGCTGCGCACCCAGACCTCCGGTGGCCAGATCCGCACCATGGACAGCCAGAAGCCGCCTATCAAGGTGCTGATCCCCGGCCGCGTGTTCCGCTCTGACTCGGACGCTACCCACAGCCCCATGTTCCACCAGATGGAAGGTCTGGTCGTGGATAAGGGCATCACGCTGGGCGACCTGCAGGGTGCGCTGAACACCTTCGTGCAGAAGCTGTTCGGTGCCGACACCCGCACCCGCCTGC
>OHRL01000696.1_pt1 | contig 23596 bp, 23 predicted proteins | sample 1578331 | NCBI WGS metagenome assembly OHRL01 (sample SAMEA3879608, study PRJEB24766) | human gut metagenome | biome: human-associated habitat; feature: feces | place: USA | collected 1985/1987
ACATGGATAACGTCTATTCCGAAATCATGTACCTGTACCGTCAGGGCGTACGCTACTGGTTCAATGATGCGGAGATTGGGGAACTGCACCTGACAAATGCGGAATTTGAGGTGCAGACGGTTGAGTTCGAGATGCTGACACAATACTTTGAGAAGCCGACAGAGGGGGAAGAAGCCCTGTTTTTTATGACAACGGCACAGATACTGGCACGCTTACGGGATATATGTCCCATGCAACTATCCGAAAAACGGCTGGGGGAAGCGTTACGCAAAGCCGGGTTCAAACGGGTACAGAAACGTATCGACAAACAGACCTATTCGGTATATGGGTATAGGATAAAGCCTGTTTCAACATCCTGTACAAACAGCGATTACGGTTAGCACGGTCATTTTACGATTGGTTATTACTGCAACGCAGTAACTGCCATAGTAAGATATATTTTCATTTTATAGCCTGTATATCAAACATTTAATAATAGCGCAGTAAGCAGTAAGATAAAACCGTAAACTTTTGGAAAAGTTTGGAAAAAGAAAAACCGCAGGAATTATCAGGGTTATATTTCTATCTTCTTTTGAAGAAATAACTTACTTATCTTACTGCATAAGAGATAATCCGCTGAAAGAAAAAGAATTATGCGCAGAAACATAGTGACTTTTCTTCTTACTGACTTCTTACTGTGCTACTGCAATTTATCAACATCAAAAAAATAAAGATTATGACCTACAAGGAAGCCAACAATATCAGTATCAAGGATTACCTGAACTCTTTGGGAATCCAGCCCGTCACGGAAAAGGGAAGCTACGGGATGTACCGCAGCCCCTTACGGGAGGACAACACGCCGAGTTTCAAGGTGGATTATAACGCCAATCTATGGTGTGACTACGGAACTGGCGAGGGCGGGACGCTCATCGACCTTGTGATGAAGCAGAACGGGTGCAACGCCTACGGTGCTATCTGCCGACTGGAGCAGGGCGACACTACCTCTTTTTCCTTTCACGGGAAAGACCTGCCCGAAAGGGACACGAAAAGGCAGGCAGCCAGCCCGATAGAGATACGCAGAATACAGCCGTTACAGAATCCGGCACTCATGCGCTACTTGCAGGAAAGGGGGATTTCCCCCGGAACGGCAGCCCCATACGTGCAGGAAATGTATTACCGCATCGGTGGCAAGCCTTATTTTGCGCTGGCATTCAAAAATGATTCAGGAGGTTACGAGCTTCGCAATCCCCGTTTCAAGGGCAGCACATCGAAAGACATTACCCATATACGGCAGCAGGGAGAGCCGAGAGATACCTGTTTCGTGTTCGAGGGCTTTATGGACTATCTTTCATTCCTCACTATCCGGCAGCGGGAAAGCCCGGGTATGCCCTGTACCGACTGGCAGGATTACGTTATCCTGAACTCCACCGCCAACGTAGATAAAGCCTTATATCCGCTGGCTGGTTACGGGCATATACACTGTATGCTTGACAATGACGAGGCAGGCAGGAAAGCGGTTGAAGCCATAAGGCAGGAATACAAATGGCGTGTACGTGACGCATCACACCTGTACAGCGGTCACAATGACCTGAACGACTATTTGCGTAGCCTTAAAGTGAAACAATCCCAAGACTTGACAGTTACCGACAAGCCCCAGCCGGAGCAGGATAACAGACAAAATCCGGGTGAAAAAAGAAAGAGAGGGCTAAGGATGTGACCTGCAAGGCTGGCGGCATGAACCGACGGTAGGCTGTGTGATTAGGGAGAGCAAGGTTATGTTTCGGTAGACCGAAACACCTTGCTTTGCTTGACAGCAAAGAAAATTTCTCCCGTTGGTCGCAATTTTTAAGATACCACCTAAAAGCAAAAACGTATGACAGGGATAAGGAACAAACCGGGAGGTCGCCCGGCAAAAAGCCGGATAGACAAGCAGAACCGGGTAGTCAGCACGAAACTGACCGAGTTACAGTTCTACGCAATCAGGAAGCGAGCCACCGAAGCCGGGCTGCACGTCAGCGAGTACGTCCGGCAGGCTGTCGTTTCGGCAGAGGTAACGCCCCGGCTGAACAGGCAGGATGCGGACACTATCCGCAAGCTGGCGGGCGAAGCCAACAACATCAACCAACTGGCGCACCGGGCGAATGCCGGAGGGTTCGCACTGGTGGCGGTGGAACTGGTGAAACTCAAAAACAGGATTGTCGAAATCATAAGCCAACTGTCGGATGATTGGAAAAATAAGAAAGGGAAGCGGATTTAAAGGCTGCGTGAACTATGTACTCGGCAAGGAACAGGCAACCTTGCTTCATGCGGAGGGGGTGTTAGCCGAAAGCAACCGGGACATCATACACAGTTTCATACTGCAAGCCGGGATGAACCCCGACCTGAAAAAGCCAGTCGGACATATTGCGCTAAGTTATTCCCCGGTGGACGCATCCAAGCTGACAGACGGGAAAATGGTACAGCTTGCGCAGGAGTACATGCGTGAAATGAAAATCACCGATACGCAGTACATCATCGTGCGCCACCAAGACCGGGAACACCCGCACGTGCATATCGTGTTCAACCGTATAGACAACAACGGCAAGACCATTTCGGACAGGAACGACATGTACCGCAACGAACAGGTATGCAAGAAGCTGAAAGCCAAACACGGGCTTTATTTCGCTAAAGGCAAGGAGCATGTAAAGCAGCACCGTTTGAGAGAGCCGGACAAATCCAAATACGAGATTTACAATGCCGTAAAGGATGAAATCGGGAAGTCCAAGAACTGGCAGCAGTTACAAACCCGGCTGGCGGAAAAGGGTATCGGGATTCATTTCAAGTACAGGGGACAGACTGGCGAAGTGCAGGGCATATCCTTTTCCAAAGGCGGATACACGTTTAAGGGTTCGGAGATAGACCGCAGTTTCAGTTTCTCCAAGCTGGATAAATGTTTCGGGGATGCGGAGCTGAACACTACCGAAAGCAACCGACAGACGGTTTCAGCACCTATTCAGGAGCTATCGCAGACACTGGGCAAAGCCGACAGTCCGTTACTGGCAGGCTTGGGCGGTCTGTTCTCCGCTTCATCCTCTCCGGCTGATGAAACGCCCGACAATCCCGGTGAAAGAAAAAAGAAGAAAAAGAAACGACACTTAAAATTATAGGGACATGGAAAATAACTTAATTTTGGAGGGGCTTCTCTCCATGGTTACGGAACTGAAAGAACGGCAGGAGAAGCAGGTAACGCCAGCCAGCCGGAAGGAAACGATTAACCGACTGGACGTTATCGAACAGCGCATTTCGGAAATGCAAGGTAAATCCGGCATAACTGAAAACATGGTGCAGGAGATTCTAAACCAAATCGGCAGTATCGGAAAAGGGCAGTCCGAGAACCAAAAACAAGACCTTGAAGATATAAAGGGGCTTATCGTGACCTCGCACCGATATTTCAAGGAACGGTTAAAGGTGTTGTTCTCGGCTGATGATACACCAGCCGAAGAAATAACGCCCGTTTCATGGTACGGCAAACTGACATACCGGGTAACTCCCTATTTGAAACCCAAGTTCTTTCTTCTTTCAGCAGAGATAATCATTTGTCTTGTGTCGCTTGCATTGAATGTGCGGTTTATACAAAGAATGCAGCGGTTACAGGACAATGATATAAAATACCGCTATATCCTGATGAAAGGAAAGGCAGACGGCAGCAGCCTTGATTTGCTGGAAACGAAGTTCAGCAGGGAACGGGACAACGATTTCATCCGAAGCCTGACCGATTCGGTGAAAGGCTTTGAATACCGCAGCAGGAAGCAGGCGGAAGCGTTGGAACGGGCAAGGCTGTTAAACGAGCAAGCCGAGCAGCTAAAGGAGCAAGCCGACAAGTTGGGCAAGCCATAAACCAAAGCAAAGCCGGAGCAGAACCGCCCCGGCTTTTTTAATTCACTTCTTTTTCTTCGTGCAGTGTTCTTTCTCAAACTGGCGTAAGGTTGTAACACTAAACCGTTCCTTGATGAACTCCCGGACATCGGAAGCCTTGTAATACACTTTTCCGCTGATAGTGAAGTACGGCAGCGCACCGATAGCCCGGTAGCGTTGCAGGGTCTTGATACTCACTTTGAACAGTAGGCACAAGTCTTGATTATCCAACAGGTTATCATCTTCGGGCAGTACCCTGTCTGCATTGCGTAGTACCCGTACATCTTTGCAGAGTTCTTCCAGTTTGGCATACAGCTTCTGCATCCATTCACCAAATTTGTCATTCTCTATATACATAATTGCTTCATATTTCAGATTATACATTCTTGTTTGTCAATCGACTGATGAAGCAAAGTTCTAAAAACGGATGCAAAGAAATTACAGGGGAACTAATGGAATCCCCTATAAATAAATCATAAGTTGCTGATTACCTATATCCTTTCTTATCATGTTCCTTTTTGATTAGGTCTGCCAGTCCATTAAGAAATTCGGTGAGTTTGCCCGGCTTCCGTTTTATCACGTCCTCATGTTTTTGGTAATAGTCGCCTATCTTGATATTGAACAACCATTCAAAGGCTTTAGATAAGTCCACCAAGTAGGCAGGTTTCCCATTCTGATATACGATGTCTTTGGAGAGGAATAGACCGCTTACCATTTCCATGATGTTGATAAGGGTTGTTTTATCTGCGAGATAGAGAGGGGAAAGGCATTGTTTTTCAATCCGTTGTTTGAGTTGTTCCGGGTACTTGATGCGCCATTCGATAAGGCGTATTTCAGTACTTAAAAGTCCTATTGCTTCATCTATAAGATGTAAATAGGGTATTTTTTTCTTGCTCGAACTGTGTACGATACGATTTAAGACGGTGCAAGCCAAAAGAAAAATAGCGGAACAATACGCTATAATCCTGTTCATTGATACTAAAATTGGCTACATGGGTAGCCAATTCCTCAATAGCTTCTGCAAACTCTGATGCGGAAACTTTACGCTGCGAGCATTCCGGTAAAAGACGAAAAAAATTCTGTTGTAATAATTGTTTTAAATACATTTGTTTTATAATTAAATCAGTTAGTGAAATAAACTATATGATATACCAACATTGAAAAAAGGAATAGGAGAACGGTCTTGTTTAACAATAGGTTCAACCTCATTTTGACCTTCTTCATTTTTCACTTTTATACCTTTTCGATTCTTTTTATAAAGTCCACCTTGCATTACCATAGATACTCCTGTATGCACTGATAAGTAGATATGCTTGTTTATAATATATTCGTAGTGTATTTCTGGCTTTAGTACCGCATCACTATAATAACATATTTCCGGTGCGCCTTTTAGCTTTGTCCTTAAATAAAAATTGTCACTTGACATGAATGCTCCGACTGAAACTCTTTGTTTTTTCATCTGATAACGTAGATAGAATTGGCTGGGCATAGTTATGTCTACGCTCAAATTGGGGTTATTAAAACGATGCCAATAAGTGATAACAGGCATTACAGGCATACTGCTAAATAGTGTTACAGCCATAATACCAGCGCTGAAATTGGTATTTCTATTATTTTTAATGACCATTACGGCAGAAACGGAGCCAAAAACTTTCCCCCAACCGTTATTCCATGCATCAACAGAAACAGAACCAGATAATATGACAGGCTTGTTAAACAGGCTCATATAATACGAGCCATTCAATCCACCAGCAAAGTAATCATATTTGTCGGATAAGAAAATAGATGAAGGGCTATCGCTATGCTCATCGTAAGTTTTGAATTGATACCTGCTATATTGAAGATTCGTGTAAAGAGATACATTTTTTAACTTCAAAATTGGAATCATTGTCGAGAATCTAACCGTATGCAAATTCTTTTTCCGTCTTTTCTCTACATCCTGACCGTCTAAATTGAAGGTGTAATTGTGTGCCCATTTTGTTTCCCAAAACAAATTGACAGTACGGTATATTGAAAAATTTTTTGCTGCAAAAGTACGGAAATCATTAGCCAAAGAATCCGTTATAACTTGCGACCTGCATGGCAAAAGGAACGTCATGCAACATATCCCGATAAAAAATATTCTCCGTAACATATAGTAAAGTTATTAAAATGCTTCTGCAAATTGAAATACAAATCCTGCGGTTTCTTTCCCAAATCCATAATCAATGCGAATATTTACATTATGCTTGAATTCAACTCTTAATCCCAATCCGTAGTTTGGTAAGATATTTTTCGTTCTCAACTTCTCAAAAGACGGAAAAACAGTTCCGCCGCCAGCCCATGCCACACATCCGACACGGCTGTAGATGTGTTGCCGGAGTTCTAATTGTGCAGTAATCTGATTGTTGTCCATGTAGCGCCCTGCATAATATCCACGCATGCGGCTGCTACCGCTGCCTAATTCTTCACGCAAAGCCCAAGGTATGTTTCTGCCATTGTATTGACCGTATAGGTCGAAGGCGAACACACTGCCTTTCCATGCTTTTTGATAATAGTCGAAAATTACGGTTGTACCAAATACATCTTTATTATGCGTACTTGCAAATTTTGGATAATATACTTCCCTTACCATGAAATAAATGCCACGTTTAGGATTCAATATGAAATCGCGGGTGTCGTATGATGCGGAAACTCCGATTCCGGTAAAGAAATAGGAGTCCTTCTGCCCCTCTAAATAGGCTGGGGTTATCACATTTGAAGCTTTGGTATAATTCATGTTGAATGCCGCACCTAAATGGAAGTTCTTTGTCAGTTTATACACATAGTCAGATTCCCAGTTTATCGTTTGTCGTTTATAGCCGGAAATGGGGTTTTGGTTGCATGCGTCGTATGAAACACCCCAAAAGTCCAAATTCTTGTTCAGAAATTGTAGCCGATAGGATAGGCGGCTTTTATTGCCTCTGAAAAAATTGTTTCCCTTGACGGTTATCCCATAAAACCCCTTTGACTGTATACTGCCCGACAAAGATATGTCGGACGGTTGCATGATGGAATCGCTCCGGTCTAAACGGTATAGTCCTGTTGCGGCTCCACCGATGCCGAAACTTCCTTCACGGGTATAGCAGGGGGCTACAATATAACTCATATCTATTTTCTTTTCAAAAGTCCTGTCGATGTGTCCGTTTACAAGACTGTTCCAGTATTTCTTGAATCTATTTTCCTTCGTTTCTTGTGAATACAAGTGAGAAATGCTTCCTAATAATAAAGCAGTTATAATTAAAAGTTGTTTCATTGTTTTCCGTAAAGTTTAGTATTCTATTTCCCAAAACGATAAGCCACCCCTAAGCTTATGGCATAAGGATGCATTTTTATCCGGCTGCTGTTTGCGTCAAGTAAATTACTGATACTTGCTTTATAGCTTCCATTAATCTGAAAGCCGGAAACAAATTCATATCCGATTTTTATTCCAAAGCCTGTATTAGACTCCTGCAAAACCGGAAGCCCGGTATTCCCATCTTTTTGATAAAGGTCAGTTTTTATTCCCTCATGTTTGAACCTTGCATCAAAACCGAACTCAGTGTAAGGTCCCGCTCCTATATACAGGCGGTTACCTTTCGGAAAGACGTAATGATACATGGCGTATATAGGTATTTCTATTCCCCAATAGGAGAAGTCGCCTTTTTGAGTGTTCCACTCAAATTCAGAGTTTTTACAATGAACCAACATTTCTCCTTGTACAGAGAAAGACTGTGTAATGCCTAAATTCAGAAAGCCACCGACACTGAATCCTGCTTTCATTATACTGCTTCCGTTCTCTACTCCTGAATGGAAGAATCCGGATACGTTACTTTCCAATATTGCCCCACCGGTAAATACAATCTTTTGTTTTTCTTGAGGCTGCTTTTGGGAATTGGGAACTTCTGATGATTGCGCATGGGCGGTGTAGGCACTGACCAATGCGAATACAATAGTGATAATTCGTTTTTTGCTCATTTTGGTAATTTTAAAACGGTGCAAAAGTAGAGAGTTAGCCTGTTTGAATAAAGGTCTTTTCGTTGACCATGTTGGACAAATCTTTAAATTTGGAGTAAAACATCAATATATTGTCCTATTTTTGTGTTCTAAAATTGGAATTATGGATAAGATAGCATTATTGGATTTGCGTTTAACTGCGCATGATAATCGTCTTGTACAATGTATAGACGATGACTTTTTTATATATGATGTGACAAAGAAGGAAACTTCTCCCGACCCGTTCAAAATCAATATGTATATATGTTGCATTTGTCTTTGTGGTGAAAGCAGAGGTAAAATAAACTTGCTACCTTGTAATATGAAAAGCAATACGATGTCTATCAATATCCCCGGGCAGATAGTGGAGCAAGAGTTTATGACTGAAGATTATAATGGTATCTGTATACTGATGTCTGAACGGTTTGTCAGCGGCTTGGGACTTCCTTATAATATCCAGACTTATATGTCATTGCAAGGATGTCCCATTCTTCAACTGACAGTGGCACAGGTAGAAGCTGTGCTGTCCTATTGTGCAATGGTGCGCAGGTTGTTTGAGGTGGGACATCCCAACAGGGCGGAAATAATAAAGCACCTAACTTGTGCATTTATGTATGGAATGGGATATTATTTTCACCAATTTGTGGAGAATAAGCACCTCTCGAAAGAGGAAATCCTCATGCAAAAGTTCTCGGCGGAAGTCGGGCGGCATTACAAAAAGGAAAGAAAAGTCCTTTTCTATGCCGATTTGTTGCATTTGTCTGCCGGATATTTATCTACAATCATAAAAAAATATAGTGGAAAAAGTGCCGCCGAATGGATTGATGATTTTGTGATATTAGAAGCGAAAGCCTTGTTACGTTCAACTAATATGACAATACAGCAAGTCAGTTACGAATTGAATTTTCCTTCTCAATCCTTCTTTGGCAAGTATTTTAAACGGCATACGGGTATGTCTCCAAAAGAGTATAAAGAGAAATGAAGCTGTAAAATCACTTTTTAATAGTGGGATGGGATGTGAGATTTGTGGGTTATACTTCTTTGAATATTGAGTAATGGTTTTCTTTCATAAAGTTTAGTTTATTCCTTTGTCTATATATCCAAAACGAACTAAACTTATTCCTATTGACAGCAAAGTATATATGCTGGCGAAAAGAAAAAGAGTATTCTTCTTTTCGCCAGTTTTTAGGTTTGTTGTTCTAATAGTTTGAGGAAGAAATGAACTCTTTTATTTCTTCTTCGGTTGGAAGTTCTATCATGTACTTCTGTACAAAGATATTCGGGTCTAATCCGGCAGTGGCATACTTAACTAATGTATCTCCCTTTTCGGTGCAGAGCAAAATGCCGATAGGCAGATTATCATCCGGCTGCATCACTTCTGCTTTAAAATAGTTCAGATACATATTTAGTTGCGAAGCATACTCATGGCGGAACTTGTCTATCTTCAACTCCACAATAACATGACATTTCAAAATACGGTGATAGAACACAAGGTCGGCAAAGAAATAATCTTCATCAATCAAGATGCGTTTTTGCCGGGCTTCAAAGCAGAAGCCATGTCCCATTTCCAATAGGAAGCGTTGCAAGTTGTCAAGAATGGATTGTTCCAAGTCGTTTTCCGTCACTAATGCACGTTCATTCAATCCTAAGAACTCCAAAGTAACAGGTGTATTGATAACATCTTTAGGTTGTAATAAGGTTGCTTGTTGCTGGACTAAAGCGGAGAGGGCTTCTTTGTTTTTGGATAGTCCGCTACGTTCGTAATATAAAGATGCGATTTGTCGCTCCAACTCCTTTACAGACCAGCAGCCACGAATAGTTTCCATTTCATAGAAAGCACGTTTTACCGGGTTCTCAATTCCCGATATGGTATTTAAATGGGTGGAAGATAATCTGTTGAATAATCTATCAGCCGGAATCATCCACGTTTCGGTTTGTGGGTATTTTGTTGATAGTTTCCAAACGCCATTTTCAGATTCGGCGGTCACCAACCGCCGAATTGGTTCAGTGAATTCGGCGGTCAATGACTGCCGAATTTGAATTTGTGATGCAATGTATTGTGTAACAGGCTCTTTTAGTTGTGGATAAACAAAGTACAACCGCCTAAATTCACGGAATCTACGTTCATTCAGACCTTTTGTTTTCAGTCGTTGTTCCAGCTTCTTCAACAGTTGTTCACCGTAGGCGGCACGGTCTTCTCCGTTCTGCTCAAATTCTACGATATAGCAACCCATAAGCCAGTTACGGGAAGTAAGGGCAAGGTTTACAGCGTGTGCGGCTTGTGCCTGCAACGTGTTCTGTATCGTGCTGATATGTTTTACTAATGCTTCAAAGTTCATAGTTACAAAGATAAGTCTTTTATGGTTAAAACTTTAGTTCGGGCAAGCTGTTTATTGCTTCCTCTTTCAATTTATCCACCGCACGGGTGTACTTCTCCGTATGCTTCAATCCGCTATGCCCTAAAAGGCTGGCTACAGTTTTGATATTAGCCCCATTGTTCAGAATGTTCACGGCAAACGAATGTCGGGCACAATGCCAGCTTATATGTTTGTCTATTCCGGCTCTCTTTACCCAACGCTTTACTGACTTACAGCAGCTTTCGTAAGTAGGCAAATCGAATATTAAACAGTTTTTATCTGCCGGGGCTTCACCAATGATGGACAATAGACCGTCATTCAGAGGAATAACCACACCACTACTGGCAGAATGTCCCTTTGTCTTGCTTTGCTCAAACTTCAATAACCGATTAGCGTAATCCACATTCTTATAGGTAAGGTCTTTTACATCACAGAAACGCAAACCACTGTATAAGCAGAAGATAAAAGCCCGTCTGACATTCGGGTTCTCGTTGTCATAATGGCAAGCCGCCAACTTTTGTATTTCTTCGGGAGAAAGAACATCTTTTCGAAGCATTTGGCTATCCACTTTACAGGTAACACTTTTACATGGGTCTTTCAACATTACATCATGGTCAATCGCATATCGAATAACTTTCTTGAAACGCTGGTAAATGCTTTTAGCACCCTCGCCCACACTTCGGGATTGCAGATAGGCTACAAACTGCTCCATCATTTCTTTGGTGATAAGTTCCGGTTTGATACTAAACTCATTCATGGGGTATTGCTCTTTTAAGAAGTCCTTAAAACGGCTAAGCGCAATTTGTACCATGCGAATATCTTTCTTGGTATAACTGTTGATATAGGCTTGGAAATAGTCTAAGAAATTGACCGTTCTATCTTTTTTTAACCGATAACCCAACATGCTTTCTTTAAATTCCTGCTCACGCTCTGCACGTATCTTTGTGGCAAGCTCCAACGTTTCTTTGTTCTGCTGGCGTTCCGCAGGGGTACGGGGCTTATCTATCAGATACAGACTAAGGTTTTCTTTTCGCCTGTTATGCTTTACTGCAAACTTGGGCTTACCTTGCATCTTTCCACTATCATAGTACACTTGATTGCCGTTTTCATCTAATACGGGCTTTTCCTCTCTACCTAAATAATACTCTAAGTAAAGGCTAATTCTACCATCCGAGAGCTTATTTTGCTCTAACTTGGGGTTTTCTTTCGTTTTATTTTCTAACTTTGCCATTGTTTAGAGGTTTTATCCCGATTTAGGTACCGTAACCGGGTAATTACACTAAATAGTTGATTTTCTTTTGTTTTCCGATATTGCAAAGGTACAAAAGAAAATGATATTTCAAAGTGTACTAAAAGTGTACTGAATAACGGAAAATGGGCAAAATATGGCAAAAATAGAGAAAATAGGAAATATTCAAATAGTTGATAATAAGGAAGATAAATTCTTTTATTTTCCTATGATTTCTATGGCTTGTACCGGGTCTGGGTACTGAAGCGGACAAAATTGAATTATTCAGTTTGTCCGTTTTTTCTTTTCTTCTTAACTTATTGATTGGGGATCAAGGATCCATAAGCAAAAACTTCTCCAAACAATAGGATTAGATAAAGGGTTCTTTACAGGAGTGAAATTAGCTCTGTTGAGTGTTTCGCCTATGCTCCTATATTCTCTCATTTGGGGAACTTGGGATGATTCTATTTCTCTTATGAAGTTATTCAATATAGTGGTTATAGGCGCTTTTTTTGAGGAGCTTTTTTTTCGAGGATTTCTGTTAGGACAGCTTTTTAGATATGCAAAATGGGGATTCATTCTTGCCGGTTTAATTGTTGCTGTGGTTTTTGGATGTGGACATTTATACGAAGGGACTGATATTGTATCTTCTATAATGGCAGGACTCGTTACCGGATTGGGAAGTCTGCTCTTCGGCTGGATATTTATAGAGTGTAAGTATAATCTGTGGTGTAGCATCTTTTTGCATATGTTTATGAATTTCGCGTGGAGTTCTTTTGCTATTGCTGATAATGGGGCTGTTGGGGATATCACGACTAATGTTTTTCGTATTTTAACGGTAGTAATGGCAATAATGTGGATTGTTATTTATAAAAGAAAAAACAATATTCCATATTATATAACGAAAGTAACTCTATGGACTAACAAATAATCTGACATTAGAGAATAAATTAAAAAACTGACAGACAGAAGGAAATACATTCTCTTTCCCAGTTCGTTTAGTCCTTTAGTCTTCAATTACTTCCCGACTTTTTTGAAAGTTGTTTACCGTAGGATGGGATCTATCTTATATCTTATTATTTTCGTAATATTCCTTGTTGCCGTTCTTGTTCAAAACGGGCTACTCTTGTTTGCCTAAATAATATTCAAATAGAGACTTATCCTCTGTCTAAAAGTTTATTTTACTCTAATTTTGGGAGTCTTTCGTTTTATTTTCTATGGTTTGTTGATTACCTACCATCATATACATACAAGTGAAATACATCCCAAGGTTAAAATACGAAACTTCTGAGTACTTCAAAAATATTATGGCAAAAAATTTTCATTTTGTTTGTTGGAGAGCGTCATTTAGTAATGATAAAAAATAACTTAGTATACATTAGGACGTTAGAAGAAACGTACAACTGAAGTTGTTAATTTGATAAGTACAGGCAGGAACTGTTTTTGGAACCGATGAGAGGCATTCCATACAGAAATACAGATGTAGATGATGTTAAATGTTGTATATCAGCGACTTAATTATTCGTTTTGTAACCAAATAAACCGATATTCTTAGCTTGTAAGAATACGTGTTTAATGCTGTGTTAAACGCGTGTTCTTGTCAGCAGGAATAGGCTCCTTTGCAAACAAAGAACGTATGTTTTGTGGAGAAAGGAACGATATGTTGAAAACGGGAATTAACAATGTTAAAATCCGACGTGGGATATTCCCACTGTATACTATTTGATGATCCATGAAAACTATTTACGTTTTTCTGTGAATGGTTGTAAGATTAATCGTTCTGTTTCTATGTAATTCATTATTTCCTTCTTTATTGTGCAAGCAAAATTCTCTGTAAAAAAACATCGAAAGTGAATGCTTAATCCGCATCTATTTCTTCAAAATCTGCGTGACCGATTGCAGGAAGGAAAATGTCTAATATATCTTTTGTTTTTAATTTTAGACTGTAAGTGTTTTCGCATGGGTGGCAACCTATATAGTCAGTTCTCATGATTTCTTTATCTATCAGTAGCTTTACTTTATTCGTATTGTCATAAATAAGCCCAAGAATACTAACAGCTCCGGGTGTTGTGGAAAGAAGTCTTTTCATGTCTTCATCGGAAGCGAAAGAAAGATGTGAACTATCTATTTGTTTAGCGATGCTTTTCGCTGATAATTTTTTGTTCTCCGAAAGTAGAAGTAGAAAATATTCTTTTTGTTTGTTTACCAAAAACAGATTCTTGCATGGTGTAACGTTTAACTTTTGTGCTATCATCGTGCCTTCCTCCATTGTCATAATGGGAGAATGTTCAAGGCTTGTGTAATCAATGCCTAACTTGTCGAGTGTATGATAGATCTCTGGTTTCATTTATAGCTCTGCGTTTACTTTTATTTTCTTAAAGGTTATGGATGTCATGTGTCATGAAAACGTTCAAGTTTTGCAAATATAATAAAAATGCAATTTGTCATAAATAACTTTTCTGAAATAGTCTTCAGCACGATGTACTTTCTCCATAGGACTTTCAATTTTTTGTTTTCTTGAGTACATAGTCTCTTTGAGCGATTGTGTGCAGAGTTGTTTTATGCGATGCTTTAAAATCTCGTAGAAATACAGGATGTTTTGTTTTCTTCGCAATCTTTGTTATATTTGAATGTGATTAAACTATTATCTATCAATTTATTATACTAACCAAAAGCTAAACGATGGAAACAGTAAGGACTTTTTCAATTGGAGCAGTCGTTGTTGCTGCACTCTCTTTGTATTCGCAAATTACAACACGGACACTTCACCGAAATTTAAAGCGGGCTCTCTTTCTTGTTTTTACTTTACACTTTTCCGTATTGGCCTATTGCCAGACTTATCCCTATGTCCAACATGATGTATTACCAAAGAATCATGTCTATCTCCGTGAGACCCCCGGTATGGATCAGCCTGTAACGGATACGGTCGGTTCCGGGCCTGTAAATACCCTGTATATGATTGATAACAGTGATCCTAAATGGGTAAAAGTTGAAATTATAAAAACGATAGTAGTAGATGAATATAAGGGGATTCAAGATTATGAGGCCGTTTTTGTGCCACGGTATGCCGAGAGGGCAAGCTTTGAAGCAGCGACGGCGTGCGAGTATAAAGTGATCGAAGGAAAGGAGATTCTGCTTCGGGAACGTCCGAATATACAAAGTAAAGTGGCTGATACGTTGAAGTCCAATGTTGTTTTTCAAGTCATGGGGCCCCGTTCCCGGCAATGGGTGGAAGTCGGTGTGACAAAGTATGTGCATAAGTATAACCGCAGAGGAAAAATTACGGGGGTTGATAAGGTCGACTATACTTATTATATGACACAAAAAGATTTTAGCAGCGGTACTTATGCTAATGAAGTCGATCTTTCTGATTATGAGCCCGATCTGATAGAAAAATTTGGTGTAATACAAGAGAAGATTACCAAAACGGTTACCAGAACAATAGGCAGGCATATAGATAGTGAGGTTTGGTTCCCGTGGTTGGTGCTGGGCGGAATAGTGCTTTATTTTTTACTTTCTCTCCTGTTGACAAATACTCCCAGGCTTGCATTAGCGGTAAAATATCTGATACTTACGTTTGTTTTCCTGATTGAGGTGGTCTATATTGCCCTGTTAGGAAATGGCTTTTGGTTCTGTGAACCCGAGCAGGTCGGATGGCTCAAAGCTATATTGTTTACCCTTGTGACGCTTGGGGTGGTTTTTGTGGAATTTAATCTGTTCTTCAGCTTATTGGCTGAAATGAAAACCGAAAGCCGTGATTTTAATACTTCGATCGGAGTTATACTTTTCACAGTTATTGCTCTTGTCATGTTCGTTTATGCGTTATTTTCGGGTGGGTTGAGTGATGAAGAAAATATGTGGCTGATCTACGCTTTACTCGGAACACAAGTGCTACAAGTAATAATCTCGGCAGTGCAGTTAAGGCGTTATCCGCTATTTGCGTTAATGGTGATCCTATTCATTCCTTTGGGTACGTTCGCTATTCTTCTTACGGCTTTGAGTGTATTTAAGTTTCTTGTCTTTTTTGCTATTATCGGCCTGGTTCTCGGAGGAATTGCCAACGGACGGACGGGGCGCCCCAAAAGCGGATATGGTTCTGAAGGCTGGGAGTTGGCAAAAACCTGTCCTCATTATATCCCGAGTGGTAGCGGGTGCCGGCTTAAACATGGAGAGGGGTGTTCGCTGGTATATAATGGTAAATGTGAATTTGGCAGAATGTAGTTTCACAGAACGATGCTTGCAGAGAAGAATGTTATTTCAACGTTATTTTTACGTTAACGTGGCATATTTCATCTCCATTGTTCGTTCCTGTGCGGACACCTGTCCGGAAACGAACGCATTCTTAAAATGGATATTTGTTGATAATCAGTTATTTATGATTTTGGCACAGCTCTTGACTATATAAAAACGAAGACGGCTGATAAAAACCTCTGCCGATAGTCAAAGAAAATAATAACAATAAAAAAATAACGATTATGAAGACAAATGTATTTTTCAAAGCAGTGGTAATGGTAGTAGTGGTAATGGCAAGTGTAATGAGTGCAAATGCAGGTAATCCCACCAATTATGTGAAGAATGATGAGATGAACGGTGAGCAGTTGGTAGCTAAAACGATCTATCGGAATGAAGACGGTCATCTGTTCCGCCACCTCCGCTACACGTATACTTATGATTCCGAGAACCGGGTGGTCTGTAAGGAAGCTGCCAAGTGGGACAGTGTAAAAGCATGCTGGACTCCTTATTTCAAACTTGACGTATCCTATCATTCCGATGCCGTAGAAATGAATTATGCTCTCTGGAATACAAAGAGCAATTCTTTCGATAAGAATATGGAAAAGAGCACTTATGATTTGAATAGCGGTGGTATGACCCGTCTTCTGGCAAGTGCGAAATAAGAGAATACGAAACGGGTACATATGTAATACGGCTGCGAGGGGCAAACCTTTCGCAGCCGTATCTTTTTGTTAGAGTTTTTTATATATAGAGAATTTATTTACTTGTCAGCCAGCAGGGTGCTGTCTCCATAGAGGATGGCATGTTCGCTTGCCAGATTCCAGCTATTTTCTTTTTTGTTCCACTCGTAGCTCAGATAATTAAAGCCTTGTCCGGCATTCGTGGTTTGGTACACGGCTTTGGCTCTGGAATCGGAGTATGCCCCTGTTTTGTTATCCCATGCGATGTATTCGATGCTTGTTTCCTGTGCATTGTACGTGATGTTCAGGCAATATTGCTTTTCGAAAACTTTTGTGATCTCATTCCATTTCAGCACCTCTTTCTGTGATACGTTTCCTTTGTCGTCATAGGTATAGTTGTATTTCAGGTGTTGGTGCAGATACTTTCCGTTTTCCACCGTATATACGGTCTGGCTTTCTACTTTTTCTCCGTTTGTAGTGGTGTTATAAGCAAACTGAGTGAGATTTCCGTTACTGAATGCATTGAATACAGATGTCATTGCGATTACTGCTGATACTACTAAAGTTTTCATATGGCTATTGTTTTTATGGTTTATATTCGATTTTTGTATCTTTCGATGTTGCAAAGGTAGGGTAGTCTCAGATTATAATATGTTATCGCAACGTTATCTTTACGTTAATGTTTTTCTCTGTGTATCTTGGAATATTTCTTTGTTTTGTTCTGGTTATTCTAACTTCTTCAAAATTTGCCTGATCCAATTGTTCGACATGGCGTAAAACCAGGCCATGGGTACAAAACAAAACAGGAATCGTTTAGCCGAATATGCCAGAACATTTTGGATACTGTCCCACTTGTAGTCGATTTGGTAGAGAGCAATCATATATAAAGCAGACGAAATCAGGATCATCATCAGTATCGGGAGATTATCTCTCTTTTTTATTAAATACCAGCTGTTCAGTATGAATGATAGTGATAGGAAAGTAAAGGTCCAACCATAATAAGTCGTATTCATAAAATGCAGTTTCATATATTGCCAGATGATACCGGCTTTGTCCGCATCCCAATAGGGGTGAAGTATTGCGATGCTTTCTGCATATAAATTGGCCAGTTTTTCAAAAAGTATCCATAATAAAGCCGGAATGAAAGAAAAAAGTACAGGTATCGGACTTTTCCATGTTTTCTTTATTATTGCATCTATCGTAATAACGAATAATGCAGCCAGAATAAACACGATTCCATCCGTGCGGGTCCAGATATTCAGACCCAGTAATAAGGCACCGAGATATAAGTCTTTTTTTTCTCTGTATTTAAACCAGATAGCTATGTAGATAATTCCCAATGATGCACTGACGGCATGAATGACATTCGTGGCCGACAGTGATGAAAAGGCAAGCATCTCCGGAGTAATCATCATGAAAAATACGGCAATGGCGGAAGCTGTCTTGTTTATGACGCGCTTCATGCAACCATAGAATGCTATCAGAAAGGACAGATATATCAATGCCGGAATAAATTTTGAGGTTTCCGCTCCCAATAGATATACGAACGCATAGCTTAATTGGACCATCGGCGCATATACGATATAGCTTCCTGCATTGTGAATTTGTGGCATATAATCTGCCTGGAATAAACTTAATCCTTTCAATGTATGTTCCTGTGCTATTACATAGCCTATGGTGTCGAATCCGGCAAGGCTATCCCTATCGTAGGTCGGGAAATAGATGCATTTGGAAAAATTCATATATTCCAGATACACAATAAGCGCAATGAAGAAGAGCCAGATAAGATTATAATCAGATAATTTGAAAGAAAGGGGTTGCTTGTAGTATGCCATAAGCTCTTCTTTCCGCAGATATAGCGGAACCGATAAGATGATAATCAGAAAGAGACCGGCTGTCAATATACTTGTGGCGGTTAGTGGAATACCCGACAGATCAATCAGAGCCATCGTCATGGTTTCCAGTCCCAGTCCGACGGGAAAGGCAAGACCTGCTTTTTCACTTGTAGAAAACCGGATCGAAATAAGATGGATCGTGAGAAATCCTATTATGAATAGGATAATTATTCCTAAGATAAGCATATGTTATTATTTGGTTTGAGGTTTTAGAGGTAATACGCCGTGCTGAAATGCTGTATCGACCGGATAAGGCAACTTTTCCGTTCCTTTTCCGTTTACGATGGCGACATGGGTTATTTCATCCTTATATTTGCCGGTTTCCCGTTCACTTTCCAATATTAATTTACGGGGATACAGGAAACGGGTGGCGTAGATTTTGTTATCGATGTTTTGGGTGAATGGGCTGCCTTTCTCACGGAAATCTTTTGAGTCGGGATAAAGAATAACGGCATTTTCCGGTGTTGCCTGTTTAAGGTATAAGAGATATTCATAGCTGGTGCCGAGTTTCATCTGCATTTTCTGTTCAAAAGTCAGTTTGGGATACTTTTTGATTGTTTCCATATTGCCCCTGAGTAAGTTAAAATATACCCAGTGATATCCGGGTTGTTTGGAGAATGCATAAAATACTAAAAGTGCGGCAAGGATTAAAAAGGATACATTTTTTAGGAGTCTTCTTCTGTTTGTCGCAGGCCGTGATTGGTAAGCGGTGTTTGCTTTACGCATGCTTCTGTATTGCATCGGTTGCCACTTGTTGTGGAATCGGAATTTGAATAGAATGCAGATTGCTTCAACCCCATCGCGCCATTTAATCTTTTTCCCCTCTTGCTTGGAGCGTGGGTAATAATTTATCGGAACTTCTTTTATAGCGTAGCCGCATCTGCGTGCCTTTGCGGTAATTTCGGGACAGAATCCGAACCGGTCATAGGTAAGCGGGATAGATTTCAACACAGATGCATCGAACATTTTGTAGCAAGTAGGTTCATCGGTAATTTTGCAGGAGAAAAGCAGACTTGTAATCAAGGAAATCAGTCTGCCGCCCCAATAGAAACTGTGATACGAATATTTATTATTTCTGTTTAAGAGTCTGGAGCCGTACACGATCTTGTACTTTCCCGATAAAATAGGTTGCAATAAGATTGAATAATCATTGGGATCGTATTCTAAATCGGCGTCTTGTATGATGATAATCTCGCCTGTGGCATTGGTAATTCCGGTTCGTACGGCATATCCTTTTCCTCTGTTTTCTTTGAGCCTGATATATTTGATGTACATCTCGGAATGCGATTTCATTACCTGTGCCACTTTCTCGTCTGTGTGATCGGTAGAGCAATCATCGATGATGATGATTTCTTTTTTAATGGTTTCGGGTAAATCCACACGTATGATCTTTTCTAAAATACCGACGATTGTTTTAGATTCGTTGTAAGCAGGTATCAGTATCGAGAGTTTTTTAACGCTATTCTTCGCTTGCTTTTTATTTTTCATGGTATACGCATTCATTCTTTTTTATTATCTATAAGTAAGATAATCTTTCCGGTAAAAGACTGCATGTCCAAATGATTTTACGGAGAATTTCTTTTTTTTATTCAACTCTTTACCAGCTAAAACGTATCCCGACAGGGATGGTGAAGGTCACCGGATGTTCTTTTCGGATGGTGCGTAGTCCGCTTCCATCGGGGATGTAATAATTGAGAGTAGGCTCTACGTAAAAGCTGGTGTGAGGAGTGAAATGATATTGCGCACCCACACTTGCATTGATCGACCATTGGAGAGGTACGCTCAGTGAACGGTTGTCAATGTTGACTGATGCGCTGTCCATCATGTGCGAAAAGGTGTGGAGCGTTCCTTTCAGAGGAATATCTACCTGTATGCCGGCCGTAGAGTAGAATGAAAGTTTTTTGAAATGTCCCCAACGGTAGGAGGCGCGTAGTGGAATGCCTATATAATGGAGCTTTTGTATTTCCTGGATGCGGTATTCTTCTCCCGTGCTGAAGTCCGATTTCAAAAAGGTATATTGCAATCCCGTTTCGAGACTCCAACGACTGTTTAGTCTTTTATTTATGGCAAGTCCGATTGTAATCGGAGAATCATGATGTTGGTATTCTACAATCCTTCCCTGATTGTTTTCGGCAATTTTCATCAGGGTAAGCGAATCTCCTAAAGTTCCCTCTTGGTAACGGGTGTTCAGATAAGCATAATATTCTTCCCAAGTGCCTACTTGTTGGGGGAAGTCTGCACCTACTTCATCATCATGAGGGGTTGCGATCAATTTGTATAGATTCTGTGCTAATTGCGGGCCTACCGATCCTGCTAACATAAGTTTCCATTTCCCGGTTTTCCGGGTACGCTGGTGGGGTACAATCTTTTCTATCGGATATGTACCGGAGATCGTTGCGTCCGGTAATTTCGAATCGGATGATGGCGAAGGTATACTTGCCGTAAGTTCACTTATAGGCAGGGTAGATGGAAGTGGCTCAGTATATACCGGCGGAGGGGTAATGACCATATCGGGTAGTTGCCGGTATTTATCTTTGTGGCGAACAGGCTGTTCCGAGGAGTCTGTCTGTTTGCTCTCCTGCTTTTTTTCTGCTTTTGTTTGGCGTATTACCAATTTCGACAGATAGTTTTGTTTTTTCCAATAGTCATGAAAGTTGAACAATGGAATAAAGAACAGCAACAACAGGATGAGAATCAAACGGTAATTGACGATCATCTTTTTTAGCAGGGCTTTTGCGCGATGCAGTTGAGAAGATGATGAATGAGGGGCTATATTCAGTAGATCACCTATTTCTTTGTGGGATAATCCTTCGAGCACTGCCAGTTTGAAAACTTTTGAGTATCCTTCCGGCAAGCGTTCCACCAGTTCCATCATCCGATCGTACGATATGAACTCCGTCATTAAAGGATTGTCTGCCGGTTCGTCTTCTTCGCACATTTCGGATAAAGGAACGGTGTAAGTAGAATTACTTTGATTGAGATACCGGAGTACTGTGTTCTTCATTATGACTCCCATCCAGCTTTCCAGCCTTTCAGGATTACGCAAAGAGCCGATAGAACTAAAAATAACAATGAAACCATCATGAAGCAGGTCTTGTGCAATTTGCTTGTCGGGCACATAACGAAGGCATATCTTCATCATCTTCCCCGAATAAGTATTGTAAAGCGAGTTTAGAGCCTGCTCATCTCCTTTTTTGCACAAATCTACAAAATCAGTTCTATCCATGTATGTATCACGACAATATTATAAATATGATACATAAAAATAGTAAAGACTGCATAAACCGGATAAATTTAACATTATAAAACGATCGGTCTTTTTGTAACAGTATGAAGTTGAGGAAAAATGTTGGTTATATATAATTACAAATGTTGAATATTAATTGAAATGTATAATTAGTTGATAAATAATGGATTATAATCTTTACTTTTTCGACATGGAGTTTCGATCTATTTCTCGTAGAGTTTCGGACTGTTCCTCGTAGAGGAACGGTTCGTTTCTCTACGAGAAACAAATTTGTAACATTGCTTCTTGATGATAAATTGTGACGTTTTAGCTGTTACTGTTTTTGTGCTACCGATGGTCTGAAAGGTATATAGAGCACATAGTTGCATGCCACCGGTCGGCTTTCTGACATTGCCGGCAGATATTTGGGCATGCCCTTGACTATTCTCAGTGCCTCTTCTGCGAATTTCGGATGCGAGTATTGCAAGATATGTGCATTTGTCACATTACCTTCCCTGCTTACTGTAAACTGGCAGAGGGCATATCCTTTGATTGATTTTTCCAGTAGAGAAGGCGGGTAGGTCATGTGCTTTGTCGCATAAGTTTCCGGAGTACCTTCCGGAAATTGCGGTATCGCTTCCAGTTCTTTTCCGGATTCGATACTTTGCCACAGCCCGGCAGGAAAGATACCCGAATATTTCGGCTGTTTGTATTCATCGGGAAATGCTTTGTTTCGGTCGCGCAAATCTTTTAGCAATGTTTGAGTGTCTTTTATAATCATACTTTCCGGAACCTCTTTTCCTGTGGATAAGGCATAGGCCGATTCGCAGATCTGCACCAGGCGGCCCATCAGCGTAGTACTATCCGGTGACCATTTTTTTCCTGTCATTACTTTTCCCTTATCGTTTGTGGCGCTAAAATAATAAGTGGTTCCGTCCAGTCCGGTGGTCGAACCGTCCATATCTTGTATCTGCCCGGTGGTTAGTTGCAGAAGTTCACCGAATGCCTGATAGAGTGCTTTGCTTATTGCCACGGATTTCCTGTTTACTTTAATTTGGTTCCTTTCTGCTTGCCAGCTATTTTGCGACAGTGTGTTCGAAACAAGGTAATATTTGCCACCTTGTACTTCTGTCGATACGGTGTATTCCGGTGAGAAAGAGGGCAAGGCGGTATATTGTGCGTAAGGCTGTTTGGTCAGTCCGGTGTTCAATAGCGAGAATACGTTGCAATAATATCCGCTTAATTCGTCTTTATATTTGGTGTAATCCTTTATAGGTTCCAGATAGTCGATTTGTCCCATCACCCGGCATGACAGCAGGAAAAGCAGGAGTAGAATCGTCGTTGTTTTTTTCATATCCGATGTTAGTTGAGAATGTTTAGATGAGCCGCTTTTCTGCCATGTATCTCCAGAGCGGGGCGGCGTGCAGTGATTGCATTATTTCATTGTTCAATAGTAGTTGTTTCACCTCTTCCAGTGTGAGCAGGTGTACCGTCAGGTCTTCCGTGTCTTCCAGATGCTGTGGGGCTATGGGTTCCACGTCAGTTGCTAAAAAACAATAGGTAACGTTGGTATGTGTACTGGGATTGGGCGACAGTGCCATGTATTCCTGCCAGTTTCCATTTCCATATCCGGTCTCTTCCAGCAGTTCGCGTTGTGCGGAGACCAGCGGTGAAGCGTCTTCTGTTTCGCATACTCCGGCGCACAATTCATAGCAGGTCCGGGCAATTCCCGGTCGGTACTGGCGTACAAAGATAAAGCGATTGTCGCGGGTAATTGCGATCATGTTTACCCAGTCGGGATATTCGAGGATATAATATTCCGGTATGCGGTTGCCGTTGGGCAATTCCATGTCGTCACGGCGTACGGTGAGCCACGGACGGCGGAAAATATATTCACTGCTGAGGGTTTTCCAGACAGAATCTTTTGTCTTCATAAAATCAAAGTTTGGTACATCTGTAGGCAAAGATACTACTTTTAGCTTAATTTTAAGAAAATAACGCACTTATTTCTTAAATAATCATTTGAGAATGAACAGGCTATCGGTAAAAATGCTATATTCACAGTAAATAAAAAAGCGCGTTAAGTAATCTGAGCAAGAGATAGTATATAC